>Ga0210387_10000864_pt1 | contig 22249 bp, 17 predicted proteins | sample IncBWC7OmetaG_FD_160108 | JGI IMG/M metagenome (GOLD analysis project Ga0210387, IMG submission 160108) | Forest soil microbial communities from Barre Woods Harvard Forest LTER site, Petersham, Massachusetts, United States - Inc-BW-C-7-O ...
CGCGAACACCGCGGAAATTTCCCGGGAAAAGTCGTCGGCATTTCCGGCAGTTGCGGCAAGACCTCCACCAAGAATCTCCTCGCGCTCCTGCTCGGCGGCGAGTCCGGCGACGTGCTCGCTACCGAGGGCAATCTCAACAACCACCTCGGGGTCCCGCTCACGCTCACGCGCCTCGATCCCGCGCGGCACAAGTTCGCCGTCGTCGAGGCCGGCATCAGCGCGCCCGGCGAGATGGCCCCGCTGGCCAGGATGATCGAGCCCGACCTTGCGCTCATCACGCTCATCGCCCCCGCGCATATCGAGGAGCTCGGCGACATCGATGGCGTCGCGCGCGAAAAAGTTAAGCTGCCCATGGCCCTCCGCGCCAGCGGCATCGCGGTTTTTCCCCGGCAATGCGCGGAATTCACCCCGTTCCGCGAACTGGGCGTGCGCACGCTCGTGGTCGAGCCCGCCGAGGTGCTGCGCCCCGCCGAGCCGCCGAAGGACCGCGTTTTCTTCGCCGTGTCGCAGCGCGACGACAACACCGTCCTGGCTATTGCGTACGGCCCGCCGCCGCCGCTCATTTTCACGCTGCGCCGGATCTCGAATGGCATGGCGCAAAATGCGGCGCTGGCCATCTGTTCCGCCCTCTGGCTCGGCGTGCCGCCCAAGGTCGTGCAGGAGCGCCTCGCGGCCTGGCAGCCCGCGAAGTGGCGCGGTGAGCTCCGCCGCGAAGAGGGGGTCTCGATTTATCTCGATTGCTACAATGCGAACCCCGCCTCGATGGCCGATGCGCTGGAAATGTTTTTTGCCACCGCGTCGGCCGACGAGCCCCGCCTCCTCGTGCTTGGCGGCATGGAGGAACTCGGCGCGCGCGCGGCGGACTACCACTGCGAGCTCGGCCTTTCCCTCTGCCTGGGCGAGCGGGACCATGTGGTCGTCATCGGCCCGCACGCCCGCGAGGTGCAGGCCGGCGCCATTGTCGCCGGCGGCCGTCCCGACCAAATCCAGGTCGCCACGAGCCTCGATGCGGTGCGCGCGCGCCTCGCCGGTTTTCGCGGCGCGGTTTTCATGAAAGGCAGCCGCCGCCATGCCTTGGAAACAGCCCTCGAGCCCTCGCGCATTCCCGCGGAGGCGGAAAACGTCGCATGCTGAGCTACCTCGCCAATTTCGCAGATTACTTCGGCCCGCTGCGCCTGCTGCGGTTCATCACCTTTCGCACGCTCCTGGCCACGGTCACGGCCGCGTTGATCGGCTTTGCCATCGCGCCGCGGCTCATCGCCAGCCTTCGCCGCCTGAAGTTTGGCCAGAGCTACGACGACGACCGCACCGGCGACCTCGCCAAAAAATTCGACAAGAAAAACACGCCGACGATGGGCGGATTGCTCGTTTTTACGGCGGTCTTTGGCGCGACCTTCCTGTGGGCGGCGCCCAACATCTGGGTCGTGGTCGCGATGTTCGTCTATGTTGCGCTTACGGCCGTGGGCTTTCGCGACGACTACCTCAAGGTCGTGCGCAAGAACCGGGCCGGAATAAATTCGCTGGAGAAGATCTCCTGGCAGACGCTCATCACCGCCGTGGCGCTGGCGGTGCTGCTGTGGCACCCGCTCAGTGCGCAAAAAATCCGCGAGCTGTGGGTGCCGTTCAACAAGCATCCGATTTTGATCTTTGCCGGCCTGGGCGGGTTCGGCTCGCTCTTTGTCCTGATGTTTTTCTGGCTCGTTGGTTTTAGCAACGCCATCAACCTCACCGACGGCCTCGACGGCCTCGCCATCGGCTGCACGATCACGGTGGCGCTGGTTTACGGGCTCATGGCCTACGCCGCGGGCAACACCCGGCTGGCGGACTACCTGCTGATCGGTTTCGTGCCGGGCACGGGTGAACTGGCGGTCATTTGCGGCGCGCTGGTCGGCGCCGGCATGGCCTTTCTTTGGTATAACTCGCATCCCGCCGAGGTTTTCATGGGCGACACCGGCTCCCTTGCGCTCGGCGGCCTCATCGGCGTGATCGCTTTCATGGTGCAACAACCGCTCACCCTCGTCATCGTCGGCGGCGTGTTTGTCATGGAAGCCATGTCGGTCATCATCCAGGTCGGGTATTTCAAGGCCACCCGCCGCCGCACCGGTGTCGGCCAGCGCTTTTTCCTCATGGCTCCCGTTCACCACCACTTTCAAAAACTCGGCTGGCCCGAGACGAAAGTTGTCCTGCGTTTTTGGATACTTTCGCTCATGTGCGCGCTCATCGGGCTCGGCACGTTAAAACTCCGCTAGAAAAATTTCCATTAGCATGCTCTTGCAATGTCGCATTTATTTTGTCGTGGCAGGGTCCGTTGACCTCAACGGACCGCCGCACAAGCGGGCGGCTGAGGTCAGCCGCCCCTGCCTGTTATAGCCCCCATGTCTCTCGCCGTTCCCGATTTTTTAAAGCCGCTGCTCGCGAAACCCGTCGCCGTGCTCGGGGCCGGCGTGAGCGGACGCGCCGTCGCGGGGTTGCTCGGGCAACTCGGAGCCCGCGCCGGGCTTTACGATGAGAAGGGCGGGGAGGGCGCGGCGGTCGATTTTGTATCCGCGGCCCCGGGACACAGCCTTGTGGTCTTCAGTCCCGGCTTTGCGCCGGGGCATCCGTGGCTCGCGGCGGCGCGCGCCGCCGGCGCGACCTGCCTGGGCGAACTCGATTTCGCCTCGCTGTTCTGGCCGGGCCGCGTCCTCGCGATCACGGGAACCAACGGCAAGACCACGCTCACCGAATTTCTCGCCCATGCGCTGCGCTCGATCGGCCGCGATGCGCGGGTCGCCGGCAACATCGGCCAGGCCTTTTCGCAGCTTGTCACCGAGGACAACGGCGACCGGGCCAATGCGACCGCCGTGTGCGAAGTGAGCTCGTTCCAGGCCGAGACCTTGAAGTATTTCCGGGCCAACGCCGTGCTGTGGACGAATTTTGCCGAAGACCACCTTGAGCGCCACGGCACGATGGAAAATTACTTTGCCGCGAAGTGGAACCTGGTCGCGCAGGCCTCCCCGGGGACGGTTTTTGCGGGCAGCTCGGCGGTGCGTTTCGCGGAAAAATTTGGCCGGGCTTTCCCCTCCGGTGCCGCGGTCGCCAGCGAGGCCCGCCCCGCCGATTCGGGCCTCGCCGGCACCCCTTTTGCCGGCTATCCGCAGCGGGAGAATTTCCTCCTGGCCGCCGCCTGGTGGCGCAGTGAACAACTTCCGCCCGAGGCCCTGCTGGCCGCCGCCCGCAGCTTCCGCCTTGGCCCCCACCGCCTCGCCCGGGTCTCCGAGCGTGACGGCGTGGTCTACTGGAATGATTCCAAGGCCACCAATTTCCATGCGGTCGAGGGCGCGCTCGCGAATTTTCCCCGCCCGGTGCTGCTGATCGCCGGTGGCAAGAGCAAGGGCGGCGATCTGGCCAGCTTTGTCAGCCGCATCGCGCCACGAGTGAAATTTGCCTTTTTGCTCGGTGAAACACGCTATGCCCTGGCCGCGGCTTGTGCCGAGTATGGCGTGGCCTGTGCGCTCTGCCTCACGCTCGCCGAAGCGGTTGAGCGAGCCGCCGCCGCGGCCGCGCCCGGCGACCACGTCCTCCTCAGTCCCGCCTTTGCCAGCTTCGATCTGTTTCGCAGCTACGAAGACCGTGGCGTACAATTCGAACGCCTTGTGAATAACTTGGGAGCAACCGTTGTTTTTCGCTAGCCTTTACCTCTTATTTCAACCCATCGTTTCCTATGAAAATACATAAAACACTCGGCATTGTCCTGGCCGTCCACGTCGTGGTTATTGGAATGCTTTTTGCCATCCAAGGCTGCAGTTCCACCACCAAATCCGTGCCGCCGTCGGTGGCCGGCGCGGCGGACAACGCCTCGCCGGCGGTGCCACCCAATTTATCCCTTGATCCCTCGCCGGTCACGATGGCAAGCCCTTCGCCGGCTGGAGCCGATTTGAATCCGGCCACCACGTCGGCGACACCGACGATCAACCTTAACAGCGGACCGGCGCTCTACAGTCCCACGCGTCCAGGCACGCCCGCCGCCGTGGCCATCGAATCCTCCGAGCCGGCCGCCAATGTCACGCCCGTCGCCACGTATGTGGTCGTGAAAGGCGACAGCCTTTCCAAAATCGCCGCCAAATATCACCTTACGCGCAGCGAGCTGGCCAAGGCCAACGGGCTCAAGTCTGGTTCCATGATCAAAATCGACCAGAAGCTGATTATCCCTGGCAAAGCCTCGTCGGCGGGAACCCGCGCCGCTGCCGCCACCGCGACTGACAAAGGAGCGACTGGCGCCACTTACAAAGTGAAAGCCGGCGACTCGCTCAGGCTCATCGCCAAGCACCATCACACCACCGTGGGGGTGCTTCGGTCGCTCAACCATCTGAAAAGCGACAATGTCCGGCTCGGCCAACAATTGAAACTTCCGGCGGGTTCCCCACCTGAAGTTTCCGCGCCGGTGGCTGAAACGACACCTGCGCCTGACACGACCAGCAACGAACCGGCGACAAGCGCCGGTGGTCGCATCACTCACACCGTAAAGGCGGGCGAAAAACTTGGCACCATTGCCAAGAAATACGGCGTCACCGTCGGCGAAATCGCCACGGCCAACAATATTTCCGATCCCAGCAAGATCCGCGCCGGCCAGGAGCTGGTCATTCCCAATGGCTCCGCTTCCAGCGGAAAATCCACCCCGGAGGCAACTCCGCCGGAGACCACGCCGCCACCGCCGACGAGCGGGGATCTTGACGCCGGCCTCAAGCCGACGGCCACCGAGCCGCCTGTCATCAAGGTGGACGACAGCAATAACACCGCGCCTGCGCCCGCCCCGGCTCCAACTGCCGACCAGTCCGGTACGCCGACCGCTCCCTGAACCCATGCCTGATGCCTCTGACTCGCCCCGGCCGCGCTTCTCGGTCAACCCGGTAGCGATCATTGTCGTCTGCGCGGTCGGGCTCACCATCCTTGGGTTGATCAGCCTGTTCAGCGCGAGCGCCTATTTCAAGGAAGGGCCGTATTTCTACCTGGGAAAACAGCTCGTGGGCGTGGTGCTCGCCATCGGGCTCGGCTGGATCGCCAGCCGGGTGAATCTCGACTATCTGCGCCGCTACGTGTGGATCATTGGCGGCGTCACGATTCTCCTCCTGGTCGCCGTGCTCGTGCCGCATCTCGGCGTTTCCGTCAAGGGCAGCCGGCGCTGGCTTGGCCTCGGGCCGCTGCGGCTGCAAGTCTCCGAGTTTGCCAAACTCACGATGGTCTTCTGCCTCGCGCACTACGTGGCCATCCACCAGACGAAAATCGATGAACTCAAGCGCGGCTATGTTTACCCGCTGGGAATTGTTGGCATCTTTTCGGCGCTGGTCTTGAAGGAGCCGGATTTCGGCACGGCGGCGCTGATCCTCACGGTCGGGCTGACGCTGCTGTTTCTCTCCGGCGCCAAATGGCGCTTCATCGTGCCGACCATTGTCCTGGCCGTGGTGGTTTTTGGCGTGGCCATGGCGCATAATGCGAATCGCCTCGGGCGTTTCGTGGCCTTCCTCGATGTCGAGGGCAACAAACAAGGCGGCACCTACCAGCTTTATCAATCCGAGGCGGCTTTTGCGGCGGGTGGCACGTCCGGCGTCGGACTCGGCAACGGCCGCCAGCAGCATAATTTCCTGCCCGAGGCGAACAACGACTTTATTGCTGCGGTCATTGGCGAGGAGCTCGGGTTGGGGGCCACGCTCGGCGTCGTGCTTCTTTTCACCACGATGTTTGTCGCCGGGCTGGTGCACCTGCGGCGCGCACCGAATCTGTTTCAATTTCTCCTTGTCACCGGCTGCCTGCTGCTCATCTGCGTGCAGGCGATCGTCAACCTCGGCGTGGTCACGGGCCTGTTTCCCACCAAGGGCATGTCGCTGCCGTTCATCAGCGCCGGCCTGTCCAACCTGCTCCTGATGGGCCTGCTGCTCGGCATCCTTGCCAACACCCAGCGGAGCTGGTCGCGGCCATCGCTGACGGTGGCCGGCGGCGAGTTCAACGGGGTTTTAACCGGCTGCTGACATGGGCAAAAGAATCATCATCACCTGCGGCGGCACGGGCGGACATCTCGCCCCGGGCATTGCCCTGGCCGAGGGCCTGACGGCGCGCGGCCACCAGATCATTCTTTTTATCAGCCAGAAAAAAGTGGATGCGCGGCTCATCGAAAAGTATCCACATTTTAATTTCGTGCCCGTGCCCGGCGCCGGCTTCTCGTGGCACCCGCTGGGCTTGGGGCGTTTCGTTGTGTCGCAAGTCCGCGGTTTCGTTTTCAGCCTGCGCGCGATGCGACAGATGCGCCCCGATGTCATCGTGGGTTTTGGCGGTTTCACTTCCGTGTCGGCGGTGATCGCAGGCCGGATGCTCCGCATCCCGGTGGCGTTGCACGAGGCCAATCGCGTGCCCGGCCGCACGGTCTGCCTGCTTGGCCGGCTGGTGCAGCGCGTCTATTTGCCCCAGGGCGTGCGCTTGTCCAGCGTGCGGGCTTCCGCCACGCGGCACGTCAGCCTGCCGGTGCGCCGGGAAATTTCCCGCCAGCCGCGTGCCGCCGCCCAGGAGCGCCTCGAGCTCGATCCCAGGCAGAAAGTCCTCGTCGTTTTCGGCGGCAGCCAGGGCGCCGGGGCGCTCAATGACTGGGCGCGCAGCCAGCTCGATCGCCTCGCGCACGCCGGCGTGCAGGTTTATTGCGTCACCGGGCTCGGCAAGGGCCGGCACGAAATCCTTCAACTCAGCACGCAGACCTACGCCCCCATTCGGGCGGTTTTTACGCCATTCTGCGATGACGTCGCCGGCCTGCTTTCCGCCGCCGACCTCGTGGTGGCCCGGGCCGGCGCCGGCACCATGGCCGAACTCATCCGCTGCACCACGCCGGCCATCCTCGTGCCGTATCCGTACGCCGCCTCCGACCACCAGCGGGCCAACGCCGCTTTTTTCGAAAAACAGGGCGGCGGTGTGGTCGTCGACCAGATGTTTATCTCCACGCTTCACGCCGAGGTGCTGGATGTGATTTTCAACGACTGGCTGCTGAACAAATTCCGCACCAATCTCGCGCGCATGGATCATGCCGCGTCGTTTGACCTGCTGCTCGACGACCTGACCGGGCTGATCGGGCCTTCCGCGGCTGAAAAGAATCCCCCCGCGAACCATCCGTCGGCGATCCAGCCCCACGTTGCATGATGGCCGCAAAACGCCAAATCCCAAAGGATCAAATTCCAACAAAGCAACAAGTGCCAAGATATCTAAGTTGAAATGAGATCCGCTCCGCTTCCATCGCTTTATTCGCGCGATGTGCGCTCCATCCACTGCGTCGGCGTGGGCGGCATGGGCGTCGGTCCGCTGGCGGTTTACCTCGCGCAGCTCGGCTTTGAGGTCACCGGCGAGGACGATGCGCTGGTAGGGCCGATGCGCGCGCTGCTCACCCGCGAACGCGTGACGGTGGTGCCGTCCGGCGCCGTGCCCGCCGGCTGCCAGCTTGTGGTCTATTCCTCGGCCATCGCGCCATCGCATCCCGCCCGCATTGCCGCCGTTGCGCGCAACCTGCCGCTGGTGCGCCGGGGCGAGCTGCTGGCCGAGGTCTTGCGTGGAAAAAAACTCGTCGCGGTCTGCGGTGCGCACGGGAAGACCACGACCACGGCGATGCTGGTCACCGCGCTGCGCCGGGCCCAGTTTCCCGCCGGTTGGGTGCTGGGCGGCCTCTTTGCGGACGACGCCATGCCACCCGCGCGCACCGGTTCGAGCGACTGGGTCGTGGCCGAGATCGACGAAAGCGATGGCACCATCGATGCTTTTTTGCCGGAGATCACCCTCGCGACCAATCTCGACTGGGATCATCCCGACCATTACCGCCGCCTCGACGACTTCGCGACCGCTTTTGCCGCGCTGTTTGCGCGCACAAAATCCACCGTGCTCACATCCGATACTTGTGCGCTGTCGCAGCGTTTGGCCGCCGGTGGGCCGGGCTTTGCGCCCGACCGGTCGGGGATAAACCCCGACCTGCGGCCGAAATATTTCACCTTTGGCCGCAGCGGCGATTTTGCCGGCGAAATTACCGGGGAAACGGGCGAACATCTGCGGCTGCGCCTGGGCGGGCGTTTTCCGATGGCCGAGGCGCAGGTTCGCGCCCGGGGCGAGTTCAATGCCGCGAATGCCACGGCGGCACTGGCTGCCGCCCAGCTCATGGGCGCCGGGCTCGCGCCGCGCCTGCTGGCCGACTACGCGGGCGTGTGCCGCCGCCAAAGCGTGATCCACGCCGCGCCCGGGCTCACCGTGCTCGAGGACTATGCTCATCATCCGGCGGAAATCCGTGCGCTTCTCGCCAGCCTGCGCGGCCGGGTGGGGGAGCGCGGCCGGCTCATCGTCCTCTTCCAGCCGCACCGTTTCAGCCGCACCGCGCAATTCAAGGTGGAGTTTGCCGCCGCGCTCGCGCTGGCCGACCGCGTGCACCTGCTCGATGTCTATGCCGCGGGCGAGGCGCCGCTCGCCGGCGGCACGACGGCCGACATCTATGCCGAGTTGAAGAAAAATTCCGCTGCGCTGCCGGTGGACTACCTGCCGGGCGACGATGCGGCGCTGTTTCGCGCCCTCAGCCGCGAGTTGCAGCGCGGAGATCTGGTCGCTTTTGTCGGCGCCGGTGATATCGATCAAAAAGCGCGCGCGTGGCTCGAACTGCGCCGCGCGGACGAAATGAAGGCCAAAATTTGGGACGACTTCGCCGACGCACTGCGGACGCGGCTTTCCGCCGGGGCGCGGCTGGCCCGCGAGGAATCGCTCGCGGCGAAGACGACGATGCGCGTCGGCGGCGCGGCGCGGGTTTATGCCGAGCCGGCCACGGTGGCGGACCTGCAGGTTTTGCTGTGCGAGGCGCAGGCGCGCGGCGTGGAAATTTTTTTCCTGGGCCGTGGTTCCAACCTCATCGTGCCCGACGCGGGCGTCGATGGCCTCGTGATCGCGCTTTCGCATGAAGCCTGGCAGCGCTTCGAGCCGCGGCCCGACGGCCGGGTCTGGGCGGGCGCGGGCCTGCGCCTGAAAAATCTCTGCGGCCTCGCGGGCAAGGCCGGCCTCGTCGGCTTCGAATTCCTCGAGGGCATCCCCGGTTCGGTCGGCGGAGCGCTGCGCATGAATGCCGGCGCGATGGGCGGCTGGATCTTCGACGTCGTGGACGAGGTCGAGATCATGACGCCCGCCGGCGAAGTGAAGACGCTGCGCAAGGCCGACATGCACGTGGCCTACCGCCATTGCGCCGAGTTGCTCGACGCCATGGCCCTCGGCGTGCTCCTGCGCCCCGCGGCGCAGGCCGACACCGAGGCGATCAGCCGCCAGATCGATGTTTACCGCCGCAAGCGCCACGAGACGCAGCCGCGCGAGCCGAGCGCGGGATGCATTTTCAAGAACCCGGCGGGCAATTCCGCGGGCCGCCTCATTGACGAGGCCGGCCTGAAGGGCGAGCGGGTGGGCGACGCGGAAGTCTCCACCGTGCATGCCAACTTTATCATCAACCGCGGCCACGCCACCGGCGCGGACGTCATCGCGCTCATGCGCCGGGTGCGCGCCCAGGTGCGCGAGGCGCGCGGCGTCGAGCTCGAGCCCGAGGTGCTGCTCTACGGGAAAAAATGGGAGGAAGTCTTGTGAACATCGAACATCGAACGTCGAACATCGAACGCCGAAGTCAGACGGAGTATTCCTCTCTTGGCTCGTTGCAGAGGCTATGGCAGACGAGCGTGAGACAAATTCTTCAACTACCGGCCTTGGACGTTCGATGGTCGATTTTGGATGTTCACGGAGTTGGATGTTCGATGTTCGCGGAGGCATCCCGATGAGCCTCCCCAGCATCGCGGTCTTTGCCGGCGGCACGTCCGCGGAGCGCGAAGTTTCGCTCGGCTCGGGCCAGGCTTGCGCGGTGGCACTGGCGCGTTCGTTTCCCACCCGGCTGTTTCGAATAGACGCCAACGCGCTGCCGGCGGAGTTCGATCCCGGGCGCCATGTGGTGTTTTCCACGCTGCACGGAAAATTTGGCGAAGATGGCGGGATGCAGCGCCTGCTCGACGCCGCCCAGGCGGGCTACGCGGGCTGCGATGCGGCCGCCAGCGCGCTGTGCATGGACAAAACCGCCGCCAAGGAGCGCATCGCCGCAGCCGGCGTGGGTGTCGTGCCCGGCATGTGTTTCGACGCCGGGCGCCAGCCGGCGGCGGCGGCCCTCACGGCCAAACTGGGCAACGATGTCGTGCTCAAGCCCAACGACGAGGGCAGCAGCGTCGGCCTGCAAATCGTTTCCGGCCAGATGGAGCTCGCGACGGCGCTCGAAAAAATTTCCGCCGGGCGCTGGCTGGCCGAGCGCCGCGTCTTCGGCCGCGAGCTGTCCGTTGGCGTCCTCGGCGGGCGGGCGATGGGCATCGTGGAAATTCGCCCGAAGTCCGGCCGCTACGATTACACCTCGAAATACACCAAGGGCCTGACCGAGTATCTCTGTCCCGCGCCCTTGCCCGACGCCATTGCGGCAATGGTGCGTGGCGCGGCCGAGACGGCTTTCGCCGCGTGCGGCGGCCGCGATTACGCGCGGATCGATTTCATGCTTTCGGAAAAAAATGAACCGTTTTTGCTCGAAATTAACACGCTGCCTGGCATGAAGGAGACCAGCCTGCTGCCAATGAGCGCGCGCAGCGCGGGGCTGGATTTCACGGCGTTGGTTCGAGAATTGGTCACGCCCGCGGTGCAGCGTTTTGCGTCGGCTCGCATTCCCGCATGAGCAAAATCGCCACCACCGCTCCCTTTGCCCGCACATGGCAGGACATCAGCCAGAGCGTGAATCCGCGCGCGATGTCGAAGGCCGGCCGCCGGCGCCGCCTGGCCTGCACGCTCAAGTTTGCCGGCGTGGCCAGCGTGCTCGCCCTCATCGTGTGGGGCGCGATTGAAATTGCCGAAACGATGGGCGGCAGCCCGAACAAGCTTGGCCTGGCTGATTCAGGCCCGCCGCTGAAAGACATCGCGCTGGCCACCGACGGCGTGCTCGACCGGGCCTGGGCCGAGCGTACGCTCACGGTGCCGAAAAATGCGACCCTCATGTCGCTCGACCTCTATGCGCTGCGCACCCGGCTGCTCGCCAATGGCCAGGTCAAAGCCGCGGTGCTGACGCGAAATTTCCCCGCCACGCTGGCGGTAAACATCCAGGAGCGGTCACCCGTGGCGCGCGTCCAGGTGCAGGTTGGCGATGAACCGCCCCGGGCCTTTCTCGTGGCGCGCGATGGGGTGGTTTACGACGGCAATAATTATGCCCCGGCCCTGCTCACCACGCTGCCGTGGCTCGACGGCGTGAAGCTCGTCCGCGCGGGCGACAGTTTTGCGCCCATCGACGGCATGGACACGGTGGCCGACCTGCTCGCCACCGCCCACAACCAGGCCGAACATCTCTATCGTACGTTCCTGGTCATCTCACTCGCCCGCCTCGCCTCGGATGGCGAACTCGTCGTACGCTCGAAAGACATCCCGGAAATTACCTTCAACACGCGCGACGATTTTTTCCGCCAGCTCGCCCGGCTCGACTACGTGCTCGATCTCGCCCGCACGCAGCCCGACAAACCGCTCAAGTCGGTCAACCTCGCCAATGGCCTGCAGGTTCCCGTGACGGTCGACACCGTGGCGGGGTTGCAGACGCCCGCCAGTGCGCCGGCGCCCGGCAACGGCCTTTTCCCTTTGCCCAGGTTAACCCATATTGCCCAACGTGATTTCTAACACCAAGATCGTCGGCGCCGTTGAAATCGGCACCACCAAAGTCACCGTGCTCGTGGGCGAGATCGCCCGCGGCCGCGAACTCAGCATCATCGGCGTGGGCGAAGCCTCCTCGCGCGGCGTCATCAAGGGCGCGGTGATGGACTTCAAGGCCGCCAGCGAGGCCACGCACAGCGCACTTCTCGCCGCCGAGCAAAGCGCCGGCACCCGGGTCGATGAGGTTTATCTCGCGCAAACCGGCGGGCATCTCGAAGGCTTTGAAAACGAAGCCTCGGTCAATGTCGCGGCTGCGGACAACACCGTCAGCGCGATGGACACCGACACGGTCTGCCGCCTGGCCATGGCCAAGGAACTGCCCGAAGGCCGCATCGTCGTTCACCACATCCGCCGGCCCTTCCGCCTCGACGGGCGGCTCGTGCCCGACCCGGAACACCTCGTAGGGCGCCGGCTCGACGTGAGTTACTGGACCATCCACGGACTCGAAAGCAAAGTCGCCGACAATACGCATGTGATCAACGGATTCAGCGTACGCGTGACCAAGCTCATTCTCTCCAGCCTCGCCTCGGGCGCGCTCGTCACCACCGCCGAGGAGCGGCACAACGGCGTGCTCGCGATCGACATTGGCGGCGGCACCACGGACTTTGCCCTCTACCGCGAGGGCTGCGCCCACAAGACTGGCGTGGTCGCCATCGGCGGCGGCCATCTCACCAACGACCTGGCGCTTGGCCTGCGCGTCCAGCAGGGCCAGGCGGAGGCACTGAAGATCCGCTACGGCCGCGGTGTCGTGCAGGCGCGCGACAAAAAGGAGAAGGTCATGCTCATCGGCGATTTTTCCATCGGCGACCGTGAGTTTCCGCGCCTGACCATCGAGCAGATCACCGAGGCGCGGGTGTGGGAAATTTTTGAAGTGGTGCGGAAGAAACTCGGCGCGTCCTTCGCCCCGGAGAAAATTCCGGCCGGCGTCGTGCTCACCGGCGGCACCGCCAAGCTGCCCGCCATCGCCGAGGCCGCCGCGAAGGTTTTCGGCACGAGTGCGCGCCTCGGCGAAGCGCCCTCGTGGATCGGCGAAAACTTGCGCGATCCCGCCTATTCGACCGCGCTGGGACTCCTCCATTTCACCCTCAACGCCCAGGCCGACCGTGCCACCGCGCCCCGCCGCAGCCTGCTGAGCAAACTTTTTGCCCATGCCTGATTTCAAACACGAAAAAGGTAGGTCGGGCTTTACGCCCGACATGTTGGGGGTAAACCCCAACCTACAATTGTGTTTCTCAAATTTGGAAACACATTCCAAAGCGCCAAACGCCAAATAATCCGATGTCATTCCGAGCTTCCCAGTGTCATTCCGAGCCGGGCGAGGAATCTCAGGCTCAGAGGGTAGGGCGGATTATCCTTAATCCGCCGTCATTGGGTTCTACAGAATTAAACCGGCGCGTTAAGGATAACGCGCCCTACCTCCCAATCTTAAATTTCAAATCTTAAATCTTAAATTCCCACTGGAATGCCACCACCCGACGAACTTCCTCTCACGTCCGAACTTCTCGCCGACCGCAACATCGCGATCAAGCTCGTCGGCATTGGCGGCGCCGGGTCCAATGCGGTGGACCGGCTCAAGATGGAAAACCTCGAGCGCCTGCAGCTCGCGGTCATCAACACCGACCACCAGGCGCTGTCGAGTTCGCCCGTCCAGGACAAGGTGCTCATCGGCACGAGCGTCACGCGCGGGCTGGGCGCAGGCGGCGATCCCGAGCCGGGCCGGCTCGCGGCCGAGGCCGACCGAGAAAAAATTGCGGCGGTCGTGCGCGATTGCGACCTCGTCTTCCTGCTCGCGGGCATGGGCGGCGGCACCGGCAGCGGGGCGGCGCCGATTGTCGCGGAAATTGCCGCCGAGGAAGGCGCGCTGGTCATCGCGTTCGTCACGATGCCGTTCAGTTTCGAGGGCGGACGCCGCCTCAAACAGGCCGAGGAAGGCCTGCAGGCGCTGCGCCGCGTGTGCGACGCCGTCATCCCGCTGCCCAACGACGTCCTCATGCAGGAGGCGGCCGACAACGAGACGGTGCTCGATTCCTTCGCGCGGGCGGACGAGTGGATCGGCCGCGGCGTGAAATCGATCTGGTCGATGATGTATCGCACCGGCCTGATCAACCTCGACTTTGCCACGCTGCGCCAGGCGTTCCAGCATCGCGGCGGCAAGACGCTTTTCGGGCTGGGCACGGGCGAGGGCGCCAACGCCGTGGCCGAGGCGATCGAAAGCCTGAAGCTTTGCCCGCTGCTGCACACGCCGGAATTTTCGCGCAAGGCCGACCGCCTGCTCGTCAATATCACCGGCGGCACCGACCTGACGCTGCCCAAGGTCAACGAGCTGATGACCGCCGTCACCGAGCAATTCGGCAAGGAGTCCCACGTCTTCATGGGCGCGGTGATCGACGAAAGCCTTCAGAACCGGGTGGAAATCTGCGTGCTCGGCACGAGCGACGTCGGCGGCCGCGGCCTGCCGCCGCGCCGAATCGCGTCACCCGCCCTTCGGCAGGCCCAGGGTCGCGCGCGCGCGGAAGAAAAAGTTTTGGTCGCCGCCGCGATGGAACACGCGGGCGAGGGCGGGGAAAAACCCGCCGTGCACGCCGTGCCGGTGGCGCAGGACGAGTTTGGCTTCGACCGCGACGTCGAAAGCCGCGGCTATTTCGACAAGACCGACCGGAATTTATTTGAAGGCCAGGACCTCGACGTGCCGACCTACCTGCGCAAAGGCATCAAGCTGGCGCTGTGAGATGTCAGAATTGTCAAGAGTCAAGACCCCGTCTGCTTTCCTATATGTCGCTAAAAAGCACACTGGCACTTATCCTTGTCGCAATTGGCCTTACTTCGTGTGCTACAGATTTCAGTAAGGCGACCGAGTATCACGATGCGTATTGGTATGGTGGTACACTGTTGCCGACGAATTTTTGGAAGAAAGCAGACGGCGTGTATCTTATCTGATTTAAGCCAATGGCCCTGAATCGGGATACGATGACTTTTTGCTCCAGGCGTGGAAGCGTATGGCGGATTCGATCGCTAGTGGTAGAGCTTACTCTGGCACTCCAGTTCTAGAAACTTATAGCTACGTGCAGGGGTATGCTCCATTTAATCCATATATGGAAGGCCAGAAGCGAGTTGCCAGAAGAGCGACCGGAGAAATTACGATTCTTGATGATACTAAGGCGAAATAATCCATGTTCTACTGACCTGACGCACGAACAAGCCAACCGGGTCATGTTTCTAAGAATTAAATTTAAAAACGAGTCGGGCCGGAAATCGCGCTAGAGTGGGGGGATGCACGCTCGCTCGCTGTATCTCGATACCTCGGTGATCGGCGGTTACTTTGATCCCGAATTTATGGCCGACACCCGCGCGCTGTGGCGGCTGCGCGAAGCAGGCCGCTTCCGCTTCGTCTCCTCGGTGCTCGTCGATCAGGAAACCGCCCGCGCGCCGAAGCCAGTGCGGGCGCTCATGCGCGCGACCTTCGCCCCAGCCGAAATGCTGCCGATGACGGCCGAGGCGCTGGAACTAGCGGCCCATTACCTCGCGCAGAAGGTGGTGCCCGCTCGTTTTACCGACGACGCCCGGCATGTCGCAGTGTGCTCCGTTGCCCGCCTCGACTATCTCGTGAGTTGGAACTTTAAGCACCTAGCCAATGCGCGCCGGGAATCCGGCTTTAATGCGGTGAATCTCTTGCAAGGCTACCCGGCTTTACGCATAGTAGCGCCAACCTTCCTCATCCATGGCGACGACCAAGAAAAAGACCTTTGACGCGGTGGCGCAATCGCGCCGCTGGCGGATTGCCACCAGCAAGCGGCTCAACAAGATGAAGGCCGAAGAACAGATCGCGTTTTTGAACCGCCGGCTTGCCAACTTGTCCGTCGTATCTGTGGCCAAGCGTGTGCGCCGCACGCCGGTGCACCGCTGAAGCTGCCGCCGAGGACAGCAGTGGGGTCGGGCCTCTATTTCATTAATCCAACATGGTCAGCGGGTGGGTTTGGAAACTCCGAAAGGTTCAACCCAAGCCCAGGCAGGCGCGAATTTTGCGTTGGATTTCCTGGCGACGGTGCACTGTCACGGAGCCGACATGGCGGAGGATTGACGACTTGCGCACCATGTAAACAAGCGAACAATCCATGAGGGTGAGGAACTCCAAGCCGTCCGCACCGTTAAGGATGACGTGGTGATCGCGGGCCTTGCCGGCCGGCGGTTTTTTGGTGCCGACCACTGCGTTTAGCCGCAATTGCTTGTGGTCGGCAAGAATGTCGTCAGACGAGAGAAGAACCGCCGGGTGTCCGACGGTGTCTTTTTCATCAGCCTTGACGAAGACGACATCCCAACGATGCATGATCAAAAGGAATCCCCGAGCGTATTGCCGAGTTCGATCTCAGCAGGCAGGCGATGGATGCTGCCTTTGGGTGCGGGTGCGATTTCCTTGGGCAGCGCGTAGGGGGCGATTTGGATGAAACCATTGGGAACACGGACAATGACGGGCTTTTTTGAACGGACGACCTTGCGGGCGATCCCGCTGAACTTGGCCTTGGCAATCGAAACGGTGAGCATGTCCATGATACAAGTCAGATCCATGACCAAGATTTAGTCAAGCGGGTCAAGATGGGCCAAGCCAACCGGGGCGGGTTTCTAAGTGTTAAATTTAAAACGAGTCGGGTTGTAAATCGCGCTAGAGTGAGGGGATGACCGCTGCTCGCAGTAGCGAGGTGGAAGACCACAGGCTTGAGGTGGTCACAAGGGATCACAAAGATCGCATAGAAAACGTGTGTGATAAGGTGTGAAAATCCGACAGCAACCCAATGACTCCAACAGTTGCGTCGTTCGCTGTGATCTTGGTGACCTTTTGTGGCTAGAGTGGTTTGGGTAATTACACCGACGATGCCCGGCATGTCGCGGTGGGCTCTGCCGCCCGCCTCGACTGTCTCGTGAGCTGGAGTTTTAAGCACATGGCCAACGCGCGTGGGAATCCGGCTTTAATGCGGTGAATCTCTTGCAAGGTGCGGGATGGCCTGAGTCATTTCCCCGACATCGCCATTCTGACCGCGGATTACGAACATGCCGCGCATTATGCACCGATGAAAAATTGAGGAGTGGACTGGCCCGGTGGGAACCGCCAGAATGCCGCCCGAGCCTTTCCTGAGCTTCGATTCACGAAAAAATCACCCCAAACACTGCCATGAAAAAATATTTTAACCTGCTGGCATGGATTATCCTCGCAACGCTGATGGGAGCAAGGGTCGGCGCAAGCGCGGGCACGGCGAACGACCAAGGGCCAACCTTGGGCGAGACCAGGGATTGGCTGAAAGACCATGGGAAAGATTTCACCAGCTCGTTCGCCTTTTCCAACGATTCCCAAAAGCACTTTGTGATGACGATTCGAAAAATCGAATTCGTCCTAAAAAAGAATCATCCCGATGCGAAGCCTCCGGGTTGCATGATACGTTTTTACGCGAACATCCAGGTCAAGGACTATGCCGACGACAATGACGGTGGGTCGGTTGCGACCTTTCGCGCTGAAGACGTCAGCGATGCAGTGGAAGTCAGGAAGCTCGACCAAAAGGATTTGGGCCCGGACGCCCTGGGTTTTGATGCCCAGGGCTGCTACGCCCTGATCATAACCCAGAAGGATCCCAACTCCGATGCCATTAAAATGGCCAACCTGGGCGTTCCCTTTTTGCAGTGGCATGAACTGCATTATATAGTAATTCCGGTCTCGGACTATGCCATGGCCCAGCGACTGGCCAAAGCCTTGCACCGCGGAATCCAGCTCATCCAGGCGCTGACGGTCGCCAAGCCCGAGCCGTTTTGAAGCGCAGCAGCCCAACCTACGGCCACTGGCATTCCATGCCAAAAATGACGTCGCGAAATCTTGGGCTCGATGCGGTCAGGGCGGTGGCCATCATGCTGGTCTTGATCGGCCATAGCACGCCATTTTATAGTCCAATTTTAGAGCATTATCATGTAGACCCCCTGGGGTGGCGCGAGATTACCGGATGCATGGGCGTAGAGCTCTTCTTTTGCCTGTCGGGATTTCTCATTGGGGGGATTCTGCTTGGATTGGAAGCAGCCGGGCTGTCATGGGGCAGAATATCAATTTTTTATATTCGGCGTTGGATGCGAACCCTTCCTCTATACTATTTTGTCCTTTTTGCACTTTCCGATTTTCCACAGCTCGATCCCCATCTGCGGGGGCGATTTCTTTCTTTTGTTACATTGACCCAAAATTTGCTTGGCAGCATGCCGACGGGAGGCTGGTTTGCCATATCCTGGTCGCTCACCATTGAGGAATGGTCTTACCTGCTCCTGCCCCTGGTCGTTTTTGGCGTGTTTGGCCGGGCGAAGCGTCCTGTATTGTGGGGCACGCTGGCCATGTGCTTGCTGGCTTTCAGCGTGCGGGTCGTCCTGCTTTCACGTGCGGGCTCGTGGGATAGCATCATCCGCACCAGCGTGGCGGGAAGGCTTGATGCGATATGTTATGGTGTCCTTTCCGTGGTGGTTTATCGTCAGTTCCGCGCCGCATACGCTCGCTGGATCAGGCGGTTTTGGTGGATCATGGTCGCAGTGTTCGTTTTGCATGTGGGCTTGTTCTACCGTTATTCCGTGTTGGATGGAATTTATGGACGCGTATTCGCCCTGCCGGTGATGTCGCTGGCCTTTTCCTCGCTGCTGCCGCTGATCACGGGTTTTCAGATGCGAGGCGCCATGACGGCTGTCATCCGCTTTGTTTCGACAACCAGCTATGTGATGTATCTTTTTCATTGGCCGATCTATTTCCTGACTGTCGAGCATCTGGCGAACCGGCCATGCCTTCTCCTCCCGGCTTTCATTTTGGGGACTGTTTTTGTTTCAGGTTTGGTTTCCTATTTGGTGGAGCAGCCGATTCTTCGCATGCGCCCTTCGCAGTACGGCCGTGGCGGAAGCCAGCCAATTGCGTTTTCAGCACGACCGCCCGCCAGTCCCCGCTAAAACCCAATGCATTTATTCATAAAAAAGAGGAAACCGCGCCGCGGTCTTTCCACACCGATCATGGCTCCAAAATCCGATTCATCGACGGCGACAACTCGTTCGAACCCTCCTGTCTTCCCATCCTGTCCCAGGTGGGCCACACCGTGATCGAGGCACACAACGGAAAGGAGGGAGGGCCGGACGGGGTCTTGACCCTTACCCTTCTAAGCCCTGCGCGCTGCGAAGGGCACGGCAAACCCCTGCGCGTTCCGCGATCTGGGGTGAAGAATGGAAGGCAGATCCTGGGAACGCATGCCGTTCGGAGGGGATCCACGCGGTTCGATATTTTAAAGTGATCATGATAGCTGAGCCAGGGGCAGAGCCAAAGGAGTGGACTGGCCACGCTGGGGCGACCAGGATGCTGCCCGAGCTCCCCCATTTTCAATTTACCGAAAAACAAACCAAGAGGCTGTTATGAACAATATCTTAACCCGTGGTCATGGATACTGAAGGCATAATGTTTTGCCGTCGGCCGTGCCCGTTTTCGGGCCTCATGGTTTAAAACCAACGTTCCATGCCAAAAACAACGTCGCGAAATCTTGGGCTCGATGCGGTCAGGGCGGTGGCGATCGGCATGGTATTATTGTGCCACGCCACTCCGTTTTATAAGCCAATCCTGGAGCGTCATCATATCGATGTTCACAATTGGCGGGTGTTTACCGGAGTGACTGGCGTGGAGTTGTTCTTTTGTTTGTCCGGGTTTCTCATCGGGGGCATTCTTCTTGGATTGGAAGCCGCCGGGCCGTCGCGCCGGACGGTGGGGATCTTCTATGTTCGGCGTTGGATGAGAACGCTTCCGCTCTATTACCTCGTGCTCTTTGTAATTTCCGACTTCCCGCAGCTCGATCCCCACCGGCGGGTGGGATTTTTGTCCTTTGTGACTTTGACCCAGAATCTTTTTGGCAGCATGCCGCCCGGGGACTGGTTCGCCATATCCTGGTCACTCACCATTGAGGAATGGTCTTACCTGCTCCTGCCCTTGGTCGTTTTTGGCCTCTTTGGGCGGACAAAGCGCCCCGTGTTGTCGGGCACATTGGCCATGTGCCTGCTGGCTTTCAGCGTGCGGGTCATCCTGCTTTCACGTGCGGGCTCGTGGGATAGCATCGTCCGCACCAGCGTGGCGGGAAGGCTTGATGCGATTTGCTATGGCATCCTCTCGGTGGTGGCCTTTCGTCAGTTTCATGATGCTTACTTGCGCTGGATCAGGCGGTTTTGGTGGGCCATGGTTGCGCTCTTTCTTTTGAATATTTACTTGTTCTGGCATTCTTCGATGCTGGATGGAATTTATGGGCGCATCTTCGCCCTTTCAGTGGCATCGTTGAGCTTTTCATCGCTGCTGCCGCTAATCATGGGGCTGCACATGACCGGGTTTCTCGCAGCCATCATTCGTTTTATTGCGAAGATTAGCTATGGAATGTATCTTTTTCATTGGCCGGTATATTTCCTGACAATCGAGTACGTGGCAGATATACAGGGCTTGCCGCTCCCGGTTTTTGTCTTTGGCACCATTATGGTTTCTGGTTTGGTTTATTATTTGGTGGAGCGGCCAATTCTTCGCCTTCGGCCTTCCCAATTCGGTCGTGACGAGAACCCGTAAACTGCAATTTTGTCCCCATAAAAGGCGCTGAAAATGGGGACGGGAGGAGCTTGCACCATCCGAGCCATGCCATTATCCTATTTGTGCAAATGAAACGGGTTTGCGAGTACCCCTGGCTTCGCACCGCAGCGGCAATGTTAGGAGCAGGCTTGCTCACGGCCGGTGTCCGCCTTGCCGCACTCGAACCGCGGGACGATCCCGGCTGGTATTGCATCAACACGTGGCGGCAGGCGCAGGGACTGCCGCAGAACATGGTCTACGCCGTCGTGCAGACAAAAGACGGCTACATCTGGACCGGCACGCGGGGCGGCGTGAGCCGGTTTGATGGCGTGAACTTCGACACGTTTGACGATCTCAAGGAGAACCAATTGAAGGAATTGGAAGTTTGGACGCTCCTCGCAGTTCCCGATGGCAGCTTGTGGATCGGCACGTTCGGCGGCGGTGTCACCCGGTTCAAAGATGGCCGATTCACGACTTACACGACAGCGGACGGATTGGTGAACAATTTCGTCAGCTGCCTGGCAAGGGATGCCGACGGCGGGATCTGGATTGGCACGGACCAGGGGATCAGCCGGTTCCACGAGGGACGGTTCACGAACTACACGGCGAAGGACGCGCCAGGCATAGAACGAATCCGCACGCTCTTTGTCGATCGCGACGGCAGCGTTTGGGTGGGCACGGTCAAAGGCGAAATCAATCATTTTGTGGGCGGACGCTTCCAACGGCCGGCAATGGCCGGCCCCCTTCCGTCGTGGGAAATCCGCGCATTCCTTCGTGATCGGGCCGGCGACCTTTGGATCGGTTCGTTCAACGGCGTGTTTCGCCTGCATGAAGGCAAGACGGTCCGCTTCACTCCGGGCGAAGGACTGTCGGCGGTGCGGATCTACAGCATGTTCGAGGATGGGGAGGGAAACATCTGGGCCGGCACGGAGGTCGGGCTCGATCGCTACCTGCCGGGGCAGGGTGTTTTTCGCAATGAATACAAACCGACGCCGGCTGACCCGGTGCAGGCGATCTGCCAGGATCATGAAAACAGCCTGTGGCTCGGTTTGCGTACCAGCGGCCTGGCCCGTGTGCGCCAGGGGTTGTTCAAGAGCTATACGCGAAGCGATGGTTTGCTGGATTCGAGCGTCAGCGTGGTGCTCTGCGACCGGCAGAATCGCGTCTGGTTGGGCACGGGCATCGGATTGCAGCGATTGGAGAACGGAAAATTTACCGCCTTGAGCGAACAAAACGGGCTGCCGAGCCGGCCGGTGGAGGCCCTGCTTAAAGATCGGACCGGGCGGCTGTGGGTTGGCTCGGTCAGCGGCCTTTATCGGACCAGCGCGAGCATCGACGATCCCGCTTGGATGGCGGATCCGCAATTCGTCCCTGTCCCCAACCCTGACATTCCCAACATGTCGGCGAGAGGACTGTTCGAGGATCGATCGGGTGCCATCTGGATCAGCACCGTCGGCGAGGGACTCGCGCGCTTCCGCGACAATCAGTTTACTACTTACACGACCAAGGACGGCCTCGCGCACAACGCCGTGCGTTCCTTGGGCGAGGATCGGGCAGGCAATCTCTGGCTGGGCACGCGTGATGGCCTGAATCGTTTTCGGGATGGCACCTTCACCACCCTCACGACCAAGGATGGTCTGGCGGGCAATGTGACTGGCCCGATGTATCGGGATCGCGAAAACGCATTGTGGATCGGCACCCGCTATGGGGTGAGCCGATTCAAGGACGGGCGCTTCACGAATCTTACCGTAAAGGATGGGCTGCCCACCAACTTCGTGTATAGCTTCATCGAGGACGACCTCGGCAACGTCTGGGGGACGTACAGCAAGGGAATCTTCCGTGTCGCCAAGCGGCAGCTCGATGATTGCGCCGATGGCCGGATTCCTGCAATCAAGGCGACCGTCTTTGGGCAAGAACACG
>Ga0210387_10000867_pt1 | contig 22177 bp, 23 predicted proteins | sample IncBWC7OmetaG_FD_160108 | JGI IMG/M metagenome (GOLD analysis project Ga0210387, IMG submission 160108) | Forest soil microbial communities from Barre Woods Harvard Forest LTER site, Petersham, Massachusetts, United States - Inc-BW-C-7-O ...
CTTCGTGGACCTGCTGGGCGAAAAGGTCCGGGCCGGACTCAGGGTCGTGGGCGTGCCGACCTCGGAGGCGACGCGCGTCCAGGCCGAGCAGTGCGGCATTGCGCTGACCACCCTCGACGATATCGATCGGCTGGATCTGACGGTTGATGGCGCCGACGAGGTCGACCACGCGCTCAATCTGATCAAGGGCGGCGGCGGCGCGCTGCTGCGGGAAAAGATCGTGGCGGCCGCCTCGGATCGCATGATCGTGATCGCCGATGACAGCAAATGGGTCGAGGTGCTCGGCCGTTTTCCGCTGCCGATCGAGGTTATCCCGTTCGGGCTCGCCGCGACGCGGCGGGGCATCGCCAAGGCGTTTACTGAGGCCGGTGTCTCCGGCGAAATGGTGCTGCGCCAGGGCAAGGATGGCCACGTTTTCGTCACCGATGGCGGCCACTGGATTGTCGATGCCCATCTCGGCCGGATCACGGATGCGCCACGTCTGGCGGGTCTGTTGGCCGCTATCCCGGGTGTCGTCGAGCACGGGCTATTCACGAATTTTGCGAGTGCGGTCGTACTAGCGGGCGGCAGCGGAATTCGCGTTGTTGAGCGGCGCTAGCGCCGCAAATTCCAGGGAGAAGTGGAATGAAGAGAGTTTTTAAGATCTTGCCGGCTGCTTGCGTGGCGCTCGGCCTGGCCTTGTCCTGCGGACCCGCCGAGGCACAGCAACAGGGCGCGCCGCCTCAGTCGCAGCCCTTGAAGCCCGGTACGCCGGCCTGCATGGCGGCGGCACGCGAGATTTTGGGCATGAAAAACGCGGCCGCGATGTACGCCAACGCCGTGCCCAATATCGTGGCGCAGACCAAGGACCAGCTCCTCTCGACCAACCTCAACTATCAGAAGGATCTGAATGAAGTTGCTGTCATTGTCGTCCAGAAGATGGCCGGCAAGGAAAAGGAGATCGGCGAGGGCATGGCGCAGATCTACTGCAACGAGTTCACCGAGAAGGAATTGACCGACCTCGTCGCCTTCTACAAATCGCCGCTGGGCCAGAAACTGCTCGCCAGCGAGCCCCGGGCGATTCAGTTCAGCATGTCCTATATGAACAGCTGGGCCCAGAACTTTGCCGAGATGGTCAACGGCGAGTTCCGTGCCGAAATGCGCAAGCGGGGCAAGCAGATCTGAGGACGATCTGCCAATGAGGTCGAGGTGAAAGATGGCTGAATTCGACGTCGACCTGTTTGTCATCGGAGGAGGTTCGGGCGGGGTACGCGCCGCCCGGATCGCGGCCGGCCATGGCGCCCGCGTCATGGTCGCCGAAGAATACCGGATGGGCGGCACCTGCGTGATCCGCGGCTGCGTGCCCAAAAAGCTGTTCGTGATGGGCTCGCACGTCCAGCAGGAGATCGAGGACGCCGCCGGCTTCGGCTGGAGCATTCCCGAAGCCAGCTTCGACTGGCCGACGCTGATCAAGAACAAGGACAAGGAGATCGCGCGGCTGGAGGCGGCCTACACCACCAATGTCGAGAAATCAGGGGCGGAGATCGTCAAGACCCGCGCGGTGATCGAGGATGCTCATACGCTCCGTCTTGCCGATGGCAAGAGGATCACAGCCCGCACCATCCTGATCGCAACCGGCGGCGCGCCCAACCATGGCGCTGTGATCCCCGGCATCGAGCATGTGATCTCCTCAAACGAGGCGTTCCATCTGGAGGCCTTGCCCAGGCGCATCCTGATCCAGGGCGGCGGTTACATCGCACTGGAATTTGCCTGCATTTTCGCGGGCTTCGGATCCGACGTTACCGTCGTTTATCGCGGCGATAATATCTTGCGCGGCTTCGACGAGGACGTCCGCGCCCATCTGCGCGCCGAGATGGAAAAGCGCGGCATCACCATCCTGACCGGCTGCACCGTCACCAAGGTCGACAAGCATGGCGAGGGCTACACCTCGCATTTGTCGAACGGATCGAGCATCGCCTCCGAGCAGGTGATGTTTGCGATCGGCCGGCATCCGAATGTCGCCAAGCTTGGCCTGGAAAAGGCCGGCGTCGCCATCAATCCGCACAATGGCGGCATTGCGGTCGACGGCTGGTCCAAGAGTTCGGTGCCGAACATCTATGCGATCGGCGACGTCACCCATCGCTATAACCTGACGCCGGTTGCGATCCGCGAGGGTCATGCCTTTGCCGACACGGTGTTCGGCAAGCGGCCCGTGCAGGTCGACCATGCCTCCATCCCGACGGCGGTGTTCACGCAGCCCGAAGTCGGCATCGTGGGGCTGACGGAAGCGGAGGCCCGGGCGCAGTTCAGTCACGTCGACATCTACAAGACGACGTTCCGGCCGATCAAGGCGACCATGTCGGGCCGCGATACCCGCGTGTTGATGAAGCTTGTGGTCGACAGCCTCACCGATCGCGTGCTCGGCTGTCACATCGTCGGTGATAGCGCCGCCGAAATCACGCAGGTGGTTGCGATCGCCATCAAGATGAAGGCAACCAAGGCCGATTTCGACGCGACCGTGGCGCTGCATCCGACGGCGTCCGAAGAGCTGGTGACCATGCGCACGCCGACCGCACGCCACGTGCGCGAAGCAGCCGCGGAGTAGGGCGATCCCGCGTCAGTAGGGCATGCAGGCGCCGTGCTGGAACTTGTTGTCACGCGGGCAGGGCGGACGCGGATGGTTGCCGGCCGGGCATTCGTTGCGCACTTTGCCCCAGCCATCCACGACGCAGGCGCCGGAGGCCGAGGCGTGGCAGCCAACGCCGCATCCGTCCCACGCACGCGCGGAGCCGAAAAACAAAATGCTGCCTGCAATCACGATGGCCGTCAGAACGCTGCGCATGGTTTACCTCTTCGACCGGACAAATACTCGAGGGGCAGTCTAGCCGAGATGCGGCGGAGTGACGAGCCCCGACAATGCGACACTGTTGTGACCATCAAGCCACAGCGGCGGCAATCGACAGAAGGTAGAATTCCGTAAGAGCCGACGTAAGGAGAGTTAACGAATGATTTCCATTTGTCCTCGGTAGAGAAGTCCCAGCGTGAGTGCAGAGCCAAGACCAAAAGTCCTTATCGCAGGCGCGGGGATCGCCGGCCTCGTCGCGGGCCTGTCGCTGTTGCAGCGGGGCATCGAGGTCGAGATTTTCGAGCAGGCGAGCGAGCTGCGCGAGCTCGGCGCCGGCGTGCAGCTCTCCGCCAACGGCACGCGGGTCCTGATCGCACTTGGCCTCGAGCAGGAGATGCTCGGCATCGCGAGCGAGCCTTCCGGCAAGCAGATCAGGCTGTTCTCGACGGGGCGGACCTGGAAACTGTTTGATCTCGGCGTCTCCTCGCGCGCGATCTATGGCGCGCCGTACTGGATGGTTCATCGCGGCGATTTTCATCGCGTGCTGGTCGAGGCCTTTATTGCGCGTGCGCCGGGCAAGCTGCATCTGGATAGCCGTTGCGTCGGGTTCGAGGAGGAGGGCGGTCGCGTCTCGCTGAGGTTCGCGAGCGGCGAGCACATCCGCGGCGATATCGTCGTCGGCGCCGACGGCGTGCATTCCGAAATCCGCCGGCAGATCGGTGGCGATGCAAAGCCATTTTTCGCCGGTGTTGCCGCCTGGCGCGGCCTGGTGCCGATGGAGCGACTTCCGTCAGACATGCAGCGCGATGTCGGCACCAACTGGGTCGGCCCCGGCGGCCATGTCATCACCTATCCCGTTCGCCGCGGCGAATTGCTCAATTTCGTCGGCATCTTTGAAGGCGAGAACTGGCCGGTGGAATCCTGGACCGAGCGTGGCACGCGCGAGGCCTGCAGCGCTTCGTTTGCTGGATGGAACGAGGAAATCCACGCGATCATCCAGAATCTCGACGTGCCCTACAAATGGGCTTTGCTCGGCCGCGAGCCGCTCGATCGCTTCGTCAGGGGACGCGCCTGCGTGATCGGCGACGCCGCGCATCCGACGCTGCCGTTCCTGGCGCAGGGCGCGAATATGGCGATCGAGGACGGCATGGTGCTGGCACGCTGCCTCGAACAGTTCGCGCCGGAGGAGGCGCTGCAGCGCTACCAGCAGGCCCGTCTCGCGCGCACCAATTTCATCGTCGTCAAATCGTCCGAGAACGCCAGGCGCTTCCACAATCCCGCGCTCGCCCACGCCGAAGGCGCCGACGCCTACGTCTCGCGCGAATGGCAGCCCGACCGCGTCCGCGAGCGTTATGACTGGCTGTTTGAGTACGACGCGATGGGCGCGCCGGTTTGATCGGCTATGTTACCCGCGCGTGCTGAAAATGCGATGAGCCGTCAGCAAGGCGGGAACGGCCACGATAATCACGACCATGAAGTCCTGCACGTTGCTGCCTGAGACCCGCAAATAAGCGGCATACAGAGCTCCAGTTACGACGATGGCCATCGCCGCTCGAAGCAATGCAATTTTCACTTACGCCTCCTGGATGTCGCGGCCGGCATGCGGTTTGGTCCCCGACTAACATCGACAGGGCTAAGCGATCCTTTAACGCTTGCCTTCAAAATGAGTCGATAGTTCGTAGGGTGGGCAAAGCGAAGCGTGCCCACCGACTTTGTGTGCCGCCTGCGTTGGTGGAGCTCATATCGACGAAGGTCAATGTCCGCCGCCACCACCACCGGATGGAGCAGGCGCGGCCACGCTGCGCAGAAGCGGCGCCAGCAGCGTTGCGAAAGCGAAGGCGACCATGATCGCGCGGAAGGCATCGGCATAGGCGAGCGTCGCGGCCTCGCGGTAGGCAAGTTGAAACAGCTGCTTCAGCGCAGCCGTATGGCCGTCATGGAGTGCGCCGGGGTGGCTCGCGTAAAGACTGCCCACCTTGGCGATGAGGTTGTTCATCGGCACGTTGCCCGGCGAGAAGTGCGAGGCGATCATGAGAAAATGATAGTTGGTCTGGTCATTGAGGATCGCGGCGCAGACCGCGATGCCGACCGCGCCTCCCAGGTTGCGCATCATGTTGAACAGGCCGCTAGCATATTTGAGCCGCTCCGGTGGCAGGCTGCCAAGCCCGAGGTTCACGCTCGGGGCCACCGCGAACACTTGCGGAAATCCGCGAAGCACCTGTGGCCAGAACAGCTGGTCGGATCCCCAGTCGTGCGTGATGAAGCTGAACGACCACATCGATAGCCCGAATGACGCCATGCCGAACACCATGAGCCAGCGCGGGTCGAACCGTCTGGCCAGAATGATGTAGACGGGCGTGCCGACGAACGACGCGACGCCGGTCGCAATGATCGCCGTGCCGGTCTGCCAGGCGTCGAAGCCCCGCACATAGCCGAGAAACAGCGGCGTCAGGTAGATCGTCGCAAAAATGCCGACGCCCGTGATGAAGGACAGGATGCAGCCGATCGTGAAGTTGCGGTTGCCGAGGGCGCGAAGATCGACGACCGGATGCGAAAAGGTCAGGCTCCTGATGATGAAGAGAAGGCCTGACACGGCCGAGATGATGGCGCAGGTCTTGATGGTGCTGTCATCAAACCAGTTCCAGCGCGTGCCTTCCTCCAGCGTATATTCGAGCGTGCCGAGGCAGACGGCCATCAGCGCGATGCCGGGATAGTCCGCTTCCTTCAAGAGGCGGAGATCCGGCTCATCGATCTTCACCAGCAGCGGGATGAGAATCGTGATCAGCGCGCCGGGAACGATGTTGACATAAAACAGCCAATGCCAGTTCCAGGTGTCCGTAATCCAGCCGCCGATGACGGGGCCAAGGCTTGGCGCGACGGAGGCGATCGTTCCGATCACGGCTGCCGAATAGACGCGGCGGGGACCCTGGAAATAGTGAAACGACGAGGTGAAGACCGTCGGAATCATCGAGGCGCCGAGGAAGCCCTGCAACGCCCGAAACAGGATCATGCTGTTGATATCCCACGCCACGGCGCAGAGAATGCTCGATAGCGTGAAGCCGGCGGCCGAGATCGTGAACAACCAGCGCGTCGAGAATACGCGCGTGAGCCATCCGGACATCGGGATAACGATGATTTCGGCGATCAGATAGGCGGTCTGGACCCAGCTGATTTCGTCTTGTGCCGCCGACAAGCCGCCGCCGATGTTTTGCAGGGATGAGGCGACGATCTGGATGTCCAAGAGTGCGATGAACATCCCAACGCACATCACCATGAAAGGAACGATGCTCTTCAGCCAGCTTTCGGAGGAAGCGTCGTCCACCAAGGCCGCCTCCTAATTCGGGCGCGTGTCGACCGTGACTGTGGTTGACAGGCCTGGGCGCAGGATGACGTTCGCATCGTCGAGCCTGATCCGCACCGGCACCCGCTGGACGATCTTGGTGAAATTCCCGGTCGCGTTCTCCGGCGGAATGACGCTGAAGACGGCTCCGGTCGCCGGCGCAAGGCTCGCGATGGTGCCTTCGATGGCCTTGTCGGAAGCTACATCCGCGACAACTCTTGCCTTTTGTCCGGACTTCATCTTTCGGAGCTGGTCTTCCTTGAAGTTCGCATCCACCCACAGGCCCTTTGAGGGGATGACGGCAACGAGGTAGGCGCCACCCGCGACGTAAGCGCCGACCTGTGCGGCGCGATTGCCGACAAAGCCGTCGACCGGCGAGCGGATATCGGTGTAGCCGAGATTGAGCTGCGCCGTCGCAAGATCGGCTTTCGCCGCCTCGATGGAAGCTTCCGCCTGCGCGATCTGCGTGGTGATGACCATCATCTGCTGCTTGGCCGCGGCGAGTGTCGCGGTTGCGCCTTGGACGGATGCCTTGGCCTGATCATTGGCCGCGGTCGCCTTCTGGGCGTTCTGCTCCGAGCCGCTGCTGGATAGCGCCAGCGCCTGATAGCGCTTGGCATCGAGCGAGGCGAACGTCGCCGCCGCATTTTTTCCGGCGAGATCGGCTTCGGCCTGTGCGATCGTCGATTGCTGCAACGTGTAGCGCGCCTGCAGGTTTGCCAGCGTGGCGTTCTGCTGCTGCAGGTTTGCGTCAGCCCGTTCGACGGCCGCCTTGTACAAGCGGGGGTCGATGCGGATCAGGGGCTGTCCCTGGTGGACGAACTGGTTGTCGTCGAAAAGGATTTCCGTCACGAAGCCGGGGACCTGTGTCGCCAGCGGCGCGGTATTGCCGCCGACATAGGCGTCGTCGGTCGTCTGCATCCAACGGCCCACGTTCCACCAATAGATGCCGTATGATACGGCAAGAACGGCGGCGACCGCCGCCGCGGCCGTGAACAACGTCCGGCGGTTTGGTCGGCGCGTCGGCTTCGGCGTTGCGATCGCGGCTTGAAGGTGAGCTTCCAGCACCGGCTTATTCACAGGCGGCTCCCCGATATTGCACATCCAGGCCCGGGTTCGTCGTTCCTCTTGAGCGGCAAACCCGACTTCACGGAATGGAACGGATATTGCCATCGCCCGTGCTTCTTCGCCGCGGGCCCGGTCGCATGCATGTACTGACCCTCGGTCATCCGTTTTCCATTGCGGGCATCGACCAGCACCGGCTCGGCCCATGTGCCGGTCTCGCGGTCGACGAGCACGACCTTCGGACCTTCCGGTGCGAAATGCTTGTTGCCCCAAGCGGCCAGCGTCCAGAGCACGGGACGGAAGTCGCGGCCGCGCTCCGTCACGATGTATTCGTAACGCACGGGTTTCTCGGAATATCGCCGCCGCTCCAGCAGGCCTGCCGAGACCAGCGCCTTCAGCCGCCGCGTCAGCATGTTGGGGGCAATGCCCAGGCTGCGCTGGAATTCGTCAAATCGCGTGAGCCCGTTCAGGGCATCGCGCATGATCAGGATGCTCCACCACTCACCCACGCGCTCCAGGCTGCGCGCGATCGGGCATGCCAGTTTTGCGAAGCTCACATGTTCCATGTTCGGGATCACGCCGTTGTTATGATGATCATCATATGAAATTGACTATCATCATGCAAGTCTCTCTTGCCGGTGCGTTGGATAAAATCCTTCCGTTGGGGACCCGATGCGCGGGTGAAGGTTTCCAAAGGAGAACGTCATGCCTTATCTACATCTCGATCTGCCGGGCAAATTTCCGCCCGCCCAGAAGCGTGAGCTCGCGGCTCGGCTTTGTCGCCTCTATGCCGATGTCATGCAGACGCAGCTCTGGCGGCCGAATGTCGGCATCGCCGAACTCGGCGAGGACAATCTCTTTCACCTCGGAGCCGACGGTCTTGAACCGATCGTCATGGTTCTCGTTGAATTTCGCGCCGGCCGGCCGAGCGACTACAGGCTCAAGCTGGCGGACGGCGTTGTCGACGCCTGCGTGGAAGTCCTGAAGGTGCCCCGGCGGTGGGTGCTGGTCGAGTTCACGCCGCATGTCGGCGAGGAGATCTATCGCGACGGAAAATGGGTCGCGGACTGGACGCCGGAGGAAGCAGCGCCCGCCAACTAACGGCGGCCGCTCGTTACGCCTCCGCCTGCAACCATTCCGCGGCGCCACGCCACAGTGTGTCGCGGTGCTCGGGGCGGAAGAAGCCGAAATGACCTATTTTGCCCACGCCGACATCGCCAGGTGTGACGGTGAGGATCTCGGATTTCGCCGACGAATAGCCCTTGCAGAGCAATTCGACCGCCGGCCGCGTCGCCCAGGGATCGTCGGAGAGGTGCAATGCGCGCATCGTGCCCTTGTAGTTCTCGAAGTTGTGGAGGAGCGCTACGAGCGATTTGTCGTCAAACAGATAGCGCGGGCTGTTCACCCATTTTGCCCATTGCAGGAAGACGCCTTTCGGCAGGTCTTCGCCGATGCCGGCCCAGGCCGGCGCGTAACCCAGCGCCTTGGTGAGCGGCGTGCCGACAAAGTTGAGCATGCCGAAGACACGGTAGCGCTCGGGCGTGGTCATCAGCTACCAATAGCCGGCTTGGGCGGCGACCAGGAGCGCGCGCGACACCTCGGAATTGTTGGGAAGCAGGCCCAGCACCTGTCCGCCAAAGGAATGTCCGACATAGCCTAACGGCATATTGTGGTAGCGCTCGCGCATCCAGCTCACGGCCGCGCTGATGTCGAGCGTGGCCCAGTCCGCCATATCAGCCTTGAAGCCGGCCAGCGATTTCGGCTGGTTGTAGCCCTCGACCGCCCGCTGCCGGGAACCGCCGATGCCGCGGTAGTCGTAGGTGAGGACGGCGCAGCCGCAATGGGCGAGGTAGCTGGCAAAGCCGCGATAGATCTTGCGCGGGGTGGCGGTGGCCGAGGAGATCAGCACCGCATGGCGCTTGGCGCCGCGGGGCAAAAACAGGGTCGCAGCCAGCGGATAGCCGTCCGCGGCCGGTATCGTGATGTCATCGGCAAAAACGTCGTCCAGCGCGGCGTCCATCACAGCGCTTCCCCCAACTCGTACCTATTTTACCACGTCCTGGTGTTTTACATTAACAAATGCGAATTTGACTTTTGCCGCAAGGGCTTGTGTTACAAAGGCAAATGCTGGTGGCGGTTGTGCAACAGCCTGTGTATAACGCAAGCCCTTCCTTCACTTTTGATAAGTAGCGGTTTTTGCTCAGGAGTTGATGCCATGTCCGAGCGCTGGAGCCCCGATAGCTGGCGCGCCAAGACGGTGTTGCAGGTGCCCGATTATCCCGACGCCAAGGCGTTGGCCGATGTCGAGGCGCAGCTTGCCACCTTTCCACCGCTGGTGTTCGCCGGTGAAGCCCGGAACCTGAAGAAGGCGCTCGGCCGCGTTGCCGCAGGCGAAGCCTTCCTGCTGCAGGGCGGCGATTGCGCCGAGAGCTTCGCCGAGCACGGCGCCAACAACATCCGCGACTTCTTCCGCGTGCTGCTGCAGATGGCGGTGGTGCTGACCTACGCCGGCGCGCTGCCGGTGGTGAAGGTCGGCCGCATTGCCGGCCAGTTCGCCAAGCCGCGGTCCTCGCCGACCGAGAAGCAGAATGGCGTCGAGCTGCCGAGCTATCGCGGCGACATCGTCAACGACATCGCCTTCACCAAGGAGGCGCGCGTTCCCGATCCGCAGCGCCAGCTGATGGCCTACCGGCAATCGGCGGCGACCTTGAACCTGCTCCGCGCGTTTGCGACCGGTGGCTTTGCCAATCTCGGCAGCGTGCATCAGTGGATGCTCGGTTTCCTGAAGGACTCGCCGCAGTCCCGCCGCTACAAGGAGCTGGCGGACCGCATCTCGGATGCGCTGAATTTCATGCGCGCCTGCGGTCTCGATCTCGAAAGCCACCCGGAGCTGCGCGCGACCGACATCTACACCAGCCATGAAGCGCTGCTGCTCGGCTACGAGCAGGCCATGACGCGGGTCGACTCCACGACCGGCGACTGGTACGCGACGTCAGGTCACATGATCTGGATCGGCGACCGCACGCGCCAGCTCGAGAACGGCCATGTCGAATATTTCCGCGGCATCAAGAACCCGATCGGCCTGAAATGCGGGCCGTCGCTCAAGGCCGACGAGCTCTTGAAGCTGATCGACGTGCTCAATCCCGATAACGAGCCGGGCCGGCTGACCCTGATCAACCGCTTCGGTTCCGACAAGGTCGGCGACCATCTGCCCGGCCTGATCCGCGCGGTGAAGCGCGAGGGGCGCGTCGTTGTCTGGTCGTGCGATCCCATGCACGGCAACACCATCACCTCGACATCGGGCTACAAGACGCGGCCGTTCGACCGCGTCCTGTCTGAGGTGAAGAGCTTCTTCGCCATCCATGCCGCGGAAGGTACCCATCCCGGCGGCGTCCATCTGGAAATGACCGGCCAGGACGTCACCGAATGCATCGGCGGCGCGCGCGCCATCACGGATGAGGATCTCAACGACCGCTACCACACGGTCTGCGATCCCCGCCTGAATGCCGAGCAGTCGATCGACATGGCGTTCCTGATCGCGGAGCTCCTGAAACAGGAACGGGGCGGCAAGGTGAAGCCGGTGCCGGCAGCAGCGGGATTTTGAGACTTGCTGCGACTCTGGCGGGCGACGGTCAATTCTCGCAACGGCATGATCTTCGCGGCCCGCTCCGAGCAGGCGATCCGCGAGGAGCTGGTGGCGCTGATGCTTTCCGTGCCCGCGGCCTGGCTGATCGGGGCGACCGTCATGCGGCGGGTCGAGCTGGTCTGCGCGGTGGGGCTCGTCCTGGTCGTCGAGCTGCTCAATACCGCCATCGAAAAGCTCTCCGACCGCCTGACCATGGATCACGATCCCCAGATCGGCCGGGTCAAGGACATGGGCTCGGCCGCGGTCGGCGTGACAACACTGATGTCCGCGGGTTTCTGGCTGTTTGCCCTCGCCGAACGCATAGGCCTGATCTGAAGCTGGCGGTTGCAGTCTGGCGTGCAAAGGGTACAGTTATTATACCCAATATGAGCATATCTAATGAACGAACGAACCGTAGAGTTCAAAATTACGCTGGCCCAGCTCAATCCGACCGTGGGCGATGTCGAAGCCAACGCCGCCAAAGCCCGCACCGCACGCGAACGCGCCAAGGCTGACGGCGCCGATCTCGTGGTGCTGTCGGAGCTGTTTCTGGCCGGCTATCCGCCGGAGGACCTGGTGCTCAAGCCGGCGTTCCAGTCCGCCTGCCGCGCCGCGACCGAGGCGTTGGCGCGCGAAACCGCCGACGGCGGACCGGCGATGCTGATCGGTACTCCCTGGGTCGATGACGGCAAGCTCTATAATGCCTGCGCGCTGCTCGAAGGCGGGCGCATCGCAGCGATCCGCTACAAGGCCAATTTGCCGAACTATGGCGTGTTCGACGAAAAGCGGCTGTTCGCGCGCGGGCCTGCCGCGGGGCCGATGACCGTGAAGGGCGTGCGGGTCGGCGTGCCCATCTGCGAGGACATCTGGCTGGAAGAGTCCTCCGAATACGAGAACGTCGTCGAATGTCTCGCCGAGACCGGCGCCGAGATCATCGTCGTGCCCAACGGCTCGCCCTATGCGCGTGACAAGAGCGACGTGCGGCTGTCGATCGCGGTTGCCCGCGTCACCGAGAGCGGGCTGCCGCTGATCTACCTGAACCAGGTCGGCGGCCAGGACGAACTGGTGTTCGATGGCGCGTCGTTTGCGCTCAACGCCGACCTCTCGGTCGCCGCGCAGCTACCGGCTTTTTCCGAGCACATCACCACGCTGCGCTGGAACAAGGGCGAGGACGGCAGCTGGCGCTGCTCGGGCCCGATCGTACCTGAACTCGACGCCGACAAGGCCGATTATGCGGCCTGCGTGCTGGGCCTGCGCGACTATGTCCGCAAGACCGGTTTTCCCGGCGTGCTGCTCGGCATTTCCGGCGGCATCGATTCCGCGTTGTGCGCGGCGATCGCGGTCGACGCGCTCGGCAAGGAGCATGTTCGCGGCGTAATGCTGCCGTTCCGCTACACCGCGCAGGTCTCGCTCGACGATGCGGCCAAGCTCGCGAAGAATCTCGACATCCGCTACGAGGTGCTGCCGATCGCGGACGCCGTGAACGGGTTTGAGAAGATTCTTTCCGTGCCGTTCGCAGGCCTGGAGCGCGACATCACCGAGGAAAACCTGCAGGCGCGCACCCGCGGCACGCTCTTGATGGCGATTTCCAACAAGACCGGCGCGATGGTGGTGACGACAGGCAACAAGTCGGAGATGTCGGTCGGCTACGCCACGCTGTACGGCGACATGAACGGCGGCTTCAACCCGATCAAGGACATCTACAAGACCGAGGTGTTCCGCCTTTCGAGCCTGCGCAACACATGGAAGCCGGATGGCGCACTCGGACCTTCGGGCGAGGTGATCCCGCCGAACATCATCACGCGCCCGCCGACGGCGGAATTGCGCGAGAACCAGACCGACCAGGATTCGCTGCCGCCTTATGACATGCTCGATGCGATTCTGGAGCGCCTCGTCGAGCGCGAGGAACCGCTGGCGTCGATCGTCGCCGCCGGGTTTGATCGCGACGTGGTCGCCCGCATCGATCGCCTGCTCAACATCGCCGAATATAAACGCCGCCAGGCGGCACCGGGCGTGAAAGTGACGAACCGCAATTTCGGCCGCGACCGCCGCTATCCCATCACCAATCGTTTCCGTGATACGGGAAAACCGTTGCCCGAGCCGGACGAGACGCTGTTTTCGCGCGCGGCGCGCGCCGGCCGCGCCTCCGCGGAGGCGTTCGACGGCTAGGGCGTGCAAGCGCCTGCTTACCGCGCATAATTCAGCGCTTGCGCAATCAACTGCGCGGGGGATGTACGCGATGTATCCAAGACCAGTCGGGGATCGGTCCATGCTTCGTATTCGGCGCGCCGCTGTAGAAAGCGCGGCCAGGTGAGCTGGGTGCCGGCGATGCTGCCCACCCCCGATTCGATCCGCTGCCGCTGGATCGTTTCATCGGAGCAGACGCATTCGATGATCTTGAGGCTGACGCGACGTTTCGTTGCCAGATTGCGCCAGGCTGCACGCGGTGCCTCGGCCGGATTAACCGCATCGACGATGACGGAATGCCGCAGACGGAGATGTTCGTCGGCCAGGGCCAGCGCAACCTCATAGGCGGCGACGCTCGCTTCAGTTTTGTCGAGGCCAGCACGCCGAATTGCTACCTCGATCGTGTCGATCGCGAAAATCGGGGTGGACAAAGCACGGGAGAGGGCTTCGGCCAGCACGGTCTTTCCTGAACCGGGCAGCCCGGACAAGACGATCAGCGTGGTCGGCATCGTTGTCGTTTCCGTCATGGCGGCTCTCGAAGACCCGGGCAGGCAGCCCGGTGTCCTTGTTCACGGCAGAGACAAAAACGCGAAGACAAGCGTCACAATCCACCCAACGCACAACAACAACGAGATCGTGCCGGCAATCGTCTTCGCTTTGGGACTGTCTTTCCATGATCGGCGACCACGACGATGCGGAGGCGTGACGGTCATTTCTTCGCCTTCAGCCCCCGATCTTGACTAGGCTTGGGGCAGCCCCACGGGCTTTGCATCGTCATCGTCGGCTTCAGGGAGATCGCAACGCTTATCGAAGGCGCTCGTCATGAAGCGCGTCCATCCACCCGCGCGCGTGCAAGACTTGAAACTTCGCTAAATTGCATTTTCAGCTGCGGCTTTTGCGTCGGCTGGGTAGGTTGCAGAGCCGCTTGCAGCGCTCGCGACATGGCTGCGCAGGACGTCACGGATCCAGGCTTCCGCCGAGGCCTTTGACCTGAAGTCGCCGATGTCCTGGTAGGCGATACTGGGGCTCCCGACCTCTACATACCAGGTGCCGTCTGCACTTGAGCGGGGGGTGAATGTTACATCGGAAATCAACGCAGACATGGAGTCCTTCTCCGCTTCGCTGAAACCCCCACGCAAAACAACTACCTCTCCGACGATCGGTGATCGTCGGCGTAGATGCGAATGGGGTCGCGCCAACAGAAGACAATCGACGCAACAGGGGGCATGTGAACTTCGAGGTTTCTTGATGCTCATTAATTTTTAATTTTATGGCTTTTTCTTGGGGTGCAGACGGGCTCCATCACATTTTACAACCTAGGGTCAAATCCGACTTCGCGATCAAGCCGCCGGAGTAAAATCATCTCGATGCACCGAGCGAGAGCGCATGTACGGTCCGAGATGCAGTAGCTCAGCGCTCAAGATCCGTCTTCCGACAGAGCACGGGAACGGAGAGGTGGCTAGATTCCGCAGCAGCGATAGCTACCTTGTTGCGATGCGATAGGTGAAATCGTCATGCCACCGCCACAAACATCAACCGAAGATGTAATCTTGTTGGGTCAACTACCGGCTCTTGCTTGAACGGCCAGCGCGTCAAGTGAAAGCGCTTCAATTCGTGGCGACTTGAATTCGTGGCGACCTGGGATAGCCATGACCGTTCGTGATATCATCGATGCAGCGTTTTCGGACGTCCGGTGTAGTCCGGACACCACGGCGCGACAGTCTTCCTTCACCGATGTCGTTCCGCCAAGGCCAATTTCTTCGATGGGCCCCGATCAGCGCCTTTCGTCCGAGCGATTGCGGCAGATCGATCGCGCATTCTTTGGGCCGTTCTTCAGAGAGAAGTACGGCACGGCAGGAGACAAAGGGCTTGAGAACTCCCGTATCCGCTACTACGGACCGATCCATCCCGCGAACAATGCGGGCGAGCTGGCAGGGCGTCGATACGTGCACGAGTTCAATACCATGACGGGATCTACGCGCGGCTGGCATGAGACCTTGGACCGAATGGGTAATGTTCGGCAGGTTCGTCCCGAGCGGCACGATGGGATCGTGAGACACTATCAATTCGATAGCGACGGTCGGTACAGGGGGAGTTGGTAGATGGAGCTGGGCCTCGAAGCTGTCAGTCGGGTGTTCGATGACGTGTTGAACGGCCGCATGTCGCGAGAGCGGGCAGACCGTTGGGCATACGCGGTAGTGCGGGAGGAAGAAACCGGTGTCGTCAAATACTCGCCGCCTCGCGAACGAGACCGCATTTGGGCCGGCGTAATGTATCTTTACGGGATCGACGCTATGAAGGGTCCGAACGCATATCTTCACTCCGGCGACGACATCAGGCAAGCTATGATCGCGAGCATCGGCGGGGTTGGTGACCCGACGACTATCGAAAATTTGCCTGCGATCGAGCGTCCACCGCAATACTTGGGCGCCGACAGCGCGCCGCTCTAGTGGCAACCGCAGCCGCTCAAACGCCCCGTTAGCGCTCGTGCGAGTCAATGAGTTGCGACGATCGAAATGCTCGGCGTTAAGCCGCCGAAAGGCAGCTTAACGTCTTGTGCAAGCCAACACCGCTCGCCGAGAGCTACTGCGCGGAGCCAATGGGTCCGATGTCGATGCGCTGTTCGAACCGCAACACCCTACCACGCAGATCAAGACCTCTGTGCGCGGCAAGATCAAGCGCCCCGTGGCCGCAGAAGTTCTTGACCTTGACGTCCGCTCCGGAAGCCAGGAGAGCAATGGCGACATCCGCGTGACCACCGAATGCTGCGCATATCAGAGGTGTGCTGCCGCCGTTGTCACGCGCGTCGACAAAAGATCCTGCGGCCAGCAGCGAATCCACGGCTGCCGCGCGCCCGCCATAGGCAGCCTGGTGGAGCGCGGTTTCACCTCTGTCATTGTGCGCGTCGACATCCGCTCCGTTTCGCAGCAGGACTGCGACAACGCTTGCATGGCCCTGCGCCGCTGCCAGCATGAGCGGCGTATCGCCGTCGCTGTCGGGTTCGTTGACATCTGCGCCGATGGCAATGAACTCCATGACACGCTCTGTTTGTCCACGAAACGCGGCGTGTTTCAATGTCGCGCTATCAACGCTATCCATGACCGCGCGTTGCCGCGGTTGGCGGTTCACATTCGCATTCATAATCAGCCCCTTTTATGCGTTCCCCAATCGACTGCACTCACTGTGGCTCGAACCCCCGCGCAGCATTTCTGCTCTGATGCCGTCCTCTTCGGATCTTCCTGGCTTTCCCTTGTACCTCCCTTGATCAGCTCGCGCGCCTTTCCGGCGCCACAAGGCCCTTCGCGGGCTAGCTTCGCCTAATCGCCCTTGCAGCACGGCACGAAGGCCTTGCCGATGAGTTTGTTCGCGGATGAGAGAGGATAGGTGATAGATGGCGACCGCACTGCGGCATCGCAGAACCCCAACGTTCGGCGCTCGTATCCGCGTCAACAAAGCCGGTCGTGTTCCCGGCCGTCCGCTCGGTCTACAAGCGTTGCAGTATTGACTGCGGCGCACCCCAACGTCGCTGCAAACTACGCCTCACTTCGAGGCAATTTTTCGAAGCACCAGCGCACTTTGCGTCGCAGGGTTTCTACTCAATCGGGGGTTTAGTCAAGAGTGAAATCTACACAGTCCAACTCAATCATTAGGTGCGGTGCACATCAGTCGAAAATGAGTACGGCCAGCATCAGACGATCGCGCAAACGCGGAAGTCTGTGATCTAGGAGTTCGACGTTCGCTAGGTCGATCGCGAGACACGTACGCAAGCACCGGCCGGACGCCTCAGCGTTGCTCAAAGGCAAAGTCTTCGCTTGCGAGGTCGATCGGTTCGAATACGGGTGGCGTGGCTGAAGAGTCAGTATCGACCGCCGGCCCAATAACAACCGCCGATACCGCCGATGCACGGCCCGGCCTGCCGGGAACTTCGGCGGAATCCTGTGGGCATCAGGTCCTGGAAGGCGCGCCGAGCTGTTCGAGGAGGATCGTTCGCAGCCGGGGTTGAAGGCGCTCCTCTCGCGTCGGGAAGTGGCGTCCAAGCTGGTGGCGCAGCGGGGACAGCAGCCGACGGAGGTGCGGGAGGAACTGCTTCATTTGCAGAAGGCGCGGGTGCGGTGGCGGGGGAAGCCAACGCGGTCGTGGGGACGGCCGATGGGGTCGGCGACGGGGCCGCGGCAGAGGGAGACGGGATCGGAGTGGGGGACGCCGGTGGCGCAGCAGTTTCCTGAGATTGCCGCGAGATCGGCTTGTCGACGAAAGAACTCACCGACGAAATCGCCTTATCCACGCGCTGACGCGCGCCGGCAATGCCGTCCACGAATCCCGAAACTTGCTGACCGAAACCCACCAAGCCACGGAAGGTATTGAACAGCACAAAGGCGAGAACTGCGATGGTGAAGAACCGCAAGGGATGTCGCAGCGGAAAAAAGACGACTCTTGCGAATAGATCGAGCGCGCTAAGCCATGCGGGGGATGCCCACTCGTCTGCCATCTCCAGTTGGTGCGGTGGCTCACTCGCCGGCACGGCTTCCCCGTATCGCGGCGCGTGTCCGCCATTAAGTTCGATCGCTTCGGCAATTTGACGGAAGCTCTGGCCTTCCCTCCGGAGCGCGATACTCGCGTCATGGAATGCCGCGTCTCCGAGCATTTCGGGCTGGTCCATGCGTTTGATGCTGGCCACGATCCTTGGTCGCAGCAGCAATCGACGCTGTTCAATCAGCTCGGCCATTTTCGAAAAGCTCAGCTTGGAAGCGCTGAGGATGTGCGCGGCGCGGTGCATGGCGGCCTCCGCGACGGCGGGGTCCTGCGCGTCCATCTGCTCCATGGCCTGCTTCAGGGATGCCATGTCTTCGATCATCGCAAAGCCTCTCCGGCGACAATCGCATCAACGGCATAGCTTGTTCGCCGTTTGCGCGAGCCGAACCGTTGCGCTCGACCGGTCTTCCGAAAACCGGACCGGGGTCTGTGTCGCAGCACCATCAAGGCTCACTTTCGGGAGCTACCCGCGTGAGTCGCGTTCATAGTGATAAGATAACCATACCAAGAAACCGCAAACGCGGCCAGCCGGGCTCACAACTCGGCGGATCATGCACAAGTGTGGCGATGATCTGGCTATTTAATGTTCCGGCTCATTGCAATGAGGACGGAGCTGCTTTCATCCTCGGATCGAACACCGGCCTCACGCCGGTTCTTCCAACCCCTCAATGATGTCAGGATTTCCAGCTGTCGCGAAGTCGTCGCAGGCCAGGAATCCACCTGAAGTGGAAGTATCTTCGACGATTGCTTCTATCAATTACTCGATAGCTATAGACCCAATCGAATATATCAGGATGCCGTCTTCTCTCTACTATTTCGAGCCAGACGGTGACATTGTCGATTATGACTGGATGCCAGGCAAACCATCTTCGCCATTGGGTCCTGTCTTTGGGTTTTATTTTCATTTCATCCATCCTTTCATTGTGGTCCGCGACGCGACGTCGAGACCAGACTATGAGTTGGATTTCAGTCGTTCCGAGCTCCTGATGTCATGTCGCCAGTATGTGCCGCCTACTGCTGTTGCGGGGGCGACGTCGGCATACGTCTCGCGCCTGTCAGCGTAACGCTTGTCATGATAGTCCTGTGTTTAAGCGAGCGCCACGGCCGCGTCATCGCAAAGGCGCGGCAATCGGGATGTCTCTTGCCCGGGATGGCCTCGCGAGTCCCGTCTGGCTATCACCGCGCATACGTCTTCGCTCGAACATGAGACTGTCCTTGCAGCCATAGCATCAGGTCACCCACGCCGGCTGTCGCGTCGGTTGCAACTTAAAGCTTCAATCGGCGGTGGTCGGGACCGATCGACTCAATGTCGACATCATCAAAAGCTACGAATGATTCGCGCGCGGTAGTGAGTCTGCGTGATTGCGCAGCCGATGATGGGCAGGCTAAATCTATGAAGTCTCTTCGCGTACTTTCGATTGCCTCCGAAATATATCCCCTGATCAAGACTGGTGAACTTGCCGACGTTACGGGCGCACTACCGATCGCCCTGAAGGCGGAGGGCATCGAAGTTCGCACCCTCGTGCCGGGATATCCCAGCGTTTTGGATTCGCTCGGCGCCGTGGAAGGCGTGCTTCATCTGCCGCTTTTTTTCGGTGCAGACGCGCGGCTTCTCTGGGCGACTTCCTGTGAACTCAGCCTTTTTGTTCTCGATGCGCCGCACCTGTTCGCGCGTGCCGGAAACCCTTATCTGAGGCCCGACGGCGGCGAGTGGCCTGACAATGCGTTGCGATTTGCAGCGTTGGCACGAATTGCCGCCGATATCGGTCTTGGAGCCGTTTCCTCCTTCGTGCCTGATATCGTCCACGCCCACGACTGGCATGCCGCTCTTGCCTTGGCGTATTTGCACTACAGTAACCGACGACGCCCAGCGACGGTGCTGACGGTTCACAACATTGCCTATCAAGGTGTGTTTCCGCGGGAGATGCTTGCTGCGATCGGCTTGCCGGCGGAGTCGTTTGCGATGCACGGCGTCGAATATTATGGAAAGATCAGCTTCTTGAAGGCTGGACTATATTTTGCCGACCGCATCACGACGGTCTCGCCAACCTATGCCAGGGAGATCCTGAGCGACGAGGGCGGTATGGGGCTTGGCGGCCTCCTGCGCGAACGCATCCGTGACCTCAGCGGGATCCTCAGCGGAGTTGATACTTCGGTGTGGGATCCTTCAACGGACCCTCACATTCCCGGCTGCTTCTATCCGGACGTGCCGGGTGGCTTCGAAGCGGACGTTCTGAAGAACCGAGCGACCAACAAGGCGGCCTTGCAGCAGCGGCTTGGTCTGCAGCGCGCGCCCGATGCGTTTATGCTCGGCGTTATCGGTCGCCTGTCCGGACAGACGGGCCTGGATATCCTTCTCGAAATTCTCCCAACGATCCTGAGCGAAGGGATGCAGTTAGCGATGATGGCGAGCGGAGATCGTCGTCTGCAATATCGTTACCTTGCGGCAGCACAAGCCAATCCGGATCGGGTGAGCGTGACGATCGGACATGATGAAGGTTTGGACCATCTGATTCAGGCCGGCGCCGATGCGCTTGTGGTGCCGTCATTGTTCGAGCCATGCGGCCTGACGCAGCTTTGTGCCTTGAGATATGGCACGGTTCCCATCGTGTCCCGTGTCGGCGGCCTGGAAGATTCGATTGTCGATGCTGAGGACCAGGCGGTTGCCGGTGGCAAACAAACCGGGTTCAAGTTTGGACCGGTCACCGCCGAAAATCTTGCCGGAGCCCTTCAACGGGCGAACGCCACGTTTCACGATGCTGCCGCCTGGCGACGGATTCAGCGCAACGGCATGTCGACCGACGTGTCGTGGCGCAATCCAGCGCGTCACTATGCCAGCCTTTACAGCCGGTTGGTTGAATTACCTCAGCAAAAGGTTGCTTAGAGCGTTTTCGAGCGAAGTGGGCACCGGTTCGCGTGAAGAAAACGCGTCAAAACAAGAATCTAGAGCTTCGGTTCTGATTCAGTCAGAACCGAAGCTCTGGAGTTAGCCCTGCCGAACGCGCATTGAGGCAACACGGATATCGCCGTGGCGTTGCGGTTCGCTTCGCGTATCGGCCCCGTCAAACGGTTTTCAGAGCGCGCACGCCGCAAATCGAGAAAGTTCTCGACAAGATGGTTAACGCCAAATGCGGACGCGCATGTTGGCTGTCGGGTGTGCTTGAAATGCTCATGTTTGCTGCGAGTTAGATCAATCGTCGCGGCGTGTTCGTCGCAAGATCCCAAGTTGACTTTGTCGTCCGCCGAGCGAAGCCGCGCCCGTAGACGCGGTTGCTTGTGCAACATGTCGTACTTTGGCCGAACTTTTTCTGCCAATGCACCATCGACCAGCGCGCGCTTCCCGGAGTTTACAATGAACAGTATCGTTACTGTCCACGCGCGCGCGCGCGGCCGATTGACACTGCTCTTCGCGGGCATTGTCGCATTGCTCGGATCGTGCGTGATCACAGCACCCGCGCAAGCCGGCTACTATGAGGGTTACGGTTACAATCCCTGTTCCTACCGCTGTGGCTACCCCGCCTATCACTACTACCCGCGCTACCGGCAGCACTACGGATGTTATTCGTGCGGACGGCACCTCATCTATGAGCGTCGCTACGTCGAACGCGAATATGTCGAGCGGCGCTATGGCTACGGGGGCTACCGCCGTCACTACGGTTATAATCCGTATTATCGCCGCCACTACGGCTGTAATCCGTGTGAGGGGTATCGACCCTCCGGCTATGGCGGTGGTTACGGCTATGGCGGTGGTGGCTACGGCTATGGCGGCGGTGGCTACGGCTATGGCGGCGTAGGGCGTCGCTGGCCAGTGCCGCCTCTCGATGGTGACGGACCGTATGCGGGAGGATATGAGGATCCGCCGCGGCCGCCGGCGCCAATCTGGGACGGGCGCGAATACTAAGTCGTCCCCGACGACTGGAAGAGCGGTCCATTGGAGCGCAGCCAATCTCGGCCGCGCGATTCAACATCGCGGGCTACGCTAGTTCACACAGAGAAGCAGACGCGAACGTGAACGCCGCCGCACGATTCGTGGGCGATGCTAGCCGTTGAGAGTGCTCGGATCTCTCAATCTCCAAACGCGGTGCCCGCAAGCATGATGTAGGCGCCGATCGCGAACCAGAACGCGTAGTTGCTCACGATCGGGATCTCGATGAACACGCTTAGAACCGCAAGGATCACGACGATGAGCGAAGCAACAAACCCGAAGTTCACTGCGCATATCTCCCGCGCTACGACCAAACGCTCAAAATCTTGTCCGTACGATCACATGACTACGTGCACGTCGCGAGGTCATGGCCACAGGCCTGACATTCGCGGTGCGAGTACTCTTTAGGAATGCTGCGGAATGCTGCCTTTAGCCCCGACGCCCGCCACAAGCCTTTGCCACTCCGGTAAGCCCGATTCGAGAATTTTTCAGGGCGTCAGTTGGAGTGTTTCAAGGCGTGAGAGCGTTCGCAGTCGTTGGAGGAAGAGCCGGCAACCGCAATCGATAGATGCCGTCATGTGATCGTCATGTAAATGGAGAGTTTCCAATGCTCGTGACCGAAGAAGATGCGGTGATGAAAAAATGGTGCCCGATGATCCGCCTTCGTTGGGAAGAAAG
>Ga0210387_10000868_pt1 | contig 22160 bp, 15 predicted proteins | sample IncBWC7OmetaG_FD_160108 | JGI IMG/M metagenome (GOLD analysis project Ga0210387, IMG submission 160108) | Forest soil microbial communities from Barre Woods Harvard Forest LTER site, Petersham, Massachusetts, United States - Inc-BW-C-7-O ...
CGAGATTCGTCTCCTCAATTTCTCAACTCAGCCTCCTGCGCAGCCAATACAAGCTCTATCTCCGCGACGGTTAAGATTATCTCAGCCGAGATCCGTTCCAGTTCTTCGGGTGTAACCTCGTCACGTATCAAAGATAACAACATTTGGATTTTGTTCAGGCCTCAAGAGGGCGTGACTCTCTTCTCCTAATCACCCTAAGTCATAAACCAACGGCTAACCCAACGGCTGACCCCTCCACTTGTATACATACCTCAAAAAAAAGCGATGCGGCCCTGGTCTGCTGCAGCGACTATTCGGCGTTCAATCCTGAACGTCACTTTTTGTCATCGGTCTGCCGGCTACTGGGCTTCATTGGACTCACTTCGCACCGACAATCTTGATGTCCCTCACCCATTCACAGCCGAAGTTATCCTGAACATGTTTGACAAGCTCCTTCTTGTGCCGAGCCAGCCACTTGGGATCGTTGCCTGAGTACAATTCAATCTCCCACATGCTGTAGAACTGCGCGTTGGACCGTTGGTGGATGTGAAGGTGGCACACCGCGCGGCATCGGTAAAAGGAGTTCACGAGTCGGGTGACCGACTGTGCGACATCTTCTCTGCCGGAACGAGGTAGCAGTTCCAAGTCTCGCTCGGCGGGTAATGGAGAAGCGGTCTGACGGAAATTAAGTTCGTTCAGCTTCTTATCTCGATTGCACACGCTGCATAGGATCTGAGAGTTTTCGACGCTGGTTTCACCGCCCAGATTGTATGCAAAAATGTGGTCGATCTCCAGCCGAATACCCTTCCCTTTTGCTCCGCAGCATAGACATTGGTGGTTGTCACGATTCTTGACCTGGGCCTTTTCAGATTCGGATAATTCACGCTTTCTCCTCGGCTGCGGTTGAGGAGCGACGCGCGGCTTGCTGCCGTGACGTTGCTCATGCAACACTCGACGCATTGCACCGTCGAAAGCTGTGGCAAAACGCTCGTAGGACTTGTAGAAAATCTTCCAGTGGTTCCCGGCTCTGCCAAAATCTTGCTGTAGGAACTCGTCGTTTTCCAGTGGGTTGTAGCGCAGGCGTTTGCGAGCAATTCCATCGAGATCGTATTTCTCCCGGTCCTCAAACGAGTAGAACTGCGGCTCGGTCTGCTTCTGTGCGATATGCCGTGCGATCCGAATCAAGTCCACGTCGAGGGTGTTCCCAATGTCGTCAATTTCCCGATCAAAGAACTCAACCAACCAAGCATCCACCTGTGGCTTAGTCCATTCGAGCGGCAAGAATTCACGGTCCCAACCTTCTGGCATCTGACGGAGAAAGTGCTTCATGAACTTCTGGAACTTCGCCGTTGCGTCCTCGTAGACCATGACGAATTCGACAAATGACTGCGTTTCTTCAAGCCCATCTTCGGAGGAGGCGACGACAAATTCTGTCTGGTACCAGCCCGCTGGCATAATCCGGGAAAATGGCGGCGACGGAATCTCGCCCCCGCTGTTGATCTGCTTGGAAAGTTCCTCAACGAGTCGGATGGAAACGTATTCGAGTGGGTAATATCCGCGGATCACTCGACTTTCATCAGTTCCTCCGTCCAATGAAGCAGGTGTGGCCCATTCGATGAGTCGCTTCCACTCATCCATGAACATGACGATGTTCGCCTCATCGGCGCCACCAGCCTTTCGACCACGCAATGCACGACCAATCATCTGCGTCATCAGGATTTGGCTGGTCGTTTGACGGGTCAGGAAAACGGTCCTGACAGATGGAACGTCAGCACCTTCGGTGAGCATTCGGACGTTGATGAGCACGTCCAGGCCCTGCTTGTCCTTACCGTTCCTGAACTGGTTCAGGATGCGTTCGTTGTCACTTGCAGTCCGCTGGTTGCGCCCCTCTGCGGAACCAGGATCAGCGTCAATGCGAGAGTAGACGGCGTCGGCTTTAATTCCTCGTTCGAGAAGCTTGGTTTTGAGGAACACGCATTGAAACCAGCGATCTGCGAAAATTAGCGTCTTGCCGTAGCGATCTTTGTTCTGAACGTACTCCTGGACAATGGCATCGTTGCGCCGTGCATCGCTTGCCAGCTTCTCGATGATGTCTTCGGGCAAATCCTTGTGCTCACGGACGAGACGGTTGTAGAGGTTGTCCGAGACGTAGAGTTCGCTGCCGGTGGGCCTTGGAATGAAGCTGGGGCGGGACAGGATTCCTTCGGCAGTCAATTTTGCCTTGTCCGCTTGATAGATGATGCCCGCCTCGAAAATCTTACCCAACCACCCTTTCCTGGATTCATCTGAGTAGGTGGGCGTAGCGGTCAGGCCGAGCAAATTCGTCCTCTTGACAATCTTGCGAATGCCCGGTGCGGCCTCGTCGGACCCGATCAGCAAGTGTCTGCATCCATGGGCCGGTGCGTGATGGGCTTCGTCCAAGACAACGAACAGGCCGGATTTGTTCCCATCCTCGATCCATTTCCTGAATTTGGTGGTGACGGGACTACCAGCCCGATCCTCCGCAGTTGAATTCAAGTTCATGATGGCGGTCGGAGTTGTCATGGCCACTACCTCATCTGTTAAGAGGATGGAAGACGGTGAATCGTGCGACGGATTGCTAGACACCAGCCGAATGTTTAGGGTCTGCTTCGGTTCAGGAATCCAGCGAGCGTAGTCGTAAATTTCCCGGAAGGCCTGATCCAGAAGATAGTACGAATTGGCGAGCCAGAGGATCCGGATGTTTCGGGATACCACATTGTCACAAACCCACTTTACCGTCGTAAAGGTTTTGCCCGCTCCGGTCGGAAGGACAAGCAAACCACCCTTGCCCTGGTCTTTATCGAAGTCGAAGCACTTCTTCATCGCCTCGAACGCATTCAATTGATGTTCGAAAGGAGTTTTTGCAATCCTCCCCTTCTCTTCGTTACGGAGGTTCGTCCAGGACAAGGGAATGAAAACTCATGGGATTGTGTCCATTATTGTTGCGCCCCGTGCGGGAACGCCAAGGAAATCACCTATTTACTGTAATTATGGTATCTACAATGTCAAGATCGATCGACCTCTGTATAGGCTACTCGTCGGAAGTTATCGGTGGTAAAAACCGACATCGAAACTTGTCGAGCCGGCCAGGCTTTCGATATCGAAGGGTAATGTTCCCGGGGCACGTCTATCGCGAGAAAGTGTACTGTTGGTGGAGGCCAGGTGTTGAGAAGTACGGCATGTGTATCGACGGCTGTGACGAAATCCTGCCAAGTGATCCTGAATTTACGCAGAAAAGGGATTTCATCCGGGCCTTTAAGCGAGGCGAAGCTTGCACCAAGCCATCTGCTCAGAAACAGAGCAGACCGAAGCTATTCATCGAAGCTTGGGAACGAGACGAAGAATGGACCAAGCCCCTCTGAAGTCAGGGCTTACTTAGAATCACTCTGAAAGGAACCCAAAATGTTCCCACGCATTTCAGGAGGCAAAATTTGGCTGCCGAAGTATCGTCTTGGACGGACTGAATTTGGTCTCATTCGGCGAATCGCCAAGCTGAAACCAGGATTGCGGCTGATGAAGCTTACCCGGCGGCCAGTCTCGATGCGCAACCTTCCGTTCCACTGATTCTTTCTGAGGCCAGAGCATCAACCGGGTGCCGAAATCAGATCGGAAGATCGGCGTTGCCCACAATCGCAGAGCGAGGCTTTTCAAAACGCTGAGCTTGTGGCAAAAGGCGCGCAATGCTCAAAGTCAAGCCGTACTCCATGACCGGTCTGTTGCCTTGGAGTTTATGACAGACGACACTCTCGAAGCGGAGGAAATGCGGCTGCAATTCCTCGACTTCAACCGCGCGGCCGAGGTCAGAGTTCTGGACGAGCCGGGATGGTTTGCAGTGTGAGGCGGATGTTTGCAAACGTAGCCGCCCGGAAATTCCAAGGCATAGAATTTGAGAACACACTGCAGCAGCACGATGTGGCACGACACTTTCAGCCCAATCCGGTGGAGCGTCACGTCGGGTCGCCTCGCTCTTGATCGATCAGTTGTTTGCCAAGGAGTGCTTAGATATTTTCACACAGCTCTGAAGGAACGCTACAACCGGAGCATGGCTATCATTGACGATCTTGCCGAAGGCCGGTTCCGCCTGTTTTGCTCCGAGATTCGATTGCAGCGAGGCGGTGCTCAGCCCTTCAGCATTTCTGGGCCTGGCTCAATAGAAATCAACGATTCAGGACGTTTTGAGTACTCGATTCACATCTCGGCCGACGTTCACCACAAAGGATTTGTCGAGGAGTTTTCACGCATGCGCCCCGCGGGGACCGTTCTGCGGAAGGAGGACAGCTTTAGTCTCAGAGGCGCCTCATACGACGGTCACATATTTTCTGGAGAAACGATCGACCCGGGAACTGGCGGAGCTTTGGGTGGTCCCGGCATGGTATCTGGGACCCTACTTGAACTGCGATCGGTAAAGACCGTGGGTTGTAGGCCGGCGGTTGAAGGGATTTTGCCCTTTGGAGAAATCTCCTATTTCAAGATTTGTAGGCTAGGTAAACAAGCGTCGATTCGTCAACGCACTTCAGACGCAGATGAGGCGTTTCTTCATGGAGAAAGTGATCGGGGTCCGATACAACCAAGGACTGACGCCGCACGTGGGGGGAGCGATTCTTCCCCTCGGCTGTTTGGTTCGGCCGGCATGCCAGCGATACGCCTTGGTGTTTAAATTGAGTTACAAACTGAGTTACACAATCTGCCTCAGTCCTAATCCACTTATGCACAGCCACTTAGAGTACAGATATTGCGCCCTTTCAGGGCGGTAACACGGGTTCGAATACCGTTAGGGTCGCTGAGCGCGCTACGCCACGCAAACCAGCTTCAGCAAGGGATTTACAGCCTTTCGCAGCCAGCCTCCATCCAATAACGGTGATGCCATGTTGGTTGCATTTTGCCATTTTTTTGAGGTCATCTTGGCCGACTTGTCCGCTCCTGCCGCTACTTGAGACACCCGTTCAACAGCTTGAGACAGATCCAGCCCTCATCTAAAGTCCACCTGCAATGGGTTTATATACTGCAATTCTAAAACGGGACGGGGATTGGTGGATCGGCTGGGTCGAAGAAGTTCCGGGCGTCAACGCCCAGGAGCGGTCGCGCGAAGAGTTGCTTGCAAGTCTCCGCGTGATTTTGGCCGAGGCGCTCGAATTCAATCGGAATGAGGCACGCGCAGCAGCTGAAAGTGGTTTTGAAGAAGAGTACCTGTCCGTATGAAGCGGCGCGAGCTGCTGCGCTACCTCAATAACCATGGCTGTGAACTGATTCGGGAAGGCGGCAATCATTCCTGGTGGCTGAATCCTTTGAAAAACAAGCGCTCAGCGATTCCGAGACACTCCGAGATTCAGGATTTATTGGTGCGCAAGATTTGTAAAGATCTCGATATACCGTCTCCATAGCCATAGGGCAGATCGTCGAGGAGATGGCCAAGGCGACTGGGGGGAGGAAGAAAAGGGCCGCGTCTATACAAAAACAAATGCCCTGGCTCGCGGCACCGGTGCACGCCAGAGCGCTCTTTTTATCGGCAGTATCCGTGGCAGGCTGAGGCCCAAAGATCTTGGGCAACTGGCGGCCGGGATTCATCACAACGCTGTCGGCACCGCATTCTTCGTTTCATTCGACGCCTCGAAAGCGATCCCACCCCACCTTGAAAAGGTCTCGCTTATCCCAATGTAACTAGAGCCTCGCTAACAACCCTCGTTTCTTGTTCGGAAGTCGCGTGCATCCCTTCCGATCTCGCACAGGAAAAAGTCGGCCCTCCTCGTGCCGCATGCTGCCAATCGTTTAGTCGTAGGGCAGAATACTAAATTCCTTTGTGTTGTGTGTAGACACGACTCCTTCGTGCCCTTCCCCCAGTCCGAGCGGGCCGATTTTTGGCAGCTATTCTGGGAACGTTATGGGGAAAACTCGGCACCGCCTGCAACATTAAACGATGGTTGCGGATCGTGGCGGAGACCAAAATCGATCCTAAAATCGACCTCCTATTCTTCAAAAACGGCCTCCAACGGGTCCAAGGTGTTTGTCGGCCACTCCGGCTGCGTTTAACTTTTTTCTCCTGCCGATTCGCGGAGTAACCTTTCTCACTCCGGCTTAGCGGCAGTTACCGGTGTTCTTCAGCAGAATCGCCTGTATAGACGCGACCCCTTTTGATGGCGGTATTCCTCGCCATTCACCTGACGACGGTGACGCAGTATTTGCGGCGGGAACCTGCGGTCCGCCAAGCCGGCAAAAACGCGGAAACGGCAAAGGGCTTGATCGAAGTGACTCGCCAGATTGCCGCCTCCACAGGAAAGCTTGTGAAGGAGCAAGCCGATCAGACCAAAGCCATTACGGAGACTTTCGTTAAGTCATTAGAAAAAGATTTCAGCGAGGTCGACGATGAGATCAACCTAGCGCTTCGTGAGCTTCCTCCGGGAGCCCAAAGGATTCAACCACAACAGCAGCAAGCCCTGGACGAAAAACTCCAACTTGCTGAAGATCTTGCAAAGCAGATGCGCGCGGCCGGTACGGGCTCGACAGACGTTGTCGATTCCTGGATTGAGAAGTCCATTATCCAACCTCGCCTGGATGAACTAAGCCAACCTGGATAACAAAAGTCTGGCCAAAGCTAACGGCTATCGCCGCCGAGGTTAACTCGGAAGTCGACGAGGCTTTGAAGCTCTCGCCCAAAGACCCGGACCTGTTTGAACTTCAAAAGCAATTAAAGACATTTGTCCAATCAGGTGCTTCAATCAACTTCAATCCACCGGCTAATCACTCTTGGTGGCGCACGCAACGAGGGAAGACTGCCACAGGCAAGGAATTTGACGCCAGCTCAGCCAGTGCCCTCCACGTAGACTTAATTGAAGACGTCGCCCAGGCAATGCAAACAGCGGCTGATAAAGAGAACTCGAAGGCCGACGCAATCATGGCCAACACTGAGCAAGCGCAAAAGGCTCTCGAGGAGTCGTTTGAGGAGCAAAAAAAACCGCGCGGCTGAACTAGCTCAGCCCATCGGTTTTCTGGCGATAGATTTAGCTATGCTCGTTGAAACATTTCCACTTATCTTGGGCGCAGCACTCGGAGTAGCGTTCTTTTGGATCGGCTGGCGACGACGAGAGCTTGCGCAAGCCTGGTCCGCTTTAGCCAAAGCAGATGCAGAATGGCAGCATGGAGTTGAGGCCATTGGACTCGCGGACGGACATCGGAAGGAATTTATTCTAGCCGTTATCGCGGCGCTATTATGGATCGCCTTCACGAGCTGCCAATTGTCAGTTTCCGCTGTGCTGCCATGGCCGCAAGCAGCCAAACTCGGCGCACTCGGAGTTTTCTTTCTAGCTGTAGGAGCGGCTTGGCATTGCTACGAAAATGACCGCGTCGACAAAATCATTCGCAGTACGGGCAGTTGAACCTTTCAAACCGATAAAAACGCGAGTGTTAGGCGTAAAATATCGTGGTTTGCTTGAATCGGTTCGTGCGCCCTTTCAGGCAACCTCTGTTGAAGAAAGTTCGCAGGGGCCGAGCCGTCTTCCCACGGTATGCAGAGGCACGGTGCGTATCTGGTTGAATCCTGTGGCATGTATGAATCCAGACAACACCACTGACATGGCTTCAAAAGCGAAAAGCCACCTAATCTCGGTGAATAGGTATGTGCATACGATTCTTCATTGCGTCGTCGGCGGTAGACCATAGACGGAACACTCCATCATCCGCCATTCGTCGGCCTCCTTGAATGATGTTCAAAGTGTTCCCGGAAGCTGAGTTGCTAGTCGGATTAAGCGCGGGATTTGGATCGGAAGTATGCACACGAATTTTAGTTGCGACATCCCCCGTCTTGCCTGGCACCGTCGTTTTGCTATAGACGGTATGCTCGTTCATCATCATGCCACTGCTCTTGTTGAAGCGTGACCCTTTCAGGTCTCCGGTCTGGGGATCCAGCTCCGCATCTGGGGCTCCGGACGGTTTACCAACCGGTTTGCCAGGTGCAGGTGCTTCGAGCTTTAGGTCGCTCTTGCCAGGAGCGTTGAGAGCGGCGTCTATTTCGGCTTCCGTGGCCTTTGCAAAGGCCAGTTTGGCAACTGCGTTGCCTCCAGCCGAGCCCGATTTGAAAATGGCGCCAGCCGCACGGAAACCGGCTGCCGTTCCTCGTTCGGACACGGCGGCCAAGCCCTTCGCGGCAGCGCCCACCGCCTGGCGCACGCCCGGAGCGCGTGAGACGGCGCGCACCCCCGTGACAGCGCCGCGCGCGATCGCGCTGCCACCGCTTCGCACGGCCGATGGTAGTACACGCTGCGCGACCCGCCCGACGGCGCCAGCGGCGGCTGTCCCGGCGGCCGTCGTAGCGAAAGCGGCCACGCCTCCAACAGCCGCACCGACCAGGGCACCTTCAGCGGCTCCCTTCCCAGCAGCACTGGCAATACGACCAACGTCAATATGTTCCGTGCCAAGGCCGAGTGTCTCATTGTTTACAACCTGACGCGTCGTCTCACCAGCAGCCCCCGCCGCAAGACCTCCCGCGGCGCCAGCAATCGCACCGACAGCGACACCTGTTGCGACGGTCGCCGCGGCCCCTGTCAATCCGATTGACGCCACCGCTCCAACAACCAGTGGACCGGCTACACCGGCAGTCGCAACCGTCACGACCGTACCAACCACCACGACTGCTGCCACGACTGCTGCCTCGCGCCAACCCCACATACCAGTGGGGTCGTTATGGGCTACAGGGCTGTTCCTGACGTAGCTGTAAAGATTGATGCCATCCTTGAAGCCGCTGGGATCGCATGCAGTCCACCTGACCAACCACGGCGCATAATATCTCGCCCCGTGATAGTAGAAGCCAGTTTCGTCATCGCGTTCTTTGCCCGTATATCGATAACGCTTCTTGCTCACTTCCGAAGAGGCTTGCCCGGCTTCGAACGACGTGCTGCCATAGGGGTAATATTCTTCGTAGGTAATGATGGCAGCCTGGTCGTCGAGTTCCAGGACGGCTGAGCCAAGATGATTGTCGAATTGCAGGCGCAGGCGTGGAGTTGGTTGCTCGACGGCCGCTTCGTCATGGACTGTTTTGGTTTCCACCAACGCTACGCGCCGCTTGTCGTCCATCACGTGCAACGTCTCGCGCACTAGCGTGGTTGCGCCGACGCTGTCGAACTTGCGGTAGATTTCAAAGCTGCCCAGGTAGATACGCTCGTGCTGCCTTGATCCCGACGCGCGTTCGGTGACTTTGCGCACTCGCGTCCCTGAAGAGTCGTAGACGTAGTAAGTGGTCTCGCCTCGTCCCGCGTTGACGACCTGCCGACGTGTGGCATGCAGTTGCTCTTTGAAATCCCAATCCATTTCCTGCAGCTGCGGCATGCGGGTCATGTTGCCGGCCGGGTCGTAGGAGTATCGCGAGGCGCTCTGGCCTACGCGGGTGCCGGCGAGACGGTTGTTCTTCGGCTCGGGATGAGAATCGAAGTGGGGAGGGCGATGAAATTCTTCGTAGGAGTAGTGGCGCGACCAGTTTCCGCCCTGGGCCGAGTGCAGCAGCCGGAGAATGTTGCCCACGGCGTCGTAATTGTATTGCTCGTGATAGCGGTGCAGCGCGTGGCCGTCGGAGGGAAGCGGGTAATTCATCCGGGGCACGTCGTCATCGGTGGTTTGCGGTTGGCCGGGCTTGCCGGCGTGCTCGCGGCCCTCGGCGGAAATCAGGCGGTAGATCGCGTCGTAGACGTACTCGTTTCTTGGGGACACGACCTGGTTCTTGAAATAAGTGGTCTCCTGCGCGTCGTCGCGGATGGAGACGATATTGCCGACAGGGTCGAAGGTGTAGTGCAGGTCCTGCAGGCGGGCGTGATCCGTTTTGCGGTACGTCAGCAGTTGAAGCAGGCGGAAGGTTAGAGGATCGTAGGTATAGCGCGTATGAGCGCCGTTGCCATACTCGATGATTGTGCGCTGGCCCTTGGCGTTGTAATTAATGAACGTTACAAAAGGCGTCCGCTCAGGCGCGCCTCGCAGGTTGACGGCGAGCGATTGGAGCATGTTTGATTCGTTGTAGAGGGGCCGGACCAAGCTAGCATCTGGACTGGTAAGTGTGATGGGCCGGTTGAGCGCGTCGTAGGTGGTTTCCGCCGCGAAGACCTCCGGCTCGAGTTCCTGCGACTGCGCCCAATTTCACGTCCTGCTTGTAGTCTTCCAGCAGTTGACGCGTGCTCCTGAGCAGGTTTCCCTTGAAGTCGTGACGCTCGTAGGTAACGATCCCCGCGCCATCGAACTGGCGGAAGGGCTTGCCTCTGAGGTTCAGCGCCAGATCGCCAGGCTGCCCTTCGCCATAGACGGTGCGTTCGGCGAGGAACTCGGGGTACTCTCCGGTGCGGACGTGAAGATGGATCGGCCGGTGCAGCGCGTCGTACTGGTGGCGGAATCGATGCGAACGGCTGTCCCAAGCGAGCAGCAGTTTTCCCATGGCGTCGTTGAGCATCCAGCGCGTTCCCGCGTCCACGCTGATCTGACTAAGGCGATTGCTCAGCATGTCGTAGTCATAGCGCATGACCACGCGGCCAAGAGCATCGATGACGGCGCGCTGATTGCTTTCGATATCCAGTTCGGTTCGAGTAGCGAAATATTCGTCGATCGGAGAACCCTCGTGCTCAAAGCGGTTGTGGGCGATGCTGAGGAAGGTGCGGCCCAGCGTGTCGGCATAAGCGAGGCTTGGTGTGTTGGCGTGTACTGCGGTCTTGCGGGCCGCCTCCTGTTCTTCCCGGCCGAGTTGACCCTGGCTGCGCTGCGCGTACCAGGTTGGAAGATAGTCCGAGTCGGGCAGTTTGGCGAAAAAGTCGCCCGCATCAGGATCCTGCCCGGGGTTTGCCTGCAGGACCGTGTCGTTGACATCCCAGCTTTCCTGACGCCAGGGATCGAAGACTACTTTTTCGTAAGTCTGATTGGCGTGCAGGGTCGCAACCACGCGCTGCACCGGATCGTAGAACAGGATGGAGCTGACGCCTGTGATATGGGCGAATTCGAAGGCGTGCAGGGCGGTGAAGAAGGGTTCGTATTGGCGTACGGGTTTGCCTTTATTATTAAAGATGGTCCAGCCGGTGCCGACCCAGCGAGGGTTCACATCCGGTCCGCCATCCGTCAACGGACCCGGTTCGGCCTGGATTTTTTTCTGGATTTCGCGTCCGAAACCGTCGGAATACGAAAACGAGTGTTGAAATTTGGTCTTTTCTCCTGGGCGGATGTCGGCCTCATGAGTCTCGCGGGCCAGGGTGTAGGCGGCTGCCGGCTCAGGTTGAGCGCTATTGCGGGTGCGTGCATACGCGAAGAGATCGTAGACCGTTCGCGTAGTGGCCATTTTCAAGATGGCGTGCGGATGGCGCAGCGGGTGAGCCAGATGTTCCAGGATGGCGGCCTCGTCAAGGTTTGCGTCGAAACCGTCGAGCGAATCACCGGCATGCTGGCCGTGTTTGCCCATCACGGCAGTGCCAACAACCATTCCGAGAGCGTCGAATGAGACCTCCGAACGGTTGCGGTTGACGTCGGACATCCGCCAAGGTGCGAGCGCTCGATAGTCGATCTCCGAAGTAATCGTATTTCCGACCGCGTCGCGCACCTCAACCGGCATCAGGTCGCAGGTGACGATGGTTGGATTGTCGAACGGATCGAGAAACCGCCGCGGGAGAAAGAAGTGCCGCCGCGCCTGCTCGAGTTCTGCCCTGGGCTCGCATTCCTGCGGAGCGTAAAAGAGGCGTCCGGAAGGGATCCACCAGCGGCCGTCGCCCGAGAGTTCGACATACTTCCCGTCCTGTTGAAGCACATGGCGCGCATCTGGCAGAAGATGTTCGGGCGGCTCGCGGCGGCTGTAGACCTCCGCGAGCAAACCGCGGGTGAAGGCCACCTTGTAGCTTTCTCCCGGCAGCGCGAGCGCTTGGGTGACCCCGAGCGGCAAGATCCTCTCCAGGTGGTCGGCCCGGCAATAGTTCCGGCTTTCTTCGATCAGGCGCCGATAAGGCACGCCCTCGGTCGCTCCGCAGCCATCGACGTCCTCATAAGGTAAGTCGTGCTTTCCATCGCTGGCACGGGCGATCTTAGATTCCAACTCTTCGAAGCGGAACAAGTTGGTGAGTGCCGGTTGGCTTGCCGAAGGCTTCACATGGATCAGTTGGTAGGTTCGGGATTCGGCAGGAAGCGGTGTGCGGTAGGCGTGGAACTCCTGTATGGCGTTGGTAAAACGGATTTCAGTAAAGGTCAGAAGTATTTCGCGCTGCTTGGCGCGATCGGTGTCGGTCAATAGCGGCGAGGGATCGGCGAAGCGCCGGCCGTAGCCGATGGCTGCGGACTGGAGCACGTTTCCATAGTCATCTACTTCAAGCGTGAGACTATGATCGACGCGCGGGTCGGCATATTTGCCGCCTTCGATCTCATACAGCTTTCGCTCGTAATGGAACGTTACGGCTTCGCGTGGATGCGTGAAAAAGATCGCGTGCAGGTTGCTGCGCAAGCGCGGCTGAAGGACGCAGATCGTCATGTTGCTTTCGGAAACCGAGTAGGGCCTCGAAGCGGCTTCGGTCCCGTCGAGAGCGTAGACCTCCTGGCGCAACGTTGCTCCTTTGAGCGAGCGGCAGGCATCGCGTGCATCCTCGCAGATGAGAAAATCGGGGAGGATGGTGTCGTCGAGGAGCGTGGATTCTGCCTGATGAGGCTCGCGGTAGTACTCGTGCGCGAGATGGCGCGAAACCCGGCCCATGCCGAGAAAGACGCCGGTGTGGTACCAGGTCTTGGTCAGCACGGGTGGGACGCTGGAGGCGCGATCTTCATTGGCCGCGGACGGGAAGACGCCGCCCTGGCTGAGGGTTTCAATATCTTCTGTATCGAGCTGCTCAACCATGCCGAAGCCGCGAAACTCGCGCTCATAGCCATCGAAGAAGCCGTGATGATACTTGTACGAGGTCACGAAGCGGTTGCGGCTGATGAAGTCGTAGGTCTCGACGCGCTTGACCACATGCACCGGGAATGGAAGGCGCGTGACCCACGGATTTCCGGTGGCTTTGTCGGCGAGATAGAACTCCGTGGAAGACGCGTATTCAACGTGCGTTTCCGCTCCCAGATTATTGCGCATGCGAACCAGCAGGTGAGGCTTCTGCCCATCCATTAGATCGATGTAGCGGAGGGGTTTGCCGAAGTCGGCTGGAAGGCTCGGGACCAGAGCAGGCAGGCGGTGCCGCGGCCGAGCAGATCGACCACCGAGACGGCGACATCGCTGTTGACAGGCGCAAACTGCTTTAAGATTCGCGCATCCGACCAGCTATTGCCGGACTCATTGAGATAAATTTGGATGGCGTCTGCGCCGAGGTAGACGATGTCTGCGCAGCCCGAGCCGTCTGTATCCACGAGGCGCACGCGCGATTGCTCGAAGATGTCCTCATCGGCAAACCAGGGCGCGTTGTCCATGACAACCTTGGGGCCAAAGACTCCATAGCCGCAATGGCGCCAGTAGCAGACTTCTCCGTTACGCACGCGGACGAGGTCGGAGAGGCCGTCGCCGGACATGTCGGCGAGGTAGATGGACTGGATACCATCGGCAAAGATTACGTGCGGGCTTTTGCGCTCGTCGGCGGAGACGGCGACGCGAACGGCGGGACCGAAGCCTTCATCGAGAAGCGAGGGATGCCAGAGCATAGCATCGTCTTCGGTGATGAGGATGTCTGCAATTCCGTCTCCCGTAACGTCGACGAAGCGAAGGTTGGGATCGTTCCAGTCAATTACGGGCAGCTCGCGAAAATTTCTGAAGGCGCCCCAAGCGCCATCGTTGCTGCGCGTGTAGAAACCGGGCGCCGAGGCGTTGAACTGGACGAGATTCATGGTGCCGTCGCCCGCGACGTCGAGCAACTGCTGGCCCCCGCGATTGAGATCGGAGATGGAAGGTTTTCGCGCTACTGTGCGCGTGGGGCCGAAGCGGCCTTGGCCCTGATTAGGTTTATAAAACCATGAGCTGCCTTGTTCGGTGAGAATGCCGCTGATTCCCTCACCGTTAAGGTCGATCCAGCGATAGTTTTTTTCGTCGATGCCCGCGGGAAGGTTTTCGAGACTGGAGAAATCGATCTGGCTGACCTTGTACTGGAGATAGCGGCCGTCGTCGAGAGGGCTTTGCGTGTATTCGACTTCAAGCGGCGGCATGAACTTGCGCAGATAGCGGCCGTCGCCCTGGCGCACATAGCCCGATTGCGTGAAACTCGTGATGAAGGAGCCGATGGTCTTCTGGCGGTATTCGAACTCCGTGGACCGGACGAGATAATCGGGCGAACCGAGCTCATCGGGGAAATGATGGAGCATGAGCACGCGATGACAGAGGCGATAAGTGCGGACTTCAAAGCGCGAGCGGTACCTGGAGAATGGGTCGAGGCGGACAGGCCAGGAACGATCGGTTCCTTGTCCCCATGTGTAGTTGGCCCAGGAGCGGCCTTCGCTCTCAAACTGCGAGTAGGGTTCGTCGCCGTAGTCGAAGACGGCCTCGAACATCCAATCGGCAAGCGCGATATCGACGGGTTCGACATGCGAGCGGCGGAAGCCTGGCTCGTCCGGATCGTTCAGCAGAGGACGTCTGTTGCCGTACTTGATCCGCTTGATGTAACGATTGGCGGTTCGCAAGCGGCGGGCTTCATTGGCGCGAGTGAGGTCGACGCCGCGGTCATCTTCGGCAACGTATTCATAGACGATGGCGTTGCCTTTGTCGTCATAGCTCTCTGCGATGAGCCAGCTGAAGACATGGCGGGGATCCTCAGGGTCAAAGATGCGGGAGTTGGCGTCGCGGCCGTAGACGGTGAGCGTGTTGTCTTTCGAGATTGACCGCCAGTGCTCGTCGCCGTCGGTGAGGCGCGTCCAGCGCTCGATGCGGGCAAAAGAATCCTCAATGCGCGGGCGGTAGCGCTTGATGCGGTGGCCCTCGGCTTCAAACTCGTCGTCAACCCAGACCCCGGGCTCGCGCTCCGTGAGAACGGACACGAGATCTTCCGAGCCGGAGTGAATGAAGACGTCGCACTCGGCGACTTCGATTCGGCGGTATTTGGGCAGGCCTTTGTCGGTTTTGCGTGTGATGGAAGGCAGTGAGAGGGACCAGCCGATGCCGAATTGGCTGTTGCCGAACCCCGAGTCATACGCGAGCGCATGGGAGGGTGTATGCCCGGAGCGGCCCGCGGTGAGACCAAGGGGGATGGTCAGCTTGCCGGTACCGGTGGCGGCGTTGGCCTCAAACTTTTCTCCGATTCCGCGTATGGCTCCCCCACCCTTGGAGAGCTCGATTTTGGGCGCGGTGAACTGCGAGGTTGCGGGATTCGATTTGCTTTGGTCCTTGGGGACCGCGGTTTGATCGGTAGGCATCGTTTACTCTCTTGGCCAAATCGCGGGACTCAATGGTAACGGAAGCACGGGGCATGTGTTACGGCAGGCCGTTACGACGGCTTGCGTGCCGGACAGGCACTGCCCCTTCACGAGGGTGCTGCCAGCGGCGGTAACGGCAGAGCAGGAAGACTCGCTCGATCCTGCCGGTGTGTTCAGGAAACTCGAATTCGACTTCAGTTCTGCGATGGTCGCGGGCGATGGGGCCGAGCTGCGTTTCCAGCGTGCCGTAGTAAAGATCGGGCCACTCGTCTGTGCCCACGCAGGAAAGGTCGTGACTGCCGTTGCGCCCGGTCGGTTCGCGGTGGTTGAATACGACGAAGTGCGCGCCCGGTTTTTGGGAGACGGGGCAGTTGCACTCGCCCGTGTAGCCGCAGGGCTCATCTTGCTGCTCAGCGTCGTAAACCAAGGCGATTTGGTCGACGACGATTTCGTCCAGGCCGGGAACGTAGGGAAACATCTTGCGATCGAGCCGCAGTGCGAGCTTGGGCTTGCGATGCTGGTCGGCCCAGCCGTCCTCGAGGAGTTGCCAGGCATCGGGGAATTCGTAGCGGACGTCGAAGAAAACCCATCCGGAGCCAGGCAGATACGTTGCGGCGGCTTTGCCGGCGGCGCGGCGCAGCATCTCGCCGCCTTCGCGTGCGGCGTGGTTGAGATGCACGATGAGGTCGGTCAGCGTGTCCATGGGGAAGTAGTTGTTTTCGCGCGGCAGCTCGATGCGCCAGCGGCTTACGGCGCCCTGGAACTCGAAGGGGAGATAACGCTCGTCGTGGAAGTTGAGCTCGAAGAGGCCGGAGTCGTTCTGGCCGCTTGAGGTGGCGATGGCCTCGCGCGCGCCGTAGGTGTGAACCAGGCGCGGGTCGTGCGGGCAGCCCTGGTAGCCATCGCGCGGATCGCACTGGCAGCAGCAGCCGGTGGCCGGCGGGTCGACGCGCGGGTCGATGCGCGTGACGCTGCTGAGGAGCGTCATGCGGCAGTGCACGCCAGTGTAAGGGCCGGTGACGCAAGGAATAGTGAGGCTTACGCTGCGGATGCGGCGCATGTAGTAGCCGGGATAATCGAGATCGAACATCGGCTCGGAAAGTTCGATTTCGCAGCGCCCCGTGGCCTTGAGCTCGAGGAACTTTTCAGGGAAGTGCATTCTCAGCGAGAAGTGCTTGGTGAGCTCGCGCTCGCGGACGTTCTCATCGAAGTAGGCCTTTTCCATGCGCGCCAGAGCGCACTGCAGGCGCTCACCGGCCACGAGGGCGCCGCGCAAGTCGTCCCAGCCTGCCTCCGGCAGGAAGTGGCGCGTGGTGTGGCCGCGCTCAAAGTTGAAGGCATGCTGCGCCTCAACCGCGGCACAATGCGCCAGCTTGTACATGCAGGCGTGCATGGCCGCGGTTTCTTTCTTGAGCTTGAGGTAGAGATCGGTGGAGGTGAACTTGTCGCGCAGAAAATCAAGCACCTCGGTCGCATGCTCGATCTGGCGCTGCTGGTTGTTGAGTTCCTGCATGGCCTGGTCGCGGCGGCGGTGCAGGGAGAGAATCTGCAGCTCGCTTGACTGGATGTGAATGGGGATGGTTTGCATCTGGTGAAACCATTCGATCGAGCGGCGAGTCCAGCCGGCCTGCGTCATGTCGATGGCCGCGGTGGAGCTTTGTATCTCCGCGACCGTCTGCATCACCTTGGCGATGGTCTCGAACAGGCCGGCCAGCTTGGTCCCGATGGGAAATCTGGCTGAAAGTGGACATGGCGCCGACGAAGAAGTCGGGCACGATGCGGAAGGACTCGGCAAAGGCCTCGACAATATTGGCGGCCGTGCGAGTCTGCATGGCGTTGGTGGCGAGGCTGAGATTCTGGATTTCGTCGTTGATCAGGCCGGCCTGGTAAAGGTTGTTGTAGTAGATCAGATCGGTCTGGCTCGCTTCCTTGGTCTGCTGGAGAGCCTGGATCTGCCAGTCGGCGTCGCGCCACTGGTCCTGGCGAATGGTGATGCCGAGGGTCAGCATTTCTCGCTCCTGCTCGGCATGGATCGAGGCCAGAGCTTCGGAGTCAAGTTTTTCGTAAGCCGAGAGCAGCGCCGACTCGAGCTCGTGCACTCGCCCCGCCAGTTCCACGGCCTTCTGGATCTGGAAGGTGAAGCGGTATGGGCTGGGGCGGTTGCAGCAGTCCTCGTTCGCGCAGCACTCGTGCCCGGCGCGCCAGCCCTCGCGCAGCGGCGAATCTCCGAAGTACTTCATGTCTTCAGGCACGCGGCCGTTGCGGATGCTGCGAGCGCTCTCATCGGTGTGGATGAGGGCGAGCCGGTCGTGAATGGCTGAGTAGAGATCCATGAGGCGTGGATTGAGCGACGCGTAGGCAGGCGTATAGGAGGAGACTGGCTGCGGTTTGGCGGCCTCCGGCATGAGGACCGTCCGCGGACGTGGGCCGGCGATCCGGGCGGCGGTGTCACAGAGCAAGCGCGCCTGCTGGAAAGCCTCGGGCGAGTTGAGCCGGTGCATCAGCCGGTCGGCCCACTCGAGGAGGGTTTCACAGTAGTGGAGCGTGACGGCGCGGTTGCGCACCGTGTTGAAGGAGACTTTGCTGCTATCGCAGCAGGCCCCTAAGGAAGGGGCGTCGCCGCCCCGGCCGCGATCTTGCGTGGCTGTAGCGCGGGCTTCAGTGTCTTCGAGTTCCTTCTCTGCTTCGGACCAGTCCTGAGTCTGCTCGTTTGCGGGGCGGCCGTGTTGCTCCCAGATGGCATAGGCCTTTTTGGCGATATCGGCGTCGCCTGGCTGAGCAGGCTGGCCGGCGCTTACAGGTTGATTGGTGTTCACCGGCGCACTGTCGCAGACCATCCAGGCGCAATCGTTCTGCAGCGGGTCAAAGGAGCGCTTGTACCAGCACAGGGCGAGCTCGAACTTGCAGTCGCCGCGCAGCGTTTCTGCAACGAGCAGCGAAGGTGAGAACCATGACGATGGAAACAGCCGCGCGCCGGGTTGGCCGTAGGCGAAGAAAGGATAGGAATCGAGGCCGCCCGGATAGGTGAGGTCCGGAGTAGGCGGTGGAGCCACTTGCGGTAGCGCGATCGCCTCGTCCGCGGGCAGATCGAAGCGGAAACCCGGCGGCGAAGTATCTTCGCCGGTGCCGCCGTAACCGGCCGGCAGCGAAACCGTAGCGCCACTTACCTCAAAGTAGAGTGAATCTGCGCCGCGGCCGACAAAGACGAGGTCGGCGGGCGTAGAAATAGCCACATAGCAGTCCGACTTGCGTGGCTGCTGGAACTGGCCGCAGTGCACGGGGCACCAAGCGAGGCGGACCCCGTTGTTCGGCTGCCATTTGGCGAGCAGCTGCGGGACTTGGTCTTCATCGTTCCACTCGGCCGATTGCTGCTCGAACTGGTCGTAGTAGGAGTCCAGGAATCCGAACTGGTAGCTGCCGCTGAAACTCACATCGGGGTTACTCTGCGAGTCGGTCTGATCTGTGTACGTGTAGAACTGGGTGGGGACAAGCCAGAAGTAGTACTCGTCAACGAGAACCGGATGCTCCTTGCCGCACTCATTGCAACATGAGGCCTTCGCGTCTTCCCGGTGCGGCTTGAATTTGAGCGCGGCCTCAGGAACGCCGGCAGCAGCGATGCGCAGGAAAGTTGTGCCCATCTTCATGGCCGATTCCATCCAGAAGGGCAGCGCTTCAGGCTGCGCAGCGCTGGTTGCGACGGCTTGGGCAAGCTCCTGCACTTTGGCGGTGCGGGCCAAGACGACGGTGCCTTGTCCTCCCGATGGTGCGGCTGAGCCGCCCACCGCGGATCCTGGGCCAGATCCCATCGTCGTTCCCGTAGGCGATCCCGTTGACTGGCCGCCACCGTTCGCGGAAGACTGCGGCACGGGCGTGAGCCAGGTGGGCTCGGAGGCATACTCCGGGCTGCCTAGCGTGCCAAGGCCTTCGCGGGTTTCGGACTGCGGAGGGGCGGTCAGCGGCGCGAGTTCCGAAGGCACGCGATCCTGAATCAGCTCGGGGGCGTGCTCAAACGGTTTGTCGTCATCCAGCCAGTAATCCATTCCGCCTGGTGCGGCGAGGGTGAGCGTGGAGCTGCGGAGCTGATCCTCAAGGAAGCGGAAGGCCTCGATGCGCCGCGCTTTTTCGAGTTCCTCCCACTCAACCCAGTTTTCGCGGTAGAGCTCGCGGCGCTTGCATCGCTCCCATTTGCGGTAGGTTTCGAAACGCCTGTCCCAGAGCTGAGCGAACTCGCGCGCGATCTTCCAGCCCGGCTCCAGGCCGAGACGCGCGCGGCGGATGAAGTTTTGCACGGCGGTGATGGCTTCGTCGATGCGGCTGGCTTTTTCGCGTTCCGTGCTGCGCACTTCGAGCAGGAGCAAATCGCTGAGGTCGATGGCCGACGCAGCGTAGGCGGTTGTCGAAGACCAGTGCAGCAGGACGCGATCGTTCGTGCAGAGATAAGCGATGAGGGCGTCGCGGCCGCGGAGCCGCAGGCTGTCATTGAGGCGTTTGACGTCGAGATGACGACGCGGCTCCGCGTTGAAGCAGGATTCGTTGACGAAATGAAGCAGGTTGGCGTTGCCGGTCTCGGTGACGCCGGCGACTGCGGCGCTTGGGTCATGGATACCCAGAGGTCAGGGCGCGCTTTGGCGAGACCTTCCTCATAGAAGTCTCGTTGCAGGCGGCGAACCCACTGCTCGGCTTTCCAGACGCGGACGAGCCAGCGTTCATCCTGGAGGTCGATATCGGACACCGAATAAATCGGGCTCGACTGATCCTGGAAGTAGCGGAGATCGAGCTCGGAGTATTTGGGATCGGCGCCGATGTGGCCGAGGAGCTGCCTTGGATCGGCGGGCGCTTTGACTTGCGCATCGTAGAAAAGCCGCCACGCGGGCCCGTGGCCGTGGTACTCGACCTGGCGGCGGACGAGCCAGTAGTCGAAGATGCGCTCCCACCAGCCGAACATGGCCTGCGTGCGCTTGAGCGATGGATGGGAACGTTCATCGGCGGCCGGCGCGGGCGCGTGGTAGACGTCCACGAGCGGCAGGAAGTCGAAGTCGAAGTCGGCGAGGTGCTGCGTAAACGTGCCGCTCGAATTGCGGTAATATGCGTAGCCTTCGAACTGCGTGGGATTGGCAAGGAAGTATCCCAGCTCGGACTGGCCGCCCTCGTCTGTGGGACGCGCGGCGAGCCCGAAGCCGCCGGCGAAGAGCACAGCTATGAAGGCGCGCTGATAGGTTCGGCGCATGTCGCGCAGGGTGCCGGTGTAGTAGCCCTTGAGGAAAGCCTGCGCGTTTTTGCTGCCGCTGAGGAAGGTAATGCCGGTGTCGAGGGTCTCGTCCTGGAAGTCGCGGTAGAGATGGCGCGCGGTCAGCGTTGAAAAGCGATGGTCTGTGTCTGGCCCGCGGTACTTGACCTGGAAGCCGGTGTGCGTGGGATGGAGCTGCGGCTTGGAGTCATCGGGCGCGGGCTGGCTGAACTCAACGCTGATGCTGTAGGCGCCGCGACGCAGATGCGGGTTCCAGTTTTCGCCGCCGGGCTCGCCGAGCCAGTTGTGGTTGAGGACAAGCCATTTTTTGAGGCCGCGGGAGAGCGTAAGGCGCCAGGCCGAGCGGTCTGCGCGATCGAAGTCGGGCTCTTCGTCACCCGGCATAGGCGCGCCCGCGCGGAAGGCGTACTCGCCCTCACGCTCGACGAGCAGCACGCCTGCCCAGCGGACTTGGATGGCCTGCGTGCCGCCGAGACGTTGGCCTGTTGAGGTCGCAACGGCATAACCGTTGTTGAAGTCGACAAACGAGCTTGAAGACGGCGCGAGGCCGAGCGCGGGAATGACGGTAGGGATGGGACTGTTGCTTTCATCGCGCTGGTGGCCCCAGGCTTCCATGGGGGCGCGCACCTCACGCCAGAGGACGGATGCGGTCTTTTCGGCGTCTTTGGTGGCGTTGGCACCAGGAACCGGCTGATTACCGGCGGGCTGGCTGGAAACATTGGTGCCCAGGTACTCGCCGAGCAGACCGGTACCGGCCAGCCCGAGCAGAGCGGCAACGGCGCCTCCCGCGAGCTGGACGGGCCACAGGACGGAAGGCGGCGCGCCGGAGTCGGACTCCCACGGCGTGCCATTGTTTTCGTCCGAGAGCATGTGGCCGAGGACGAGGTCGGCCACATGCTCGAGGTCTTCGTGGCGGAACCCGGCGAAGCTGGCAACGTGGCGGGCGAGGTGTTCGGCGATGACCTTGCGGCGCTTGTGGGCGAGCGCGAAGTGGCGGCGGAAGTAAGACCATCGGCGGCCTTCGTCGTGCTCTTCGATCATGTGGCGCTCGGCGCTTTGCCAGTCGGGGAACAGGAAGGCAAACTGGCCGAGATCGACGCGCGGAGCGAAACAGAGATCTTGCACTGCAGCCTGCTCGGCGGCATTGAGCTGCGGGAGTTGGCTGAGTTTGGAGGCGACGGCTTGGTCTTCAAGAGGAAGCTGAATCCAGAGCTGCGAGGTGCCAGCGTTGTATTGGAACGGGCTGCCGGGAGGCAGACTCCAGTCGGTGGCGGAGGTGAGACTGACCTGATACTGGCGCTGGACGCCGCTTACGGAGAAACCTGCGGCCTCAAGCGCGCTGGGGAAGAAGTGCTGGCCAAGGGAGAGCAGCGGGTCTTGGCCCGCAGGCGGCGCGTAGCCGAATTTGTTATGGAACTCGAAAACGATCTTCTTCCACGTCAACTCGTGCGCCTCTTCGTCGCTGACTTCGGTGTGAAGCAGCGCTTCGCGCAGCTTCCAGAGCCCGTGTTCGTGGCTGCTCTCGGGCAGGTCGAGCGGATCGTTGAGGGCTTCGTTGGGATCCTGTTGCGCGAAAGGATCCCGGCGTTCATCTAGC
>Ga0210387_10000869_pt1 | contig 22153 bp, 31 predicted proteins | sample IncBWC7OmetaG_FD_160108 | JGI IMG/M metagenome (GOLD analysis project Ga0210387, IMG submission 160108) | Forest soil microbial communities from Barre Woods Harvard Forest LTER site, Petersham, Massachusetts, United States - Inc-BW-C-7-O ...
CGTGCTTTCGCACCAGAGAATTATCCGGCGACTCATTCTCGGATGGTCGAAATTGAGCGACTGGTTCATCCCCAATGATGATGGGTGAATCCCGGTAGCGACACCAATCGCCCGGTACCCCACCGCACCGACCCGGACGGCCGCTGATCGGCGCATCCGGTTCTTATCTGAGAAAGTCGTTTGCAGGGCTTCCTGACGCGATTCTATTTTGGCGGCTTTCGAGGGCAGGACGGTTTCACCAGCCACGCCAGACTTCGTCAATGAACTAGCTTCCGATCCTTGGAATAACCACATCTGTCGGCGTAGAGTGTGAGGGCAGCTTCAGGTTGGCATGATCAGGAAATAGCGCAACGGAGGAGTCCATGGTTAAGAACGAACAACGTCGATTGCACGTTCACTGGTTTGATGTAGCTTTTGCCCTCGCTTGGATTGGGGCCCTTTCGGTTTATTGGATACATATAAAGACGAACGTGCGTTTTCAAGCTATTCTTAGCTGGGGAATCGGACTGACTTTTCCGGTATCGTTGATCTATGTGACAGTGAGTTACATCGCTGCCATTGCTGGGATTCTTTGGGCCGGACTCGCAATCTATCTTGCGGTTACAGGTGGCTTCAGTTTTCGAAGACTCTTCCGTGGGCTGTTGGTCATAGTGCTTGTGGCTGTTCCTTTTCTCGTCGCAGGGCTTTTCCTCAATGGATTACTGCTCCCGCCTGTTGTGAGGTACACGACACTATGGTTGCCGTTGTTCTTGGCTCTGTGGCTGTCGATCTGGGTGGGGGGACTACGATGCCGCCAGCGGAATGTTCGCTTTGCTCCTAAAGCAGTGGAATAGTTGTCGATAAGGTGCGCCGTGAAAGGTGCTGGACTTCAGCGAGTGCAACTCCCGACCGGAAAGCCAGCATGGCTATCGGTTTCGAGACGGGAAGGCGGCACTAGCCCTCAATCCGAAGCCCGCCTTCGGTTTCACCTCGGCAGCAAAGCCCATAACGCTGCCAGCGCCGAAACCACGGAGCATCCGTGATCATTCGATCTTTCATCCAACGAACTGGGCCAACGAGACAGCGGCACCGCTCAGAGTATCGACCATGTCTCGTTCACGGAGAGGCCGCTGTTCCAGTGCGGCGATCAATCGACCAAGCTCGTAGTTTTCTCTCGGTGCATGACGTGGTGCGACGGACACGGCTGTGTCTCCCCGACCTCGCGTTATCGTTACTAATAGGTTTTCCCAAGGAATCTTAACGGATGCGTAGTCGAACGGGAGAATTGTCGTAGGACTTGGAAGGTCTATATGCGACTCTGACGTTAGAAAATAGAAGTTTGCCTGTACATCGTCCCATAGCGCCCGATTCGCTTTTCCCTGCAACCACGGATCGAGCCACCACGCGAAGGTGATTTTATAGAAGACGTTGGCGACGAACCCGACACCCAAGAAAAGCGGGGCTAGGAAATCCAAGACGCGACGCTTGCCTGCCCGGTTCACACGGGGATATTACTGCGAAGCGATGCAACTGTCGAAAGCCGGCGATTTCACGAATTGAGGGATTCTGGCATCCCCCGGCTCGGATCAATGCATTATGAAAGAGCGCCCCACTTTCGGAAGATCGAAGCAGGATGTGGCAGCCTCCCCTGCCGGGCAGGGCGAACCAATTTCCGGTGCGGGAGTTGCGCCCGCTGAAGTCCAGCGCCTTTCACGGCGCACGTGCTATCGGGATCTTTCCCCCGCTGACAGACTGCTTCCGCCTAGCCGACGATCAGGGTTTTCTACGCTACACTCCTACCGTGCATGAGCAATCACTCATCGCGGCGTTCGTGGGGAAGTCCAAACGCGACCGATACCGGGAGATTTTGTCCAACCCACGTTTGCGCCGCAAATTCACCAGCCAACTAGCGCACTTTAAGGATTTCGATCCTCAGTTCCGTTTGCCCATTCCCAGCAACAAGCTGTTCGTCGAAAACATCGCCCTTGAATTGCAGACGCGACATTCTCCAAGTATTGTTTTCGCCATCTCTGAAGACCCCTCGCTCGACCAGAAGGAACTGCCGCTTATCGAAGCTCTCAAGCAGACAGTGGGACGTGGCATGGGGACTGTTCTCTCCTGCATCCCCGGGCATCTCGCCTTCGTTGAGACAGAGGACGAACGCTTCATCCTTGAGCGTCACGATCCGCTGGGAAAACGCGAATACGTCCGCTTCGTCATCGACCGCAAGGACGAAGACAGTCATGTTGAACAGGGAATCTTTCAAGCCGTGGCGCGGGCACGGGAGTGGCAGACCATTACGGGTACTGACGCACACCAGTTGAGTGAGCTTGAGGCGTGGTTCAGCAAGAATCTGGAGAAGCCAACTTCCTTCGGACGCAACAAGCTGCGCCTCGGCATCTGTTGGTTCAAGACCGACGCCACCGAACACATCTCGCGCATCTGGGAAATGGTTCACATCCTCGAACGCAACGGCATTTACGTGAAAAAAATCAGGACAGACAAACCCGGCTATGTGATCCACGAAGACGAATGGCAACTGGTTGCCGAACCCTTCCGAAAAGGCACGGTGCCGAGAACATAAGGAATACCGATTCTTACTCCGTCACGACTGGCGTTTCAGCCACATAATCGCCGTCAAAGCAGCGTTCGGATGCCAGCGCCTCGACCGTGCGCCACACCATGCCGACCCGGAACGCGGCAAGCTGCCAGATGTTCTTAAACCTATCGCCACGCCTCCGGTGCGCCATTCCACATCCTCCTCATCTCCATGACGAACTCTATCTGCTTGAGCCACTCTGCCAGCCTGCGGTCGTGTTCCTCGACGTCATGCGGCTCGCACCCACGCCCCCTCCACGCCTTCGTCCTGCCGGGCGGACTCGTGCGCCCGCGCCCAATCGCCTTTGCCGTCCCACCATAATCCGGCAAGAGCAAGTGAGAGGCCCGCTGGCGGCTCGGTCGCGGGGAGTGATTGGCGGAATTCGTCGAGGGTCATTTTGACTTGCGGCAGTCTGTGTCGGTCAGCGCATTATAATCAGCCCGAAGCGTCGCGGGTAAAACACGGCCAATCGAGTGACGGTGCCCAAAAAAAGTAAGGATCGCAGCAAACGACGCGGGTTGAAGGCATGGCTTGTTACGTGGGAATGGATTGGTGACCACGCAAAGCCACAGAACAAAATCGCAGATATTTTCGACCCGTCTCCCCCCAGAGAAAGTGCGGCAACTTGTTGAGGTGCTCTACCACAAAGACGCTTTACTCAGCAAAAAAGTATCTTGGCGTTTGCGCAAGCGACGGCGGGTCTACCCAGCCGAATTCACCAGACTCGAAGGTGTGCAGTGGACAGGTGAAATCACCTGCGGTCACAATCCGTGGCTTCGCGCCCGATTGGTGGACAATCTCATTGTTGAAAGAGATGAGATGGGCAACGAAACTGCTACGTGGACTGACCGTCACAGTCCCGTCGAGATTAGAAAAATAATTCGCAAGATTGAATCCAACGGCTAGTAGTCATGAGACGCGTCGATCCCGTTCGGGAGCCTTCGCGAGATGACGCCGATCAATCTCCTCCATAATCCGCTCTGCCCAGCGGACTCCATCTGCAATGGCAGCTACGGTTGCAGGAACCCACGCTCCGCTGTCGTACTGCGCCAGTTTTCTTGCCGCAAGAATGCTTGCGGCGATCAGCAGCACGCGCTTGCGACCCTCGTCCACTTCCGAAATCTACCGTACTGGTTTGAGATAGGCGAAGAACCTGAAGACTCGTGGGAGAAGGAGCAAGCTCGATCAGAGAAATCGAGTGAGGCGGAAAAGGCGAGTCAGGTTACAGCTAGCGTGCCGGAGACAGCGAAAGAACCAGCCGAACCGACCTCAAGATAGCGCGGACGGCGACGATGAGGCACCAGCTAGGCTGGTCACAAAAGGGTTCCGCACGTCTGAAACCGCATTACCCTAGCCGAACCCCTCCCGCAGCCGAACCGCCCCAGAATCGGCTTCCTGATGCGTCTTGATAGAATCCCCGGCGAGGAGAATTCAATGAACTTGGCTGGTGTAGTCGAGCAGTTGCGGAAAGAGCGGGATCAGGCAGCGAGAACGGTCGAACAACTGGACGCCGCGCTTGCCGCGCTCGACGGCGACTCACACGGAAGACGAACTGGAGCTAGCAGCAAGATTTCAGCAGCAGGAAGGGCGAGGATCGCGGCTGCTCAGAGAGCGCGTTGGGCAAAGGTACGGGGGAACGGAGCGCAGAAGCAGAACGTCGTCCGCATGCCCAAGAAGAAAACGATGTCGGCAGCGGCCCGAAGGAAGATCGCGGCAGCACAACGGGCGCGGTGGGCGAAAGTGAAGGCGGCTCAGAAGAAGTCGGCGTAAGAATGCACTTGGCTCGAGACGGAAATGTGGCAGTTGCGTCACTTTCGCTTGACGTCATTGCGTTCCCGTGCGTACCTTGCACGAAGTGCCGATCAAGATTGGACAGATCGAAGCGATTTTCCGGTATCCGGTAAAGTCCATGCGCGGCGAGCCGCTAGATAACACCGTGCTGGGCTGGCACGGTCTTGATGGCGATAGGCGACTCGCGTTTCGTCGGCTTGACAAGCGCGACGGTTTCCCTTGGCTGACTGCGAGCAAGCTCCCCGACCTCATCCTCTTCACTCCGAAGCGGAGTAAAGACGCAAACGGCGACGCGGTGCCGACATACGCTCTTACACCGGAGGGGAAGGAGCTACCCTTGTTCGGAGAAGCTCTGGCCGCAGAGGTCGGGCGGCGCTTCGGTGCCCAGGTGGAGATGATGCAGTTGAAGCACGGTATTTTCGACGACGCGAGCGTCTCCGTGATCACCTCCGATACAGTTCGCGAGGTCTGTCGGCTCGCTGGGAAGGGCGCAGATGTCCGGCGATTTCGTCCGAATATCGTTGTCCGATCCACCCGTGCCGTCCCCTTTGAGGAAGATGAGTGGGTCGGCGGTGTGCTCACTTTCGGTGACGGGGACGATGCACCCGCCGTCGCCGTGACGATGCGAGATGTTCGGTGCGTGATGGTGAACATTGATCCTGACAACGGGAGCCTTGCCCCCGAAGTGCTGAAAGCAGCGGTTCGCGCCAACGAGAACAACGCGGGAATATATGGCACGGTCACGCGCATCGGGCAACTGGCTGTCGGGCAGACTGTCGTTCTTCACCCGTCCGAAATTCCCTAGCGCCGCTACCAAGCGAAGTTCTCACCAACAACTCAAAACGGCGACGGCGAGGAGATCGCCAACGTGTCACCGCATTACGGACGTCGGCGGCGCAACTGGATCGACGCGCACGGTTCTCGCGTCGATGCACCCGAATCCCGACGAACCACCCAAAAGATTGGTCGGAACGACCGGTGCCCGTGCGGGTCGGGCAAGAAATACAAGAAGTGCTGCGGCGGGGCGACGGTGAACTGAAGGATTCCCGTGCGGCGACGCGGGCTGCTGGACGGGAGCATGCGCGTCACGAAGGTTGGGGTGTGGGCGAGCATGCGACCATGAGGTGTGGCGCGGACAATAACTGGTCATTCTTATGATCAAAGTGCTGCGGCGGCGCGGGGGTTGGCTGGCTTTGTGCTCCTGACTCCCCGAATTAGCCGCCCCGACCGCGATTGTGCGAATCGTGCGGCAAATCCGCGTAGGCGGTAGAGCGCCACCCTCCGTACTTGGCTTTCTTGCAACTCCCGATTCGGCTCCCGTTAAATCCGTATCCTTACGGTGATTTAGGTAACCTGGCAGTCCCTGAGTCGCTTTAAATTGTTTCAGTTACCGAACAATGCCGTTTTGACACGGTAGAGGTCAGGAGTTCGAGTCTCCTCGTGCCTACCATTTCTTTCAATGGGTTAGCAGCAAGCAGCCTGAAAACCTCAACCCACAATCCAGCCCACATTTTCATTGTACGCTCTCCGAGCGCATCCCGAGCGCCTGCAGGAACTCTCCCTGCGCCGCCCGTGCTTCATCGCTGTCTTTTTGGGTGTAAAGATCCAGCGTCGTCTGAATCCGTGAATGACGCAAGATGCCCTGCACTGTTTTGGGCTCGACCTTCGCCTTGTTCACAAGCCAGTTGCTAAGTGAGTGCCGCAAGTTGTGAAGCCCAAACCGCTGCCCGTCTTCGATCTGCACCCCGGCCTTCTTCGCGGCCGGCCGGAGATGGTCGGCGACGAACGCGGCAGGGGAGAGGGGAACGCGGCCTTCTGCTTTTAAGGAAGGAAACACGAAGTCCGTGTCTTTCCTGCGAGGCGTCCGAGCCTTCCACTCTTGCAGATGCTGCGCCAAGATGGAATGCAGCGGAACATATCCGTCCGATGCATCCGTCTTGGTCTGGCCGTCCTTGCCATCCGCCCAGCGCTTTGACACCCGGATTCTTTTCTCTTCCCACAAGATGTCAGCCCAGCGCAAGAATCTCCGATGACCGGAGCGCTGTCGCAGCGCAGGTGAGTACAAGCGTGCGATGAAGCACGGCGGGCAAGGAGTTGCCAGTCGGAGAAAGATAACGCAACCATTGTTTGACATAACTTCCTGCACTTGTAGCGTTGGTATCCTTTCCTGCCCTCTTCCAAGCAAGCTCTTCCGGGTGATCGGCGACGCAAATTTTGGTTGACAGTCGCCGCGACGCAGCGGCAGACTCCTTAGATTGATTTCACATTTCTCGTTGCTGCCTAGTAAGCCTTCTTAGCGCAGCTGTCATTTAGCGAGCGTTCGCAATACCGCGTCCTGCGTGGAGAAGCCGCTTTAAACAATTGTTGAGAGGAGAGGACTATGTTGCGCACCCGCATTTTGGGAACTCTTATCCTCGTTCCTTGTCTGGCCCATGGAGCATGGGCCCAAGGCGGAGCCACCGGAGCCATTAGCGGCACGGTGCAGGACGCATCCGCAGCAGTCATCCAGAACGCTAAGGTGAATATCCAAAGCGAAGGCACAGGCGAAGTCGTACGCCAGGTCACATCGGACTCTTCCGGACTGTTCACGGCGACACTCTTGCCGGTTGGCACGTACACGATCGAAGTGTCCGCGGCGGGTTTCCCCGTCACCCGGTTTCCGGGAGTGGTTGTGCGGATTACGGAGACTACGCGTATGACGGCAACGCTGAAAGTGACTGCGGCGACGCAAGTGGTCGAGGTCCAGTCGGAAGTCGAGACTGTGAATACCACCGATGCCACCACCGGAGAGTCGCTGGGTTCCACGACGATCACGACTTTGCCTCTGGCCACGCGTAACTTCCAACAGTTGCTCACGCTCTCGGCGGGTGCAACTTCGGATTTGAACAACGCGTCGCAGTTGGGCCGGGGCGCGGTTTTTATTCACGTCAACGGCGGAAGAGAAGACAACAATAATTACCTGATTGAAGGCATTAGCGCGGCCGACTACGCCTTCGGGGAGTTGACCTACACTCCGCTGCCCAGCCCGGACGCGATCGAAGAGTTCAAGGTATCGACCAGCCTCTACGATGCCTCCCAAGGGCGTAATGGCGGCGGCAACATCAACGCCACTCTGAAGAGCGGGACCTCTAAGTTTCACGGCGACTTGTGGGAATACTTCCGCAATACCTCGCTCGACGCGCACGACTACTTTCTGGGCAAGGTGGTGGTCAAGCAAAACATCTTCGGCGGCGATTTCGGCGGACCGGTTGGAAAAGACGCCCGCTTCGGACATTTCTACGTCAACTATCAGGGGACCCGCCAGCGCAGCGGCGCCTCGCCTGGAACGTTCATCAACACGAGCATCCCAGTACTTCCGACCAATCGCTCCGCGGCGAACCTGGAGTCCGTATTCAGCAGCCCTGCGGCTCCCGGATGTCCCGCATTACCACTCACCGCCATCGATCCTGTTGCTCTCGCGCTAATGAATGTTCCGGGAAACCAGTTTGGCTCGAGTCCAGGTGGTTTTCTGTTCCCTACGGTCCCGGGAACTCCTGGCATTACCCAGACTCTTAACTCGGCTACGGGTACGTGCAGCTCCACCCTCAACACAGGCCCACTCATCCTTACCAATCCGGGCAAGTTCCGCGACGACCAGTTCACGGCAAACTGGGACCGCGATTTTCGCGGAGGCAAAGACCATCTCGCCGAGCGTTTCTTCTGGTCTGATTCCGACACCTTCCAGCCCTTCGGCGCGGATTCTTTCGGGATTCAAACCGGCGGCCTTCCTGGTACCAATAACCTTAATTTTCCGCTCGATGTACCTCTTCACAGCCGTTTTGGGAGCATCACAGAGACTCACTCCTTCAGCAACGCGCTGGTAAATGACTTCCGCTTTGGGGTCAACATCATTAGTGACAGACTGGACAATAAGGCGCCGATCACTGGCGCTCAGATCGGCATCAATTTGCCTACGGCTACCGGAGTCAATGGCCAAGCCGGTGATCCCAACATGTACCGGCTTCAGTTTGGCACCTTTGGCTTCGGGCCGTATACCACTCAACTGCAATCGGCGCTCTCCGACAACTATGTCTGGACGGATACTGTAGGCTGGACCCACGGTCCGCACGAATTGCGTTTTGGCGGAGAGATCGACCGCGTCGCCATGCGCCGCAGCTTGCCCATTGCGGACAACGGACTGATATTCTTCGTCGCGGGTGCCACAGGATTTCCCACGGACTTCCAGGCTTTTTTGGCGGGTTCGCCGCTGTTGGGTGAGGGCGGTGGCGGCCTTGGCAACCACGACTACCGCATTCCCAGCCGCGCCTGGTTTGTGCAAGATAATTATCGGGTGCGCAAGACACTCACTCTGAACCTCGGTTTCCGCAACGAGTTCATCGGTGCTCCGTTCGACCTGCTGTGCCATACCGGCAACACCATTCCCGAGCTGGCGATTACTACTGGCCAACCGTACGTCTATCCCAAGTGCGTAGACAAGTTCGGTCTCAGCGGTATCACCGGCACGCTCAATCAGGCTGGACTCGGCAACGAATACGCGACTGTATGGGAGCCGCGCATCGGTTTTGCTTATGACCTCGGCGGCCATCACATAACTTCGATTCGCGGCGGCTACGGCATCTACAGCGTGCGCGAGGATCTGGGAGCGGCCGACAATCTTGCCATCACGCCTCCGACGTTCCCTTTTCTCGTCGGCTTCTTCCCTGGCCCGGACAGCCTGGCCGATCTGTTTGCCCATAGCCCCGCATTCCCAAATGGCATTCCGCCGCTGGGTGCCAATCCAACGCAGACTTACGTGCCCACCGCCGCGATCCTTCAAGGCTTCGGCACCTGCTCGTTTCCGCACCCGCAGGCATGTTCCCCGACTTTCAGCGGCAATGTGAACAGCCTGATCCAGCTCACCGTGCCGCAGCATTGGGTTTCAGGTACAACCCAGCAATGGAACTTCACGATTCAGCGGCAGCTAGGACGGGATTGGTTTGTCGAACTCGGCTACGTGGGGACGAAAGGCACGCGCCTGCGCTCCACGTTCGATCCCGCTCAGGCCACTCTCGCCACGCCGCAGAGTCCGGTCACGATTCCGGGAGCCGGATGCGCGAATCTGCAGGCCGAAGGCCTGTCGTGCCAGATCGTGGATTCAACCGTGGAGAACGCCTCCGCGCGCTCGCCCTTTATCGGCATCGCCCCCGGGGACTTCGAGGACTTCGCTCCCAACTCCGATTCGCACTACAGCGCCCTGCAGGCCACTCTTGGCCACCGCTTCGCCAAGGGACTTTATTTCCAAGGCGCGTACACCTACTCCAAATCAATTGATGACGTGTCCACGGCAAGCGTGGCTTTTGTCACCAGAGTCAATAACCAGACGGACGGACGGCCGTCTCGAGGGCTTTCTGATTTCGATAAACGGCAACGATTCGTGACCAGTGCGGTGTACCAGTTGCCATTCTTCTCGGGGTCAAGTGGCCTCACCCAAAGCGCTCTCGGAGGCTGGGAACTCAGCGGCGTATTGGTCTTGCAATCGGGATCGCCGTTCACCATGTTCGATCCCGCCGGAGGCAGCGCTTACGCTTTAGCTAGTCCATCGTCAACCGCGACGTTCGCTCCGGGATTCGGGTGCGGCAATGCTCTCAGCTCGGGCAATATTCAATCGCGGCTGCCGAACTGGGTGAAAGCCGCTGCTTATACGACGGACCCGCCGGCGACGCTCTCCAACGGAGCACCCAGCGATGGCACGCTCTACGGCAATACGCCGCGCAATTGCATCATTGGCCCGCCACAGAAGAATGTCGACTTGACTGTGGGCAAGACGTTCAAGCTAGGCGAAAAGCAGAATCTGCGTTTCCGGGCGGACTTCTTCAACCTATTCAATCACCCGTCGTTCGCGAATCCCGCCGCGACTTCGGTTTCGGCGGCAGGAGGCTTAGCGCCTATCACATCGGTGGTGGGTACACCGCGGCTCATCCAGTTTTCGTTGAAGTATTCGTTCTAATAGGCTGTCGAGCCCGCGGCGTTGCGGCAGCGCCAATCGAAGAACAGCCGTCTCTTTCGCTTTCGAGACCACGCTCTCAGGCCGAAGCCATCTGACTCTGCTGCGAAAATTGAAGGCCGAAGGCTATGACATTCATTTCTTCTTTTTATGGCTTATGAGCGTGGATCTTGCGCTATCAAGAGTCAAAGAACGAGTTTCAAGAGGCGGACACAATGTGCCCGAACCAGTCGTCCGACGGCGTTTCGATCGGTCCATGCAAAATTTTCTGCGTTACTATCGGCCCTTGGCTAAGGTCTGGACGCTGATTGACAACTCCGGCGAAGTCCCTAAAGTGATCGCATTGGAGAGGGACGAAATGATCCGTATAATAGACAGGAGCACCTACACTGCGCTGGTTAAGCGCTACGGTCGCAAATGAGCAAACCCTCAAAAGACGTATTGCGGCTACCGATCGAGAAGCCGGCCGAAATTGCCTTCAAAGTCGCAGTTGCTAAAGCCATCGACGAGCATACCCGCTTAGGCCTACCCGTCTACGTCTGGCGCAACGGCAGGGTCGCGAAATTGTCTCCGAACAAAACGCGTTCTTCGAGACGACGAAAGTAGAAAGTCCTATCCCCTGCCCGGTTTCGTTTTGTCTACAACTACTTTGCAGCAAGCAGAGCTCGTGTTGTTACGCGCGCGCTGACTACACGCGTTAACGATCGTCTTCATCGTGCGAGAGGACTGAACCGCTTCCATTTTCGTAGCCTTCAATCCGGCAACCCTCGATCTGGGGATCCGCGAACCGCCTGGCTCAACCCCTGGCTGCTCGGGCACACCTCCCGCCCTTAACTACCCGATCTCCAGAAAAATGAGAACTGAGGATGGCCATGAGGATTCGTGTGAGCTCCAGAGCCGACTTGTTTGAGAAACGAAAACAACAACATATCGAGCGCGGCTACCGGATCGAAGATGAGCGGCCGATCCCGGTGAACGGCTTCTGCTCGTTCATCGCAGTAAGCGAGATACCCGATTCAGACGGAGTTGGGGACCTCGTGTCGCAGGCGCTCAACGGGATGGCAAGATGAGACCACATCGAAAAACCAAGCTGGGATTTTTCCCCTTGCCCGTGGCGGAAGCCGCGCGGCTGAGGAATTGGCTCGCCTTCGTATCCGAGTTCTCGGCGCTCGATCCCTGCGCGGGAGACGGCGTGGCGTTCACTCATTTGTTGCATGGCGTAACCGTTCATCGCTATGGCATCGAGATCGACGCCAATCGAGCCGAACAGGCAAGAGCGCTGGGAATCGAAACTTTGCAGGCGAACGCCATGGATGTCCGGTGCCCGGCGGAAGCGGTGTCCCTGCTCTACCTGAATCCTCCGTACGATTGGGAATCCGGAGAGAGCAATAACCAAAGATTGGAATTGGTCTTTCCGGAACACAGCTGCCGCTGGCTCAAGGCCGGCGGCGTGTTGATATTTGTGATTCCGCAGCTGCGATTGGCGAAATGCGCGAGGCTGCTGAGGGAACATTTCACGGATTGGCAGGTGTTCCGGCTCACCGAGTCGGCTTGCCTGCAATACAACCAGATCGTAGTGCTGGCGGCCCGTCGCAAAAGACACGCCCGGGTGTCCCTTCCGGTTCGCGAAAGTTGCTCAGCCCGACGCCCACCAGTCGATAGCGTTGTTGCGGGCCAAGGTCGACACGCCGCCGCAGCTTGAGGGCGGGTGGAGATGCTCGCTGAGCGGACATTCGTGCCTCTATTACGGGAATGGAGCGACCAAATTCAAATTTCGGTATCTAATCAAGGCGTCAGGTCGGCCCAGGCACTTGTACTGATCCCTTTATCCGGTGCCCGAAACGAGGTCAAGAATGGCCAAGCCAATATTGCTGAGCGTGGATGACGATTCTGATGTTTTGCGGGCGATCGAGCGCGATTTGCGCTCGCAGTACGGCGCTGAATATCGGGTGATCGGAAGCGATTCGCCCGAAGGGGCGCTCGATCTGCTGAAGCAGTTGAAGGTGCGCAATGACAGCGTTGCCTTGCTGCTGGCCGACCAGCGCATGCCGCGCATGGACGGTGTGGAATTTCTGCAACAGGCGATGGGAATCTTTCCTGCGGCGAAGCGGGCTTTGCTCACGGCTTATGCGGATACGAACGCCGCGATTAGCGCTATCAATCAGGCCAGCCTCAACTATTTTTTTCTGAAGCCCTGGGATCCACCCTCCGAGCACCTGTATCCGCAATTGGATGACTTGCTCGATGACTGGCAGGCTTCCTTCCGTCCGACATTTCAGGGGATCCGTGTGTTAGGAACGCGCTGGTCGCCGAAATGCTATGAGTTGCGGGATTTCTTGGCGCGCAACCGCGTCCCTTATGAGTGGACTGACGTGGAGCTTTCCGCCAATGATCCGGAGACCAAGCGCTTGCTGGAAGCTCTGGGACCGGAAGCGGCGAATCTTCCAGTAGTGCTTTTTCCCGACGGGACGAAGCTGCTTGAGGGCATACCAGCAGACGTGGCGCAGAAGGTCGGGCTGCGCACGCGCGCGCAAACCGACTTTTATGATCTGGCGATCGTCGGTGGGGGACCGGCCGGTCTGGCCGCTGCCGTTTATGGAGCATCCGAAGGCCTGCACACTGTGATGATCGAACGGGAAGCGCCTGGCGGACAGGCCGGTATGAGTTCCCGGATCGAGAATTATCTGGGCTTTCCCTCTGGCCTTAGTGGGGGCGATTTGGCGCGGCGTGCGGTGGTTCAAGCCCAGCGTTTCGGAGTGGAAATTCTGTCGCCGCAGGAAGCGGTCGGCGTTCGAACGGAAGGGCCTTACCGAATCATCAAGCTGGCGGATGGAAATGAAATATCTTGTCATGCGCTGATGGTCGCGAGCGGCGTGCAGTGGCGGCGACTGGAGGCTCCGGGCATCGACAGGTTGCAGGGTGCGGGAATTTACTATGGTGGAGGCGCTACTGAGGCTCTTTCTTGCAAGGGTGAGACCGTCTATGTCGTGGGCGGCGCGAACTCGGCGGGCCAGGCGGCCATGAACTTCGCGAAGTACGCCGAGCGCGTGATTATTCTGGTGCGCGGCGAATCGCTGGCCAGCACCATGTCGCGATACCTGATCGAGCAGATTCAAGAGACGAAGAACATTCAGCTCTGGGCAAATGCCAGCGTGGCCGAGGCGCATGGCCAAACACGACTGGAAGAGATCTCAGTGCTTTGTTCCGATACCAATAAGATTGAACGCGTGCCGGCGGTCTCGATGTTTATTTTCATCGGAGCATCGCCGCGGACGGATTGGTTGGCGGACGTTGTTGAGCGCGACGAGCGCGGCTTCCTGCTGACCGGTCCCGACCTTATCCGTGACGGCCAGCGCCCCAAGGGCTGGGCGCTAGACCGTGATCCGTTCTTGCTGGAAACGAATGTTCCCGGTATTTTTTCCGTGGGCGATGTGCGCCACGGCTCTATCAAGCGGGTGGCTTCCGGAGTCGGGGAAGGTTCGGTGGCAGTGCAGTTCATCCATCAATATCTAAGCAAGGTGTAAATGGTCGATAAAACTGAATTACGTCGCGTCACTGAATTCGCCGATTTGCCGGATGATCAACTGGATTGGTTTCTCAGTCAGTCGCAAGAGATGCATCTTAAAGCGGGTGAAATGTACTCGCGCCAGGGCGACCCAGCCGACGCGATGTTTGTGATTCTTGAGGGGCACCTGCAAGGGCGGGGGGAACTCAATGGCGAAACCGTCGTCTTTGACCTGGAGCCGGGCGACGTTACCGGGGTCTTGCCATTTTCCAGAATGAAGCAGTTTCCCGTCGGCCAGCGTGCCGAGACCGACAGCCTTGCTCTGCGATTTCCCGCCTCATTATTTCCGGATCTTATACAGAGAATGCCGGAGCTGACCAAGCGTCTCGTGGGCCTTATGTCCGACCGCATCCGTGAAGTCACCCGCCTTGAACAACAGCGAGATCGCCTGGCTTCTCTCGGAAAGCTGTCGGCCGGCCTGGCGCACGAACTCAACAATCCTGCGTCCGCCGCCAAACGCGCTGCCAGCCAACTGCGCGAGATGATCAAGAAAATAAAGAGCGCGAGTCTCGAACTGGGAAGGCGCGATCTTACTCAGGCGCAAAAAACGGAGATCGAAAAACTGGAAGCTTTGTTTACGCAAGAAGATGTGGTTCCACCTGATGCGCTCACGATCAGCGACCTGGAGGACCAGATCGATTCTCTGCTGCGCAGTCACGGGCAGAACGATCTCTGGCAATTGGCCGCTGACTTGGCGCGGCGGAATATTAAGCCGGAAATTTTGAAATCATTGTTCGCGAACTTGGATGCAGACGCCGCCAGAGCCGCCTTGGTGAGAATTGCAGCTTCCGTGGAGATAGCTGTTCTATTGCGCGAAATCGAGAGCAGCACGTCGCGAATATCGGACCTGGTGGGTGCGATCAAGGAATACACCTATATGGACCAGGCCAAGGTGCAGAATGTCGATGTCGTAAAGAGCCTGGAAACTACGCTTACGATTTTGAATCACAAACTGAAACAAGGAGTGGCAGTGCAGCGCGATTACCAGCGCGTTCCGCTACTAGTAAATTCGTTTGGCAGCGAACTAAACCAGGTCTGGACCAACATTATCGATAACGCGATTGACGCCATGCGCGGAAAAGGCGAGCTTCGGGTCCGAACTTACCGCGATGAGGGCTGTGTGGTAGTTGAGATTGGAGATAACGGTCCAGGAATCTCTCCCCAGGTTCAGCCTCACATCTTTGAACCTTTTTTCACGACCAAAGGAGTTGGAGAAGGCACGGGCCTCGGACTCGACACTGTCCAGCGCATTGTGAAGAAGCATCGGGGCAATATTCAGGTTAATTCCAAGCCCGGCGACACGCGTTTTCAGGTCTGGCTGCCATTGGCGGATGCCACGCGCTAATATGGCTTCGGAAATCGCATGATTTGTCCGGGCTGGTTCGTTTGTGAGACGATGAAGTCCAACCGTTGGTCAGTTGGCGCGAGGAGTTGATGGATATTTGAAAGTATTCTGTGCGAAGTAACCGAATACGATGCGAGCGTTCTTGAGCCGCTGATTGGGCTCGCCGTCGAAATTTCCCGCGAGGGTCGGGAGGGGAAACACGTTGGTACTCCGTTCACGCTCGGAGATGAGGCTGCCGTGCTCGCCAGGTCCCGCCCGCTGATTTTGGATCTGTTGATGGGGCATCCTGAGTTCTCGCCACATCACTAAACCTCAATCTCCGCGGAACCATTAAAGAATTGGCGCAACAGGACGGTAGCTTTGTGGTGAGTCACGACGGAATTGTCCTTTCCGCATGCCGCTACCTTGACGCGCAGCCGCTCAGGTGGAGGTGCCACTCGGGCTCGGTAGACGTCACATTGCAGCCGCCACATGAGTGCGGCGACCAAGGCCGTGGGCATCGTCGTTTCTGAGAGCTCGGTGGTTCGGCTTTTCTGTCACGGGCACCTGGTCGGCGAAATCATTCCCGAGCTTTGGATGACGGATCATGCCGCCCACCTACGCGATACGGCCACGAGAGAACAAGTGAGCGAGCTAACCGTGCTGAACCCAAACCGGCTGCAGGCTGCTGTAAAGGGAAACTCCGAGTAGAGGAGACTCGGTAGGCTGTAGGCTTCCCTTGGCTTCTGTCCACCGTTTCCGGCTTCCTGCGCGTTTAGGTCCACCATGGCCCACCGAGGTCCCCCCCCTCCACAGACCCCACCGTGCAGATTTCCCGCATGAAATGTTCTGGAGCACATTTCATGCATTATGCCGCATCCGCAGCGGGGAATCTGCTGGTTGTGGCTCCCCTGTCTATGGGCGGCCACTTCGTGGATGCTGCAGGCAAACAGTGGGCCATCCCCGGCATTGTTTGGGCATCTCGCCTCGTTTCCATCCTTCTTATGATGCCTCTCAGTCTGATGGCTTGGGTCAAAGCCTCCGGACCGGCCAGACCCTGTCACGATCCGATCCAAGATTACTGACCACCTTTGACCTCAGCGCGCAGGAACTGCACAGGGGCATCCTTTGGAACGCTGAATGGGTGCGCAGATTTCGGGTCGCGATTGAACTTGGAAAAAGTGGAGGGGTTGTCCTGAAAGTGCTTCTCAAGGGTCTGGATGCGAGTTCCATTGGCAGGATGGTCGGAAAGAAGCTGCGGAATCTGCCGCACATCAGCATTTTGAAAATCCTGAAACAGCCACGCTAAACCCCACGGGTTGTAACCGGCTTCCGCGCAAATATCGGCGCCAGTCACATCAGCTTTAGATTCGGCATCACGCGAGTAGCCAAGTGAGTGCAGCTTTCCTAGGAGGGCGATGGCGATGATGTGAGCACGCGTGGGACCTAGCAATATTGCAGCTTCGACTTCGTGTCTCCGGATTCTCTGTTCCTTTTCCATGAGCGCAACGCCATCGCGATGAATCGTGTGCGCGACCTCGTGGCAAAGGGTCCCCGCCAATTGCTCAGTGTTCTTCACAAAGTAGAGAAGGGAGTCCACTACGTACACATTTCCGCCTGGCGTCGCAAAGGCGTTAGGCTGAGCTTCGTGGACGAGAAAAAACTTGAAAGGATGAGGATAATGCGGCTGAGCCACGCGGGAAATTGCCTCGCCCACCGGTTTCAGGCTGTCGTACAGAGGAGAGGATTCGATGATTTCGACGTTGTCTTTCAATTTCGCATACATCGCTTGCCCGAGCTCTGTCTCTTGGTCGGTAACGGGCTCAACCTTGGGAGCCTGCGCCACGCACGTAATCCGAGAGATGGCCAGCAGCGAGACTATCCAGAAATTAGAGCTCCAGAGTCGTAACCTCGGCATCTTCGCTCTCCTTGGTTCTTTTTCTCGGAAAGGGAGGTGGTCTCAAACCTCCCTTCTCGAGATGTAAAGGTGTTTCGTGCTACGACGCTTTGGCCCTGATCTCCGTGGCTTTGTCTTTGAGCACTTGAACTTTGGCCTGTGCTTTGCGTTGTAACGCGTCGCGTCGGTCTTTTGCGTTTTGTAATTGAGCTTGTATCTTCGAGTCGAGCTGGTTGATCTGCTCCCAGAGTTTCGCTTTCCGGTCGGCGTGGGCCTTGGCGTGTTCTGCCTTTAGTTGGGCGAGGTCGGCCTTCATCGCGGCGACATTCTCTTCGTGAATTTGTTCTTTCACCTCGGAGAGAGCACGCCGGAAGACGGTGCCGCCGATCGCTTCCATACGCGTATCTACGGGCGTCGTCCACTCTTCATCGATTTCGGCAATTACCGCGACTCTGTTTGGCAACAGGACCTTCGAAACGTCGTCGATGAAGTCGTATCCGATTCCAGCGTTGTTTATGTCGGCCGACCCGCCCGCCAAGAGACCTGCGCTGGCGCCGACAGCTAAGCCTACTGGCCCCGCCAACACACCGATGAGACTTCCCAACGATGTACCAACCAGAGAGCCAATCGGCCCAACGTCGTCTCCTTGCTTTACGCTGGCGCTGCCATCTGCGTTTTTCGCAAGTACGGCATACCCGTACACGCCGATGCTGCCTTCTCCATCCAACTGAAGAAGCGCCTTCTTGCCTTCATACGCTTTGCTCTCGTTGTTAAAAACCACCACTAGCATGCGATCCATAAGTCATCTCCTATCGAAAATTGTTGAGGTGTTGGTGAAATTGATTGATCGGAGAGAATTTCGCGACCTCCTTGCCTTGGATGTCAGCCCGGTGGGTCAGCTTTCCACGTCGCGTTAACGAGCAACCCTATCTCAGCCGCGTTCTCAGTCGAACGAACGATTCTTATCTTGGTCGGGTTCGCTACGGGTTTATTTACGATGCCCAGGTTGGGAAATCGGGGGCTCCAATCAGCCCTTCCGGTTGTAGCAACGAAGGCCTAATGGACGAGGCTGAATGTACTCCAAACTGGTGTCAGCCGCAACTGCGTAATTTAGACAGTTTGGCTATCGGGCCTCAATCATGGTCTTGATTGCCGCGAGAGACTGTTCGAGCGAGGAGGCACTCGGGCCGACGGCCACGTTTCGCACCATCGAGCCCTTAACACCCGTTAGACCGGCCTGCTCAGAACCCATCGCCTTAATTTAAGATAAAAACCAGGCTGCTCTGGATCGTCAGTGCCGCGGATCGCGGTCGGATCACGAGCAACTCGGAAGTTGAGAACATGGCTTAAGCGCATCTGACCGCTTGCCCCCGTACTCTCCCTTTCTCAAGTTCCATCCTTCGGTATCTGAGGATTTCCATGCCCGAGCTCTGCACTATCTACGACTACATGCGCGCTCGTGCGGCTCTTTGGGGACAGCGCATTCTGCAGGAATATCCAGCGCTGCACCAGTTCGATGATCCGGTTTCACCACGGATTGAAGCGCTACTACGAAAACCGTTTCCGGCGCAAACGATCGCCATCATGGGAGTGGCCAAACGCTGGCAGCAGGTGCGAACCGCAGGGTCGCGCCCGCAGCGCCCAGTTCGTGACAAAGATTTGACACAATTTCAGTTGACGCTAACGAAAGCAACCGCTAACGTATTGCGCGAGATGATTTTTGCGCCGCAACGACAGAACGATCATGCGTGAGAACTTCCTTCAGCGCTTTGTGCCGGTCGGTCGTTGTCCCTCCCCCGTCCCAGGCAACGAGCACGGTCGCGGTTCCCAACGCGGGTGTTGCTCGCTGTCTGCTCTAAGAGAGTCTTTAAGGCGAGCCCCTCACATTATCCCGGCTATTCCGAAGCGCTGTTGATCTATTGGATCAGCGTTTGTGGCCAACGCAGTGAGCCAACGCGGTGTCACCGCATAGGAAAGGGCAGTCTTGTGCAAGAAGAACGGAACAAGCAAGTCCTGCTTCTACCAGAGTCAGTCACATGAGGGTTGCTATTCGTGTCGTAGGTTTGCTTACAGTTGCCGGCATGGCCTCGGCCGTGTACGCGCAAGAAAATGCCGCGAACGGCTCCAACATCAAACTCAAACCGTTGCCCAGGCCACTGGAGATTCACCTTGCTTTAAGTGCCGCACCTCCTCATTTGCGCGCCAAAGCGACGGTCTTCGTCCTCGATCCGGCCAGAGGCTACGTGCTGGAGCGGCAGGGCACGAACGGATTTACCTGCTATGTGCAAAGAACCGACTATACGCGAGAGCAATACGGTGACAGCTATTTCGCTCCGGAATGCCAGGATGCCGAGGGCACAAGGTCCATTGTTCCCGTTGAGTTTGATATTGAGCGCATTCGCGCCGAAGGCAAGTTGGGCCTCGCGGCACTGAAGCAGGAGATTTCCCGGCGATTCAAAGACGGCGTCTACCACTCACCCGCTCGTCCGGGAATCGCTTACATGCTCAGTCCCGTCGCCAGACTTTACGTTGGTCCAGGATCGATGGAAACCATGGCGATGAATATGCCTCACTGCATGTTCTTTGTGCCGAACCTCACCGCTCAGGTCATTGGCGCCGGGCCAGTTATGGGGCCTTATCCCTACTTCATCAATCCGGGGCCCATGGCTTATCTGATTCTGCACGTGGGGGAAACGGAAAAGGCACAGATCGACCTAGATTCGGAAGATTTATTGAAAGAAGCCTGCGCTTACAGTTCCGGGTTCTGCATCAAGGGCGTAACGCCCGGTCACTTAGCGCGAGAACTCTAGATCGCCCGCGAGCGGCGGGCAATCTCACAGCGGCCTGGAGCCGCAAACCGAGGGGAAACTATGCGATTGGCTGGAAGAGTGGCAGTGATAACCGGTGGCAACAGCGGAATAGGCCTGGCGACTGCGCATGAATTCAAGGCCAACGGCGCAAAGCTGGCAATCTTCGGGCGAAACAGACAGACGCTGGACCAAGCCGCAACTGCCTTGGGCGATAACACACTAGTGGTGCAGGGGGACGTGCGGGTGCTCGGAGATCTTCAGCGCCTTTTCGAACAGGTCAGCGGGCGATTCGGGAAGATCGACGTGCTGTTGGCCAACGCTGGCATCGCTAAGTTTGCGTCCATTGAGAGCATGCCCGAAGAGCTTTTCGACGAGCTCTGCGACATCCACTTCAAGGGAACCTTCTTTACCGTCCAAAAAGCACTGCCCTACATGCGGGACGGATCCTCGATCGTGCTGGTGAGCGCCTCCGACGCGGACAAGCAGGGGCGCGTGGGAACCTCGATCTATACGGCGGCGAAGGCAGCGGTACGTGCGCTGGCGCGCTCCATGTCTGTGGAACTGCTCGCCCGGCGCATCCGCGTGAACGTCCTGAGTCCAGGCATGACCGACACGCCCATTATTTCGCGTGAAGGTGGCCCGCCCGGGATGACGCCGGACCAGCTGGCCACGGTCATCACCAACACCATTCCCATGAGGCGCCGCGGCACACCGCAGGAGATGGCCAAGGCGGCGCTGTTCTTTGCCTCGGACGATTCCAGCTATTGCCTCGGGTCGGAACTGATGGTGGATGGCGGAATGACTCAGCTCGTAAATCCATATCTGAAGTAAGACGAAAGGGTCTCTATGGCTGATTTAAAGCACCAAATACCCATCGGTTCGACACCCGAGAAGGTCTACGGCGCGCTCACCACTCAAACTGCACTACGCGCCTGGTGGACTGCCGACGCCAAGATTGACGAGAAGGTCGGCGGCAATGCGGAGTTCGGCTTTGACCGGCGCGCCACAGTCTTTCGCATGAAGATCGAAAAACTGGAACCGGGGAAGCGCGTGGTTTGGAGTTGCCATGGCGACAATCCGGAGTGGACGGGAACCACGCTTACCTGGGACATCGCCCCCCAGGGCAAAATGACTATGCTGCGATTCACTCACAGCAACTGGAAAGCCGTCACCGAACTCTATGCCATCTGCAATTCGAGCTGGGGCGAGTTGATGCACCGCCTCAGGGACCATGTGGAAGACAAAAACCCGGGACCGCACTGGAAGGAATAACGTCAGTCGCACCAACCAGATCGTAACGCGCATCGTCCCCGACAACGTACGCAAAAATACGAGATGAGAGGATCCAATGCCAGATATCCGGGAATCAATTCAGATCGATGCTCCAGCCGCCAGAGTCTCCGCACTTGTCAGCTCGGGTGAGGGGTTTTCGAAATGGTGGGCGGAAGATGTTGTCCTGCATCCAGAGGCTGTGGACTTGGGCTTTTTCAACCGCGCCACTGTGTACTGCGTGCAATTAGTCAGATCCGCGCCTTCGGAGACCGAATGGTTCTGCAAGAGCGGCGAGGAATGGGAAGGCACAAGGCTGCGGTTTATATTGAACGAAACCAAAGGGCAAACCCTGCTGCGGTTCACGCACGCCGGTTGGAAAGCCGACACCGATTATTTTGTCTCGTGCAATACAACCTGGGGAGCGCTCATGTTTCGGCTCAAAGCAGTTGCGGAGGGCAAGCCAACCGTCCCGCTTTTCTCTAAGATCGGCTGGGCGTTGTGAAGTAAGAAGCCTGTCGAGAAGAGAGTAACAGGCGCCCTGATGAACGCCGGTAAGGAGAAACCTGGAGAGAGCGTGGTCACTGGTCCAATAGTCAAGGAAGTCTACATCGAAGCCGCCCCAGAGAAGGTCTTTGAGTTTTTGACGGACCCGGCAAAAATGGTGCGCTGGATGGGACTCGAGGCAGAACTTGAACCCAAGCCAGGCGGTAAGTATCGGCTGGATCCTAACGGGCGCGACGTGATTCAGGGCACCTATCTGGAGGTGGTACCGAACTCCAAGATTGTTTTTACATGGGGGTGGGATCAGCCTGGCCATCGGGTTCCTGCAGGTTCTACAACTGTTGAAATCCACTTAGAAGCCAAGGGCACTGGAACTTGGCTGCGCTTGACCCATCGAGAATTACCACACGAGGCTCGCGATACTCACGAGAT
>Ga0210387_10000870_pt1 | contig 22114 bp, 24 predicted proteins | sample IncBWC7OmetaG_FD_160108 | JGI IMG/M metagenome (GOLD analysis project Ga0210387, IMG submission 160108) | Forest soil microbial communities from Barre Woods Harvard Forest LTER site, Petersham, Massachusetts, United States - Inc-BW-C-7-O ...
TCATTCGCCGTCGGCCCGGCGTCCCACGAAGCATCGAGATTCTCTTGCCCCCCGAAAACTTGCCCATCCTCGAATGGCTCGGTATCAAAACGTCAAAATCACTGTGATGAACCACTAGTTTGTTTTCGACGCTGCATCCGCCGCCGGCGTCACGCGCCAGATCGTGTTGCCGACGTCGTCGGCGACGAGGAGCGCGCCCTCGTGATCGAGACGCACGCCGACCGGACGGCCCTGCGCCTCGCCATTGTCGTTGAGGAAGCCCTTGAGGATATCGCGCGGCGGCCCCGAAGGCCTGCTGTTCGCAAAGGGTACGAAGATCACCTTGTAGCCGGCGCGCGGCTTCCGGTTCCAGGAGCCGTGCTGGCCGATGAACGCGCCGCCTTCCATATCCGGCGGGAACAGATGGCCGGTGTTGAAGGTGAGGCCGAGCGAAGCGGTATGCGCGCCGAGCGCATAATCCGGGGCGATCGCTTTCGACACCAGATCGGGCCGCTGCGGCTTCACGCGGTCGTCGACGTGGTCGCCGAAATACGAGTAGGGCCAGCCATAGAAGGCGCCGTCCTGCAGCGAGGTCATGTAGTCAGGCACGAGGTCGTTGCCGAGCTCGTCGCGCTCGTTCACCGTGACCCACAACGCGCCGCTCTGCGGCTGCCAGGATGGTCCGTTCGGATTGCGCAAGCCGGAGGCGAACACGCGCGCCTTGCCGCTCGCGCGATCGATCTCCAGCACGTCGGCGCGTTCCACTTCCGCCTCCATGCCGTTCTCGCCGACATTGCTGTTGGAGCCGACCGTCGCATAGAGCTTCTTGCCGTCGGGGCTCGCCGTCAGGTCCTTGGTCCAGTGATAGTTGATATTGCCGGCGGGCAGGTCGGCGACCTTCACGCCGGGCATATTGATCTCGGTCACCCCCGAGAAATAGGGAAAGCGCAGGATCGCATCGGTGTCGGCGACATAGAAATCATCGCCGACCAGCACCATGCCGAACGGCGAGTTCAGTCCCTTGATGAACACGCTTCGGACGTCGGCGACGCCATCGCCGTCGGTGTCGCGGAGCAGCGTGATCCGGTTGGCGCTCGGCGTGTCGGCGCCGGCCCATTTCCGGAATTGTTTCGCGATCCATCCCCTAATGCCGAGCCTTGCTTGCGGATTTGCCGGCGTGTCGCTCTCCGCCACCAGCACGTCGCCATTCGGAAGCACATAGACGGCGCGCGGATGATCGAGCCCGGTTGCGAACGCGGTCACCGCCATGCCGTCGGCGGCCTTGGGTTTCGCGCCGGCCGGCCAGCCGACGGCAGAAGCGACGTTGACCGTGGGGATCTTGGAATGCTGCGGCTCGGGAAGCGCCGGCGACGCTCCATAGCTGTCTTTCACGGTGACGGTGTCGCCAGGATCGCTGCCGCCGCACGCCACGAGCGTCAGCGCCATCAGCAGGACCGGCATTGCCATCAGGAGATTTTTGCGCATGGCAGCTCCTTGCTTCGGCGACGGCGCCGTGCAGAGAATTAGCAAAGGTTCGCGGCGGTGGTCGTGAATTTCGCGTGAAGAAATTGGGGAGTGAACATGGATGCAGCCGGGGACCGCGCCCAATCCGCGCTATGGTTAAAATGGCGTAGCGTCGCTGATCTCTACCACGCTTATTTCACTGGTCTGACGCTCACTGTCGTGACGCGCCGCAGCACGCGCGAGGCCGCGGAGTTCATGTTCCGCGTGTTCCGCCGCCAGCAGCAGGAGCGTTTTCTGCCGGGCCTGAAGAAGCTCGGCCTCGATCACCTGCCGCCGGCGGTCGCGGCCGCGCAGTATCATTATCTCTCGAATTGGATCGGCGGCGTGCATGTCGAATACATGTACGAGAGCGACCGCAAGGCCTGGATCCGCTATCCGCCACCGCGCTGGGCGTGGAAGGGCACCGCGATCTGCGGCATTCCCGGCGAGGTGTCGCGCGCCATGCTGCGCGGCTGGCACGCCAATAATGGCGTCGCGCTCGGCGATCTCCGATTGGGTTTTGTCTGCACCAAGCAGACCGTCGACGGCCAAGACGGGCTCGAAGGCTATTATTACGAATACGACCATTCGCTCGAGCTCGATGAGCGCCTGGTCTTCGCCCGTCATCTCGAAGCACCGCTGTTCGATCCGGCAAAAGCGCCGGCGCTGCCGGTCGATAGCTGGCCGAAGCCGCGGCTGGAAAAGGCCTATCGCAACTATGCGATGGAGTATGTGAAGACGGCCGCGCCCGTGATGGTGCAATTGTTCGGGCCCGATGAGGCCGGCCATCTCCTGCATCTCACGGGAAAACTGATCGGCATGCAGTATTTCGACGAGGTGGCGCAGGCACTCGGCGAGAGGCGCGGCGGCGCAAAGGAATTTGCTAGTTTTCTGCTTGCGCTGTTCGCAGCGCAGGACGATGCAGCCGAGATGGTACAATCCGAAGGCGTGTTCGAAATCCGCCAACAGAGCTGGAAGCTGATGGCTGATGTCGTCGATGCGCATCCAGTCTGCGCGCGCGTGCTGGAAGGCCTGTTCGAGGGGCTGGCGGCCGGCTGCGGCCGTCATATCGGTGTGCGCATGCGGCCCGCCCGCGGCGGTAAGCCGCCGTTCGTCTGGTCGATCGAATAAGCGTGTTTGCGGGCTTAGTGTCGCCGGCGCCGGTGGCCGCCGCCGAAATTGGCCATGCGCATCATCGGGCCGATCATGCCCATGATGTCGCCGCCTCCGCCGCCGCCGAGCATGCCCATCATGCCCGCCATGTCGCCGCCGCCCATGCTGCCGGGGATCATGCCGCCCATACCGCCGGGAATCATGCCGCCACCGCCCATCATGCCGCCGAGGCCGCCACCGCCGCCTTCCATCATCTGACCCATCATCGGGCCCATGGTCTGCATCAACATGCCAAAGCGCCGCTTGCCCATCCTGGCCTTCATCATCTCCAGCATCGGCGCCATCTGGGTCATCATGTCCTCGCCGCCGCCACCGCCTCCGAAACCCATCTGGGCCTTGGCCGGCGCGGAAGTGAACGCGAACAGCAGCAACACCGCGGCGGCCTGGCAAATGACCTTGTCAGCACCCTTCATTGTTCGTCTCCTCAGGAGTGCGCTGCGCCGCGACGCGGGGCCAAGTGGACGCACCCGCTGAGGTTTAAGGCGCTCGCCAGGGAGCTTCCGTGAGAAAGATCACAGTTGTGGATGGATGTGAGGCCTTCGCACTTGACTTCGGTCAGGGGCTGACGGGCGCGAACGCCCGCTGCATGGCACTCGCGGCGTGATCCATCTGTGCGTCGATGTAAGGCGCGATCTCATGCGGCAGCACATCGACGGTCCAGAGCAAGCGGCAGCGCGCTTCGCCGTCGGCGATCACCTGCACTGAGGCTGAATGCTGCTTCACGCGCTCGCTGACCGCGGCATAGACCAGCCGCTGCCTTGCATCGTCGCAATCCACTAGGAGCTCGCGCGCGAGGGTACCGTTGGCGAAGGAGACAATGCGCGCCTCGCCGTCGAGCCTGGTGTCGAGCACGAAGCCCGGCACCAGCCGCCGATGCAGCGCGCCGAAATCACGCACCGCGTCCCAGACATTGGCGGCGGGAGCAGGGAGAGGGATGTCCTTGTGGATGGATGCCATGGGATTTCTCCGTTGAGCTGTCATTCCGGGGCGATGCGAACGCTGCGTAGGGTGGGCAAAGGCGCGCTTGCGCCGTGCCCACCATCAAGTGCCGTGCTCGGGACGGTGGGCACGCTTCGCTTTGCCTGCCCTACGAATCCGCGACGACGTCACGTACACACCGCCTCGACATTGTTGCCGTCGGGGTCGAGCAGGAACGCGGCGTAATAGGTCGGACTGTAATCGTGGCGATGACCGGCGGCGCCATTATCGCGGCCGCCGGCCTTGAGCCCCTCGGCGTGAAATTTCCCGATGGCGGCATGGCTAGGCGCGCGGAACGCGATATGCGCGCCGGTGCTTGTCAGGCCCTTCTGCAAATAGAGCCAGAGCGCCGGCTCGCCCTTCGGTCCAAAACCTGCGCCATTCTCGTCCTTCGAGCAGAGCACGAAGCCGAGCGGCGCCAGGGCCGCGGTGTAGAAGCGCACGGCGGCATCGAGGTTGCCGACTTTGATTCCGATATGGTCGTACATCATGATCTCCGATTTTCCGTGGCTAAAGCTCGCGCGGTATGGAGATCAATGTCTCAGTTCAGGCCGAGCCGTTCTTGGAAAATCTTGCGCATGCCGCGCGAGGCCTGCCGGAATTTCAGTGGCGAAACGCCGGCGGCCCGATGAAAGGTGCGGACGAAATTGGAGAGATCGTTGAAGCCGACGTCGTAGGCGACCTCAGTCACAGGCTTGTCATCCTCGGTGAGATAGCGCGCCGCCCGCCGCAGCCGCGAGCGCAGCAGATATTGATGCGGGGTCACGCCGAGCACGCTGGAGAACGACCGCAGGAAATGAAATGGGCTGACGCCGGCCAGCCGCGCTGCGTCTGCCAGCTCGATTTCGCGGTGCGAATGGGCGTCGATCCAGAGCGCAGCTTCGACCGCGCGGCGGCGGTCGCGCGCGGTGACTTTGGACGGCTTCTTCGCGGTCCCCGAAACCACCTCGACCAGGCGCTGGGCGAGCAGATGGCCGACCTCATCGAGGCCGATATCGCTCTCGCCATCAGCGGCAGCCTGCGCCAGCTCGCCAAGCACCATCAATTCCGCAAGCGGGGGCGCGACGCCGACCTGCCAGGCTTCGGCTCGGTCGCCGATGGTTTCCACCAGCTCCGGCTCGAAGAAGAACGACAGGCATTCGTCGCCGCAGACATGGTCATGGCTGCAGACGAACTCGGTGCCGGGACTGCCGATCAGGAACGACCCCGCCACGAGGTCATGGGTTCGCCCGCGGCTGTGATAACCAAAACTGCCCTTGCGGACGAAGGAGATCGAATGGCAGCGGTGCAGCTCCGCAAACGGTTTCTCGCCCGGAACCGCCGTACAGCGGAAATCGGACACCGTCAGCGTCGGGCGCTGCAGCAGCGTGGTTGAGCCCATACCCCGAATTTAGCTATGCGGGCGCGGCGGGGCAACGGGCAGCAGCACGTCGAACAGCGTCTTGGACGCGATCGGGTGGGTGCCTTCGAGCGACAGCAGATGGCGCTTGGAAATGGTGCCGCCGAACGGGGAAATCTTGTCGGCGTAATGGCCGGCCTCCAGCACCCGGTGGCAGGGCACAATCACCATGAACGGGTTCTTGGCGATCGCCTCCGCCACCGAATAGGCTGCGCCTGCGCGGCGCATCAGGTTCGCGACCTCGTTATAGGTCCGGGTTTCGCCGCGCGGAATGACGCGGGCCCACTCGTAGACGCGCTGGTTGAAGACGGAAATGCCGGTCACATCCAGCGTGACATCGGAAAGATCGACGTCGCCGCCACGAAGCAGCGTGGCGACGCCTTCCATGGCGATTTCGACCATCATCGGCGGGCGCATTTCCCGCGCCTCCGGATAAAGCCGGAACAGCCGCCGTATGGTGTCGATTTCCCGCGCTTCCGGCAATTGCACGGCCACGATGCCGGCCTCGCTCCACACGATACCGCAACGACCGATGCCGGTGTCAAAGATTGCGTAATTACGCCCCATAACGCACCCCAACCCCAGAAGCATCATAACACTGTCACAAAGGCGCGCACCTGGAATCTTCATTGAAATTTCGGGTTTGGGTTAAAGGGACGGGGTTTGCGACCGTTATCCCCATGCCATATCCGCCTGCCAAGCCGCTTGGCGGATCGCCCGGTCTCGGCTAATCAAGACAAAGCGCGCGGGCGTAGTTCAATGGTAGAACGGCAGCTTCCCAAGCTGCATACGAGGGTTCGATTCCCTTCGCCCGCTCCAAGCCCGGCCAACGATTCGGCCGTCGGCGCTGATCCTCATCTCGGGATATCTGCAAGCAGCGCGGGTTCGAACCGGCGGGAACCGATCGCGTCGGGCTGCTTTGATGTTGTCAGACCATCATCGTCCGGCTGAGGGAGGACATCGCTATGGCCGAGGAGCAAGGCTCACCCGCAGGTCCTGATCTCACCCAAGGCGTCAGCGCGAAAGACTTCAAGAACGACATGCTGCTTGGCCATGTCGGCGACGAGGAGGTGCTGCTGGCGCGCGCCGGCTCGGAGATTTTCGCGATCGATGCACATTGCAGCCATTATCACGGGCCGCTCGCCGACGGACTCGTGGTTGGGACCAGCGTGCGTTGCCCGTGGCATCACGCCTGTTTCGATCTGCGCACGGGGGAGGCGACCCGCGCGCCGGCGCTCTCGCCGCTGTCGGTCTGGCAGGTCGAGCACGAGGGCGGGCGCATCTTCGTGCGGCGGAAGCTCGATCAGCCGCAGTCGGCGAAAAAGGCGCCGGCCGGTGCGCCAGGCCGGATCGTTATTGTCGGCGGCGGCGCGGCCGGTTTTGCCGCGGCGGAAATGCTGAGGCGCGAAGGCTATGGCGGCCGGATCACGATGTTGAGCAGCGATACGGCAGCACCCGTCGACCGCCCGAACCTGTCGAAGGATTATCTCGCCGGCAACGCGCCCGAGGATTGGGTGCCGCTGCGCCCGGACAGTTTCTATCCGGACTTCGCGATCAATCTGCACCTCAAAACCAACGTCACCGCGATCGACGCCAAGGCCGGCCATGTCGCGCTCGGCGACGGCAAGACCGTGCCCTATGACCGCCTGTTGCTCGCGACCGGCGCCGAGCCGGTACGGTTGTCGATCCCGGGCGCCCACCAGTCGAATGTCCACACCCTGCGCTCGCTGGCCGATTGCCGCGCCATCATCGCGGACGCCGCGGGCGCCAAGCGCGCCGTCGTCATCGGCGCAAGCTTCATCGGCCTTGAAGTCGCTGCCGCCTTGCGGGCGCGTGACATCGAGGTGCATGCGGTGGCGCCGGAGCAGCGGCCGATGGAGCGCATCCTCGGCCCCGACATGGGCGACTTCGTGCGCGCCCTGCACGAGGAGCACGGCGTGATCTTCCATCTCGGCGACACCGTGACCGCGATCGACGGTAAGCGGGCGACGCTGAAAAGCGGTCGCTCGCTGGAGGCTGATCTCGTCGTGGTCGGCCTTGGCGTCCGTCCGCGGTTGGCGCTTGCCGAGCAGGCAGGACTTGCCATCGACCGCGGCGTGACCGTCAACGCCTATCTCGAAACCAGCGCCCTCGGCATCTATGCTGCCGGCGACATCGCGCGCTGGCCGGATCCGCATTCCCGCGACAACATCCGGGTCGAGCATTGGGTCGTGGCCGAGCGCCAGGGCCAGACCGCCGCCCGCAACATGATGGGCCTCCGCGAAGCCTTCGATGCCGTGCCGTTCTTTTGGAGCCAGCATTACGACGTGCCGATCAACTATGTCGGCCATGCCGAGAAATGGGACGAGATCGCCGTCGACGGCAATATCAAGGGCCGGGACTGTGTGGTACGCTACAAGAGCAAGGGTCGCGTGCTCGCAGTGGCGTCGGTCTATCGCGACGTTGATAGCCTCAAAGCCGAGCTTGCGATGGAGCAGGACGTGAAGGTTTGATACCGCACAGTGGGTGCAAACGTGTTTTGAGGACTGGAAAAAATTGGTTGATGATCGCAAGGTCCCTAGCCCGAGCCGGACCCAGATTTTCAAGGTGGCACTTGCGAGCATCGTCGGCTCCATCATTGAGCAGTACGACTTCCTGATCACGGGCGTGATTGCCGCGACGATCTGGGGCGATGTCTTCTTCAAGCTGCCGGAGCTTGCGGCCGCCGCGGCAGCCATCAGCGTCTACGGCATCGGCATCATTGTCCGTCCGGTCGGCGCTTATCTGTTCGGCAATCTCGCCGACCGCTATGGCCGCAAGGACGCTTTGGTCTATGCGCTGGTGCTGATGGGCGTCAGCACGCTCCTGATCGCGCTCACGCCGGGCTACGACATCTTAGGCGCGATCGCGCCGGCTCTCCTGATCGTGTTCCGGCTGGTGCAGGGGATCAGCTTCGGTGCCGAATTCGGGACCGCCTCGACCTGGATCGCGGAACAGGCGGCACGCTCGCGCTTTCGTGCTTTCTGGACCGCATGGGTCGGCTTCGCCATCCCGATCGGGCTGCTGCTCGGCTTCGGCTCGGTCATTTTCGTGAAATCGCTGATGACGCCGGAGGCCTTCACGACATGGGGCTGGCGCATCCTGTTTGTGCTCGGTTTCCTGGTTGCGATCGTCGGCATCCTGATCCGAACGCGCACCGAAGACAGTTTTGTGTTCGAGCGTCACCGGGCAAGCGAGGAAGTGTTGCGATATCCCGCAAGACAGGTCTGGCGCGAGATGCCGCTCGTCATCCTGCGTACGTCGCTCGTCAACGCCATGTTCGGCGGCGCATTCTTTCTCTATTTCGTCTTTGGTACTACCTACATGAAGGCGGTTGGATTTGCGGACGCGGCACCTGAGCAGATCGGTCTGATCGCGGCGGCTTTCATGCTCGGCTTCATGATCATCGGTGCGTGGCTTGCCGACATCGTCGGCCGCCGGGTGGTGCTCCTGATTGCCGCGGTCGTTTTTCTGCTGTTTGCGATTCCCTATTTCTGGCTCGTCAACACCGGCAGCTTCCTGCTCGCGACGGTCGGCGAAGTCATCGGCTTCGGGTTCGTCTTTGGATTTGGCTATGGCGCGATTGCGGCCTTCTATACCGAGAATTTTCCGACCCGCTACCGCGCGTCCGGCGCCAGCGCCGGCTATCAGATCGCGCAGGTCTATGGCGGCGGCCTGATCCCCATCCTCGCCGGGCTCATTCTCAAGACCTATGGAGTACGTGAGGCGTATATCTATATCGGGCTCCTGGCGATGGTTTATGCAGTCCTTGCCATCTATGCCATTCTCGCGACGCCCGAGACCCGGCACGTCGATCTGGAGGCATGATGGCGCGAAGCTGAGGCTCGTGCCGTTTCGGCTGCGACGCGATACGGCCGCCGCGGACGATAGCCAGGCGGCCGCACTATCGACGATCACGCGCTCGCAGGCACCTGGTCGAGGAAGCCGGTGATGGAGCGGATGCGGCCTTCCTTCAGCAGCGCGAAATCCGTGCCCTTGATCGGACTGTCGACGCCATCAGGGCCGAGGCCCCAGCAGAAGCGCAACTGGTCGCCATAGCCGTTCGGCTCGCCGATCAACGTGAATTTGAAATTCGGGAAGCGCTGCTGCACGCCCGCGATCAGCGCGTCGACGCCGTCATGGCCGTCGCCGCTCATGATGGGATCGACATAGCGCGCATCGGCCGTCCAGTCGGAAGCGAGCATCTCGCGGCGGCGGCTCGGTGTGCGCTCGTTCCAGAGATCGATGTAGCGGCGGGCAATCGTGTTCATATCGGTCATGTCATCTCTCCTCTCGTTGAGCCGTTCTTCGTCGGCGGCTCAACTATCGGAGCAGGACGCAGCCAAATCGATTACCTCGCAGGTCAACAAAAACGGCAGCCGCGAGGCTGCCGTTTGCAACGTCTGTGTGGATGACCGCGGCTTACTTCGCCGCGACCACCATGATCTCGACAAGATAATCCGGAGCGGCGAGCCCGGCCTGCACGGTGGCGCGGGCCGGCGTGTTGCCCGGCGAGACCCACTTGTCCCACACCGCGTTCATCTCGGCGAAATTCTTCATGTCGGTGATGTAGATGTTGGTCGACAGCAGCTTCGACTTGTCGGTGCCGGCCTTGGCCAGATGTCCGTCGATGATCGACAGGATTTCCTCGGTCTGCTCGGTGGTGCTCTTGCCCTTGGCCTTGTTGGCGACAACGCCGGCGAGATAGACCGTGTTGCCGTTGACGACGACCTGGCTCATGCGCGGCCCGATTTCAAAACGCTGAATGCTCATTGGGTTCTCCGACTTGAATGGCGGCCTTTCCTAGCCCGTCGCGGGGATCAGCGCCAGCCTCACGGAAACTGCTTGAAAAACCCCCAGATCACCTCGGCGCCGTCGATGTCGTGGTTCTGCGGCCCCAGCATATAATTTACCATGCGCGGAAAGCGCGTGTCCGGGAAGCTGCCGGGCATGCGATGGCCGCCATCATTGATGCGGTAGAGCACGACGTCGCTCCCCGCAGGACATTTCGAGGAAATCCTCGTCACCGTCGACTGATCGTCCGGATCGCGGTCATCGAGATCGGTTGACGCCGCATCCTGCTCCTCGCAACCATCGACGTGCCGCCAGAAGCTGAGTGTCTTCTCGGTCGACCAGTAGCCGTCGATTGCAAAGCGGCTGGTGCCATGCCCTCCCTCATACGGGATCAACGGATCGGCGGTGCCGTTCATCATCAGCATCGGCACGGGCCGCGACGGCTCGCAGGCGCCGGCAGATTCGTCGGTGAGATTGAAGATGACGCTTCCGGCAGCCGCAAACAGATCGGCGCGCTTGCAGACCATCGTCATGGTCATGGCGCCGCCATTGGAGATACCGGTGACGTAGATGTGCTTGGGATCGGCGATCCCGTCGCCGACATATTTCTCGACCAGCTTGGCGATGAAGGCGACATCGTCGGTGCCTTCCGGCGGCGTGCGCAGCGCGCGGGTATCGAAGGGCCGCAGATCCGCCCAGGCGCGGTTGAGCCCGTCGGGAAACACCACGGCGAATTTCTCGCGCTTGGCGACCTGCGGCCACGAGGTGCGCGTCGCCACGTCCTCGCCGGTCTGGGCATTGCCATGCAGCACGATGACGAGCGGTGCCGGTTTGTTGGTCGGAAGCTGCGCGGTGTAGGTGCGCGCCACGCCGCCAACATTGATGTTGTCGGCAAGCGCAGAGCTTGCCCAGCACAGCATCGCCGCGACGGCGGCAGTTTGCAATTTCCATGGCATAGGATTCATCCGGCGGGCGACGGGCGGAGGGGATTGGCGAGGCCCATTCTACAAATGGTTCCAGCCTTTGTGCGAATGTTGTTCCGGGAACAGGATGGCGCAGCTGGAATTGGTGCAGCGGGCAGACACTGGAGGATGAGACATGAAACTGGCAATTGCTTTGGCGACCGTTGCTGGCCTTGCGCTGGCGATTCCTGACGCGAGCGCGGACGATACGCGGGTTGGCGTCGGCGTCGGCCCGGTCGGCGCGGGCGTGACCGTCGGCGAATCGCACGACCGTGACCGCGACCGCACCACGGTCATCAAGAAGGAGCACGATGAGCCCGATCGCACCACGATCATCAAGAAGGAACACGAGGAGCCGGACAGCAAGGTGATCATCCACGAGCACGACCACTAAGGCTCGCTCCTGCCTTCTGATTGAGCTACCCGTAGTTGAACCAAGAAGCCCCGCGGTCTCCCCGGGGCTTTTTGTTGCGGGCCCGGGAAACTACGGCAGGGAAAAATTAACCTGTTCCAGATTGGGACCGGCCCGGCCGCAAACTGCGGTCCAAAAGCGGCTCAAGTGCAGCGCGCCGGCAACACCTCATTTGAATTTCTTTTGAAGCATGTCCGCCGCCTAGACAAAATCACGATCTGGAAACACCCTCTGGTCCGCATCACAAGACGAACTTCCAGATTCGGATTTGGGGCAGGACATGAAACTTGCGACGGGGTTGCTGGCGGCTGTTCTCTTGCTGATCGGAATGGCGCCCGGCCATGCCGTGGTCCGGATCGCGGACGACCGTGGTGGCCGGATCGGCACCTATGTCGACAAGTATCAGGGCCTGCGCAGCTCCGGCGAAGCCGTCATCATCGACGGGCTCTGCGCCTCGGCCTGCACCATCGTTCTCGGCGCGATCCCGCGCGACCGCATCTGCGTCACCTCGCATGCCACGCTCGGCTTCCATGCCGCTTGGGATTTCGGCGCCAATGGCCGGGCCATCACCAATCCCGAAGCGACCCAGATGCTCTATTCGATGTATCCGTCGTCGGTGAAGCACTGGATCAACGCGCGCGGCGGGCTGACCCCGCACATGATTTTCCTGCGCGGCAAGGAGCTGCAGGCCCTGTTCAAGCCCTGCTACCTCGATGCCCAGGCCTCCGCGACCAAGACGCCGGCCCCGGCTCCGGCACTGGCCCCTGCAGCCGCTGCTGCCGTCTCCCACGCAGCCGCCTCTGCGGCGATCTCGCACTGAAGCGGCGCTATTCCCTCATCATGACGTGATCGCAAGCGCCGTTCCGCCGCTTGCTCGTTTTTTGGCCAGGCCCTAAGTGAATGGCATGGTCCAGCCGCTTTCCACCCCCGATGCCGCCATCGCCGTGCCCTCTTCAAGGGACACCTTGCGGACGGCCGTGACCTGGGGCGGGGCCGGCTTCACCGGCCTGCTGCTCGCTGCGGCGTTCGCGCTGTGGTTCCACTACGGCACCGCGGTGTTCTTCGAGACCATCGCGGCCGGCTTCGCAAGCTGCTTCTGACACAGGGAATTTTCCGATGGACCGGACCGCCGCCCGCCCGCTGGTGATTGTCACCGCCTTCACGGCGAGCCTCCTGATCGGGCTGCTCGTGGTGCTATGGGGGATGGGCGGCGTGCGCGGTGTTACCGCTCCGGCCGCGATTGGAGGGCCATTCCAACTCACCGACCAGAGCGGGGCTGTTGTGACCGAGAAGGACCTGCAGGGCCACCCGACCCTGATCTTCTTCGGCTTCACCCATTGCCCGGACGTCTGCCCGACCTCGCTGTTTGAGATCTCCGAGATCCTGCGCGCGATGGGCTCCGATGCCGACAAGGTCAACGCCTATTTCATCTCGGTCGATCCCGAGCGGGACACCGCTGCCGCGATGAAGGACTATCTGTCGAGCTTCGACCCGCATCTCAAAGGGCTGTCCGGCGATGCGGCTGCGATCCAGAAGGTCCTCAGCGAATACCGGGTGTACGCCAAGAAGGTTCCGCTGAAGGACGGCGACTACACCATGGACCATACCGCGCTGATCTATCTCATGGATCGCGACGGCAAATTCGTCTCTCCCTTCAATGTGAACCGCAAGCCCGAGGAAGCGGCTGGCGATCTGAAGCATTATCTTTGATCGAAAAGCCGCTTTCTTAACGCGAAATCGTCGCTCGCTTCCGGCGCTGGATGGTCTATAAGGCCCTCCATACCCAGACATTTTCGGTCCTCGAACGTTGCCCAAGAGCCTGCTCGCCATCGTCCGAATCTTGCCGCCGGCCCGCTTGGCATGGGCCGTGGCCGGCATGATGGCGCTCGCCTCGACCACCGTCTCAACTACTGCTTTGGCGCAGGCCCCGGCTCCCAGTCCCACGCCGGACGCGCCCGCCAAGCCTTCCCCGCCCCCGACGACGCCCGCCCCTGGCAAGGTGGAGGCCGCCCCGCAGGCCGTGCCGGGCTTCTGGGACCCGCGGCGGCGTCCGGAGCGGCCGGATCTGTCGCGCATCTCCGTGATCCGCTTCCTGACCGAGACCGACTATCCGCCGTTCAACTTCACCGGCGCCGACGGCAATCCGGCCGGTTTCAATGTCGACCTCGCCCGTTCGCTGTGCGAGGAGATCAAGGTCACCTGCACCGTCCAGATGCGCCGCTTCGAGACCTTGCTCGACGCGCTGACCAGCAACCGCGGCGATGCCATCATCGCCTCCATGGGCCCGACGCCGCAGCTGCGCACCCGCGTCGATTTCACCGATCCCTATTACCGCGTCGCCGCACGCTTCGTGTCGCGCAAGGACGCCGTGATGCCGGAAATCCGCCCCGAATATCTCGAAGGCAAGAAAGTCGGCGTCATCGCCGGCTCCGCGCATGAGGCCTATCTCAAGGCGATGTTCACCGACGCCGAGCTGCATTCCTATCCGAACGATGATGCGGTCCGGGCGGCGCTTCGGCGCGGCGAGGTCGATTTCATCTTCGGCGACGGCATCTCGCTCGCGTTCTGGATCAACGGCACCGACTCCGGTGATTGCTGCGCCTTCTCGGGCGGGCCCTTTGTCGAAGGCCGCTATTTCGGCGAGGGCGTCGGCATCGCCGTGCGCAAGGGCAACGACGTCTTGCGCTAGGCGTTGAACTGGGCGCTGTTCCGGGTCTGGGAAAAAGGCCGCTACACCGATCTGTGGCTGCGCTATTTCTCGGTGAGCCCGTTCTGATTTCGTAGGGTGGGCAAAGGCGCGCTTGCGCCATGCCCACCATTTCCACCGCGGTGGGCACGCTTCGCTTTGCCCACCCTACGATTTCCGCTATTTTCTGCGGTTTCCGGAGACCACTTTCTGATGTCCACGATCGAACTCTCAGCCACCGCGAGCGACCTGCGCTCGGTTGCCGAACAATCCAACGCCTGGCCGTTCGAGCAGGCGAAAGCGATTGTGGCGCGGCTGAAGAAAAAGCCGAAAGACGAGGTGCTGTTCGAGACCGGCTACGGTCCGTCGGGCCTGCCGCATATCGGCACCTTCGGCGAGGTCGCGCGCACCACCATGGTGCGCCATGCCTTCCGCGTGCTGACCGAGGACAAGATCAAGACGCGGCTGATCGCCTTCTCCGACGACATGGACGGTCTGCGCAAGGTGCCGGACAATGTGCCGAACAAGGAGCTGTTGGAAAAGCATCTCGGCCAGCCGCTTACCACGGTGCCCGATCCCTTCGGTACCCATCCGAGCTTCGGCGCGCACAACAATGCGCGGCTGCGCGCCTTCCTCGACACCTTCGGGTTCGACTACGAGTTTGCGAGCTCGACCGAGTACTACAAGTCCGGCAAGTTCGACGCGGCGCTGCTGCGCATGCTGGAGCGGCTCGACAAGGTGATGGAGATCATGCTGCCGTCACTGCGCGAGGAGCGCGCGGCAAGCTATTCGCCGTTCCTGCCGATCTGTCCGCGCACCGGCCAAGTGCTCTACGTCCCGATCGTCGCACATGATGCCAAGGCGGGCACCATCTCCTATGATGATCCGGAGACGAAGGAGCGTGTCACGCTTCCCGTCACCAGCGGCCATTGCAAGCTGCAATGGAAGCCGGACTGGGCAATGCGCTGGTATGCGCTCGGCGTCGACTATGAAATGGCCGGCAAGGACCTGATCGACTCGGTCAAGCTCTCGGGCAAGATCTGCGCCGCGCTCGGTGGCACGCCGCCCGAAGGCTTCAACTACGAGCTGTTCCTTGATGAACAGGGCCAGAAAATTTCGAAGTCGAAGGGCAACGGGCTGACCATCGACGAATGGCTGCGCTACGCCTCGCCGGAATCGCTGTCGCTGTTCATGTACCGCGAACCGAAGGCGGCCAAGCGGCTCTACTTCGACGTGATCCCGCGCAATGTCGACGACTATCAGCAATTCCTCGATGGTTTTTCGCGCCAGGATGCGCGCCAGCAATTGCAGAATCCGGTCTGGCACATCCATGCCGGCCATCCGCCGAAGGCGGATATGCCCGTCACCTTCCAGCTTCTTCTGACGCTGGTGTCGTCGTCGAATGCGGAGAATGCCGAAACGCTGTGGGGCTTCATCGGCCGCTATCGCCCCGGCGTGACGCCCGAGAGCCATCCCAAGCTCGATGCGATGGTCGGCTACGCCATCAACTATTATCGCGACTTCGTTGCGCCGACCAAGCAGTTCCGCGAGCCGACGGAAGCCGAGCGTGCCGCGTTGCAGGATTTGCGTGATGCGCTGTCGAACCTGCCGGCGGATTCGAGTGCCGAGGATATCCAGAACGTGGTCTATGAGATCGGCCGCCGCGAGCCGTTCCTCGACCAGGTCAAGAAGGGCAAGGACGGCCGCCCCGGAGTCTCGCTCGACTGGTTCAACATGCTCTATCAGGTGCTGCTCGGCCAGGAGAAGGGCCCGCGCTTCGGCTCCTTCGTCGCGGTCTATGGCATCGCCAATGCCGTCAGCATGATCGACGGCGCGCTGGCAAGATCGGGTTAGCTGTTAGCCAAGAGTTGTAGGGTCGGCAAAGCGAAGCGTGCCCACCATTCTTGGATAGAGCGTGCGAGAAATGGTGGGCACGGCGCTGCGCGCCTTTGCCCACCACCACCTACTCGCCGACCCTCACCTCGCGCGCCGCCCGCGCGAGCGTCAGCAGCATCCGGTTGAGCGGCGTCGCGATCTCGTAGCGCTCGCCGGCTGCGACCACGGCGCCCGTCAGCGCGTCGATCTCCAGCGGCCGCCCGGCCATGCGATCGAAATACATCGACGAGCCGGCATCGGCCGGAACGCCGAGCAGCCTGCCCATCGCCTGCTCCGCTTCGTCGGCGGGAAGCCTGGCGCCATCGGCGCGCGCCACCGCGATGGCTTCATCGAGCAGCGCGCGGCAGACCGCCTGGATGTCGTCGCGCCGGAACACCTGGTTGCGCTGCATCGTCAGTGCGGAGATCGGATTGGCGGCGGCGTTGAGCAGCAGCTTGCGCCACGCCAGCGTTTTGAAATCGGAGCTGAGAGACGTGACCAGCGATGTGCCGTCGAAAAGGCCCGCAAAGGCCTGCCCGTCCGTATCGTCGGCGACGCAGAAATCATGCTCGCCGGTGCGCCGATAGCGGACGCGATCCGGCGCCAGCCGCTCGCCGTTGTAATAGACGATGGCGGGCACGACCGTCGCTTGCCCGACCAACGGCCGCAGGCGATCGACATGGCCGATGCCGTTCTGCAGGCTCGCGACCCGCGTGCTGGTGCCGCAGAGCCGCTGCAGCCAGACGGCGCTGGCGGCCGTGTCCTGTGCCTTGGTACACAGCAGGACCCAGTCCGCCGGTTTTGCCTGCATGGGATCAGTGAGCGCCGTGATAGGAATCTTGATGGTGCCTTCCGCACGCTCGACGGTCAGTTTCTCTATTGGGCGCCGGACGCACGCGACGATGTCATATCGACCGGTCGCGCCGAGTAGGCCGGCGACGACCCCGCCGATGCTGCCCAGGCCGATGACGGCAATGCTTTTTCGCTCGGAATTGGCGTCACTTGGCGACATGGGACCTTCTTCTCATGACGCGCACCTCATCACGCCCATCCGGCCGGGGAAACCGCAAAGCGGTATGGGCGCTCTGCGGCAATTTCAATCATCGTTCTCGCGAAATCTAGACTACAATGCGCTCAGAAACGTCCGGCCTGACCGGCCGACCAGCTCAGCAGGGAGACTCCGATGCAATTCCGCGTTTCGCCGAAGACATTATCCGAATGCAGCGCCGAGGAATGGCAGGCGCGCCTCGATCTCGCCGCCGCGCATCGGCTCGCGTGGATGCATGGCTTCTCCGAGGGCATCTTCAACCATCTCACCTTCGTCGTGCCCGGCCGCAGCGACCGCTACTACCAGATCCCGTTCGGCATGCACTGGTCCGAGGTGACGGCGTCTTCCTTCATGGAAGTCGGCATCGATGATGGCCTCGTCAAAAGCGGCGCCGGCGATGTCGAGCGCTCCTGCTTCTGCATCCACGCGCCGATCCACAAGGCGCTGCCGCAGGCCAAGGCCGTGTTCCATACGCATATGCCCTATGCCAGCGCGCTGACGCGTCTGGAAGACCCTTGCATCAAGGAGATCGGCCAGACCGAGGTCGGCATGATCAACAAGATCGCCTATGACGATGAATATACCGGCCCCGCGCTCGATCCGGCGGAAGGCGCGCGGCTGGCGAGCGTGATCGGCGACAAGAGCATCCTGTTCATGGCCAATCACGGCATCTCCACCGTCGGCGAGACCATCGCGGAGGCCTATGACCGGCTCTACTACGTCGAGCGCGCCGCGCAGGTGCAGATCTATGCGATGTGGACCGGCCAAAGGTTGAAGAAGCTGCCGGATCCCGTGGTCGAGAAAACCAAGCGCGATATCGGCGGCAACAGCATGTACAACCCCGGCCCGGCGCAGCGGCATTTTGATGCGCTGAAGCGGATCCTGGATCGGAAAGAGCCGGATTACGCGACGTAGTCTTTCAGCAAACTCGGTGTCGTCCTGGCTTTCCGCCTTCGCTCTTCGAGCTACGGCGGACGCGTCGCCAGGACGACGGTGGTGGTTGCCTCGCCGACGTTTACTGCCGCACCCACACAATTCGCGCGATCCACTCCACCTCGCTGGGCGCCATCGCACGGTGGCCGGCCGCGGCGCCGAGCACCGCAAACTCCAGCGTCTTCGCCGTGCGCCGCTTCAACTCGCCGATCATGATCTCGCCCTCGCGCGGCTTCACCACCACGCGGTCGCCGCGGCGGATCGCGGTTGCCGGTGATACCAGCACCACGTCGCCGTCGCGATAGGTTGGCGCGAGTGCCTCGCCGGAAATCTCCAGCGCGAAGGCATGCTCGTCGTCGACGGCCGGCAGCGCCGTTTCGTCCCAGCCCTTGCCGGTGGGATGTCCGTTCTCGTCGAAATTTCCACGCTGGCTGGCCGCTACCCAACCGAGCAGCGGCACCGAGGCGGCCGGCGGGGTGCCGTCGCCGATCAACTGCACGAATGTCTCGATGGAGGCATTGGTCGCGGCCAGCGCCTTGGCCAGCGATTCGGTCGAGGGCCAGCGTTCCCTGCCGTCGATGGTGATCCGCTTGGATTTGTTGAAGGTAGTGGGGTCGAGGCCGGCATTGCGGGCGAGCCCGGAAGGCGACAGCCCAGCACGCGACGCCAGCCGATCCAGCGCTGACCAGATCTGCTCGTGGGTCAACAATCCCGCCGCTTTGGGGTGCTTGGCCATGTCAGCACCAGCCCGAAGCTCATAAGAAAGTCGCCGCTAGAATGAACCGTTTTTCGATTCCCGTGCAAGAGGTAGCCGGCTGCCCTTGAGTTGAACGGATAGCGCCGATACGGTCCGAATGGGCCAAAGCCAATTCGGCCCCATAGTGACTTAAGACAGCATACTCAACGGCTTATCGATCAAATCACGTGTCCCAAATCTATAAAATCTGCCCTGCCTCGGCCTGGCGCGAGGCCGAACGACAAGGCGTCTACCGTGGCAGCCGCGACGATACGCGCGACGGCTTCATCCATTTCTCCACAGCCGCCCAGGTCAACGAGACGGCGCGGAAGCATTTCTTCGGCCAGACCGGCCTGTTCCTGATCGAGGTCGATGCCGATGCCTTGGGCGCAGCGCTGCGCTGGGAGCGCTCGCGCAATGACGAGCTATTCCCGCATCTCTATGGCGAGCTCGATCTCGGTGCGGTCAAGCGCGTGCTCAACATGCACGCGCGCTCCGACGGGTATCACGACATTCCGGAGCTGACGCCGTGATCCGCGCGCTCGACCTCTTCGCATTCTCACTGCCACTGCTTCGCTGGCTCGATGCCGAGGACGCGCATCGGCTGGCAGTCCAGGGGCTGAAGCTTCTGCCGCCGATGCGTCCGAAGGCGGACGATGCCAAGCTCGCGGTGCGCGCCTTTGGTCTAAATTTCCCGAATCCGGTCGGCATGGCTGCGGGCTTCGACAAGAACGCCGAAGTGCCCGACGCGCTGCTGAGAGCCGGCTTCGGCTTTGTTGAGATCGGTACGGTGACGCCGCGCCCTCAAGTTGGCAATCCGCGGCCACGGCTGTTCCGGCTTGATCGCGACGAGGCCGTGATCAATCGCATGGGCTTCAACAATGACGGCGCCGAAGCCGTGCTGCGGCGGCTCGCCTCGCGCGCCGGTCAGGGCGGCATTGTCGGCGTCAATGTCGGAGCAAACAAGGATTCGCCCGACCGCGTCGCTGACTATGTGCAGCTGATCGAAATGTTCGCGCCGGTCGCGAGCTATTTCACGGTCAACGTCTCCTCGCCGAATACGCCGGGCCTGCGCAATTTGCAGCAGGCGGCGCAGCTCGACGATCTGCTGGCCAAGGTGATCGATGCGCGCGAGCGGGTGCGCGAGAAGGCGGGCGACACGCCGGTGCTGCTCAAGATCGCGCCGGATCTGGGCTTAGCCGAGCTCGACGATGTCGTACATGTCGCGCGTTCGCGTCGGGTCGACGGCATGATCGTCGCCAACACCACGCTGGCACGGCCATCGCGCTTGCGTGAGACCAGTCGGGCGCAGGAGCAGGGCGGTCTTTCGGGCCGACCGCTGTTTCGGCTGGCGACGCGCATGGTCGCGGAGACCTATGTGCGCGCGGAAGGCGCATTCCCGCTGATCGGCGTCGGCGGCATCGATTCCGGCGGCGCCGCACTGACGCGCATCCGCGCCGGCGCCAGCCTGATCCAGCTCTATTCGCCGCTGATCTACAAGGGGCTGGGGCTGGTCGAAGACATCAAGCGCGACCTGGCCTCGACGCTGCTCCGGACGGGCCGAGAGTCGCTGTCGGAGATCGTCGGCGCCGATGCGGCGACCATCACGGCCGAGGATTGGCCGGTATAGAGTGGGCCTTCGGAAACGACGCCTTCAGCAGCCACGGATAACGCGCGGCCTCGAGCCCGCCGCGGGCGGCGTAGAACGCCAGCAGGGCGCCCCACAGTCCTGCATTGCCGAAGCCGCGCAGCGCCCACCACGATAACAAGAAGATCGCCGACGCCGCCACCATCAGGTTGCGCATGTCGCGGGCCCAGGTCGCGCCGATATAGACACCGTCGAACGCGAAGGCGAACACCGACAGCAGCGGCGAGATGGTGACGAAGATCAGAAAGTCCCGCGCCATGCGGCGGACGTCGTCGCTCGCGGTCATGGCGTCGATGAAGCGCGGGCCGAATAGCGCGAACACCAGCATGACCGCCAGCGCAAAGCCAAAGCCCCAGGCGACGACCAGCCGCGTCGCGCCGGAGAACGCCGCCCTGTCGCGCGCGCCAAAGGCCCGGCCGCAAAGCTGCTCGGCGGCATTGGCAAGGCCATCGAGGAAGAAGGCGCTGATCAGGAGAAAATTGTTCAGCACCGAGTTGGCGGCCAGCGTGACGTCGCCGGCGCGGGCGCCCTGCGCAGTGAAGAACAGGAACGCCGCGGTCAGCGCCGCGGTGCGGATCATGATGTCGCGGTTGACCGCAAGCATCCGCAGCATCCGCTCGCGGTTGAACAGCACCGCAAGCGGGACAAAGAGGTCGCCAGCCAGCAAATGCCGCGCCACCAGAATGCCGATCAACAGCCCCGCGGCTTCCGCGACGACGGCTGCGATAGCCGCACCTGCGATCCCCATCTGCAGCGCCAGCACCAGCGCGATCGTGATCGCCATGTTGACCAGGTTGATCGCGATCTGGATCGACACCGCCAGCATCGCGCGCGCCTGGCCGATCAGCCAGCCGAGCACGACATAATTGCCGAGCGCGAGCGGCGCCGACCAGATCCGGATCATGAAATAGGTTTTGGCCGCTGCGGTAACCGCTGCGCTGCCGCCCATGGCTTCGAGCACGACGCCGGCGATGGGCACCTGCAGCAGGATCAGCCCCGCACCGACGATCGCGGCGACCACCAGCCCGCGCGCAAAATGCGCCCGCAATTCGTCGGTCTCGCCGGCGCCGATCGACTGCGCAGTGAACGCCACCGTGCCCATGCGCAGGAAAGCGAACAGCCAGAACAGGCAGTCGAAGATCACCGAGGCCATCGCGACGCCGCCGAGCAGGGCGGCTTCGCCTAGCCTGCCGATCGCGGTGGTCGAAATAATGCCGATCAGCGGCGTCGTCAGGTTTGCGATCATCGCGGGGCCAGCGATGGCGAAGACCTGCGTTGTCGTGACGTTGGCCGAACGTTGGAGCGGACGCATGTCCATGGATTTCGATGCGCCTCTATATCTCGACGATCATGCCGTCCTGCGCGGCGGCATGATCGATCGCATCCAGCCGCGACAGCATGTCGTCGCTCATGTGAGTCAGGATCAACCGTTTCGGTCCGATCGCGTCAAGATGCGCCTCCAGCGTTTTCAGGCTGAGGTGGTTCCTGACGTTCTTCTCATAGGTGTAGGCCTCGGTGATGAAAAGATTGGCGTTGCGGCCAAGCGGCACCAGCGTCTCCGTCCATTCGGTGTCGGCGCTATAGGCGAGCACGCGGCCTTCCGCTTCCAGTCGGTATCCGAGAAATGGCCCGCCCGATTCGCCATGTACCACCGGATAGGGCGTGACGGTGATGGCACCAAAGCTGCGCGTTTCCTCCGGCTCGAGCGCATGCACGGAGAGTTCGAATTTTTGCTGCGTCTTCGAAGAATGTTCGAACATCACCTCCATCGCCTGCGGCAGCTTTGCCTCGATCCCTTGCGGCCCGGCAATCACCAGTGGGCGCGTGCGCCGCGCGAACTGGGCATCGAGCAAGAAGAATGGCAGTCCGGCGAAATGGTCGCCATGGAAGTGCGTGATCAGGATGAGATCGATGTCGTTGCGCACGATGCCATAGCGCTTCAGCGCCGGCAGCGCCGAGGCGCCGCAATC
>Ga0210387_10000872_pt1 | contig 22106 bp, 17 predicted proteins | sample IncBWC7OmetaG_FD_160108 | JGI IMG/M metagenome (GOLD analysis project Ga0210387, IMG submission 160108) | Forest soil microbial communities from Barre Woods Harvard Forest LTER site, Petersham, Massachusetts, United States - Inc-BW-C-7-O ...
TTGGCCATCTCCACGATCTGCGCGATAGGCGCTCCGGGCATATGAATCGCGATGTTGTCACGTATGGTGCCGTTGAACAGAAAGTTCTCCTGCAGCACCACCCCGATTTGCCGCCGCAGCCACATCGGATCGGCCTGCTGTAGATCGATGCCATCGATCAATATGCGCCCCGATTCTGGAACATATAGACGCTGCAGCAGCTTCGTCAGCGTACTCTTGCCCGAGCCGCTTCGTCCTACGACACCCACCGTCGTGCCGGGGGCGATGTCGAAGGAAACATTCCGAAGGATTTCAGGCCCGTCGAACTGATAACGGAACCGTACACTCTCCAGTCGCACGGCCCCTTGAATCGCCGGCAGACTCATCTTATTCGGATTCAGCGCCGGCTCAGCTTTCGTATTGATGAGATCGCCGAGCCGCTCGACGGATATTCCCACCTGCTGGAAGTCCTGCCACAGCTGCACGACGCGCAAGATCGGTGAAATGACGCGACCTGACAGCATTTGAAAAGCGATCAACTGACCCACTGTCAGGTTGCCTCGCATGACGAGATAAGCACCAACCCACAGGATCGAGAGCGTGGAGAGCTTCTGGATGATTTGCCCGAGCGCGCCCGAGATGCCCGACAGATGAGAGGTCCGGAACGAGGCTGTCACATACCGCGCCAGCTGCTCCTCCCAGCGACGATAGAAAATCGGTTCCAGCGCCATCGCCTTGACCGTCTGCACCCCGGTCACGGCTTCGACCAGGTAGGACTGATTTTCGGCACCACGGTCGAACTTCTCCTCCAGGCGCGTGCGCATCATCGGCCGTATCACGACGGATAGAACGACGAACAAAGGGATGCATGCCAGCGCTACGCAGGTCAAGGTAGCGCTGTAGACAAACATGACGGCGACGAACAGAACCGTGAACAGCAAGTCGAGGATTACGTTGATCGATGAGCCGGTAATGAATTGCCGTATATTTTCCAGCTCGCGAACGCGCGCTACGGTGTCACCGACGCGGCGCAGTTCGAAATAGCGCAAAGGTATGTGCAAGAGGTGGCGGAATAGACGCGCACCGAGCGCAACGTCAATTCGATTGGAGGTGTGGGCCATGAGGTGCGCTTTCAGCACGGTCAGGATGGCCTCGAACACAATCATGATGAGCATCCCGACCGCCAGTACGTGCAGCGTTGAGATGCTCCTGTGCATCAACACTTTGTCGATGATGACTTGTGTAAACAGTGGAGTCGCCAGTCCGAACAGTTGAATCACAAAGGACGCGGCCAAAATCTCACTCAAGGTCTTTCGATACTTCCAGATGGCCGGCACAAACCAATCAAGGCCGAACGGGCGATTCGGGTTGTCGAGACGTAGGCGCGTCTTGATCAGTACCAATCTGCCGGACCAAATCTCTTCGAATTGCTCTTGGGCGAGGCGCTGCGGACGAGCGTTACGGGGGTCACCGATTAAAACGTGCTCGCCGGAATCCAAGCGGAGCAGCACCACGTATTCCCCGCTCTTCAACTGCGCAATGGCAGGTAAACCGATATTGGCCAGGCGCGTCCAATTGGATCGCGCTATTTTGGCTTTTAGACCGAGTTCTTTGGCGGCGAGCAGCAGTTGGTTTTCGCTAATCGAGGCACCGGGATCAATGCCGAGCGCGCGCGCCAACTGAAGCGGATCAGCGGAACGCTGGTGTTGCCCCGCAACAACGCATAGGCAAACAATTCCCGTCGAAATCGGCGGCGGACGCCGATCTGTGTCTTGTACGGATTGTTCTCCGGAGGCGTCAGGCGCGCGCGCGCCCGATCGGTCCTGGCGGTTGACGGGGTGTGCGTCGATATCGGCACTCAATGCAGCGTGTATCCCTACTTATTGTCAGCATTCCGTTACGCTTCAACTTACGTGAATTCTCAGTCCTCGACAACTGCTCGAGTAATCACTACCCGAACCCTCGGCGTGGAATCAAAAATTTGCCCCGAATCGGCGAGTTCATGATTATGTAACGGGGGAGAGGCGAACAACCGGAATGCCGGTGTAGCTGTTCCCCGGTTGCGCAGCGTCTAGCGTCAGGGCATCACTTTTGGCGACTTAAACTTGCTTGCGCGGGGCTAGCGCGGCGATGGCCTCGAGGCGCCGCGCGTGCAGGAGCTCCGCAATTTGAGGGCCGGCGTGCTCCGCAATGTCCTGCGGCGCGGGTTTGATTGCGGCGGCCGCATCGCGCGCGGCCTGTAAATATTCCCGCTGCGGATAGGGAATCTCTTCCAAACCTAAGCGGCCGCGCGAGTCCGCCTCGCAGGCGAGGAGCGCCTGCGCAAATCGCTCGGGACGGCGCAATGCGTCGGTCTTTTCCAACATACCCAAGATTGTTTTGGGCCTCAATTCAAAGGCGCGGTGCACATTGCCGTGATAGCGCGCCACGATCACGCTCAAGTCGCGATATTCGTTCGGCAGCCGCAGCCGCTCGCTCAATGCCTCGATCAGCGCCACGCTGCGCTCTTCGTGCCCCTTGTGGCCGGGCCATTCGGCTTGCGGCGTCGCCGCCTTGCCCAGATCGTGCACCAACGCTGCGAAGCGGACTTTTGGGTCGGGGCTCAAGCGTACCGCCTGATCGAGCACCATCAACGTATGAACGCCGGTGTCGATTTCAGGATGCCATTTTTCGGGTTGAGGCACACCAAACAGTGCGTCGATTTCCGGATAAATGACCTTCAATGCGCCGCACTCGCGCAAAACCCTAAAAAACACGCCGGCGCCCGGCTCGTGCAGCGCCTTCTCGGTTTCCTGCCACACCCGTTCTGCGACCAGGGCGTCCACCTCGCCGCGCTCGACCATCGCCCGCATCAGCGCCATGGTTTCGGGAGCCACGTGAAAGCCCAAGGACGCAAAGCGCGCGGCGAACCGCGCCACCCTTAAGACGCGCACGGGATCCTCGATGAAGGCGGGCGAGACATGCCGAAGGACGCGAGCTTGCAAGTCACGCCGGCCGTCGTAAGGATCGAGCAGCGAACCGTCTTCGGCTTGCGCGATGGCATTGATGGTCAGGTCGCGGCGCGCCAGATCTTCCTCGAGCGAAACCTGGGGCCCGAATTCAACCGCGAACCCCCGATAGCCGGGCGATACCTTCCGCTCGAGCCGCGCCAGTGCATATTCCTCGTGGGAGTCGGGGTGCAGGAACACGGGGAAGTCGCGGCCGACTTCGCGATATTTCAAACGCAATAGTTCGTCCCGGGTACTTCCTACGACGACCCAATCGCGTTCCTTCACGGGCAGACCAAGCAGAGCGTCTCGAACGGCGCCGCCAACCAGATACACTTGCATGCGTGAATATTAACAGCATGGCCACCACAATCCGCGCGGCGTTGGCCATCGCTCTGATCGCCATCTTGAGTGGTGGCTGCTATCTATTGCAAAGCGCCCAAGGCCAATTGGCGCTCATGTCCAAGCGAGAGCCGATCGCCCGCGTCATCGACGAACCCTCGACACCCGCCGCCCTGCGCGCGCAGCTCAAGTCGGTCACCGCCATCCGTAACTTCGCCAGCCGCGAGCTGGGATTGCCGGACAACGGCAGCTATAGAAAATATGCGGATATCGGACGGCCCTATGTGGTGTGGAATGTGGTCGCCGCACCGGAATTATCAGTCGACCCGAAGCAGTGGTGTTTTCCGATCGTCGGATGTGTGGCCTACCGGGGCTATTTCGTCGAGAAGCGGGCGCGGCGTTTCGCCGCCGGATTGCATGCCAAGGGATTCGATGTGGTGGTCGGGGGTGTCGCGGCCTATTCGACCCTCGGCCACTTCGATGATCCGATCTTAAGCTCCATGGTGGGCTGGAACGACGTGGAACTGGCCTCGATCATTTTCCACGAGCTGACGCATCAGTTGCTCTACGTGCCGAACGATGCCTCTTTCAACGAGGCGCTCGCGACAACGGTGGCGGAAGAAGGGGTGCGGCGCTGGCTGCAACAACAGGGCCGTGAAAAGGACCTGGCGGAGCACCTCCTGCAGCAAAGCCGCTACCTCGAGGTGATTACATTGATGAACGAGACGCGCAACCGTCTGCGCACGCTGTATGCCTCAGGGCTGCCGCCGCCTCTGATGCGTGAACGCAAGCGCGCGGCTTTCGATGAACTGCGCGAAGCCTACGCCGCTCTTAAGGTGCAGTGGGGAGGCCATGCGCCGTTCGATGCTTGGTTCGCCTCTGACCTCAACAACGCCCATCTGGCCTCCATCGCCACCTACTTCACTTGCGTTCCGGGCTTCGAGCGGGAGCTGAAGGCAGCAGGCGGCAACCTGCCTGCCTTCTATCTCCGCGTGCGCGGGCTGGCAAAACTCGACCAAACACAGCGGGACGCGCTGGTCTGCACAACGCCGCAAGCGCCTTAGACCACGACCAGTGAGAACTGAATCGCGGCCACGATGGCGGATACAATGGTGACCGCGAGAAGACCCTGCACCAGTCTTGCGACAAAGAATAAATCGTTCATGATATGTGCTCCGTTGAAGAATTGAATCCACGGTGCATAGATTGGCCGTCGCGCCGGATCCGAACAAATTCAATCCCTGATCAACTGTTAAGGAAAGCTTAAAGTGCCATCCGCGTACGACCGATTGCCCTTGGGATCCTTGCGCGTATTCGAGGCGGTTGCCGCGCACTTGAGTTTTTCGGAAGCCGCTGAAGCGCTCAATGTCACGCCGGCTGCCGTCAGTCAGCAGATCAAGACGTTGGAGGCTTATATCCAGGTGCCGCTGTTCCGGCGCAGCGGGCGGCGCGTGGAGATCACCGAAGAGGGACTGGAATTGCTGCCGGCGGTCAGATCGGGACTGGAGAAACTGGAATCTGCGCTGCAACAGATGAAACATCATCGCCGCGCGGGACCGCTGCAAATCAGCCTGTTGTCCTCGTTCCTGCAAATTTGGCTGCTGCCGCGCATCCGCTCATTTCGGCGCAAATATCCCGACATCGAATTGCGATTTCATACATCGCGCGCCTTGGTGGATTTCTCGCGCTCGGAAAATCACATCGCGATTCGCTTCGGCCGCGGCGACTATCCCAACATGCACAGCGAAAAATTGCTGTCCGATTGGCTGGTGCCGGTTGCGAGTCCCGATCTCATCAAGCAGCACGGCATGATCGAGCGCGGCGCCTCATTGAGCAAGTACCCGCTGCTCGAGAGCGGCGATGAACCCTGGTACGTGTGGGCGCAGGCGAACGAGGAGGCCGCTTGGCATTCGCGCGCGCCGAGCATCGAGGACTCTGCCGGCCTGCTGGCTGCGGCAGAGGAGGGATTGGGATATGCGCTGGGACGCTGGACGCTGGTGACGCGCGCGCTGCAGAAAGGAACGCTCAAGCTCGCCGGCACAGGGGCGTTGCCGTACGCGCACGCCTATTACTTCGTCTGTCCGAAAAGCTTTCTGGCCCTGCCCAAGGTGGCGCAGTTTCGCGAGTGGATCTTCGCCGCGGCAAAGGCCTTTCCGGGACCGCCCGGGCAAGATGCATGATCGCGCGTTTAAGGGGATCGCTGCTCGGGGTTTTGCTGTTCTGCGCCGGATGTTCCCCGGCGGCGCGCGATCCGTCGGCGCAGATCGATGCCTTGATGCGGCCCTATCAAGGCGCCGTTCCCGGCGCCGGCGTCTTGGTGATTCGCGACGGGCTGCCGATTTTCCGTCACGCTTATGGCTTCGCGAATTTGGAGGCCCGGGTTGCCGCCACTCCCGCGACCAACTACCGCCTGGCATCGATGACCAAGCAATTCACGTCGGCGGCGATCCTGTTGCTGGCGGAACAGGGGCGGCTGTCTCTGGGCGATCCGGTGCGCAAATGGTTGCCTACACTCCCGGCTGCGGCAAATGACATCACCATACGGCACCTGCTCACGCACACGTCCGGACTGATCGACTACGAAGATGTCATGGCGGAAGGGACCACGAAGCAGTTGCACGACGTGGATGTACTGCATTTGCTGGAATTGGAGAATCGCACCTACTTTGTGCCCGGAACGGCATACCGTTACAGCAACAGCGGCTATGCGTTGCTGGCGCTCATCGTCGCAAGCGCCTCGGGCAGCGATTTCGCCACTTTCCTCCGCGATCGTATTTTTCGGCCCCTGCACATGCAAAATACGGTGGCGTTCGAGGCCGGCATCACGAGCGTCGCCGATCGCGCCTACGGCTATAGTCTCGTCAACAATGCATGGCAGCGCACCGATCAGAGCCTGACGAGCGCTGTGTTGGGCGACGGCGGCATCTATTCCTCGATCGACGATCTGGCCAAGTGGGATGCCGCGCTCTATGACAACCGGCTGCTGCGTCCGGAATCGTTGCGGCTGGCCTTCACGCCGCAAACGAAAACCGACGATCCGGCAGTTCAATACGGTTTGGGCTGGCGCATCACCGGTGAGTCGCTGTGGCATTCCGGCGAAACCATGGGATTTCGCAACGTCATCGTGCGCTTCCCGGCACACCGCTTAACGGTGCTGGTACTGACGAATCGCGACGCCCCGGAGCCTTATTTTCTGGCGCTCGCCATCGCGAAGATTTATCTGCCGACGGCTGACGTAACGCACGCTGCCGCTGCGGCCGCAGGTCCCGATTCGGATGCGCATCCGCAAAATGCGGACCGGAAGCCGACATCCCCTTGAGTCTAGTGGCTTGTCCTGGCGCGGCCGGCGGCGGCGCGGTTTTGGCTGAGGCGCGCATTGTCTTCGTGGGCGCCCAAGAAGAGGCGTGCAGAAGCGGCCATGGACTGCGGCTTGATGCCCAGCTTGGAAAAACCGTCCTCGCTGCATACGCTGTCGACCTTGAGCGATTTGTAGTTATCGCTGGAGAACGGGCGACCGGGCACGAAATTCATGAAGAACGCCTGCATTCGGCCAAAAAAATTCGGCAGGCCGATGATCCAGCGCCGGCGGTGCGTCAGTTTGGCCGCCAAGCTGACAATTTCGCGCAGGGTGTACACCTGCGGGCCGCCGAGCTCATACGTTTGACGGCTGCTCGCGCCGCCATGCAGGCACAGCCGCATGGCATTCACCACATCGTCCACCGATACGGGTTGGAAACGAGCGTTCGGTCTTGCCAGCGGAAAGGCGAAGGGAATTGCCGCCAGCAACCCTGCAAATCGGTTTAGAAACGAGTCGCCGGGGCCGAACATCACCGACGGCTGAAAAATGGTCCAATCCAAGGTGGTGTTCTGCTCGCGAATCAGTTTTTCCGCCTCGCCCTTGGAGCGCAAGTAGTAGCTTGGCGCACCGGTGGCTGCCTTCAAGGAAGACACCTGCAGCAGGCGGGTAACGCCCGCGGAACGGGCCGCCTTCAGGACGTGCTGCGTGAGCTCCGTGTGCGCGCGGCGGAATCCACCTCCCCCGAACCAGCGCTCATTGAGAATGCCCACCAGGTTGATCACCACGTCTTTGCCGCGCAAGCGCTCGCTGAGTTGCGCTTCCTGGTAGACATCGCAGTTCTCCAGCGTGAGCCCTGGCAGGACCAACAGGTGTTTGTGCTGCTCTCGGTCGCGTGAAAGCACGGTGACCTCATGGCCATCCTTGATCAGCCTGGCCACCAGCCGAGTGCCTAGGAACCCCGTGCCGCCGAGAACGACGATGGACAATGGGCGCATGATTCAGCGGATGGGAAGCAAAAGAGTGTCGCTGCCGCGACGTACCCGAAGCAGCAGCACGGAGGCTCCCTTCACGGCTTCTCGGAAGGACTTCAGGTTCGTGATCGGCGTGCGCCCCACGCCCACGATGACGTCATTGGCGCGCAGCCCCGACTGGGAGGCGGCGCTGGCCTCTTGAACCTTATTGACGAGAACTCCGCCGCCATCCGGCGCATCGGCCAACTCGGCACCATCGAGACCTCTGTTGATCTCGGCGGCGCTCGCGGATTCCACCTCGCCGCGCTCGGCGATCAACGCGGTGACTTTGCGCGGCTTGCCGTCGCGCAGCAGGCCCAGTTCGACCTTATCACCGACATGCAGCATGCCGATGGCATTGCGCAGCTCGCCCGAGCTCTTCATGGTGACGCCGTTGAGCGAAGTAATGACGTCCCCGGTTTTGATGCCGGCGCGCTCGGCGGCCGATCCTTGCGCCACGCCCGCCACCAATGCCCCGGTGGTCTCGGTCAGCCCAAATTCCTTGGCGATGTCCGGCGTGACGCTGTACAGCTGCACGCCGAGAATTCCTCGTTTGACCTGGCCGTATTTAATGAGCTGATCCATGACGCCACGGACCATGTTCACCGGAATGGCAAAGCCGATCCCGATATTGCCGCCCGAGCGGGACAGAATCGCTGAATTAATGCCGACCAGCTCGCCGCGCAGGTTCACCAGCGCGCCGCCCGAATTTCCCGGATTGATGGAGGCGTCGGTCTGAATGAAATCTTCATAGCCGCCGGCCTCCGGATTGATGCCGCTGCGCCCCAACGCGCTAACGATGCCCGCGGTCACCGTATGCTGCAATCCGAATGGGTTGCCGATCGCGACGACGTAATCGCCGACTTCCAGCTTGCTCGAATCGCCCAAGGCCATGGCGACCAAATTGGGTTGCTTGGCCTGCAGCACCGCGACATCCGCGCCCTCATCGGTGCCGATCACCTTGGCGCTGAAGGTTCGGTCGTCGAGCAGCGTGATGGTGATCTCGCTGGCATTCTCTACGACGTGATGATTGGTGATGATGTAGCCGTTTTTGGCATCGACGATGACGCCGGAACCGGCGCTTTGGAATTGCCGCTCGCGCGGCTTCGCATCCGGCGGCGCCTCGAAGAAGCGGCGGAAAAACGGATCGTCCAACAGAGGGTTGCGTCCGGGCTGCTCTTTAATAGTGCCGCGGGTCGCGATGTTCACCACGGAAGGAGAGACGCGCTTGACCATGGGGGCAAGCGAGGGCATTGGCGCGGCATCGACAGGGGCGGGCGAGGCAGCGTAAAGCGGGCCGCCAATCACAGCCGCTGCAAGCGCGGCTGCCGCAAAGTTGAGACGCAGATTCATGCTAAGACGCAATCCTTCGGGTTAAGTCTGACGGGCAAAGCAAAGCCGGACTCAAGAGTCCGGCCTGCTCGCCAGCATCCACCCGATATTACACGCAAGGGCGTGTGCCAAGGATCCCCTTAGGCAGCTTCGACCTGGATCTTAAGCGGCTGCACCTGGGCCAGCTTGGGAATTGAGACTTCCAGCACACCGTTGGCGACCTTCGCCTTGATGTTCTGGGCGTCCGCGGTCTCCGGCAGGCTGAAACGGCGCTGGAATTCGCCGCTGATGCGCTCGACGCGGCGGAATCCTTCGCGGGACTCCTTGCGTGAGTCCTCGCGCTGTCCGCGAATGGTCAGCACGCCCTGGTCTGAGGTAATTTCAACGGCCTTAGGATCGACGCCCGGCAGATCCACGTGCAATACGAACTGATTCGCTTCCTCGTGAATGTCCACCGGCGGCAACCACGCGCCGGAATCGGCAGCCGTCGTCAACGGCGCGCCAAATAAACGATCAACTTCTTTCTGGAGCCGGCTGACGAGTGCCCATGGCTCATAACGTACGACGGTCATCTAAAAACTCCTAAATAAATGGATAAAAATGGGGTTCAAATTTCTGTGAATCGAAAGTCACGCGTGTGAGTGGGAAGTTGGGTCTACGAAATCGATTTCAACTCGCGCGGCCTTAAGGCTTGGCAAATTGGCGCAGGTTTTGGCGCCGGAAAAGTGTGACGCAGTTCAAAGTCAATGGAACATAATGTGGATATCGTGTGGAAAGACCTATAAACACAATATCTTGCGATTTGCGCTTTTTCCTCTTGACCTCTGCTTCCGAAAGTGTAATCAGCTAATTTCTCGGGACATTTCGCTATATCATTGATATATATGTATTTTTTTGATCGAAAATACTGCGAAAAAAGTCTTGACGCTGGTTGCCATCGCGCCGTACCCTCTCGACTCAAACACAAGATGTTGTGTTCGGCCGGCGCGTTGAGTCCCATCAGTCTTACGTTAACTTCACCAACGTTTTTTTCCGCGAGAACATCCCCATTTGTGTTCAAGTTTCAGCTCGATAATTATAAGGGAGCGGCGTAAATACCCATGAATACGGTGGTCAAAATACAGCCCAAAGATGTTGGCAGCATTCCTTATCAAGAAGCGTCCTTCGACATCTGGGATAAGAAATACCGGCTGACCGCGAAGGACGGTTCGCCCGTCGACAAGACGATGGACGACACCTACAAGCGTGTCGCCCGCGCGCTTGCCGATGTGGAAAGCGAGCATTGCCGCGAACAGTGGTACGAATCGTTCCTGTGGGCATTGCGCCATGGCGCGATTCCCGCCGGCCGCGTCACGTCCAACGCCGGCGCGTTGGAACACAAACCCGCGACTTCGACCATTAATTGCACCGTCTCGGGGACGATTCGCGATTCCATGGACGATATTCTGAAGAAGGTCCATGAAGCCGGCCTGACGCTCAAGGCGGGTTGCGGAATCGGCTATGAATTCTCGACTTTGAGGCCGCGCGGCGCGTATGTGTCGGGCGCTGGAGCGTATACGTCGGGCCCGCTGTCGTTCATGGATATCTACGACAAAATGTGTTTCACCGTGTCTTCGGCCGGCGGCCGGCGCGGCGCCCAGATGGGCACGTTCGATATCGGACATCCCGATGCGCTGGAATTCATTCGCGCCAAGCGCGAGAACGGCCGCCTGCGCCAGTTCAACCTGTCCTTGCTGGTCACCGACGAATTCATGAAGGCGGTGAAGAGCGACGGCGATTGGACGCTCGCATTTCCCATCGGCCGCCAGGAATATGAATCAGAGCGGCCTGATCTTACGGACGCCACCAAGTTTGTGTGGCGCGAATGGCCCTACACGGAAGGCTATGTCGCGAACGAGGAGGGGCTCGTAGCCTGCAAGATCTACAAGACCTTGCCGGCGCGCCGCGTGTGGGACGTGATCATGACCTCCACGTATGATTTTGCCGAACCGGGCTTCATCCTCATCGACAAGGTGAATGAGATGAACAACAACTGGTGGACGGAAAAGGTCCGCGCCACCAACCCCTGCGTGACCGCGGATACTCGTCTGGCAACGCAATTCGGCATGGTGCGGATCGGCGATCTGTACGAGGCTCGTGTCGACATTCAGGCGACTGTGGATACCCGCGCGCTCGGCGAGGACTTGGGCGTCGCGGTGCGGCCGGCCGTGCCGGCTTTCATGACTTCATCGTCCGCGGACGTTTACCGCGTCGTGACGCAAGATGGCTACGAGATCAAGGCGACCGAATGGCATGATTTCTACACGAGTCGCGGCAAGATCAAGCTGAAGGATCTCAAGCCGGGCGATGAGCTGATGATTCAGTCCGGCAAGGGTCAATTCGGCGGCTGCGGCAACGCGGAGCTTGGGCAACTGCTCGGCATGATCACGGGCGACGGCCACTTCACGAATCGCGGCAAGGGCCAGGAGGCGGCGGTCGTCAATCTGTGGGGAGCCGACCGCGCGCTCGCCGACTCTGTGGTTGCAAGCGTCAACTCGTTCATTACTGGATTTGCCGCGAGTCCGCGAAAGTACCAGGTGGGGGCGGTTGCGATCCCAGAGCGCAATTTGGTGATGATCCGCTCGGTCATTCTCGCGCGTGTGCTGGCGTACTACGGATTTACTGCCGACGCCAAGCTGAAAGTTCCGGAAATCGTTTGGCGCGGCAATGAGGAGTGCGTCAAAGGCTATCTGCGCGGGTTATTCCAGAGCGACGGCACAGTGAACGTCTCGGGCAACGACGGCACCAGCTGCTCCGTCCGGCTCGCGTCGAGTCAACCGTCGCTGCTCAAAGACGTGCAGATGCTGCTAGCCAATTTCGGCATCTTCGCTCGTGTGCTGAAGCGTCGCGAAGCCGGCGCCCGTTTGTTACCCGACGGCAAGGGCGGAGCGAAAGAGTATGCCTGCAAGGCGGACTACGAACTGATCGTCGATGGCGAATCCCGCGATTTGTTCATGGCGAGAATTGGATTCCTGACCGAAGAGAAGAACGCGAAATACGCGCAGTGGGTTGAAGGGAAGGCGCTTAAGCAATCGCAGCGTTTCACCAGCCGAATCGCCGAGATCACCTACATGGGACGCGAGGCCGTTTTCGATACCACGCAGGAGGATTGCAACACCGTCATATTTAACGGCCTTGTAACAGGTCAATGTGGCGAACAGCCGCTTCCAGCCTACGGCTCCTGTCTCTTAGGCTCGGTGAATCTCACCAAATTCGTGGTCGATCCGTTCACCGACGATGCCCGATTCGACTGGGAAACCTATCGCAAGGTCGTGAAGGTCTTCACCCGCATGCTCGACAATGTGGTCGAGGTCAACGGCCTGCCGCTGGCGCAGCAGCGCGAGGAAATCATGCGCAAGCGCCGCCACGGCATGGGGTTCTTGGGATTGGGTTCCGCCATCACCATGCTTTGCATGAAGTACGGGTCGAAGAAGTCGGTGGCGTTCACCCAGAATGTCTCGCGGGAAATGGCCGTCGCAGGTTGGGAAGCAGCCCTGGATCTCGCGAAAGAAAAAGGTCCGGCGCCCATCATGAACGAGGAGTTCACGGTGACGCGCGAAATGCTGCGCAAGCGCCCTGAGATGGTGAAGGATGGCTGGCGCGTGGGTGCGCGCGTGGCCGGCCGCGTGCTGCATGCACGCTACAGCCGCTACATGCAGCGCATCGCCGAAGCATCGCCCGAACTGGTCGATGAACTCGCCGAAGTCGGTGCGCGTTTCACGCATCACACTTCGATTGCACCGACGGGGACCATTTCCTTGTCGCTTGCCAACAATGCCTCCAACGGCATCGAGCCCTCGTTTGCGCATCATTATTTCCGCAACGTGCTGCGCGAAGGCAAGAAATCCAAGGAAAAGGTCGACGTATTCTCCTTCGAGTTGTTGGCCTACCGTGAATTGATCAATTCGCGCGCGATGGCGAATTCGCAACTTCCCGCCGAGAAACTGCCGGAATATTTTATTTCCGCCGACGACATCGGACCCAAGGAGCACGTGGACATCCAGGCCGCGGCGCAGCTGTGGATCGATTCCTCGATATCGAAGACGGCGAACGTGCCGACCGACTACAAGTACGAGGATTTCAAAAACATCTACATGTATGCCTATGAGCAGGGTCTCAAGGGCTGCACGACGTTTCGATTCAATCCGGAGGCCTTCCAAGGCGTGTTGGTCAAAGAGGACGACCTCAAGAATACGACCTATGTGTTCACGCTCGAGGACGGCACGGAGGTCGAAGCGCGCGGCGATCAGGAGATTGAGTACGACGGCGAGATGCATACCGCCGCGAATCTCTTCGATGCGCTGAAAGAAGGCTATTACGGGAAGTTTTGATCATGGCCCACATCAAAATCGACAAGAAAATCGCCAAGTATCGCGTGCAAAAGCCCGAGGTGAAGGAGGCGGCCGCGCCCGCTCCTGCGCTGAAGGCCCAGGACAACGTCATCTGGATGCACGAGAAGCTGGAGCGGCCCGAGGTCCTGATCGGTTCAACCTACAAGATCAAGACCCCTGTGTCCGATCATGCAATGTACGTCACCATCAACGACATCGTCCTCAATGAGGGCACGCCGCATGAACAGCGCCGGCCGTTCGAGGTGTTCATCAATTCGAAGAACCTCGATCACTTTCAGTGGATCGTGGCGCTGACCCGGGTCATTTCCGCCGTATTCCGCAAGGGCGGCGATACGACGTTCTTGGTCGATGAGCTCAAGGCGGTATTCGATCCGAAGGGCGGGTATTGGCAGCCGGGCGGCAAATTCATGCCCTCGACCATCGCCGAATTGGGCTACGTGATCGAACGGCATCTGCAGTCGATCGGCCTGCTCAAGAAGCCCGAGCTCGACGTCCATCAGAAAAAATTGGTGGACGAGAAGCGCGCGGAATTCGAGGCCCGCACCAAGCAAACCGATGCGTTCTCAAAATCGCATTTCCCGGAAGGTGCGCAGCTTTGCGCGAAGTGCAGCACCGCGGCCGTGGTGATGATGGATGGCTGCAATACCTGCCTGAATTGCGGCGATTCGAAGTGCGGATGAATCGCGGGCCATAGGATTTCGCCTATAGCGATTATAGGCATCCGGGAGTTTCAGCGACGTGTCGCGTTAAGCAGACTAATTCCATTGTCCATCCCCTTTCTCAAAGGTGCTGCAATGGATTTCGAAGACCGCCTAAAGAAGCTCCAATCTCTGTTTACCCACGCGCTGAGCCATTCGGTGACGGCCAAGGCGCGCTATCTGGCGATCGCGGGAGAGCTTAATGCGACTCCGGCGGCAATCGCCTTGGCGAAGATGAATTGGCAGCAGTGGGAGGCGCGCAAGACTGCCATCATCGCGAAGATGGTGGCCCTCGAAGAGCTGGAAATCGAAACGGCCTGATCCGCCGCAGGGTTTGATGCGCCGCGCTGCAGTAGTGCGGCTAAAGGCCCGTTGCGCTGGGCTTGCCGACGCCGGGCTTGCGGAACACGGTCCAGGCGGCCGCCGAGAAAACCAGCACGTTGGCCACGATGACGGGCGATGAGTTGATCAAGACCCCATATGCAAACCACAACAGCGCGCCAAGCATCTGCACGCTGCGCAGCACCGAGGGGCGGGCGAAGAAGTACGATCCCACGAAAACGGCGGTCGCGGCCCAACCGACACACTCAATGAGGACGTGACTCATACCGCTTCCACATCGGCTCCCGCCAGGGCGAGAACTTCGGTGATTTTTACGCGATCCGTGCGATCCTTTTCCCACTCATTCAGCGTCAACCCATAGCGCTCAAACAATTCCCGTATGTCGCCCGTTCGCCAGTGGAAGAGCTGATCAAGAATGGGAACCATGATGCTGAAGGCGTTTTCACTGAGCACCGTGCTCCTGGCAATGCGCGCGAGCTGTTTATTTTCCGATACGGCAATCGTGAATCCGTCATGGTTATTCACGTGGAGCATGACGTGAACATCCGAACTGCCGTCGCCGACATAGACGATCCGGTCGGCGGCAACACCGAGCCGCTGCCCGAGTTCCTCCAATACCGCAACCTTGCCGTAGCCGGCCGGCACCCGCTTGATGGCGCGAACTTCGCCGGAACGAGCATCGAATTCGAGCTCGGTGCCGTAGATGCGTTCCGCCGGCACCACGCCGTCGAGTGCGGAAATGACGATTTCGCGCGGCGCCGCGGATATCACGAAAAAGGAAAAACGATACCCTTCGGTACCGCGCTCCATGAAGTCCACCAGCGCGGGAATCGCACTCTTGAGACGGACGCGACGGCCCGCCTCCACCAAATGCTCGCGGCGCACGCCGCGAAATTCCGGATCGTGACGAATCAAGTACGCAAGCTCGCCGCCCTGATGCACCAGATTGCTGCGCGCAAGCCCGGCTACGCGCTCCTCGAATCCGGATATTCCCAGCAATTCGCTCAGCACGAGCCCTGAATCGTTGAAACTCAAGGTTTGGTCGAAGTCTGAGGCCAGCAGATAATGCTTCGGCGGTGTCTCGGTCATAAACAACGATCTCCCTGGCTGTCTCACAATCGAGAAACGCTCAGGTACCATAATCCAGCAGTTGACGATAGATGTCAGACGATAAAGATTCTTGTGTCCGGCAATTCTTTTCATCCATGCCGGGGTAGAACTGTGACGCGGGCAGGCTTTGGCGGCGCGTAACAGTGTATGAGGGCAATCGCGGAGAGTGGAAGCTTCCGGCGTTTGCCCGGCGCAGGCGAACCGCCTGCGCCGGGTTTAACGGCCATCAATCGTGGTCGCCGCCGTGATCATCGCCTCGATCATCGTCCCTGTCGCCTTTTGGGTGCGGCGAGCAGAGTCGTTTTGCGATCTCTTGGTCCTCATCCGTCGGCGTAATGTCCGTCAGCACGTTGCCTGCTTGCGCTTGCGCAATGAGCGTCGTTGCCGCCGTCGACCGCAAAAAGCGCTGCTTGACAGCCTCGTTCGCCGCATTCGTCACAACGCAGACATAGCCCTGATGGGTGCCGTAGCGTTCCTCGATCGAGCGGCGCGGATCGTGAGCGGCGATTCTCTGCGCCTTCGTTTCTTGGAACGCAAAGGATGACGCCGTCAGACCGCATTGCTGTCCCTTGTAGATGCCGGCCGCAAAAGTATTCCAACCCGTGTAGGTCGCGAGCGGCGCCTGCAGCAGCACCGATTTCACCCCGGCAAATTCGTTGCCGTCGGAGTTGACCTTCACTGCATAGGTAGGCAGCACCCGATCGACGATCGGCGGTTGAATCGTGACGACCCCGGTTTGGTTGCGATAGTCGATATCCGGACCGAAGTCGAACAACTCGGCGAAATTGATCTGGTCACCCTGGAATGGATAGTTCGGAATGTCGGGGAAGCCCTCCGCCTTTTGCGTCGCGGGCACGAGCGACCGATCCCGCAGCGTCGGATACGAACTGCGCGGCATCGGCGTTCCCTGCATCACCAGTTCCACGAAGTCATCCTGCAAGGCATTGTTCGTGTCGGATTCGGGATTTGGATTCGCGGGGAAGACGCAGCCATTCGCCGGCGGCGGATTGGCCACGATGCTGAAGCCGCCGCCGCCGCCGCCATGCGTCGTCGCCGGATAATAATATCGGTGAACGTTGCGCGGCAGCGGAATGTCCTCTTCCGCGGTAAAGCCGATCAGATCGGGCGACATCTTCTCGTCGTAGAATTCCAGGGAGCCGAAGGTTTCCAAAACCTCAGGGCAGGTTCTGGTTTCCGTGCATCGATCGAGCAGGCCCTCCGCCGGGAAATGGCGCGCCTTGTCAGGATAGTGGGCCCACCACACGGGCGCCTCGTCGGCCATCATGTAGAGGTTGGTGATGACATCGGGCAGCGCGAAGCGTACGTTCATATACAGCTGGCGGCCGTCGATCTGTGGCCACGCACCATCGACCACCTGTCGATTCTGCTCATCCTGATTGAAGCCGAGGTGTATCCCGGAGCGGATGAAGGAGCCGGACTGCGACGCTCCGACCGTGATCACTTTGCGCACCGCATCGGCGATCGGATTGGCGGTGCCGTTGTCGTCGGCGCCAGCATGATGGAAGAACGAGATGATATCGCGCGTAGCGGCATAACCGACGCCGAGCACAAGCGGATTCTTCGCCGTGAACACCATCTCGTAAAGCAGGTCGGAGTTGAAACCGTTGCGCAGGCAGATGCGCGTCGGATCGGGGGTGCCGGGGAAGGGCACCGTCCTGCAGTCCGCCCAGGCCCAGTCCGCGCTCGGGATGAGGGTCTTGGGGCCATCGACGCCGGTGATGGTTTGCGAAGCGAGGCTCCAAAATTCGGTCTTGGTCGTGTCCGTGCTGAGCGGCTGATACGGCACGGGCGTCGTAAAGATGACCATCTGCGCCGTGTTGCCGGTGGCATTCGCGATGTGGCCATAGACCGGGCCGGTGATCGTCGAGCCATCGAGATTTTTGGCGACCGGCACCTGGATGACCTGCTGAGTTCCGGTGAAGGGAACGGTGAGCGGCGTACAAGGATAGTCGGTCGCGCAGTGCGCGAGTAAATCGCCCTGCCAGCCACTCTGGAGATAAATGGCGCCGGGAACCACCGCCGCCGCGGTGCTCGGGATCGCGTTGCCGCCGCGGTTGGAGACTTCGTTGAACATGAGCCCGCTGGCTTTGCTCAAGTCGGCCGGCATGGTGATCTGAAAGGTCGCTATGTACTGCACCTTGCCATGAGCGTCCTTGGGTGCAAGCTCGAGGTCTTGGATGATCACATTGTGCTGATCCTGCGGATCGAGCTCGCCGAACACCCGGCCTCTTAACGTGACATAGGGCCCGGCGGCGCCGATCGCGGCGCCGCCAAAAGCCGGGGCAGCCGGCGAGTCGATGATGATGGAAGCGACGCGCGCCTCGGCCTCAGTGGCCCAGCCGAGCGTCGCCGCGGCGATCGCCAGCAGTGAAGCTGCGACGGTTGGAAATTTCTTGTGTGCCAACATAACCCCTCCACAAGTGATGAATGTTTCTCGAACTGTTCCGACGCTGTAAATCGCATTCGCACCGGGGATCGCCCGGCAGAGCGGCGTTGCGGTACGGACATCTATTCCGGCAAGCGCGCTCCCTTGGTTTCCATTGCGAAAGGAATGATCAAGAGTCCGGCCAAGAAGGCGACGGCAGTGGTCGCCACCGGAATTCCCAGACTACCGTAGCTGTGAATCATCGAACCCAGCATGAAATTCACGCCGGCGCCGATGAGACGGCCAAATGAAGTTGTGAACGCGAACGCGGTGGCGCGCACCGCCGTGCCGTATTGCTCCGGCAGCCATAAACTGAACATCGCGAAATTGCCGCCGAAGAAACCGAGGAAGAAAAGCAGCGTAATGAAGGGTGCCAAGCCGTTGGCGAGATAGAAAGCCCAGCCGAAGCTTAAGCTGATAAAAATCGCCATGCCGACGAAGTACATCGCCAGGGTGGTGCGGCGGCCGATGCGCTCCGCGAGGGTTGGGACCAGCAGGCAACCCAAAATTGTGCCGATCGAGAGCAGGCCGGTCGCCAGCGACGCCATGCGTACCGCGGCGGGTGCGTCCATCCCCTGTTTTTTCGCCAGCGTGATGACTGCGGTGGGTTCGTAAACTGCACCGGCCCACAAGCCGATGATCGCCACCGTCAGTAATGCGGCATTGACGATGGTGCGGCGCCGGTAGGGCGGGCTGAAAATCTGCTTGAGTGGGCTCGCCGCTTTTGCCGCGGCCGCGACCGCAATCTTGGCCCACGCTTCAGGTTCTTTTACCTTGAATACAATGTACAGCGAGAGAAACGCCGGCGTCAGACCGCAGAGAAACATCGCGCGCCAGCCGAAGTGCGCGCCGACCGTGAAGTTCAATGCGGCGGCGAGAAAGAAGCCGGCGTAGTAGCCGGTCTGCAAATAGCCCGCACCCATCTTGCGGCGATCTTCGGGCCAGCTTTCCGCAACGTAGGTTCCCGCAAGCGCCCATTCGCCGCCGATGCCGATGCCGGCGAGCAGGCGAAACAGGCCCAACTCCCACACGTTCTGCGACAGCGCTGCGGCGCCGGTGAACACCGCGTACACGAGGACCGAGGCTGCGAGCACGCGGGTGCGTCCAAAGCGATCGGCGATCGGACCCCACACAAACGCCAGTCCCCAACCCACCAGAAAGAGTGCGAACAAGATCGACCCAACAAAACCCACATTGGCCGGTGAGCCATCCATCCCCGACTTCGGCAGCAGCTCGGTCAATGCCGGGCTCAAGACCAAGGCATAGATGAAGGAGTCCATGCCATCCAAGGTCCAGCCGGTCCACGCCGCCCAGAATCCGGTGATTTGTGATCGGGAAAGCTTGCTGCGGACGGAGCCCGCGGCGTTGCTGCCGGCATTCATAGTTGTGATTTCCCCCGCGGATACATCAAGTCAGCGCCAGCAGTAACGGTTTCGTCATTGCGATAATTTTGGATATTGTATACATTACGGACATGGTGATTACAAGCTACGGATTCGGCAATCCACTGCTCGGACGGCAGAGTTCTCCGGAAATCATTGTCGAGTCGCTGCGGCGGGCGATCATCGAAGGCCACTTACGCCCCGGTGAATCTCTTCGACAGGAGAATCTGGCGAAGCATTTCGCCGTCAGTCGCATCCCCGTGCGCGAGGCCCTGCGCCAGCTCGAGAGCGAGGGCTGGGTGGTGTTGCAGCCCAATCGCGGTGCGCGCGTCACCACCTTGAGCGCAGAGGAAGTGCGCGAGATTTATGAGGTTCGCGCATCGCTGGAAGTGACTGCGCTGCGGCTGGCGGCTCCGCATCACACTGCGCAAAGCCTGGAGGCCGTTGCGTCGATCCTTGGCCGCTCGCACAGCGCCCTCGATCAGTCGCTGTATGCGCAGCACAACCGTGAGTTTCATCTCGCACTCTATGCGCCGGCCCGGCGGCCGCGTCTGTTCGCCTTGATCGATTCGCTTCATAGTCAGGGCGAGCGCTACCTGCAATTGAAGCTCACCATGCCGGCTCACAAACAGCAGTCGGATGATGAGCACGAGCTGATTTTCGAGGCGGTTCGCAGCGGTAAGATCGATGAGGCCGTGCGGATTCTCGAGACGCATCTGCTGCAGACAGGCAATTTGCTGGCGAACTATCTCACCCGGCAGCTTGCAAAACGTGCGGCGAGAAACCTTAAGGGCAAAGTCGCAAGATCCGCCGCCGCTTAGAGCTCCTTCAGCGGAGATACGCAAATGCTTTTGAGCAATGCTGCAACCGGCGTCCGCTCCTGGACGAGTTTGCGCGATTCCAAGGCGGCCCGCATAGCCGATCTTGGGTCTAAGGCCACCGGAAAGCTGATCAATCAGCGGGACATCGTCGAGGCTCTGCAGACTTTGATCCACTCCGGAGACCGCGTGGCGCTGGAAGGCGACAACCAGAAACAAGCGGATTTCCTGTCGCGTTCATTGCTGCAGGTTGATCCGGTCAAACTGCACGACATCCACTTGTTGATTTCCACCATCAGCCGTCCCGAACACTTGACGCTGTTTGAAAGGGGCATTGCCCGCAAGCTTGACTTCTCTTTCGCCGGTCCGCAGAGCCTGCGCGTGGCGCAGCTGCTCGAAGACGGAAAGCTGGAGATCGGCGCGATCTATACGTACGTCGAGCTGTACGCGCGCATGTTCGTGGATCTGACACCCCAGGTCGCGCTGGTGTGCGCGGAAAAGGCCGATGCGAACGGCAATCTCTTCACCGGCCCCAACACCGAAGATACGCCGACCATCGTCGAGGCCACCGCATTTCGACACGGCATCGTGATCGCTCAGGTCGATGAGTTGGCCGATGAGTTGCCGCGCGTCGACATTCCCGGCTCTTGGGTGGACTTCGTCGTCGTCGCCGACAGGCCGTTCGCGATCGAACCGCTGTTCACTCGCGACCCGCGCCACATCACCGAGCTGCAGGTGCTGATGGGGATGCTGGTGATTCGCGGCATTTATCAGCGTCACGGCGTCACCGCGCTCAATCATGGAATCGGCTTCGATACGGCGGCCATCGAGTTGCTGCTGCCCACCTACGGCGAATCGCTGGGGCTCAAGGGCCAGATCTGCCGCAACTGGGCTCTCAACCCGCATCCGACGCTGATTCCGGCGATCGAAAGCGGGTGGGTCGAGAGCGTGCACAGCTTCGGCAGCGAAGTCGGCATGGAGGATTACATCCGCGCCCGCTCCGATATTTTTTTCGTCGGGCGCGACGGCAGCTTGCGCTCCAACCGCGTTCTATGCCAATTGGCAGGTCAATACGGCGTCGACCTGTTCATCGGCTCGACGCTGCAGATGGACGCGGACGCCAATTCATCGACGGTGACCCTCGGCCGTCTTGCCGGGTTCGGCGGCGCACCCAACATGGGCCACGACCCCAGGGGGCGGCGTCATAGCACGCCGCCGTGGCTCAGCCTCATCACGGCGGACGCGCCCGTGGTGCGCGGGCGCAAACTCGTGGTGCAACTCGCGGAAACCTTCAAGCAGGGCGGCACGCCGACCATTGTCGAGTCGCTCGACGCGGTCGAAGTAGGCCGCCACAACGGTATGCCCATCGCGCCGGTGATGATTTACGGCGACGATGTGAGCCATGTGGTCACCGAGGAGGGAATCGCGTACCTGTACAAGACCGACGGCGGCGAGGAGCGCCGCGCTGCCGTCGCTGCCATTGCCGGCGCGACGCGGGTGGGGTTGCATGCCAGCGCCGCGCGCACCGCGGCACTTCGCGAGCGCGGCGTCGTTGCGTATCCGGAAGACCTGGGCGTGTCGCCGCTGGCGGCACGGCGTTCGCTGTTGGCCGCGCGCAGCATCGAGGATCTGGTCGCCTGGTCCGGCGGTCTGTACAAACCGCCGGCGCGATTTCGCAGCTGGTGACGCCATGTCCGCTAATTTATGTGAGCTCTACTCGTTCGATCTGCAGGCACTGCAGTTGGCGGATCTCGCCGTCAAGGTGCTGGAAGCGGAGGCCAGGTTGACGCCCAAGCCTGCGCTGGTCGATGCGCGCGGATCGGGCGCGCATCGGGATTTGGATTTGCACCGGATGTTGAAGTCCGCCGCCTCCTTGCACGGCACATTCCTGAACATGGCGACTGCTGCTGCCGGCCAGGAGCCCGATCAAGCGCTGCGTGAACAGCTGGCGCGGATCGTCCGCTCCGGGGA
>Ga0210387_10000873_pt1 | contig 22097 bp, 27 predicted proteins | sample IncBWC7OmetaG_FD_160108 | JGI IMG/M metagenome (GOLD analysis project Ga0210387, IMG submission 160108) | Forest soil microbial communities from Barre Woods Harvard Forest LTER site, Petersham, Massachusetts, United States - Inc-BW-C-7-O ...
GGCGTCGGATTCTAAACGAAGATTGACCTCGTGAGAAACCTGCGCAATTGAATTGAACTTCAGACTCTGATCAGATGTATCACCTTTGCAACAGCTACATTTTCCATGATAAGTTTCCTTCCCTTCTTAGTATTTCATTTGACTTACTCGCTCGCTTTTTGGCTCTAATACAAGTCCGTGTCCCACTGAACACGGCTCGTACGTGTGCTCGTTCGTTATAGGTCATGGCCGCCGACTGATGTATCTTATTTTTTGTAGTCTTGGCCGTGCAGAACATGGAGGCATCTGGTACAGTGGCTAAAGATCAGGATATCGAGTTCAATGCGTTGGAGGGAAGTCTTACTATGATGTCTAAAGGTGCTTCGTTCTCTGGTTCTCACAGAAAGTGTGTATGCTAAATATTTGTCGTTGTAGTTCTCAATGACGTCCTGGATTTGTATGTTTCAGATCATACCCCGAACAATATCAGTGGTCTAAAGTAGTTTCGTAATCCATAGCAATCGAATGGATAGCGGACGGCTCGAGTGCGCCTCCAGGGTGTTTATTTCTTCTTCCTGAACCCCACTAGATTTATTGACACCCTGTTCTAAAAATTGCAGCCATATGCTTTCCATCAAGTGATGGAGTCATTATTCCTCCCTCTTCGTCTAGCCACGGACGCACGTAACCTCGAATTTCTCATCGATCTCGACAAGAATATCGACGAGGTTAGTTCGGTTTTTCTTTTTACTCGATTCGAGGTTGATTATGATTGGTACACAAGATCGGGAGACGGGCAGCATACGAAGCTATGGGCGAAAGTCCAGAGGTGATCGATAAGCATATGCTTGAGTATCCGGATGAACTTGCGATTGTCGTTGGGGATGAGACACGCCTGAGACAGATAATAACAAACCTTGCTAGGTGTGTACCCTTTCCACTATCACCAATATTTCCCACCAATTTGAACCATGTATGACTAGCAATGCGTGCAAGTTCACGCCATCCGGCGGCAAAGTCTCCATTTCAACCCAGTTGGTATGGCCAATTATACTTCCCAAATCCGAGCCCGCAGACCGCATGCCAGAGGCTCCAAGTGTCGATATAGGAGCCCCGAACATGGAGCATCGAGACGATGCCCACATGTTAAGTGCTAGCCATGTCGCTGAGCACAATAGGAATCTATCAAAGATATCTGCACCTCTCGAATGGATTGTCGTACGCATCGAGGTGACGGACAATGGGTATGGGATCAAACCTGCGGATATGGTGCAGAGTAAGCTGTTCTGTAAGTGCTTCATTGTATCCCGCTGCCAATCAACTGAGCTTTTCGTTGTCGTTCTAGCTGCATTCAATCAGACTGAAAAGGGGAGACAACAAGGTTCGTCTCATTTTTAACCTACCATAATCTCTGCTGTCTCACTTCGAGGCATAGGGGGCAAAGGTACTGGTCTCGGCCTGGCGCTTGTACGTCAGATTGTCAAACTTAGCGGTGGCCGGTTGGGTGTGAGGTCCCAACTCGGAGTTGGGTCGACATTCTGGGTTGAAATGCGTAAGTTCCAACCACACCATACGCTTGATTGATTCTCCGTCACTAATGCCTTTTCCGCATAGCCTTGGGTGTAGGTCCCAAAATCAAGCTTACATCAGAGGGGGTTTCGGCACCTGAGAATGTACGCCCAAGTGACAAGGCTACGGCAACAGAGAATGTGATATGCGATAAAATAGACGTCACTATGGAACCTTCTGCTTACAAGATATCTGAAATTCCCAAGTCTCGATTTTCTCGCTCGTCGTCGTCTGCGATGCTTAGTCTCATGGAACATGGTATGCCTCACGTCGTCATCCGTCTCTCCCGCTCGCTCATCGTTAACCAATTTCCAGGTGGCCCTGTGGAATTACTTCTCTCGAAACGCCAAACACACGTCACCGATCGTCCTCCGACGTCCAGAGGATCATCTACGAATACGCAGTACTCATCCCCGCCACACACACCGACCTCTGAAAATCTTCCTGGTGGCATAGCAGGGCAACCTCCGCTTCGAGATGAGTTGTCAAACAATACAGCGAAACCCGACCCGACCAGCATGCCCCAATTTGTGCCAATGCACCGGAGATTATTCCCCGCTGACGCGCCTCCTTTGACTGAGTCTAACCCTTCGTCCTGCCTGAAACGACAGGTCCGCGCAAACTCTGTGTCGGCTCCGATGGTCCAGCCCGGACTAGAAGTTCTCGTCGTAGACGACGATCCCTTGACACGAACACTGATGAAACGTCTCCTCACACGGCTGGGGTGTAATGTTTCAATGGCTGAACATGGCCAGATGGCACTGGACATGATTCTGGGACCATCCGCGTCGAGCGATACAACTGGAGACAATTCGGAACAGGGAATGACGTCCATAGAAGGGAAGTATGCGGTGGTGTTCTTGGATAATCAGATGCCAATTTTATCTGGGCTGAAAGCGGTTGCGAAGTTGCGCGTGTTGGGGCGACGGGATTTTGTTGTTGGCGTTACCGGTGAGGGATTTGCGCCTTATATCCTTGTGTTTGATTCTGAAATAAATGACCTAGGCAATGCTCTTCAAACTGACCAAGAGGAATACCTCGAAGCTGGTGTTGATCAGTAAGATTTGAGTGATATTTTCTCCATCATGGCCAACTAATCGTTGATTCGATGCAGCGTGCTGACGAAACCTGTGCTTGAACGAAGTCTCAGAAGTATGTTGGCTCTTGCGGAAGTGCGACGCAAAGCATCTCACTGAACTGATCCCTTGTCATCATGACCCATCCATTATGTCCATCTACATCTGGATTTATCGGAGCCCGTATATACCTATCTATGTATTATTATAGTGCTACCAACCGTTATAGGAGAATCCACGGTTAAGGGGATTGCTTGCGATCATACACTTTTTTTCCCCCTCCGTCCCCGTTCTCGACTCAAGACCGCGTATAGTACCGCTAAGGAGACTGGCTCGAGTCTAGTATTATTAGCAACAAGTAGTTATTACAGTTGTTTGCATTGAGCTTGTCAGTCAACGCACGGATTTTGAATGAAAAAGGACATTGTACATATTTGAGATATTATGTCTAAAAAAGGAAATCTCTGTGTTCCACATCCTACCAGCACTGCAGTGCAGACACAAGACTAGCATTCCAAGTCTTTTGCCGTGAATGGTCCGGTCATGATGGCAGGATGGGGATCAACATATGTTCATCCGGTTCCACGAAAGTCTAATGATCAAAGTCAAGTCGATACCAAGCAGCCTAGCAGGCAACCATCTCCCGACGAGACAACGGAGCCGCGCAAGCGTTCATCGAGCGATGCCACTCCACGACAAACCCCCGCTCCCAATCCTCGTTTTCTCGCATCTACAACCCCTAGCGTCCAGGATTCCAGCCGCAATATCCTTTCCAGTTCAACCACTTCTGAGGTATTCAGTTCCTCCAAGCGACTCGGCTTTTTCGCGGACAAGCTATCATCGTCTCTGTCCGGAACGGGACATTCTACACACCAGCGGAGTGCACTCAACCCCACGCATCTTCTACACCCACACAGTCATTCCAGAGCTGAATCTGCCTTGACGCCTTCCGCCTCATCCACCTTACTTTCTTCAACTACGGCTACTGCTTCCTCTATATCCAACGCTGCCAAAAGCCACACTTCTCCATCAAAGGTAGGTTTCTGCCAAATAGTTGCGCCCTACATGTGGCCATGCCATATTTGTTATTTTCTTTAGACTTCTCATATTCACTCTCTTCTTGCTTCAGGCTTCTTATGGACGCACATACGACTCCAAGCTTGTTTCTCGCGAGATGCACCGCCTCGGTAATCTTGTCCCTTCGGCACTTTCTCCGGCACTCTCTACGGCGCCCTCCGTGACATCGCTTGCCTTGCCCGCAACTGTCACTATGATCCCAGTTACTGCGTCCACTGGGGACCCCTGGGGTTCGCTCCATGTTCACGTACTTCCTCTATTCAATGGTGAGCCGCTCAGAATACCGATGTGAGTCTGTACTACTGCTGCTTTCGGCATCACCTTACTCTGTCCTTGATACAGCGAGGATTTGAATATTCTCGTTAAGCGGCACATCCAAACAGTGGTATCTTCCTCTCCTTCCAAGGCTCTTGCCACATTGGAGAGCGACGCATCAGAACTGATTGCCTCAGGGATGGTCACACTCAACGCAAAGCTCATGGGGATAGAAGATGACAAGCTCGTTGGACGGGTAGTAGAGATTTGGGGTTTCTTCTGGGATCAAGTTTTGACATACGTGGAGGGGGTGAGTTATTCGTTTCCGCCTTGGCGCTTCTTGAATTATCTTACCTCCTGCGCTTTAGGTTCTTCTGCCATTGCAAACCGACGCTCTCCTGTCCTCCCTCTACCGTACACCCAAAAGTCATCTCCCCGCGTCATCGTCGTCAGGCCGCCAAAATACCAAAGGCCCTATTTCATCTTCTCTGAACAGCGCCTTTCAAATATCTACATACCACATCGACGTCCGCACCGTTGCCCTACGGTCCTTCCGTGACCGAGTCATCCTCCCACTGTCCTCACGTCTGTATACCCGTTTGTCTATGCCAAACAGGCAAGACAACTTCCAAGAGGCCTCTGCATATCAACAACCGCGTTTACAACAGATGTATGCGTATTCACGATCTCATTCCCTTTACAGGATGCTCATTGGATTCCAATCTCCTTAGGCTGCTCGTATTAGCATCGCAAAGTCGCCAACGTCCACCGGCATTCTCGCTCACTGCACCCGCTCCGCAACCCACGCCAGGCGAAGCGGCTGTAACTGACCTCCTTTGCATCGTACGTTCTCCCGGACCTCAATCCGATCCACATCGAAGACAAGCCTCCAAGGGCCTGACAACTTCATTGGCGCGTGCGCCGAGCTTTTTGTCAGGCGGACTGCCAAGGGATCGAAGAGGGCGGATTGCCCAGAAGCAAATGGGGAAGGGAATGGCGAACTTCGTCGGGAGTGTAGGAGGTGGAGATGGGGAGGAAGATGATGTTTTCGGGGATGGGATAGAGACGCCTAGGAATGCAGGCGTGGTAGTGGATACAGAGAGAGAGCGGGAAAGAGAGTTCTTGGAGGCGCTCAGGTATATCAATCAACTCGGCATTCCGAACTGGACTGACGTTCGACACATGATTAGGAGTCCTGACCCAGAAAGCGCGGCTGCACGGGCGAGTGTAGGCGGGTGGGGGCTGGGAGGAGGACACGAGGATAGTGGCAAGACGGCGGAAGAAGATGAGGAAGATGAACCTTTGGATTGGGACCAAGCGCAGGTTTGTTTGCTTTCCTCTGCTTATTTGTTGAGTAGTTGATATGTTTCTGACACAGGCCGTTGTGGAGCGCATGGTGGGAATGAACTCACAATCAGAAACACGGAGGAGGGCGCCTTGATACTGAAAAGGACTTGTGCTGGGTCCTGTGAGTCGGATTTTTGTAACTTATTCTTGTCAGGCCCTTCGTTTCATTTGGAAATTCAATTCGATACAAGAAGGATTTTGGGTGGCGGCGTGGCTCCTTGGTAGCTCCCTTATTGCTGTTTTCAAAAAGATTGGCCAAGCTAGTCTCTCACAGGCCGTAGAGTTACTCTGCTTCTCGCCGAGGATGATTGTTTTGAAAATACAGTTGATTATTAATATAATGCATACGGTCAGCCCTCAAGATTCACAAGAGACAAACATTTGCACCGTAGCCCTCCTACCTGCGGTTCGGGATTCCCCTCCCGACACCCCCTTGCCAATGCAACTTGGATGTAGACTTCAGCTCATATCACATCCGAAACTACTGGTCTCGAAATATCAAGGACATTTACGACTCAGATCTGATTTTAGAACTGGGGTTGGCTTAGCAAAGTGTTCGGTTCGTCACAGGGATCCACACCAGAAACCAGAGGTGAATATGTTGTTGCGAGAGTACAAGGAACAGGAGTTGCACAAATGTAGGCCTGGGAGGGCCATTGGGGGGGAGGAACACCGTGGATGAGATGCGAAAAGGGATTGAGCAGCGAACAAGTCAGGGATTGAAAAAGTGGGTGTTGAAAACAACTCGGAGTTGTGCACCTAGGGATCAGGATAGCGAGGTTCACGAAGATGATGTTGGAAACAGAGGGAATCACAGATGAGAAGGCAGAACATTTGAACAGGCCATGATTCGCGACTCTTGCCAGTGAGATTGCATTACATAAATAACTTATTGCAAGTGTTTTTGTCAAAATGTGACCACACGTGATCTGCTAACTCAATATCATTATGGACAAACGTGACGAGGCACCATCTAGTCCCCAATGTCTTTGAATCGATTGACAGTTAGACTTGGCTGTAAAGTGTTCTACCCCACTGTCTACCCCACTGCTCTAGCTCGCCGATTCACAGTTTTGGCACTGGAATCCTCCGCCGATGACACTTGTGCTGCTGTTGTGAACTCATCTCGAGAAATACTTTCTAATGTCGTTGCGAAGCAGTATGATTTGTGTGTCATCCAATCTCGGAGAATTCTCTGCGAGTTATGTGATTTATCCTTTTTGGTTAGACATGAAGAATTTGGAGGCATACACCCCATGATTGCGATAGAGGCCCATCAACGCAATATGGTCCTCGTCTTTATTCCAATGTATATAACGGACCATTAATTGCCATATACCCAGCCAGGTGTCGTCAGGAAAGCTCTAATTGAGGCAGATATAGACGTGAATGAAGTGGACGGCGTCGCATTCACAAGAGGCCCAGGTATGTCTGCTCCGCTAGTTCTAATTTGACTATGTCTATCTAATAACTGTTTGTATCAATTGGAAGGCATCGGTGGATGTTTGAGCGTCGGATCAAATGCAGCTAAAACTCTAGCCGCAGCCCTTAACAAACCCCTAGTGGGTGTACATCATATGGTTTGTTGATCAATCAATCCCATGTCATTGCGTAGTAACCTCAAGCCTCACTTAGCAAGCCCACGCACTGACTCCCCTTCTCACATCATGGCCGCAAATTCCCGTGTTTCCCTTCATCGCTCTACTTATATCTGGTGGCCACACACTGCTCCTGCTTGCCAACTCACTCACGTCCTTTCGTGTTCTTGCAACGACGCCAGATGAGAGTATCGGTAGATCGTTCGACAAGGTATCGAGGATGTTGGGGTTAAAATGGACGGGAAGTGGCCCTGGTGCAGCACTGGAGCAATTTTGCGCCGCAGCTGGAGAAATGAGCTTGCCAGACATCCCTCCTCTTCCTCTTCCGATGCCATCCAAACTAGCTTTCTCGTACGCTCCACTACACTCCTACGTTGAGCGATATATCTTCGCCCGCGGAGGGATTCAAAATCTGGATTCTTCTACGAAGTATGCACTGGCTCGAGCATTTCAAACAGCAGCAGTAGCCCAACTCCAGGATAAACTACTTCTTGCGCTCCAGTGGTGTTCGCGAAAGGAAATGACCATTCGACATGTGGTTGTTAGCGGTGGAGTAGCAAGCAATCTATTTCTTAGGGAACGGTAAGGCATTTATGCGATTTCTGAACATCCTCCTTTTAATGGTAAATCGTCAACCATACAGATTAAAGACATTCGTAATGAACGTCAACCCTGATGTGCCCATCTCGCTGGTATTTCCTCCAGCATCGCTTTGCACAGGTGATGATGGTTTTACTTCCTGCGAAGAGGATCGCGCCAAAATAATTCTCCCTTGCAGATAATGCCGTCATGATTGGATGGGCTTCAATGTATCGTTTCCTCGCTCACGACTATGACGACTATACAATAAATCTTCGTCCAAAATGGAATCTTGAAGAACTGGCGAGTTCGTGAATTTGTCCATGATCGTCCTCTTTCTCGATGAAAGTTTGAAATGTCTCAGATTTCGTCTGGAATTTCATCTGTCTTGCTCAACAACGTCCCGTATATTTTAGGAACTATGACGGTAACCATCTACCCAATTCACAATATACGTCGGCGGTGTATATACACATAAAAGTCATATTACGGGACAAAACGATAGGTACTGGAAAATATTCAAGTTACACAAAGCGTAGAACAGTGGTAGAAACATCATGTGAGATCAATCATGTCCTCTAGTGATTTTAAGTCACTTTCCTGGGAGGATGACAAGGTTGGGTAATACGGCTGTCTCGTACGGATTTGCGCCGCTGCCACCGCGGACGTGTTTCGGTGGATAGCTGAAGAGGTATGTCCACGGGATGGTCCCGAATAAGACGAAGGCATGCCTTCTGAGTCACTGAAAAGTTCGAGGACTTTGGAGTTGAAACTTGTAGGTGCTTGGGGTTTGTGGGTAGAACGATGAGGATTAGTTGCGATGTGGTCTACTGAAGATTCGCCGTGAGTGGTCTTGCGCCTCTTGCCTGTTCCTCCCTGAATAGAATTGGGTCCATCAGCATCTAGTGAGGCAGAGGTTCTCGGTCTTTTTCGGCGTGGGCCTGCTTTGCGTGCGCGGGACGTTTTTCCCGAGACACCCATGATCTGGTCGAAAAGCAAATCGAAACGATTCGGAGGCCCATTATCGTATTCCAGCTTATCTAATGGCATCTCTTGGAGATTCTGCTGTAGAGGATCGTCGTCGTCGAGGACGGTAAGAGTCTCAGGGTCGGTAAAATAAAATAAAAATCCGCGCTTTGCATCCTGAAATCGTGATTGTCCTGCGATGTTGGCCTCCTGAGGTGTCCATGAAGCATCGGGATCAATGGAACGGCTAGGTCCATCTGAATATATTTGGGTAGGATTGACGTTGGTTGTATTTGATCCCTGCTTGGCGAGTTTTCGTTTGGGTTTAGGAGCGGTCTTCGCTGGCGAATTATCTAGGCCAACCTCCCTGTCACCGTCGTCCTCGTCCAGCACGCTCGGTTTTCCCTTCTTTTTACCCCTCACCATCCGATTGTTTTTGACTTCATCAACGATTGCGAATTCTTCCACCAGTCCCGGGTGCACCTGATGCATTATACTCGCTGGTATCCAGATGCGCATGTGGCTATGGGGATCAGGGGGAAGTTTCTTCGGACCTTGTTGTGAGCCCTCTCCATGCATAAGGATATCAAATTCATCCTCGACGGGGACAGCATTGTGTGAAGGAACGTGCCTCTTTCCTTTGATCCCTGAGCTGGCAAGGGTGATCAGCTGTTCTGGTGACACTTCCACCCGATATTCGAGAATCCCATCCGTGGAGACATGCTTACGGCTGCTGACAATTTTGAGGATGAGTGGATTAGGGTCTGGGATGACCTCGGTGGTACGCTGAGAGTGAGATCCTTGATTCACAAACGCGGAGCGGTAACGATCCACTTTCTCTGGATTGAGATATTTCTTCACTAGGGCAGCGGGGGTGCCTATGGCTTCTGCCCGCGACGGTTTGAGTGGATGACGGATTGACCAATCCTCTATACCTGCCTCGATCCGCTTTGTCTTCTCTTTTTCGTCGGCTTCAAGGGCTGCACGGCGCAAAACACGAATGACAGCTGCCGGCCATAGCAGATCCCTGAAGCGTTTGATTATGGCTGCCTTGTATCCCCATTCTCCAAACTTTTCCTCGCAAAATCCAGCGAGTTGTGCCAGATTCAGCTCGCCAGCATCGCGCATGCCTACACCTCGAAGACCTCTATCTCGAGCACTATTGGCAGGCTTGGCGTAGTTCTCTAAAACCTTCTGGTCTGGAAAGCCCGCCGGAAGGCTCAAAGAAGGATATCGCTGGCGAAGGAAGCCACGAGAGTTGGTTCGCAGTTCTTCGTTGATAGATGTTCTCCACTGCACGAGGAACTGATGGATATCTTGATGAGCACGTCGCTCAAAACCAGCCAGTAGTAGCTCGCCAAAGCCGCAACGCGCCAAGGCATGAGCGATACCCGGACCGAACCTGTTTACGCCCTAAAATACGGAAAACTTCTTCAAGACAGAGATCGTAGTTGAAATGATATGAATAACAAACTTTGTTATAATCCCCGCCAGCCAGTAGAGCAAAAAGTATCATTCCTTCTCTTGTCAAACCAACCTCTGGGTGATTTTGCACTGCATCTGCCGTGTAGACCATGACGTGGTGTTCGCTGACCTTACCGTGAGCATTTAGAGCTGGGTGAGATTTGTTACCAGATAGCGCTACCCCCGGGCTGTAAAATGAGTGAATGAGAAAGGATGCAAATGCAAAAGAACAAAAATCACTTCTTGATAATGGTGCGGCCGCCAAAGATGAAAACATCGCAGTCGTCAGTCATGATGGCGTCAATGACACCAACTTGATTCAAATGAGCAAGTTCAGCTTCTGCTTCTCCGACGGCCTTTGGAAGACCAGTTAGTGTTCGAAGTGTTCGAAGTGTAAAAGTGAATTACCATCCTCCATTCCATCCCGAACGCATCCAACAACCTTTTCACATCACCAGTTAGTGAGTGCGAACCGGATTTGCCCAACTTACTTCCTCGCTTTGGGTAGGGCGTTACATTGGTTTACTGAGGGTAAATGGTGTGCCATAGAAACGGAGGCTTACCTTGACTTTTGGTCTTTCTCGTCCATCGAATACGATGAGCGGCAAGAGTGGCAGCTCCGCTAAATATTGAGTCCGGAAGAAAAGTCAGAAAACGCGAGATTCAGATAAAGGAACGCAAAAAAAACCAACCGAGTGATCGTAAGCGGAAGAAGATCGTGCGGAGCTCTGGGTTTTCTCCTTTGCCCCGGGCCGATGAAGCGTGGTGGTACCAAATACTAGCATCGATACCTATTCGAAAAGCGCGTCTTTATACAAAATTCCGTCATGACCATCCTATTAAAAGGCTCCCATATTATATGGAGAAAAATTATGCTGCTCACCTCCCGGATTTGTTCCCCTCGAAGCCGTCGATTATGGCAAGATGAGAGAGTGACCGTGCCTGTCCAACTTTGTTGATGATCTATTACGCAGAAAATCACCATAGGCGCCCTTGAAGAAAAGCGCAGCCACTCACACCCCACAGACCTGGCACACCCATCTTGAAATTTGACTTGTTGCTGAGACGTTTCAAGTGATGAAGTTCTAAAACTGTAGTACTACTAGTAAAATACGACAAGTCACGTCATGCGTCACGCGTCACGACGGTGCCGCCTTGAAAATCGAGTAACTCGGCTCCGGGCTGAGCCTGTTCCTTTATGCCTGCCTTTCAAACCCTGGTCAACGGGAAACGCAAGTCCGATCACAGCGATGACTTCAGCCGTAAGAGACAATCGACAAACGTTGGAAGATCCAGAGGGGTGCAACAGGAGAATGAAATTACTGAAGAACAGTATTGGATGGTGCAATGGTATCGGTTTCATTCATTTATCTGTGTGCATTTAACGATCTTTCCTAGGCGAAAATTTCAGTTTAAGAAACACAAAACATGGGATGGGGACGCTGTTCTCGTTGTAAATGGTGCGAAAGCCACACTCTATGACCTGGACGGAAAATCGTGAGTCAAGGAATTTCTTGGGCGTATCTACTTCTGACGTCTCTCCACCGATCTAAAAGAATTGGAATAGGCAAGCTGGAACCTCCGATTTACGAAGGGAAAAACTTCGAGGTCGCTGGCAAAGAGCTCGAAGTGGATCGAGTCATATTAAGGGCAGAATATCTCTCAGGCGCATGCTTTGGACGGACAACCTCTCTGGATTTGACTGCAGCGATCCCGAATCCTGCGAGACCGTCTAAGCAATTCGTTCCTCTGAAGCTCAATTCTTTACCTCCCCTTGGAGTTCCACACCAGCCTCCCACCGGACCCGAAAGAAAAGGTATACCACTGCAGGCTGTAAATCTCATTTCTACTGTCAACAATTCTCCCACGAAATCCAATTTCGCAAATTGCAAAGTCGAGGACTCACATTGGACTGGCAATTGGTAGGCCTAGGCATCTACTCTCTGTTCCAGCATCCTCTTTACGGAATTCTTAGGAGAAAGCAGCAAAACAAGAAGCACAAGACATGGGATGGAGACGCCTACATTTCCCACACTGAGAACAAATTGACAATGATATCTGACGAGGGCAAATTGTAGGAGATGATGTTTTTATTTTTTTTTGAATCCTTGTACATCTCATAACGCATTCAGCATGGGCTCTACGGCATGGAAAGGGCAACCGCTTCATTCCGGCTACCGATGTTACATTGGTGGGAAGGAGGTAGAGCTTGATAGTCGTGTTTCTGCGTCATTGCTTCCAACAATCACAGGAGCTCCCAAAGACTCGGACTCCAGGAATAGTATGTCGAGTCCCGGATTGTCTTTGACCTCGCCACATAACAATCCTGCCGGCATGGTCCACTTACGTTCTATTGGGTCATCCGTCGAGAATTCGAAGAAATTCGTCGCCCCGACTTCATTCTACGGAACGCCTGTAAATCTCAGGCCCAAGGGGCCACTGTACGTTCACCTATAGTTGTTTATCACGTTTATTGTTTGATATTGACAACGATGTTGTACTCGAGACATGACCCAGAACTGGAAGGTGCAGTCGTCATGAAGGCGCCCACTAAAGAGCATGCCAAGATATTCAATAAGAAGTAGCCTTCATATCTCATTCCCTGCATTCGACTATTTATTTTACCCCATGGCCAACTAGGAATTTGCCAGTAGTTCCTGTTGTTCTGGATCCCATTCTTGCGCGACATATGCGGCCCCATCAGAAAGAAGGTGAACCCATTTAACGATATCTCTTTATCTCACGGCAAAAGTGAAGTTAATCCTGGCTAAGGTGTCAAGTTCTTGTATGAATGCGTTATGGGACTGCGCAAGCATGAAGGGCAGGGTTGTATTCTTGCGGATGAGATGTAAGGTTTGCTTATGACCGTCTTCTGAATTTGCCCTGTTGACTCGCCCTGGACAGGGGTCTCGGGAAGACACTTCAGGTACGGGTTATAGTTGCTTTATATTCCCAATAGGAAATTGACGTTTCTTGCAGACCATTAGTCTCGTTTGGACGTTGCTTAGTAGCTTGATTTATTATCTTCCACGGCGTCTGTCTTATGGGCGGCACAACAGAACAAAATCCTTACGCAGGTACTGGACCCGTCCTCAGTAAAGTACTCGTCGTCTGTCCCGTCTCGTTGGTCAATGTACGTGGCAATGAAATTCATTTATTCGCCATTAAACGACCCCTAACAGAATTGGAAGGGCGAATTCCACAAGTGGTTAGGTAAAGACCGAGTCGGTGTGGTTACCTGCGACAAAGAGAAGAATGTCATCGAAATGTTTACGAATGCGTGAGCCCATCCCCGCTTATCTCGATGAAACGCCCGTCATTCTGCCACCTTGCAGGAGAACACTTCATGTTTTAGTTATCGGTTACGAGCGCCTTAGAACCGTCGTGTAAGCTGAAGCACCATTCTGAGATCATGGCCACCAGACTAACCACGATGTTGTTTGACAGCAATCAATTATCGAACTGCATGTATGGATGTTCGCCTTGTCTTTGTAGCCATACCTGATGGACTCCTTGCATACAGACCTCCCATTGGCTTGATCATTTGTGATGAAGGTATGCATTCAATGGGTATACCATGGGGTACAACCATTGATCTGTTAATGCGATGCAGGACACAGGCTGAAATCCGCAAACAATAAAACAACCACCATGTTCAATGCTCTAAGGACGTCTCGAAGAATCATCTTATCTGGCACGCCGATACAAAATGATTTGAGCGAGTTCCATACTATGGTATACTTCCCCCTCCGTTCCTCAAAGTTTGTGAACTCCTGATGTTAGTCGACTTCAGGCCGACTTTTGCAATCCTGGATTACTTGGTTTGTGATGGTTATTAACCTTCTTTTGTTGGTGAAGGCTCATATTTTCACAAGACAACTACACTACTTTCCGCCGGGTATATGAGGTTCCGATTCTCAAGAGTCGAGCGCCGGATTGTTCTACAAAAGAGATGCTAGTTGGTGAGGCTCGCTCTGCCCAGGTAAACTCATTTCGTCGCATTACCTTTCGCCTTGAAACACACTACGTCCCATATAGCTGTTTGCCATTGCGAAGAGCTTCGTTCTCCGCAGAGATGCCGACCTTCTGAAAAATTATCTTCCGCCAAAACGTCCGTGATGACGGACCCTCGTTGTTCCTTCACATAATAACCGCATATCACAGATGAATATGTGGTTTTTGTAACCCCTACATCTCTCCAGCTGTCTATCTTCGCCAAGATCCTGCATCCAGACAAGTTGGATTATGTTATACAGGGGTCGACCGCGGAATCTCTGGCTCTGATCAACCTGCTTACAAAAATCAGCAACAGTCCGATTTTGCTCAAAGCGACCGCCGATAAAGCGAACAGAATTAGTGCAGACAGTGATAGTATCAAAAGGAGGGGTGTAGATGACGCACTGAAGCTGCTACCTGAGAAAGCACAAATCGAGGACATGTCCTTGAGCGGTAATGTGATATGCATAGTCACGATAGCTCAACACTGAAGTCTTATATTTTAGGCAAACTAGTCGCACTCTCGAGCCTTCTCAAAATCATACGTCAGGTGGGTTCTAAGATTTGCCTGACTTAAGGATCACCTAATATTTTGTGGTTAGCACACGGAAGAAAAATGTGCTCTTGTGTCCCACTACACGTCGACACTAAACATCTTAGAAGCGTATTGCAAGAAACAAGGATACAGTTATTACCGCCTGGACGGGTGAGAAGTTTGCTTGACCGATCGAATTGTTCAACCTGAAACGTCTTTTACTTACAGTCAAACCCCTGCGGCCAAGCGCCAAGAATATGTCAACACCTTCAATAAGTCTCCACAGAAGAGTAGTTGTAAGGATTCCGACATGACCACTTCGTTTCATTTCTCATCTACCCCTTTTCGCAGTCATATTCCTACTGAGTTCGAAAGCAGGTGTGTGGAGAGTAACAATCATTAATGTCACCCTCCTAACGATGCAACACTGCAGGAGGTGTTGGCATCAATCTCATAGGTAAGTTTCAGTACGAACTTCATCACCTTCGGGTACAAAATTAGCGTCACTCCCGACTGATGCCTCGTCGATTGCATTTTGACTCCAAACTAGGCGCATCTCGACTGTGTCTTATTGACTCTGACTGGAATCCGAGGTACGTAGATCGACGGTGATTTCAACCACTTGTTCTAATCGTCAAACGTTTTAGCCATGATCTGCAGTCCATGGCACGTATGTGATCTCCTCAGCTTTAAATGTAATGGGAAAATGTTAAAGCATGAGCGTTGATGGGTTAATTAAGGGATCCACCGGTGAGTATCTTGTCTGCGGTGCAGGTTTGAATCTAACAGGGTCGTGGCGAGCAGTGATGGCCAGAAACGCCCGGTTTTTATCTATCGATTCTTGACGGCAGGGACTATTGATGGTATGTACCGTAATTAGTTGAAGAATGTAACTAACCTTGTCTCCGTAGAAAAAATATACCAAAGACAAGTCACAAAACTTGGATTGAGTGACGGTAGGCACCGTGTTGCTGCCACACTCATGGAAGCTGATTTTGGCGGTATCCAGCCCTGATGGGATCTGTGAATTGTCAACGACGCTCAGTCTAGGTGTATAAACTGACATCTTCTGCAGGGATCTGGAGGATCCAAGATTGACTCCTTTACGCGGAAAGACGTGGGCAACTAGTTTCACTGTCTCACGGCATCATTGACTAAGACCTTGAATACTTAGTTACTAGATATATTCCGCGTACATCCCGACACCCTTTGCAATACTCACGACCTTCTCGAATGTCCCTGTGACGGGAAGTGCAGCTCTATCCCGAGTGAGACTCTTACGACTGATAACGCTCTGGTGGACAGCGATGACGACGATAGTGATGAGGAGAGGGGTTTCGTTTCAGCCACACAGGTGAAGCCGGAGAAGATAAACAAGATGGAAAGGGCGGTAAGGACCTGCCCGTGACTCGGGCGCATCGATGACTGACCCGCTGGTTCTCACCTTAGTACCTGCAGAAGAAGAAAGCTGGATTAGCTGCTTTGGGAGAATGGACACACATCAACTGCCTTCGATCGACAGCACGAGATGATATTCAAGATGACATCCTACGTAAACTACTTCACACACGGGATCCAGATGAGACACCTTTGAGTCAGCCTAAGTCACGACTTGATTCTCTGCTTTCCGCTGTTGATCTCGAGAACGTTGTGGCTATGGACGAGGTTTTGACCGTTCGTGATGTTCCAGGCGGTACAGTTTCGTTCCTTTTCGAGAAAAGCTCCTTGACAGGTTTTGAAGTTGCAGTAGATCATGATGGATTGCAGCATGCATAGCCATATTATATAAATGACTTTCCGATCACATTACGTTCCCACAACCAATCTGCATCAAATTTTTTAAACTGGACTGAACAAAGGTATAGATGAGGATTGTACGGACTTCTCAAGCCAAAGAGCCACCGATGGCTGCAGTCAGTCAGGTAACAACCACCAAGAGGAAACTTTAAAGTGAACAAAGGTATCGACGAGGATTGTACGGAGTCAAGCTAATGAGTGGCTCAGGAAACAACCACCGAGAGGAAACATAAAGAAGGAGATTGAACAGAGGAAGAAATTGCATGGTATGAAACAACTGGTCATGTTGTGTGCTCCATCCATGGCCAAATCACCAGCATCAAATTTGATCATGTGTAATTTTGAAAAAAAAAATTTGCAGAGGAACAGATAAGGACACAAACCACACTAGGGTGTCTTGAATCCATTGGGTAGGGATTAGTGGACTTTAAAAGTGGCCATATATCGGTTTCCCATCTATGACCGTGGCAACAACTTTAGTGTCAAGGATCTTGTTTGCTGGGATGGACATAATGTCTTGAGATAATACCACATAGTCAGCACGCTTCCCCGGGACGAGAGAACCAAGCGTCGACTCGGTGAATGACGCATAAGCGGGGTCGATAGTCATCCCTGAATGAAAATAGTGCATAAATGTCCAAATCATTAGGAACATACAACACAATAGTACCTCTGAGTGCTTCCTCGCGAGTCAAGCGTTGTTCCGGGAACCTAAGGAAGATGATGACTGGTTCTCAAGAAACCGTGGAACAAAGGTTAGACCTACCAGCCACCCGGCCCGTGAGGAGATTTGCCATCAGGAGATACACGAGTGATTGCGGCATAAAAGCCTGCAAGAGGGTTCATAGCTTCGACAGGGAAGTCAGAGCCAAGCGTAATTCTTGCGCCGCTGTCGATAAGGGAGCGAAATGCATACAATCCCTTCACACGTTCGGGACCCTGAAATCGGCCAAACATTTATCTAATGTAACTGGGAAATGCATACCATCTGCTCACTAATCGGTCTTGGGCATACCACATATCGCTGATTCTGGATGATTGGCACGAGGGTTAAAGTAGGCAGAAAACTAGCGTCTGCACAAACATACACATGGGCGGGCTGAACACTGGCAATCACTTCAGAAACATATTAATTTTCTCCGAGATTAATGAGGATAGAGAAGTGGTTGCTGACCACCGAGCTTTCCGAGTCGTGCCATATCAGCTTTCGTCATGATCTGGGCATGTTCCAAACGAGGTCTTAGGGCTGTGACATTGACGCCTTTCAATGCGACCTCGAATGCGTCCAGTACGATGCCATTCGCGCGGTCTCCGATGGCATGAACATTCTAGAAACACATCAGTCCAGAGCAATATGAAAATCATGCAGCTCGCTTACCACCTGCCACCCGTCTCGTAAGAATTGGGGGATGACATTGAACAAAACATCGGAAGGTATACGCATGAATCCGTTGGTGGAAGGATTATCAGCGTAAGGTTCATAGAGCTGCATCTTGAGTGTTCAATAGAGCGTGGATCAGGAAAGACAACGGACACAATTACCGCAGCTCCGCCCGTCCTCAGAGCACCTGCGAAATGGGGATCAGCACTTCAGAACGAATTGTCAAGGAGTCACATGTATACCATCTGCAAAGATCTTTACGCTCCGAGCACTTAGCCTACTATCTCCAACTCCGATTACCGGTGTAGTCTGATTGCCCCAGTATTCACCGTTTTCGTCAAAGAACGTCATACCATAGATACGAATCTGTGATGATATGTGGGACGCGAAGTAAGAGCAAAGAATATGCAACGTACTGGTAATTTTCCACGGTCAGCTTGTCTACATATGACATTAAGTTAGGTTGTGACCATTGACAAATAAAAAAACAGACCTCTTGAAAAAGTCAAGGGAAACAGGATCCAACCCAGCATCATGTATTGATGTTAAACCCCAGGACACTGCATCTCGTACGGCAACCGAAAAACGCTTCAATAGATCACTCTCTGTTAACGGAGGTTGCTTGACCAATTCCTGCGCATTATCCAGGAGAACACCTTTTCGAAGTAAATTTCAACAAGCTGTGGTATCCAAACAAGAAACAGACCAGTGGGATTACCGGAATCATCGCGAACAATGATTCCGCCATCAACAGTCTCAGGAAATGGTAGACTCGTCTCGAGGGCCTTGTATGATACCCAAAGGGCATGACAGTCCTTACTCTGCAGAACAATAGGTCGACCTCGGGTAATAGGGTCAGAATCTAGATCCGCCTGTTGGATATTACCACAAGCTTATTCAGAATGAAAGAAGCAAAACAAAAACTACACGAACAGCTGTTGGCCATGCTGTTGCTGGCCATGACGTGTGATCCCATCCCCCACCCGTTATGAACTTGGATGAGTCGTTGTACACATCCGGATTGGACAGGATATAATCCCTCACGCGAGCCACAGTATCTAAGTAACAACGGTCTCGACATTTCGTAAATGTAAATGTCGGGTGCCGCCACATACCCTTGATGCTTTTTGTACCGTCAAGAGGCAGCTGTTGACTACCTCCGTATTCAAGGATGTGAGCATGGGAATCTACGCTCAATATCAGAATACGTCAAAGTCGTCGACGCGATTCTGCAACTAACCACTCAGGCCGGGAACAACTATAGACCCACGATCGATAAAACGGATGGACAACGGAAGGCGAGGCAGATCTTGTAGCGCGCCTGATCCCTGGTGCACCAGGGGTGCATTGTTCCACCGTCGCTTGACGTCTTCTGTACCCGAAATTATACTGAACATCAAAACGGGACGATCGATAAGATGACTCACGAAGAGCGCCTGTGTCAATGATGTAAGAGTTTTGCACCACAATACATTGCGTTTGCGAGTTCGTTTCATCCACAGTGTAAATTTTAGCGCCATCGCGTGAACACAATGCGTACGAGTCCGACAGTGCACTTGGAGTTCGTGAGAAAAGAAATAAGAATCCCGCGAGGGCGACGACGCTCAAAAGAAGGTAGATACGTCCAGAAGACTTTGGCTTATGTTGCAGCGAGCTTGAAATCTTGGGAGGCTTTTTGGATTGCACTGCCTCCTGTTTCTGCATGGGGTTGATAGCTTTGTTGGCAAAAACAGGGCGCTGATGCAAAGCAGACATTTCGGACAAGCGCTAGCATAGAGATTGAATAAAGGGGCAATGAGGATGGATGCAGACGTACCAACTTTGAAGGTACGTAGAAGTGCGATTACAAAACCTGCGTACAGCCTTTTATTTTATAGGTTTTCTCAGGCTCTAAGCGCGCGTTTGGCATTGCCATGAGCTGGGGAAAATACCGGAAATTTTTATCAATATCGGGATCAATACCTTCAAACGGAACGCCTGCATAGCATTGGAATGAATGACATTCTTTTGGGCGTCTATTTATCTGCCGATTGAGCGCTTGTTTTGATGCCAGTGTGTTATTGTATCCCCAAAAGATGACCTCGAGGTGTACGTGGCGTCTCTTGAAAAGGAAAAGGAAATTGAACGGGGAACTGGAGACCGTGAATAGCCGTGAGTTCCTTTTGAGAGTAATGAAAGTTTAAGACGAAGGGTAATTCGAATGAAATGAATTTCTCAATTAACTTTAACTTCAAGTTATAGTATAATTACACGATCGTGTGAAACTTTGTCCAGTTACACATGCGTATGCCATTGCCACGTGCATGGTTTCAAAGTTTCTGTTCCAGCTCTGATCACCATCGGTTCGTGACTTGTAGCCACTTCTGAACGTCGGCTCATCGGATTCAAACTATAGCCATACACCATGCCACTCAATGATGTTTTGCGCCACAGAACTCAGGCAATTGCGGGCTCTTTGAACTCTCACAGAATCTTCTTGTACACCATTGTTTCCAGCGTTGCCGTGTCGGCGGCCATCGCCAATGCACTCAAGAACTATAGCAACTTCTACTCTGTGGCCATTTACCTCTCGAAGAGTAGTCGGAGCGTTTTGGTGAGCAAGGACTGTGCCGCTTCCCTCAGTTATTTGAATTGTGTCCGTCCAGGTTCTGGCAAACTTTGGATTTCTCCTTGCCCTGCTATGCGGTCATATCGTCCAGCAGATTTTCTTTGGTGCTCTGCGGCCTCCAGAAATCGAGGTCCGTTGTAATCTACGCACGGATACTGGTTCACCATGATGTTTACATGGGTTTTCCAATAGCGCCTTTACGATCGCCTCTGGTTCTTCATAACAGAATCCTTGTTGGCCTTCACTATCTTTCGCGATGAATTTGATATTCCGTTTGCCCTCATGTTTGGATTCTTGCTATTCGTCAAATCGTTCCATTGGCTTACAGCAGACCGTATTGAATGGGTGTGTGAAACTCATTCAAGTTCACAATTCTTGATATTTATTCAGATTGTAAGATGGACCAAAGGCCATATCCTGGACCCCCACTTCTTTTCCACATCCGAATGTCTACGCTTTTTATAATTTTGTGGACAACTGATCTTCTCATGTTTCTAATTGCCGTTGAGAACACTATGGCAAACGGGGTGGGTGGTATGGTGCTGTTCGCAAGCGAGGTGAGCCACATGAATTGTACATCAAGTACACATGTATATATTGTCGTACGCTCCCTACAGTATGCTATCCTGATGGCCAGTGTCGTGAACACTATATCTAAATATCTGCTCTCTGCCTATGAACTACGTCGAGCAGGACAACGAGGTGGAGAAAATGCTCCTCCTTGGGATAACAAGAGCATGTGGGTCTTCTACATCGAATTAGCCACGGGTAATGTGCCATTCCTTCTCGCGTTGTTAAATGGTCCCAATTCTCATCACGAGGTCTCTAGATTTTTTGAAATTAACGACATACCTCGTTTTCTTCACCATCATCATTACATTCTACGGTTTGCCCCTTAACATCGTCCGCGATGTCTATATTACTGCCCGATCATTCATTTCACGGCTTCGTGCTCTCCATCGATATCAGACGGCCACTCGGAATATGGACCAGCGGTACCCAAATGCGACGGAGGAAGAAATGTCGGCAATGAGTGATCGCACATGTATCATCTGTCGTGAAGAAATGGTCTTGCGTGAACCAGCAGAAAACCCAACGCCGCCTGTCAATGCAGATGGACCTAATATCACTCCTAAAAAGCTTCCTTGTGGTCACATTTTTCATTTCCATTGTCTTCGTTCTTGGCTCGAACGTCAACAAAATTGTCCCACCTGGTTAGTTCTTTCACTGTCACCTGTATACCAGTCAGCTGAGCAGAATTTGATCAAGTCGTCGAACTGTATTAGACGCGAATCCGCAGACTCAGCCACCTCCTGCAGCTGGGGCACCTGCAGCCCCTCCCCTTGCACCTGTTCCTCAACCAAATCCTTTTGGAGGTCCGGGCGCTCAGAACCCTCAAGGGGCTAATAATCCTCTGGGCCTCGTGGGTCGGTTTTTCGGAGCTGGTGCACAGCCTCCAAATGCCCCCGGTCAGTTTGCGCCCCAGGCACAATTCCCACAAAATCAAAACATCCATAATCTTCCGCAACATCCCGGTAATTTGGTTGGACAGCAACCAGGAGTGCTCATCCAATATCATATTCAGTATCAGCTTCCACGGCAGCCGCAACATCAACAACAGCAAAATATTCAACTTCACCCCCCTCAGCCATTACAACCTGTGCCACAATTCCCTGGGTTCCATGGTCCTGGGGGCGTTTGGCATCCATGGGCAGTTGACGCTCGAGGGTTCGGTAATGCAGCCCAAAATCCTCCCCAGGAAGCCCCCCCTGCGGTCACCGTAGCCCCCACAGCCGCGGTGCAGGCACAACCACCACAGCCTCCAACTCCTTTTCCAACTCCTTTCTCCCCCACTACGGAAGGTCCAGCG
>Ga0210387_10000874_pt1 | contig 22077 bp, 22 predicted proteins | sample IncBWC7OmetaG_FD_160108 | JGI IMG/M metagenome (GOLD analysis project Ga0210387, IMG submission 160108) | Forest soil microbial communities from Barre Woods Harvard Forest LTER site, Petersham, Massachusetts, United States - Inc-BW-C-7-O ...
CGTGCAGGGCTTTGTCGGGCGCATTGCCGGCATCGAGAACAAGATGGAGACCGAGGCGGTCGAGGTTGCGGTCGCCGTGGCGCGCAAGCTCTGCAGCGAGCTGGTCGCTGCCGAGCCGCTCGGCGAGATCACAGGCCTCGTCAAGGATTGCTTCTCGCATCTGGTTTCGACGCCGCATCTGGTCGTCCGCATCAACGCCTCGCTCTACGAGGTAGCGCGCGAGGGGATCGAGCGGTTGGCCAAGCAATCCGGCTTCGAAGGCCGGCTGGTGATCCTGGCCGAGCCTGAAATCGCGACCGGCGATTGCCGGATCGAATGGGCCGATGGCGGTGTCGTGCTGGAGCGCGCGGCCATCGATGCCAAGATCAACGAACTTGTCGGGCGCTATATCGCGTCCAGGAACGGGAGCTAAGACATGAGCGATACCGACACCCAGGTTCCGCTTCCCGACCTCAACAATACCGCGGAAGTGCCGGTCACCAGCGACATCGGCTACAACGAGGACGAACAAGCCGCCCGCATTGCCGCCGATCTCGAGGCGGTCTTCGACGTGCCGGTGCAGGTCTCGGCCGTACTCGGCCGCTCGAAGATGGATGTCGGCGAGCTGCTCAAGCTCGGGCCCGGCACCGTGCTCGAGCTCGACCGCCGCGTCGGCGAAGCCATCGACATCTACGTCAACAACCGCCTGGTCGCACGCGGCGAAGTGGTGCTGGTCGAAGACAAGCTCGGCGTGACCATGACGGAAATTCTCAAGGCCGAACGAACCTAATCAAGTCGCGCGTAAGGCGCGCATCAAGACGAACAGGAGATTGACATGCGGCTTCTCATCGTTGGCACCCTGAAGGGCCAGCTCACCGCAGCGACCAAGATCGCGATGGACAATGGCGCGACCGTGACCCATGCCGAGGGCAGCGACCAGGCAATGGCCGTCTTGCGCGGCGGCAAGGGCGCCGACCTTCTGCTGGTCGACGTCAGCCTGGATATCCGCGATCTCGTGATGCGGCTCGAGGTCGAGCACATCCACGTGCCGATCGTCGCCTGCGGCATCACCTCCGATGCCCGCGCCGCGGTGGCGGCGATCCACGCCGGCGCCAAGGAATACATCCCGCTGCCGCCGGATCCGGAACTGATCGCAGCGGTGCTGGCCGCAGTCGCCAACGATTCCCGCGACCTCGTCTATCGCGACGAAGCCATGGCCAAGGTGGTCAAGCTCGCCCAGCAAATCGCGGGCTCGGACGCCTCTGTCATGATAACCGGCGAATCCGGTACCGGCAAGGAAGTGCTGGCGCGGTATGTCCATTCCCGCTCGACGCGGGCCAAGCGGCCGTTCATTTCCATCAATTGCGCTGCAATTCCCGAGCATCTGCTGGAATCCGAATTGTTCGGTCATGAGAAGGGCGCCTTTACCGGCGCGATCGCCCGCCGCATCGGCAAGTTCGAGGAAGCAACCGGCGGCACGTTGCTGCTCGACGAAATCTCCGAGATGGACGTGCGGCTGCAATCGAAGCTGCTGCGCGCGATCCAGGAGCGCGTGATCGACCGCGTCGGCGGCACGCGGCCCGTGCCGGTCGACATCCGCATCATCGCGACCTCGAACCGCAATCTTTCGGACGCCGTGCGCGAAGGCACGTTCCGCGAAGATCTGCTGTTCCGCCTCAATGTCGTGAACCTGAAGATCCCTCCCTTACGTGACCGCCCGGCCGACATCCTCGAACTGGCGCAGCATTTCGCCAAGAAATATGCCGACGCCAATGGCGTGCCGCTGCGCCCGATCGCGGCCGAAGCGCGGCGCGTGCTCACTACCAATCGCTGGCAGGGCAACGTCCGCGAATTGGAAAACACCATCCATCGCGCGGTGCTGATGGCGCAAGGCGATGAGATCGGTCCCGACGCCATCCTCACCCCGGACGGCGACCGTCTCGACATCGCCAAGACCCAGCCGGCGGTGGCGCATGCAACCTTTGCCGCCGAGCAGGTGACGCGCGCGCTCGTTGGGCGCACGGTGGCCGATGTCGAGCGCGACCTGATCCTGGAGACGCTGAAGCATTGCCTCGGCAACCGCACCCACGCCGCCAACATCCTCGGCATCTCCATCCGCACGCTGCGCAACAAGCTCAACGAATATGCCGATGGCGGCGTCCCGATCCCGCCGCCCGGCGCGGGCGAATACGGGCAGCGGCTGGCGACGGCCGGATAGGCTCGCACTCAGTTCTTCAAAGCCTTCATGCCCGGGCCCGTCCCGGGCATGAACGTTTTGGAGGCAGACGATTTGCGAAGTCCAGGCACCGGCCCAAGGAGACAACTGTTCTAAAACACGTTTTTGTTATGATCATCATAATTTAAAAAAATGGTTTGATTGCCACATCATGCGGCACCCGCCGAAAGGCTTCGCCCCAACAGGCCCATGATTTACGAACAGCCCAAGCTCCGATATCATACCGGCTGTCGCGACCGGTTCATGAGACCGTATCGCGGCCGTCGCAACCGAGTGCGAATGGATGGGCTCTGCGACGGCACAAGAGTTGAAGGGGTATTATGAAATGGCCACTTTGACGATCAATGGTGAGCAGAAGTCCGTCGATGTCCCCGACGACATGCCGTTGCTCTGGGTACTTCGGGACGTTCTTGGCCTGACCGGCACGAAATTCGGTTGTGGTATCGCGCAATGCGGCGCCTGCACAATCCACGTGGACGGTAAGCCGGTCCGTTCCTGCATGCTCACGGTCGGCGTGGTCCGCGACCGGCCGATCACCACCATCGAAGCCGTCGGCGACACGCCGGCTGGCGCCAGGGTGCAAAAAGCCTGGCTTGATCTCGAGGTGGTCCAGTGCGGCTATTGCCAATCCGGCCAGGTCATGTCGGCCGCGGCGCTGCTGGCGGCGACGCCGAACCCCGATGATTCCGATATCGACGCCGCGATGTCGGGAAATATCTGCCGCTGCGGCACCTATGTGCGCATTCGCGCCGCGATCAAACTCGCTGCGTCCCAACGCGGATCCTAGGAGCGGATCATGAGGCACGCAGAGAACTTTTCCAGCAACGTTTCCCGTCGCGGTGTGCTGACAGGTGCCCTGGCGAGCGGGTTCTTGCTCGCGTTTCATCTCCCGCTGCGCGCTTCCAACGAGCCGGTGCAGCCACCTGATGTCACCGACGGCAAGTTCGCGCCGAATGCGTTCATCCGGATCGACGACAGTGGTCACACCACGCTGGTGATGCCGCAGGTCGAGATGGGGCAAGGCATTTATACCGCGGTGGCGATGATCCTGGCAGAAGAACTCGACGCCGATATTTCGTCCGTGGTGCTCGAGCACGCGCCGGCCAACGAGAAGCTCTATGCGAATCCCGCGTTCGGCGTGCAGGCAACCGGAGGCTCGACCTCGGTCCGCGCCTTCTGGAAGCCGTTGCGCGTGGCCGGCGCCAGCGCACGCGCCATGCTGGTGCAGGCGGCGGCCGGGCAGTGGCAGGTCGAACCGGCAAGCTGCACGACGTCGAAGGGCGAGGTGACGCATTCCCCTAGCGGGCGGAAGCTTTCCTATGGCGCATTAGCGACAGCTGCGAGCAGCCAGACGCCGCCCAAGGACGTGCCACTCAAGGACCCGAAGGATTTCGTCTATGTGGGTCAATCGCTGAAGCGGTTCGACACGCCCGACAAGGTCAACGGCAAGGCCGTTTATGGAATTGACGCGATCCTGCCCGGCATGAAGTTCGCAACCCTGGCGCAGTGCCCGGTGTTCGGCGGCAAGGTCGGCAAGGTCGACGATACGGCCGCGAAGAAGATCGCAGGCGTCCGGCAAGTCGTAGTGTTGGACGATCTGGTCGCGGTGGTTGGCGACCACATGTGGGCTGCCAAGCAGGGCCTCGAAGCGCTCAGCATCGACTGGGACGAAGGACCGAACGGAAAGATCAGCTCCAAGGACATCTGGCAGGATCTGCGCACCGCAAGCGAAAAAGATGGCGTCGTCGCGAAATCGGAAGGCGACATCGCCAAGGGTCTCGCCAGCGGCGACAGGCTCGATGCCGCCTATGAGCTGCCGTTCCTCGCGCATGCGACCATGGAGCCGCTCAGCGCGACGGTTCATTGCAGGGCGGACTCCTGCGAAATCTGGACCGGCACCCAGATCATGGCGCGCGCGCAGTCGGAAGCGGCAAAAGCCGCTGGCCTGCCGGTCGACAAGGTCACCGTCTACAATCATCTGCTCGGCGGCGGCTTCGGCCGCAAGCTCGAGCCCGACATGGTGGTCGCGGCCGTCCGGATCGCCAGGAAGGTCGACGGACCGGTCAAGGTGGTGTGGACGCGCGAGGAAGACATCCAGCATGATGTCTATCGGCCGGTCTATCGCGACACGATTTCCGCGACGTTGTCGGACGGTAAGATCGTCGGCTGGAAATACAAGATCGCCGGATCGGCAGTGATCGCACGCTGGCTGCCGCCGGCGTTCCAGAAGGGCATCGACATCGACGCCATCGATAGCGCCGCCGACCAGCCCTACGATATTCCCAATATCCATGTCGAATATGTCCGCGCCGAACCGCCGGCGGTGCCCACCGGGTTCTGGCGAGGCGTCGGTCCCAACAACAACGTGTTCGCCATCGAATGTTTCATGGACGAACTGGCGCGCAAGGCCGGCAAGGACCCGATCGAGTTCCGCAAGGGAATGCTCGGCAAGAATCCTCGCCTGCTCGGCGCGCTCAATCTGGTGGCTGAGAAATCGAATTGGGGGCAGCCATTGCCGGCGCGTGTCGGACGCGGCGTCTGTGTACAGCCATCATTTGCCAGCTTCATCGCCACCGTGGTCGAGGCGGAAATCGACGAACAGGGCGAAATCTACCTGCGCCGGGTGACTTCAGCGGTCGACACCGGCATCGCCGTCAATCCCGATACCATCATGGCGCAGTTCGAGGGCGGTCTGATCTTCGGCCTGACTGCCGCACTCTATGGTGACATCACCATCGAAAAGGGACGCGTTCAGCAGTCCAATTTTCACGACTACCGGATGTTGCGCATCGATCAGGCGCCGAAGATCGATGTTCACGTCATCAAGAGCGGCGAGGCGCCGGGCGGCATCGGCGAGACCGGCGTGACCGCCGGCCCGCCGGCCTTGCGCAACGCCATTTATGCCGTGACCGGCGTGGCGCTGCGCCGGCTTCCAATCGATCGTGCCCTGATCGCGAGGAAGAAAACATGAGCACCGCCACGCGCCGCATCCTCGGCAGCATCGTCGCGATCGCCGTCGTCGCCGGACTCGGCGTTGTCTGGTACATCCGCGGCCCCGGGCCGATGGCGTTCAGCGCCGGCCCGAGCGTCGCACTCCCCGACTACAAGGGCGCCAATCCCACAGGCGTGCCGGCAAAGCTTGCGCAGGCTAGCGCGGTCGAACGCGGCGAATATCTGGCCAAGGCCGCCGACTGCATGGTGTGCCACACCGCGGCGGGCGGGAAAGAATATGCCGGCGGACTTGGTTTCAAATTGCCGTTCGGCACGCTGTATTCGACCAATATCACGCCCGACAAGGAAACCGGCATCGGCAATTACAGCGATCAGGATTTCCTGAATGCGGTTCAGCGCGGCGTCCGCCACGACGGCGCACGGCTTTACCCGGCGATGCCCTACACGTCCTATACTTACATCACCTACGCCGACGCGCTGGCGATCAAGGCTTATCTGTTCAGCCTGGCGCCGGTGAAGGCGACACCGCCCGCCAACACGCTGGAGTTTCCGTTCAACCAGCGCTGGGGCATGATCTTCTGGTCGGCGCTGTTCAATCCCGGCACGAGGTTCGAGCCCGATACTTCGAAAACGCCTGAATGGAATCGGGGCGCCTATCTCGCCGAGGCGCTGGCGCATTGCGGCGAATGCCACACCCCGCGCAATCTCGCCTTCGCACTCAACAACCGTCAGAAATTCGCGGGCGCGCTCGCGGCCGGCTGGCGCGCCTTCAATATCAGCTCGGACAAGGCCACCGGCGTCGGCGGCTGGAGCGACGACGATCTCGTCGCCTATCTTTCGGCCGGGCGCGTGGCGGGCCACGGCACGGCGTCAGGCCCGATGGGCGAGGCCGTCGACCACAGCTTCAGCCAGATGGCGCCCGAAGACATCCACGCCATCGTCGCCTACCTTCGCAGCGTGCCGCCCGTCGCCTCGCCCGATCTGCCGGCGACATTGGCGCCGCCGGCATCGGCCTCACACAAGGATGGTGTTGCTTCAACTGATGCGCATGGCAAGGTCATATTCGAAGGCGCCTGCGTCAGTTGCCACGGCTGGACCGGTGAAAGCGCCATCTCGCCATTCGCCACGCTCACGGGCGCCTGGGCTGTCAATGATCCCGGCGCGACCAATGTCGCGCAGATCGTGATTTCAGGCACCAAGCGTCATGAGCCGCCCGGGGCGATCTCCATGCCGGCCTTTGGCGCCGCCTATTCCGATGTGGAAATTGCAGCCGTTGCCAACTACGTCACCGCCCGCTTCGGCAGCAAAGGCTCAGAGATCACTGCGCAGGAGGTCGCCGAGCTGAGGAAGCAGACGGCGCAGTAGGATTGAGCCTGCCAGCGCCAGCAATCGTTTACGAATAACTCGGCGCTGCCGGATTGCGGAAGATGTGGATGGGGTCGCCCGGCGTGAAATTGCGGCCGCGGTAGGCGGCATAGGCATAGAGCGCGAGATAGAGAATCGCGAGCGTGCTGACGGCGTAAAACGCCAGGATACCGATCCGTTTCATCCGGCAAACATGCCACGACACGGCGGCACAGGCCAAGACTTCCAACAAAAGGACTTCCGACAAAAAGTCTTCCGGCCGAAAGAACCTCAGCCCTCGCGGCGGCTGAAACGCCCGGCTGCACCAGCGTCACGGACGTGACCGACCGGCAGGCTGACATCGGCGAGCCTTGCCATGTCCTCCTCCCGATCGATCGCCACATAGTTCCCATGCCAATAGGCGAGCGCGGCATCGTCGGCAGAAAGCTCCACATGCAGCACACGGCCGATGATGATGGCATGCGAATGCCGCTCGATGATGTCCTCGGCCTCGCATTCGATCGCCGCCAGCGCGCCGGAAAGCAGCCGCGCGCCCGACGCACGCTCGATCCATTCGGCGCCGGCAAAACGTTCGGCGCCCTTGAGGCCACCCTTGCCGGTAAACCGCTCAGCGATATCGGTCTGATCGGCATTGAGGATGTTGACACCAAAATAGCGATGCTGCTTGAGCAATGGCCATGAGGACGACGCGCGATTGACGCCGACGATCAACGAGGGCGGATCGGTCGACAGCGACGACACCGACGTCACCGTCATGCCCGAGATGTCGTTTCCGGCTCCCGCCGTGATCACGCTGACGCCGCCGACCAGGCGACGCATCGCGGCGCGAAAATACGCGGGCGAAGCTTCGCGGTGGCGTTCGGCAAGACGGACAATCTCGTTCATGGCGTCCTCACTTACAATGCTGCATCCTCTCCGCTGCGCAACAGCTCGCGCAGGATCGTTCCCTCCAGCGCGGCCAGATCACTCGCGCCTCGCTCGCGTGGCCGGGTGATGGCGACATCGAGGTCATGGGCGATGCGGCCCTCCTCGATGATCAGCACGCGATCGGCCAGGGCGACGGCCTCGGTGACATCATGCGTCACCAGGATCGCGGTAAAGCCCTGGTCGCGCCACACCCGGTCCAGCAGCTGCTGCATCGAAATCCGCGTCAGCGCGTCGAGCGCGCCCAGAGGCTCGTCGAAGGCCAGCACGCGCGGCTGGCTGACCAGCGCGCGGGCCAGCGCCACGCGCTGCTTCTGCCCGCCGGAAAGTGCCGCCGGCCATTGCCCGCGCTTGCTATCGAGACCGACTTCGACCAGCGCCTGCGCCGCGCGGGCTTTGGCGTCAGCCACGCTGCGGTCTGTGCCGAGACCAACCTCGACATTGCCAAGCACCCGCGACCACGGCAGCAGCCGCGGCTCCTGGAACATCACGCGGATGTCCTCGCGGCGCGCCTCCTCGCCAAAGGCGATGGTTCCTTCATCCGGCTTTTCGAGCCCGGCGATCAGCCGCAGCAGCGTGCTCTTGCCGCAACCGCTGCGGCCGACGATCGCAACGAACTGGCCCGACGGGATATGCAGATCGATGCCGCGCAGCACGGCATTATCGCCGAAAGATTTGCGCAAGCCCCTGATGGTCAGGGAAAGGCCGCGCCGGGCGCCTTTCGGCAGATGCCGCGCCGGGCGCGCCTGTTCGAGGAAATCCTCCCGCGTCACGGCTTCGGCGATGGTGGGATCAAATCGCAGTGCTTCCTGCATTTTCAACTCTCAGGCTTTGCGGAATGCGGGATGCCAGGCCAGTGTCAGCCGCTCCAACGCGCGCGAGGCGCTGTCGGCGAGCTTGCCCAGCAGGGCGTAGATCAGGATGGAGAGCACCACGACGTCGGTCTGCATGAACTCGCGGGCCTGCATCGCCATGTAGCCGAGGCCGGAATTGGCGGCGATGGTTTCGGCCACGATCAGGGTCAGCCACATGATGCCGAGCGCGAAACGCAAGCCCACGAAGATCGACGGCAGCGCGCCCGGAAAAATCACCCGCCGAAACAGCTCGCCGTCACCCATGCCGTAGATGCGGCCCATCTCGATCAATTGCGGATCGACGGTGCGGATGCCGTGCAGGGTGTTGAGATAGATCGGGAAGAACACGCCAAGCGCCACCAGGAACAGTTTTGCGGCCTCGTCGATGCCGAACCACAGGATCACAAGCGGTATCAGCGCAAGGTGCGGCACGTTACGCACCATCTGCAAGGTGGTGTCGGTGAGCTTGCCGGAAAGTTCCGACAGGCCGTTGGCGAGCCCGAAGGCAAAGCCGATGCTGCCGCCGATCACAAAGCCGATGCCAGCGCGCCAGAAGCTGACCCAGATGTTGTTTTCGAGCTCGCCGGAGAGAAGCAGTTTCCAGCCTGCGCGCACCACGTCGCTCGGCGCCGGAAGCACCCGGTCCGATACAAAACCGGTGGCGCAGGAGATTTGCCAGATCACGACAATGGCAAGCGGCACGATCCAAGGGACCAGGCTAGCGATCAATCCGTCGGCGCGCGGCGAGCGCAGTGCGCGGACGCGCGGAAGACTTTCGATCAGGCTCATGATTGCGAGGCCCTCTGCTCCGGACGATGCTCGCCCGCGATAGTCTCACCGAACGGCCCGGTATTGGCGCGCAGCGGCGTCACGTTGCCGATGCGCTCGAGCTTGAGCAGCGGGAACACCAGCTCGGCAAAGCGATAGGCCTCCTCCAGATGCGGATAACCGGACAGGATGAAGGTATCGATGCCGATGTCCTGATACTCCTTGATCCGCGCCGCGACCGTCTCGGCGTCGCCGACCAGCGCGGTGCCTGCGCCGCCGCGCACCAGACCAACGCCGGCCCAGAGGTTCGGACTGATCTCGAGCTTGTCGCGCCGGCCGCCATGGAGCTGCCCCATGCGCTGCTGCCCGACGGAGTCCATGCGGGCGAAGATCTTCTGCGCCGAGGCGACGGTGTCGTCGGTGACGTGCTTGATCAGATCGTCAGCCGCGGCCCAGGCTGCTTCATTGGTCTCGCGCACGATCACATGGAGGCGGATACCGAACGAAAGCTGGCGGCCGCGCTTGCTGGCCGCAGCCTTCACACGGGCGACTTTCTCGGCAACCTGCGCCGGCGGCTCACCCCAGGTGAGATATTTTTCGACATGGTCGACGGCGACGTCGATGCCGGCATCCGACGATCCGCCGAAATAAAGCGGCGGCCGCGGCGATTGCACCGGCTTGAACAGCAGCCGGCCGTCCTCGATGCGGATATGCTCGCCCTGGAAATCGACGGTCTTGCCGGCGAGCAGATCGCTGTAGACGCCGAGGAACTCGCGAGTCACGGCGTAGCGCGCATCGTGATCGAGGAAGATGCCGTCGCCCTTGTTCTCGACGGGATCGCCGCCGGTGACGACGTTGATGAGCAGGCGGCCATTGGTGATGCGGTCGAGCGTCGCCGTCATGCGCGCGGCCACCGTTGGCGATTGCAGGCCCGGGCGGACCGCGACGAGGTAGCGCAGCCGCTCGGTGAACGGCGCGACGCTGGAGGCGACGATCCAGGAATCCTCGCAGCTTCGCCCGGTCGGCAGCAGCACGCCGAAATAGCCGAGCTGATCGGCCGCCTGCGCCACTTGGCGCAGATAGTTGAAATTGACGTCGCGACCGCCGATCGAAGTGCCGAGATAGCGGCCATCGCCATGGGTCGGCAGGAACCAGAGGACATTGGCCTCCGAGGCTTTTTGCGCGGCGGCTCTTTGCACGGTCATGATCAGGATCCGGGTTTGCGCTGGAGGTCGGATACGGTGATGGCCTTGGGCACCAGGCCGAGCGCGTAGAACGTGTCGGCGATGCGCTGCTGGCTTGCGATCACCTCGTTGCTGATCGGCAAGATCCCGTAGGATTCACGCTTGAGCGATGCGGCGAGCACCGCGGCCGGCAGTCCGACTGACGGGCTCAACTGTTCGGCGACTGCCTCGATATTGTTCTTCGCCCAGTCGTCGGCCTCGTTGAGGGCTTCAAGCACGACGTCCGTGGCCTTCGGATTCTCGGTCAAGAACCTCCGGGACGAGAAGTAGAACTGGTAATTGGAGACGAGGCCGGTGCCGTCCGTGAGGATGCGTGCGCCGGTGGACGCTTCGGCCGCCGCCTCATAGGGATCCCAGATCACCCAGGCGTCGATCGAGCCGCGCGTGAAGGCAGCGAGCGCATCCGCCGGCGCCAGAAACACCGGCTGGATGTCGGTATATTTCAGCCCGGCCTGCTCCAGCGCCCGCACCAGCAGGTAATGGACGTTCGAGCCTTTGTTCAGCGCGACCTTCTTGCCGCGAAGATCAGCCACGGATTTCAGCGGGCTGTCTTTCGGCACGAGGATCGCTTCGCCGCGCGGCGCCGGCGGATCATACGCGAGATAGACCAGCGGCGCGCCGGCGGCTTGCGCAAAGATCGGTGGCGTCTCGCCCGTGATGCCGAAATCGATGGCGCCGACATTGAGGGCTTCGAGCAGCGGGGGCCCGGAAGGAAACTCCGTCCAGCTCACGCTGTAACCAAGCGGCTTGAGTTTCCCCTCGAGCGTGCCCCTGCCCTTGAGCAGAACCAGCTTGCCGTATTTCTGATAGCCGATGCGGACGACCTTGTCCTGGCCGTAGCTCGCGCCAACGGTTGCCGCTACCGCGCTGACCGATAACACGGCGGCCGCGATCCATCTTTGAAACCAACGCATATTTGTCTCCGGGATTTGCTGCGGACCGGCTTACGAGCCGGGCGTCCATTTCCAGACGATGTCGGCGACCTTCACGGGTTTCGGGATCAGGCCGAGGCGTGCGAAACGGTCGGCGACCGCCTGCTGGCTCCGAAGCACCTCGTCGTCGACGGGAATGACCTTGTAGTTCGAGCGATCAACGAAGCGCCGGATGGCTTCGATGTTGACGCCGGTTGCCGCGGCTTGCGCTTGTGCAACCTCTTCTTGATGCGCGTTGGCCCAGACGCCCTCAGCGGCGAACGCAGCGTTGAGGCGGGTTACCAGCGAGGGATATTTTTCGACGAAATCCGAGCCTACGATGTAGAAGGCGTAGGGATTGTGCACGTCCTTGTCGAAGACGATCACACGCGCATTTTCTTTCAGTTCGGCCAGCGCCAGATAGGGGTCCCAGATCGACCAGGCGTCGATCGAGCCCTTTACGAAGGCCGCCGTCGCATCCGAAGGAGCGAGCGGGGTGGGCACGATATCGCTCCACGCGATACCCGCCTTCTCAAGCGCGGCGACCAGCAAATTGTGGGCGCTCGATCCCTTGCCGTAAGCGATGCGCTTGCCCTTGAGATCGGCGAGCGTCTGGATCGGCGAGTCCTTCGGGACGATGATGGCCTGGGTATTGCCGTTCTGTTTCACCGCGGCTGCGTAGCGGATCCTGGCATTGGCGGCCTGGGCGAAGATCGGCGGCGCGTCGCCAACATAGCCAAAATCGACGCTGCCGACATTGATGGCTTCCAGCAGCGGCGGACCGAACTGAAAATCGACCCATTGCACATCGATGCCCGACGGCTTGAAAGTGTCTTCAAGGGCATGACGCTGGCGCACCGCCGGGAAGAAGCCGCCCTTTTGCGTGCCGATGCGGATCACCTTCGGCAGGTCTTCGGCGCGCGCCGTTCCGGCTATCGCGGCAGCGGCTGCCCCCGCCAGCGACATCTTCAGAAATTCCCGACGCTTCATTTCCATCTCCAACGCGATAGACAAAAATGATGGTGCGACGCCGCTAGACTGTCGAGACCTCGGCAAAAATAGCAATGCGCGCGCTGTCAAGATGAACGCGACGCATTGTTTGTAACGAGCGCGTCGGCTCTGCGGCGAAAATCTTCTGGGCGACCTTCGCCGCAAATCGTTAATCATGAAATGAGCAACGGGAACTCATCATGCCATCCATGCAAACAAAGAGGCCGGCGTCTCCGCCGGCCCTTTCGAGATACATGTTTGGAGCACTACAGCTTGATCGGCACGAAATGATTGAACGCAATCAGCACGATCAGGAGCGCGATGCCGAGCCCGAGACTCCAGCCGATCAGCTTCTTCTCGATCGGGAGCAGTGGCTCGACGGGTGCCTTCAATTCTTCCCTGAGATCGGTTTCCGACATGGTGCGCCTCCCTTGATCAGCTTGCGAGCGGCGGCTTGACGCCGGAGAAGAATAGCCAGGAGATCAAAAGCCCGACCCAGATCACGAAGCCGAACAGGCTGACGAAATAGACAGCGGCGAGCTTGCCGAAGCCTTGCTGCCACAGCTTGCGGAAATCCGAGAGCACGCCGATCGAGAAGAAGGTCAGGATGAAGAAGATCACCCGGAACACGTTGGCCTCGCCCGCGGCCGCCGGCAGCGCCTTGGCGATGTCGGGCGTGGTGCCGACCGCAAGCCAGAGCGAGATCACGAACACCAGGATGAAGCCGAGAATGAATTTCGGGAAGCGTTGCCAGATTTCGCCCGCCTTCGCCTTGTCCGGCCCCTTGTCGATGTGGTTGGTCCAGATGTAACCGAGGATGAACGCCCAGATGCCGATGAAGATATCGATGAAGATCTTCACCGTCGTCGTGGTCGCGAGAATCCACCCCGGTTGATATTTGATGCCCTCAGTCGCGGCTTTCGCCATGATCAGCGACTCGGTGATGCCGCCGCCCGCAACCGCCGCGCCGTCGGTCTTGATCGCAAGCCCGATCCAGGCGCCCGCGACCAGCGGCTCCTGCCACAGGAAAGTCTGGGCCAGGAACGGCAGGATCAGCACTTCGACCACGGCGAACACGACGACCAGTGACGACACCAGCACCGGCACCGCCGGCCGCGCCCGTATTGCGCCGCCGGTCGCAATTGCCGCCGCCACGCCGCAGATCGAGATGCCGGAGGCGAGCGGCACCGACCATTCGCGGCTGAAGCCGAACCATTTGCGCGCCACGTAGTAGATCACCGCCCAGTAGATCAGGTAGGCCTCGACGATCGCCGCCGCGCCGCGCAGGAGCAACGAGGATGCGAGGTTGAGACGAGCCGCGGCAGTCACCGCCACCGTGGCGCCGAGAATGACGATCGCGATCTTGACGTAGAGTTCGGGGCGGATCGCTTCCTTCAGCCACGCCGCAAAGCGCGGGAAGAAGTTGGCGATGACGAGGCCCGACAGCAGCGCAATGACAAAGCCGCCTTCATTGGTCAGCTTGAGCGACCATGAGATGCCGAATTTCTGCTGCTCCGCCGGCGTCACCGCGGCGATATGGGCATAGCTGCCGACAATCCAGCTTGCATAGGCTATGGCGAAGACGGCGGTGAAGGCAGTCGCAAATTTCCTGACATCGGCGCCCAGCGTGCTGACGCCGATGGAGAGCACGAGGAGCAGCGCCGCATAGGTGAGCAGCAGGGAAACGACGCCGCCGAGCGGGGCATAGGCTTTGGCGACCGGCGCGAGCGCGCCTGCGATATCAGTATAGACCGAAGTCGTGACCGCCCAGCCCAACAGATCGACGCCGCCGACCGAAAACAGTGCCAGCGCAAATACCAGGAGGCCAATTGCGACCGCGAGCCAGTCCTCATTCAACAGCGCCCGCTGCGCCAGCGCGGGCTCCGATGCCTTGACCGCGATATCCGACATAGTCTTCCCCCGACCCGATGCGCAAAACGCCAAATGCGCGTTGCGCAAATGTCGGGCGAAAGCGTTGCCGCGGCAATCTCACAGAATTTCTTTGTTTTCGGCGCGACGATAACGGTCTTCTCCGCCGGCGTATTCGCGGAGAAGGAAAATACGGTTCGTTAAGAATGGAGGGCCCGACGGGGTATACCGCCGGGCCCTCGCGCTGGCTCGAGAATACGTCGCCGATTTAGCCCGCCGCGACCTTCTGCGGCGACACGCTGACCGCGAGCTTGCCGTAACGGTCGGTGAACGCCGCGGTGTCGATCTCCTCGAGCTGGATCGCGCCGCTCATGACGCCCTTCTTCCATTCCTCATGCTCGGGATCGTGCCGAAACTCCGGCATCACTTCCTTGGCGAACAGCTCCAGCGACTCGCAGATATGCTCATGCGTGTTCTTGCCGGCCTGGTTGAGCAGGATCACCTGATCGATATGCGATGCGCGGAAGCGCCGCAGCTTTTTCGCTATGGTTTCCGGCGAGCCGATCAGGCCGCCGCGCAGCGCCGCCTCCTGCGCCTCCGGATTGTCGCGCTTCCACTTGTTGTACTCGTCCCACATGTTGACCGTGCCCGGCGCCGGACGCGCCCGGTTCTGGCCCTGGCCGTAATAACGCAGCGCAAACTGGAAGAAGGTCGCGCCATCGGCGCGGCGCCGCGCCTCCTCGTCGGTCTTCGCGCACATGAAGAACGACACCAGCGCCATGTTCGGGTTGATCTCGTAGTCGGCGAGCTTCTTCAGCCGCTTGGTGATGGCGTTGTAATAGGCATGCACCCAGGCATGCGCGGCATCGGCACTGACGAACTGGAAGCCGAGCGCGCCAAAGCCGTTCTGGCCCGCGCGCTCGATGGTCGGCAATTGCGAGCAGGCCATCCACAGCGGCGGATGCGGCTTCTGTACCGGCTTCGGCACGACATTGCGCAGGGGAATGTCGAAATATTTGCCGTGGTGCTCGGTGCCGATCTTGGTGAACATCGGGAAGATCGCCTGAACTGCCTCCTCGAACACCTCGCGCTTGGTTTCCATGTCGCGGCCGAATGGCGTCAGCTCGGTGATCGAAGCACTCTCGCCCATGCCGAATTCGCAGCGGCCGTTGCTGAGCAGATCAAGCACCGCGACGCGCTCGGCGACGCGCGCAGGATGATTGGTTGTGAGCTGGAAGATGCCGTGGCCGAGCCTGATCTGCTTGGTCCGCTGACTCGCCGCCGCGAGGAAGGATTCGGGCGCCGGCGAGTGCGAATATTCCTCGAGGAAATGGTGCTCCACCACCCAGGCGTAGTCATAGCCACAGCGGTCGGCGGTCTCGAGTTGCGTCAGGGCATTCTGGTAGAGTTTCAGCTCGTCGCCCTCGACCCACGGGCGCGGCAGTTGCAGCTCATAGAAGATGCCGAATTTCATGACGTCTCTCCCAAGGCCCACCGTGAAGGACCACCGTTATTTTTCGGTCAGTGTAATCGGCGCTCTGGCCCTGTCTAGCGGCGGTTGCGCATACCAATTCCGCGCCGCGGAAGTCGACTTGATCGGAACTGCCGAATGATTAATTTGGGAGCTTGCGAGTCGCAGTCCGTAGGCTCCCTCCCCTCAAGGCGCATGACCAGTTTCACCCCGCACCAGGATGCCGCGCTGAAAGCCGTTGCCGACTGGCTCAAGGCCAGGCCCGGCAAGAGCGGCACGCCGCCGGTGTTCCGCCTGTTCGGCTTTGCCGGCACCGGCAAGACGACACTGGCGCGGCACATCGCTGATGGCGTCGATGGCGAGGTGAAGTTCGCGGCCTTCACCGGCAAGGCGGCGCTCGTGATGCGCAACAAGGGCTGCGACAACGCGTCCACCATTCACTCGCTGATCTATCGCGCGCGGGAATCCGGCGTCGAGCAGCCGAGCTTCGAGCTCTGGGACGACGCACCGGCCTCGAAAGCCAAGCTGATCGTGATCGATGAGTGCTCGATGGTCGATGCCGAGATGGGCCGCGATCTGCTGTCGTTCGAATGCCCGCTGCTGGTGCTCGGCGATCCCGCGCAGCTGCCGCCAATCCAGGGCGCCGGCTTCTTCACCTCGACCGAGCCCGACGCCATGCTGACCGAGGTGCATCGCCAGGCGCAGGACGATCCGATCGTGCGGATGTCGATGGATGTGCGCGAGGGCCGCGAGCTCGACATCGGCCGCTATGGCGAGAGCGAGGTGGTGTCACGCTCCGAGCTCGATCCGGACAAGGTGATGAACGCCGACCAGGTGCTGGTCGGGCGCAACAACACCCGCCGCGCCTACAACATGCGGATGCGCCAGCGCCAGAACATCGAGGAGGCGCTCCCGGTCGCCGGCGACAAGCTGGTGTGCCTGCGCAACAACCGCAAGAAAGGCCTGTTCAATGGCGGGCTGTGGCGGGTGAAGGCGCGCACGCCCTCGCGCTCCAAAACCTCACGCATCCTCAGCCTACGGCTGTCGCCGGACGAGGAATTCCAGCACAAGGTGACGAAGGTCTCGGTGCGCCAGGACTGCTTCGAGGGCGGCATCGAGCAGATCCCGTGGGAGCAGCGCAAACCCTATGATGAGTTCGACTACGGCTATGTGCTGACCGTGCACAAATCACAGGGCTCGCAATGGGACGACGTCGTGCTGTTCGACGAAAGCTTCGCGTTCCAGGACAGCCGCGCGCGGTGGCTGTATACGGGGATTACGCGGGCGGCGAAAAGGCTGAGTGTGGTGGTGTGAGGCTGTTGCCTCATCGTCATTGCGAGCGTAGCGAAGCAATCCATCTGACGGCTTGCGAAGGTACGGATTGCTTCGTCGCTATCGCTCCTCGCAATGGCGGCCGTGGCTATTTCCCCGCGAAATAACAATTCTCCCGCCCCGGCGGCGAGCCGTACGTGACCTGCGACTGTCCCCGCTCGCTATTCGTCGAGCACCCGACGCCATGCGCCCGGAGTCATGCCAGCCAATCGGGTGAAGACTCGCGTGAGGTGGCTCTGATCGCTGAAGCCGCACTCTAAGGCCACATCCGATATCGACGATCGACCATCGCGCAGCTTCTCCTTGGCAAGCTCGATGCGACGCGACAATAGCCATTTGTGCCGCGGCATTCCAACTGTGTGACGAAACGCGCGGGTGAAATGACTCGTCGACAGGCGGCACTCCCGCGCCACATCCGCGAGCGGCACACCACCAAGGTTGGCACTGATAATCTCCTTCGCGCGTCGCTCCTGCCATGGCGCGAGCCTACCGAGGGGAATCCGCGATACCGATCGCATGCCTCCATAGGTTTGAGCGACGTCTATCCCAACCGCCAGCGTGACGTGGTCGACAAATAGCCGGTTAGCTTGGTCGGCACGGCTGAGCGCCGGTAGGACTGAGCTCCTGAGCCTGAAAATCATGGCGTCTTCGATGCCGGAACCGGACTTATCGTTCAAATCGCCAATGTGCGGCGCGCTCACGTCGTCAGCGATCGCGTTCAACGCTTCGCGCGACAGGTAAAAAAGCAGGAAGTGATACGGGTGGTCGACGAGACACTTGCGATCGCGCCTCATGTCATAGAGATAAGTCTCCCCGGCTTGCATGTCGCTCCAGCCGTTCCGACATCGAGGTGTTCTTCGACAGCCTGCCGGAGCCGGTTGATCTCGAGCTCGATCACAAGAACCGCGTTCTCTACTGGACCGACCGCGGGGACCCTCCGCGCGGCAACACCGTGAGCCGCGCCTCCATCGACAGCAAGCCGGTCGAGCCAGAGATCGTGGTGACCCATCTCATGGAGGGGATCGGTATCGCGCTCGACGTTCCAAACGATCGCATGTTCGTGACCGATTTCGCCGGCTCGGTTTACTCCGCGCGGCTCGATGGATCCGGTGAGCGAAATTTCCTCTACGCACAGGGCAATCTGACCGGCATCGCGTACGCCGAAATCCCGAAAGAGAAGTGACATGTCGCAAAACAAGCCCGTGGCGCTTGCCGAGGGATACGAGCGGCTCGTTGAGAAAGCTTCGTACGCCGATGCAGCCAAGGCATTGGCCCGGTCGGCTGGTCGCGCTGTTCCTGACGAAAGCTCGGCCATGTGCTGCTGACCTGCCGCGAGCACATCATTGGCTCCTCCTTAGAGCTAGTAACGCAAGGAGCAACTGCATGTTTGGATTGACTGCGCTGGAGCTGGCCCGCATCCAGTTCGGGGTCACGATCTCCTTCCACATCATCTTTCCTGCGATAACCATCGGGCTGGCAAGCTATCTCGCCGTGCTCGAAGGCCTGTGGCTCTGGAAGAGGAAGGAGGTCTACCGCGACCTGCATCATTTCTGGGCCGGCATATTTGCTGTGAACTTCGCGATGGGCGTCGTCTCCGGCCTGGTGATGGCCTACCAGTTCGGAACCAACTGGAGTTATTTCTCGGCTTTCGCGGGCAGTGTCACCGGGCCGCTGCTCACGTATGAGGTGCTGACGGCCTTCTTTCTCGAAGCCGGCTTCCTTGGCGTTATGCTGTTCGGCTGGAACAAGGTGGGACCTGGTTTGCACTTCTTCGCGACCATCATGGTCGCCATCGGCACGCTCGTCTCCGCGACTTGGATTCTTGCCTCCAACAGCTGGATGCAGACGCCGCAGGGCTTTGAAATAATCGACGGCCGCGTCGTGCCGGTGGACTGGTTGAGGTGATTTTCAATCCCTCCTTTCCCTACCGCCTTGCGCATATGACGATCGCTTCCTTTCTCGCCACCGCGCTCTTTGTCGGCGCTTCGGGCGCCTGGCATTTGCTGCGGGGAAGGGCGACGCCGGCGACGCGGACCATGTTCTCCATGGCAATGTGGATGGTTCTGGTCACGGCGCCGATCCAACTAGCAGTCGGAGACCAACATGGTCTTAACACCCTCAAATACCAACCCGCCAAGATCGCAGCGATCGAGGGCCACTGGCAGAATACGCCGGGTGTGAGCGTCCCGCTCATTCTGTTCGGCGTGCCCGACATGACGGCTGAAGCGACGCGCTATGCGCTCGAAATCCCCTACCTTGGCGGCCTGATCCTCACCCACGACGTCCACGGCCACATTCCTGGTCTAAAGGAGTTTGCGGCCGCGGACCGCCCGAACTCGACCGTGGTCTTCTGGACCTTCCGGGTGATGGTCGGCCTGGGGATGCTAATGCTTCTGCTCGGGCTCTGGAGCATCTATCTGCGCTGGCGAAGCGACCTCTTCGGCTCGAAAATCTTCCTGCACTTCGCGACGGCGATGGGGCCCGCCGGATTGATCGCCATCCTTGCCGGTTGGCTGACCACCGAGATTGGACGACAGCCATGGGTGGTCTACGGCGTCATGCAAACAAAGGACGCGGTATCGAATCATTCGCCGCTGGCGCTTTCCATGACTCTGATCATTTTCATCGTGATGTATTGCGCGGTATTCGGCACCGGCATCAGCTATTTGCTGAAGCTTGTCGCGAAAGGACCGCAGGAAGGCGAGCATGCGCGTCGTGAGGGCCAGACGCTTCGGCCGGCGCGGCCTCTCTCCGCGGCGCCTGACAATGTCGATCCAATAGGACGGGGAGAATGACCATGGGCATCGATCTTCCGCTTATCTGGGCCTTCATCATCGCTTTCGGGCTGATGATGTATGTCATCATGGACGGGTTCGACCTCGGAATCGGCATCCTCTCGCCGTTCGTCCGCGGGCGTGCCGAGCGCGATACTATGGTGAACAGTGTGGCGCCCGTGTGGGATGGCAACGAAACCTGGCTGGTTCTGGGCGGGGCTGCGCTGCTTGCGGTGTTTCCACTTGCTTATTCGATCATCCTGAGCGCGCTATACCTGCCTCACATACTGATGCTGGCGGGCCTGATCTGGCGCGGCGTCGCCTTCGAGTTCCGCTTTAAGGCAGGCAAGGCGTACAAGCCTTTTTGGGACAAGGCGTTCGCCTTTGGCTCCTATCTCGCGACCTTCTTCCAGGGCGTAGCGGTCGGCGCTTTCATCAACGGAATTAAGGTCGTCAACGGCGCCTATGCCGGCGGGCTGTTTGATTGGCTTACGCCGTTCAGCGTGTTTACGGGCGCGGGGCTGATTGTCGCCTACGCGCTCCTCGGCGCGGGCTGGCTGGTGATGAAGACAGAAGGAGAGCTGCAGCAGCGCATACGCCAACTGGCTCGCCCGCTCGCGCTCGCTTTGCTAGGCGTAATCATCGTCGTCAGTCTGTGGACCCCCTACGCTCATCCTGAGGTGGCAGCGCGCTGGTTTTCACCGCCCAACATCCTGTTCTTCGCGCCGGTCCCACTGCTCGTGCTGTTCGCCGCCTGGGCAATCCTGCGGTCGCTGGCGCGCGACGGCAACGCCACGCCATTCCTCTTGGCCCTGCTCCTCATGTTCCTGGGCTATACGGGCCTGGCGATCAGCCTTTGGCCGTATATCGTCCCGCCCGCCATCTCGATCTGGGATGCGGCCGCTCCACCCCAGAGCATGGGTTTCACCCTGGTCGGCGCGTTGTTCATCATCCCATTTATCCTCGGCTACACGGCTTGGTCTTATTACGTGTTCCGCGGCAAGGTGCGCCTGGGGGAGGGCTATCACTGATGCCCGAGCGCATGACCGTCGGCCGGTTCACTTGGCCGAAGCGCATCGGCTGGCTCGTTCTCCTCTGGGCATCCAGCGTGGCCGGACTAGCCATCCTCGCGGTGCTGGTTCGGGCACTGATGTTCGTTGCCGGCCTTACGGCGTAATTCGGAAGGTCGCGCCGATATGCCGACGGGCTCTGAGGATGTCGGCTTATCGAAGACCGGTCGTTCGACCAGCTGCGAACAAGCATTGGCAAGCCTTCCGCCGAACGCCTAGGCATCACCACGGGCTCGAGTTCTGCCAGTGCCGCTCCTAAATGGTGGCCACTTTGAGTGTGCAGACGTCCGATTCGCTGTCCGGGGGTGATGAGACCGCGTGTGTGGCTCTAGCTATTTCCCCGAAAAATAAAAATCCTCGCGCCCGGGCGGCGAGCCGTAGGTGAAGGGCTGCTGCTCGTGTTTGGTCGCGGTCCAGACGTCGTCGCGGACGATGTCGAACAGTTTTCGGACCTCGACATGCTCCTTGATGTCATGCGCCAGCGCGGTCGCGAACGGGCTGTCCTTGCCGTCGCCGTCGAGCGCGGTCTCGCCGTGCTTGGCGGCATAGACGACCATGAAGCCGGCCGACGGCTCGATGTCGGAAAAGCCCTTGTCGACCAGTTTCAATTCCAGCGTATGCTTCATGGTCGAGGCAAAGGGGTTGTCGCGGCAGGCATCGAGGATCACGAGCCGCAGGCCTCGGGCGCCGCCGACCGTCGCAATCACCTGCTCCAGCGCCACCGCCTCGATCTCGGCGTCCTTGTCGACCGCAAGCTTGGCATCGACCGGCACCAGATAATTCACGCCGCCGACTTCAAAGCCGTGGCCTGCGTAATAGATCACGGCCCAGTCGGCCTTCTCCGCCTCAATGGCAAAGGTCTTGAGAGACTCGAAGAACTTGTCGCGGGTGAGATCGTTGGCGAGCGTCACGGTCTGGAAACCGAGGCTCTTCAATTGGTCGGCGAGCAGCTTGGAATCGCGCGGCGGATTGTCGAGCGGATGCACGTTCTTGTAGGCGCCGTTGCCGATCAGGAGCGCGATGCGCCGGCCGGTGGCTGCGCCGGGTCCACCCTCGGTGAGCGCGGCCAGGCGCTCCTGCGCGGTTTTCCTCGCCATCACGACGTCGATGTCGTCATATTTCGTCAGCGCGACGGCAGCGGAGCGGTAGTCGGCGCGCGCCTGGGTCAGATCGCGCCGACGCTCGAACAGCTGGCCGCGGCCGACATGGGCGCGAACGTTGTTCGGGTTGAGGGCGAGGATATCGTTGTAATCCTTCAGCGCCGCGTCCAGATTTCCCTTGGCGAGATAGACGTCGGCGCGGTTGGCCATCACATACTGGTTCTTCGGATTGATGTTG
>Ga0210387_10000875_pt1 | contig 22069 bp, 13 predicted proteins | sample IncBWC7OmetaG_FD_160108 | JGI IMG/M metagenome (GOLD analysis project Ga0210387, IMG submission 160108) | Forest soil microbial communities from Barre Woods Harvard Forest LTER site, Petersham, Massachusetts, United States - Inc-BW-C-7-O ...
AGACGGAAATCCACAAGGGCTCTCTCCGGACGGCGCGTGGGTCCTGACTCTCACACACAATACCCCCGTTCAATTATTTCTCCTTCCCACCAAGGCAGGCGCGCCTCGCAACGTGACAAATGACTCGATTGACCATGTGGCTGCCGGCTGGACTCCCGACGGAAAACAGATTGTCTTCGCTGGAAACGAGCCGGGCAAAGGCGTTCGCCTTTATATTCAAGACCTCGTGGGCGGCAAGCCAAGAGCCATCACCCCGGAAGGAGGCGGACTTCCAGTGGTTCTGGTCTCGCCTGATGGAAAATTCGTGGAAGGGGTGGATGCGGAAGGCAGGCGCCTGCTTTACCCCTTGGACGGAGGCGACCCGCGCCCGGTTCCCGGTATTCTCTCCGGCGAGTCGTTGGTTGGCTTCTCATCCGATTCGAAGTCGGTTCTCGTCCACAATTTCGCTGGATTGCCCAGCAAGATCACCCGCGTGGATTTGGCTACGGGCAAACGCACCGAGTGGAAACAGATTTTCCCGGCTGATGCCGCGGGCGTGGACGCGATTGGCGGCATCGCTATCACGCCGGACGAAAAATCGTACGTCTATTCCTATTCGCGGACGCTTTCGGATTTGTACGTAGTGGATGGATTGAAGTGACAATCCGGCCAGGATTGTCATCCTGAGGAGCCCGCCGCGGCGGGCGACGAAGGATCGTTGCTCGGCCGCTCGAACCGGATTCTATTGCACGCGCTGGATGTAGCGGGCTTCGGAAGTGTCCACTTTCACTTTATCGCCGGTGCCGACGAACGGCGGAACGTTGATCACGAGACCTGTTTCTAGTTTAGCGGGTTTCATCACCGAACTTGCCGTAGCCTTCTGAATACTCGGCTCCGTATCAACCACCGTCAGATCCACCGTGTCGGGAATCAGAACGCCGATGGGCTTGTCGTCGTAATACTCGATTTTCACCGGCATGTTAGCGATCAGGTAGTCCTTGGTGTCGCCGACGATGTCATTCTGCAGCGCGAGCTGTTCGTAATTTTCCGTGTTCATGAAGTGATGGCCTTCGCCGTCACTGTAAAGGTATTGGAACTCGATCTCGTCGACGATCACTTTTTCGACGAACTCTTCTGCGCGGAACCGGTAGTCAGTCATTGATCCGGTGCGAAGGTTGCGCATCTTGGTCTGCATGGCGGCGCGCTTGTTACCGGGCGTGCGGTGGTCGACGCTGTACACGTGGTACAGGTCGCCTTCATGCTGAATGATCATGCCTGCACGCAGTTGGGTAGCCTTCAAGGCGCTCATCGGATGCTCCTGATTTCGCTGGGTGTTTCCTGCAGAGTGGCAAGCAGCAGTCGCCTGCCTAGCAAGAATTTCACGCTGAGTCGAAACAACAATTATAGCGGCGGGGTGCGGGCTGGGTCAAACGACGGAGACAGAATCACCAAGTCTCCACTGAGGCCCGTGCGAGAAAGATGAGTAACCCCGGCGGGCATCGGCGTCGCGCCATGTTATTTACGGCAGCGAGGTCGGGTGCGCGCGGCCTTCGGCCATTATTTTTTCGATTTCGTCGACGTTGCGCGGTAGCTTTTCGGTCATCAGCACATGGCCGTCGGCAGTGATGAGCACGTCATCTTCAATGCGCACGCCGATATTTTCATCGCGAATGTAGATTCCGGGCTCGATCGTGACCGCCATTCCAGCTTTGAGAGGCTGGTGGAAGTCAGTAGGATCGTGAACGTTCAGACCCAGGCCGTGGCCAAGTCCGTGCACGAAATATTTCCCGAGCGGCTTGCCGTCCTTATCCTTGCCGTGCGTATTGATGTAGTTGTAAGCAATTTCGTGGAGGCTGCCGGTTCCGGGCGCGCCGTACATGTAGACGCCCGGCTTTGCCGCCGCGATCGCGGCATTTTGCGCGCCGAGAACGATGTCGTAAATTTCGCGCTGCCGCGCGGTGAACTTTCCGTTCGCCGGAAGCGTCCGCGTGATGTCAGCATCGTAGCCGCCATACTCACCGGCTACGTCGAGGACCACCACATCGCCGTCCTTGATTTCATTGTCGAGCGCGTCGTAGTGCAACACGGTTGAGAAATAGCCCGCTCCGACAATTGGCGAATACGCTTCGCGCGAACAGCCCTCCCATTTGTGGACTTCTTCCATCTTCGCGGCCACCTGATATTCGTACAGGCCGGGATGCATCATCTTCATCGCGGCGAGTTGTGCATCGACGGATGCGTCGACAGCTTTTTGCAGCAGCGCAAGCTCTCCGGGCGACTTCACCATACGCATCGCGGTGAGGTCTTCCGTGATGTCGTTGATTTCCGATTGTGGCGGCAGCGCCTCTTTCAGCCAAGCGCTCCAGGTGGCGAGCTGCGGGTAACCGTTCTCAGGACCCTTCGGCAGCGCCGTGTAAAACTTAGGATTCGTCTTCGCGAGATTTGCGAGATCGATTCGCAAGTCGGCAAATGGCCTGACGGCTTGAAAGCCCGTTTTTTCGGCGACGCCCGGATCGTTGGGGCCGAGATGCGCTCCTCCCCAGATGGATTCCCTCGGATCGCGCGGCGGCAGGTAGAGAATTTCAGTGGGACCGGTGGACGATTTACCGCCGGATGCGTCAGGAATCAGGACGAGAGCAGCGTCGGGCTCGCTATAGCCGGTGAGGTAGTAGAAATTTTCGTCCTGGAAAAACACCGCGACTTCTCCTGCGTCGTTGCGACTGGTGTAGCCGAAAAGAACAACGGGCCCGTCGATTTCGGAGCGCAACTTGGCTCGTCGCCCTTGATATTCCGCCGCCGGCTGCGGATAGCGCGCCTGAACGAGTAAGGCGGCGAACGAAAGCGCGAGCGCAGCGAGTGTGCAGCGGAGCGCGAGTGTCCGAAATTTCATTGAGAGTCCTCCGAGGCTAATAGACGAGGCGCGATGATAAAAGGATAGGCGCGACCACACCAGAAGTATTCTTAGATCGCAATTCCGCCCGATGTTGTCATCCTGAGCGCTAGCGAAGGATCTCAGCGCTTGAATTCGCCACGCACTTCGACAACGAACGAGCTTTGAACGCTGCTAAAACCCGGGCGCGCCGGTAGAAGCAGGCCGAACTTCGCCGGATTCAACGCCGAAGCGCAGGCGGTCGATGTATGTCTGACCGAGGGACATCAGGCCGGTGTACAGGTAGCCCCAGACGAAGAGCAGCAGAAATGGCACCGTGGCGTAATTTTCCATTTCGATGGCGTAGACCACCGCGGCTGCGAAGTACAAACCGAGCGCAACTTCCGCATAAGGCATCCAGCCTGCGCCCTTCCGGTATTTCTTCTTTGCCCAGCCGCCGTCCGTTTGCGCGCCCGCTTCCACGCGGTATTTCGGCGTGCGCACAAATTCAGATTTCACTCCGAAGATTGCCTCCATCACTGCCATCGCATTGCGCACGGAAAGTCCGATGCCCACGGCCATGATGAACGGAAGATAGAGGAACGTCCGCTTCCAAGTTTTTGGATAGATCGCGCGCTCGGCTGCCAGATAAAACGAAGAGATCGAGCACGTGGATGCGATGAATAGCGGTAAGTCGATCACCAGCACTTGGAACCAACCCTGGTAGAAACGCACGATCATCGCGGGCAGCAAAATAATCGAGAGGAAAACCATCAGCGGGTAGCTGATGTTTGCGGTGAGGTGAAAGAAGGCTTCCGCTTTCACGTCGCCGGGCACATTTGAACGCATCACGCGCGGCAGGATTTTCTTCGCCGTCTGCATCAAGCCTTTGGCCCAACGCGCTTGCTGCGATTTGAACGCGTTCATCTCCACCGGCAATTCCGACGGGCACTCGATGTCTGGCAGGTAGATAAACTGCCAGCCGCGAAGCTGTGCGCGATAGGAAAGATCGGTGTCTTCTGTGAGCGTGTCGTGCTGCCAGCCGCCCGCGTCTTCGATAGCAGCGCGGCGCCAGATGCCGGCGGTGCCATTGAAATTGAAGAAAAGGCCGCTGCGGAAGCGCGCTGAATGTTCCACGACAAAATGGCCGTCGAGCAGAATCGCTTCCACTTCCGTGAGCTTTGAGTAGTTGCGATTGATGTAGCTCCAGCGCGTTTGCACCATCGCGAGTTTTGCGTCTGCAAAATACGGCACGGTGTTGCGCAGGAAATCGGCGGGCGGAATGAAATCGGCGTCGAAGATCGCGACGAATTCGCCGCGCGCGGATTTCAGTCCTTCCTGCAGCGCTCCAGCCTTGAAGCCTTCGCGGTTGTCGCGATGAATATAGGCGATCGGCAGGCCAAGCTGCTGGTAACGCTCGACGCAATTTCGCGCCACTTCCTGCGTTTCGTCGGTGGAATCGTCGAGCACCTGGATATCGAGCAGCTCCCGCGGGTAATCGAATTGGGCGATGGCGTCAACGAGGCGCTCGATCACGTAGCGCTCGTTGTAAATGGGAAGCTGCACGGTGACGCGCGGCCATTCCGTGATTGCGGGAGGCGGCGGCGCGATGTTTTTGCGATTTTTGTAAAAATGGTAGACGAGCGCGTAGCGGTGAATCCCGTACATCGCGAGAATAATCATCACGACGAAGTACGGCGTCATCACTGCCATGTCGAACGAATTGAGCTGGTACAGCCCCTTGAACGGATTCGATAGCGGATCGGTATTCCTGCGCCAGTAATCTGTGACAGGATTCGCCGCAGGCGCGAGCCAGCTTGCAATTGTGTACAGCGACATCAAGATGCACCTGCTCCTAAATGCCCTAAATGATTGAGCCTGCTACGATTCCCGCGAGGGGTACGGGCGAGCGGATTTAATCTATACGACCGGGCGAAACCGTGTCAACGAATGGTTGTTGGGTCGGAGATTCACGGACCTTCGCGTTGACGAGGTAGTATTCGCCGGCACAAACTTGGCTGGACCGCACGTGCGGGTGATGTTTTTTCTTGGTATCGAGATTCAATTCGCGCGTAAAGTTACGGCGATTCCTTTCTGTCGATGACGAGATTGCATCTATGAAAGTTGGTCGCAATGATCCGTGCCCTTGCGGCAGTGGTTTGAAGCACAAGAAGTGTTGCCTCGATCGCACAGCCGCAAAAGCTTCAATTGAACCTGGCAGAGTTGCGATGGATTATTACCAATTACCTTTTTTATCGATTCACAACGACTTAGAGCAGCGGAATTACCCGGCAACTCGGCCCCATTTCATTCGCGAATCTTTTTGGAAGTTGGTTCCCCACGGAAAGTACGATGTTGGAGCCCGCTCTGTCCTTCAGAGCTATCTACATCGGGTTGAGGCCGAACTTTCCTCCATCATTGCAAAGCAATCCGTAGGCTACTGGTTGCACCTCTATCGACGAATCGCTCCGACTTCAGCTCTAGGCGAGAAAGACCCCACCACAATCATGTTCGTGCGCTCGATTCTCGAGGCCGCGATCCAGAAATACGCGTCTTTCACGCCTTGCAGCAGGGTCAGTTTCTCAAACGAGGTACCTGTCGAATCAATTCTCAACGGTGCGTTGATGTCACCAGAGTTTGAGACAATTCGTGCGATGCTCAACAAATTGCCCCAGCTCGTGTTAACGCACTTCGCTGTTGACGAAATGCAGGAGTTATATGAAGCAGAAAAGTTGGCATTTGAAATTTGGAGATCCACGGCGGCTTTGAGGATTGTGGGCAAGGGCGCAAACCTCATCGTGGTTGGTCACGACCCCTTTTTCTACGATGATCGGTCAGACGAATTGGACCATTTGGTAACCAGCTACGACGATCGTCGTAGGGAACCAACTGTAACCGCGACCGGCACAGTGTTTGCGACAGACTGGAAGCGCATTGAACCTAAGGATTTTGTGTTCCTGCCCAGCTATAACACTAACGGGATCTCGTTTGTCGATTTACAGAAGGTTTTTGAAGCGTTCAATCTCAGACTCTTTTCGCTCCCAGGCCTCGACTCGCGATTGAACTTTGTATGGTTTCCGTTTGACCTTAGATCCTACTATGACGCACACCGTCCGTACGCATTGAGCTTCAAGATGAGTCACAAAACATCTCTGGAGTCGGTTCTCGCAGTTTTAGCAGCTCTTTGCTGGCGCATGCTTCTAATTTGGCGGACTGAACCGGGCAGAATCATCCACTTTTGGCAAAGAGGTTACGAAGGTCCCTATCGACGTGAATACTTGGAGGTGGAAATACAAACTTTTTTGCCGGCAGCCCTGCAAACGCTTGGAATTCAAAACGAACACGACATCGACCTTAAGGGCGCGATGTCCTTTTGGGAGCTTACACAGGAAAAAAGGTCCAAAATTGACCTCGCCGTTCCAGGTCCGCATTCTCTATTGCTACCTTTTGGCGAAAGCCGACTCTTCGTGGATCACTGCTGGTGTCTGAGGCTTCTTTACAACCTTTTTTTCGGTCTTAATCTACCAGACCAAAATTTTAAAGGGGATGCGTTGGAGGTTGCGGTTAGGCGCGGCACGTCGGTCTTGCCTACACAACCGTGCATTTCGCTCAACGGCGAAGAATTTCAAATTGACGCTGCTTTCGAAATCGGCGAGACACTCGTAATTGCCGAGTGTAAAGCAGTAGGAATATCTTTTGGGGTGGAGCGAGGTGATCCCCAAGCCATTAGTTATCGATTGGCAGTTGTCAATCGGGCTTTGAAGGAAATTGACGACAAGGCCAAGCTGCTGAGTGCTAATCCAATTGGCCGAAATTACGACGTCACAAGATTTCGACGGATTACTCCCATAGCGGTCACGCCGTTTGTGGAATACATCCCGAGTTTAGCTGAACACTACTGGCTTTCCAAAGAGATACCTCGAGTGATTACTCCCTGGGAGCTTCGAAATGTACTGAAAGGCGGCGTCCTCGATAGCCCTGCGATCCTAACTTCTAATGTTTATTTGATTAATCATTGAGAGCGGGGAATCGACTTCTAACTTCTGTCTAACAACTGACCCATCGCGGCTTCGATGGGGGTAGGACTTCAGTTGCCTCGTGGACGCTGGAGGATGTTTGGTTGAGAGCAGCCGAAGTGTCGCAATCTCCGCGGAAGATCACGCAACATCCTTACACGAACAACCAGTTGAACGGGGCTTTTCATCATGCTACCGTCGGCACGGAACTGATGAGAAATATCGGCCACAGCGAAGCGGAAAAACACCGAACAGCCGCTTCGACGAGTCAAAGTTCTAATCGCAAATGCGCGATTAGACTTCCTCTTAAACTCATGAAAACAAAGGATCGCGGGCAAGTCTAATCGCAAATGGATGGCGATTTTCAATATCACATTTCACTTCAAACCGCGGCCCAGAGCCACCCGCGCAGGAGACGTGCTGATGCAATCTGATAGGAACCGGCTGGCGTTCATTTTGATGGTAGTTGGATTCGGGCTGCTTGCGGCGCAACCGCTGGTCGTCGGGCAGCGGCATGTGGCGGAAGCGTCTGGAAAGGCGGGCGCGGCGACGGCGATTAACACGGCATCCGCCAGCGTGCCTACCGGGGACGACGCTGCACTTGCGAAAGCATACCGCTTCGAAAGCGGCGGCTGGATTTACGTTCACCTCGAAGGCTCGCCGCACGATATCGGCTACCAGCACGGTTACCTGCTCGGGCCGGAGATTGCGGATGCGTACGCTGCCGTCAGCCTGCAGATGACGCACGTTACGCAGCGCGACTGGGAATTTTTCCGCCGCGCGGCGCGCGAAATGCTGTGGCCAAAAATTGATCCCGAGTATCAAGCGGAGCTGACAGGAATCGCCGACGGGCTTGCGGCGCGCAAAGTGAAACTCGATCTCTACGACATCGTCGCGATGAATGCGTTTGAAGAGCTGCCCGGCTATTACGTGCCGTGGCTTAACGAGCAGACGAAGGCTCAGAACGCGCCAAAAATCGACAGCCCCGGAAATTGCAGCGCGTTCGTGGCGAATGGCAGTTGGACGAAAGACCACCAGATCGTAATGGCGCACAACAACTGGACGAGCTACATCAATGGCGAACGCTGGCGGATTATTTTCGACATCGTGCCGCAGCAGGGTTACCGGATGTTGATGGACGGTTTCCCTGGAGTGATCGCCAGCGATGACGATTTCGGAATCAATTCCGACGGCCTGATGATCACCGAGACCACGATTTCGAATTTTCACGGCTGGGACTACAACGGCAAGCCGGAATTCGCGCGCGCCCGCAAGGCGATGCAGTACGCCGGCTCGATCGACGACTACGTGAAAATCATCATGGACGGCAACAACGGCGGCTACGCGAATGACTGGCTGCTCGGCGACAGGAAGACCGGCGAAATCGCGCAGTTCGAGCAAGGGTTGAAGCGCACGAAGCTGTATCGCACGATGAATGGCGTGTTCGTGGGATCGAACTTCGTGAGCGATCCCGACGTGATGCGCGAAGACACTACGTTTGATCCGAAGAATATGGCCAGTTCGCCGAATGCGCGGCACGCTCGCTGGGACCAACTGATTGCCGAGAATAAAGGAAAGATTGATACCACAATGGCGGAGGCGTTTCTCTCCGATCATTTTGATTCCTACACCAAAAAAGCAGGACCCAGCCAGCGGACGCTTTGCGGCCACGGTGACGTGGCTGCCGATGGCGATCCAACCTGGGACATGCCGCCCTACGAACCGATGGGCGCCGTCCAAGGCAAAGTGATGGACACAAAAATGGCGGCGAATATGACATTTATCGCGCGCATTGGCCATCCGTGCGGGTCGAATTTCGACGCTGCGAAATTCCTGCACGAGCATCCAGAATTTAACTGGCAGTCACCCGTCATGCGGGACATGAACGCCGGGCCGTGGACGCAATTCCGGATCGGCGAGCCAGAGCTCAATTCAACGGCCGCTGGAAAATAAGTGCGAAATCCCGCATGAGCCTCGGTGTGATAGTCATTTCAGCCGCATGATGACGAGCCAATTGTGACCGCAAACCTTCCCCAATTTTTTGGACTCCTGGGCGCGCTGCTCGTGCTGGCATTTGTCGCCAACCGGCTTTCGAAATGGACGCGCGTGCCGGACGTAATTGTTCTTCTGGCTACGGGAATCGTCCTAGGTCCCGTGCTCCATCTGGTGGACGCTTCGAAATTCGGCGACATGACGCGCGGGTTTGGAACGCTCGCGCTGATTCTAATTTTGTTCGCAGCTGGACTCGAGCTGAATCTTCGCGGTGCGTTGCATCCGTTTGCCGCCGGGACGGCACTCGCGCTCATCAGCTACTCCGCCTCGTTGGTCGCTGTGATGTATTTCTGCCGATACGTGTTGCGGCTTGAGTTGATGCCATCGCTTCTAATCGCGGCGACGTTTGCGTGTATGAGCGGATCGATTGCGCTGCCGGTTCTCGAGCAGCTCGAGATGCGGGAATCGGTGAAGACGATGCTGGTGATGGAAGCGTCGTTTGGCGACGGGTTGGGAGCGCTCGGCGTTGGCGTGCTCGTCGAAATGGCTCGCGGTGGCGGTGACATCACGAACGGGCCGCTTCCGGACTTGCTGGCCCGCGCGGGCCTGGTGAAGGGAAGCCACGGATCGATTGCGACGACTGTATCGGCGCTTCTGCTTTTCAAATTTGTGTTGGCGCTGGCAGTCGCGCTCGTCGCGGGTTACGCCTGGATGCGGCTGCTGCCGCTCGTTTCCGACAGGCAATTCTGGCAGGTGCTTACATTCGCCGCGGTGCTTCTTCTGTTTGCCGCTACGCACGCGATCGGAGGCAGCGCTCTATTCGCAGTGATGGCGTTTGGAGCGACACTGGCAAACCTGCCGGATGCGCGCCATTCCGCGGATCAATTTGTGTTTCGGATTTTGCCCGCGGATCCTAGCAAAGCAATCCATTCATTTCACGCGGAGCTGGCATTCCTGGTGCGCAGTTTCTTTTTTGTGTTGCTTGGCGCACTTGTGGATTTCGGCGGCCTGCGCCGCGAATTTCTAGCGTCGCTCGGAATTGTGGCCGTTCTGTTTGTTGCCCGCGCCGTCTCAGTGCAACTCAGCCGCGTCGTATGGCGCGGGGCGACCCCGCGCGAGCGAGAAGTAGCCACGCTTCTGATTCCGCGAGGGCTCATTACGGCGGTGCTGGCGCTCGATGCCGTTCGCGCGATGCCGGACAAGATTGGGTTTCTTACGCCGCTGGCGTTTGCCGTGATTCTGCTCACAAATTTCCTTGTGCTCGTGGCTGCAGTTCGCGCGAAGGATCTGAATGTGGCTGTGCCGGAGCCTGTTGTTATCGCGATCGAGTCGTCCGGAAGCACTCCCGCTTGAATATCATCCGAGCTTCCCCTGAATTGCCGCGCCGTTCGCAAGTTTGCCCAATCGTTGGCTATCTGATTGGTATCAAGTTGCTTGCGAGCTGTAGAAAATAAGGCTGGGAGGTGCTACAAAAAGTATTGTCGTCGAACGGGTGTGTCTGTGGCCGAAACCTGTACGTCAAAAGGATGCAAAATGCCTGTCCCGGCAGGACTTGCCGAGGACCATTTGTGCGTGCTGCATTACACGCTATTTATCGAACAGGAGTGCGCCGAGATGCGCCGCGAATCGGCTTTGGGCAAGAACAGCCACGAGCGGCAGAACGAGTTCATGGGAAAGATCGCAGACCGCGGAGAAACCCTGGTGCACGTAGCGACGAGCGGATTTCCGATGTCCGACGAAATTAAGGCGCGGGTCCTGAGCACGCTGCTTACGCTGATGAACTGCAGGGAGAATTTGGATCGAGCGTCGATGCGGCAATCGGCGTTGCGGCGATTTGTGGGGTAAGCGATGTTGCTTGCCAAGGCGTAATGGTCAAGTTTAACGGTATGCCGCAAAGGGCACGGCATGCCTTGCCCCTACTGATTAATCTTCATCGTCAGTGACCCATCGAGTTGACCAGATATTGATTTATCCTCGTCGCGACGAAACCCCATCACCGTACTTCATCACGAGCCAATGAAACGCGCGTAGAGAGAGCGCGCGATTGCGGGATCTTGCGTGCCTTTCACGATTGCGCGTCCGTCCGGGAAGACAGTCAATTCGTAGGGGGCAACGCGAAATCGCAGGAGAAATTCGCTATTGCGGACTTCGGATGCCGATGCGCCGGCCACGCGGCGGCCCAGTTCGGCGAGATCGAGAGCGCGCCTGCGCTCGTGAATCTGTACTGAATCGCGGCCGCACATGCTGACGTGCGGCTGAGCGTGACCTTCGAGATAGATAAACTCGCGGCGCCCGCACGCGCGGCAATCCGGATTGCGCTCGACGCGAATCGATTGAAACCGCCCGGACCAAACATCGCAGGAAATCAAATTGCCGTTTAGCGCTTCCGGCTTGCCGACGAGAATCTTAGTGGCTTCCGCTGCTTCGATGGAAGCGATCACTCCGACGGCTGCATTCAGCACGCCAGTTGTGTCGCACGTGTCTTCGGCGGCGATTGCAGCGCCCTTTTTCGCGTTGCCTTCGATCAAACATGCGAGACACGCCGTCAGGCGGGGGCGAATCGTCATTGTGACGCCGTAGCTTCCCACGGCAGCGGTATAAATCCAGGGAACGTCCAGCGAAATCGCGGCGTCATTCACGAGCAGCCGAGCCTCGAAATTATCGGTGCCGTCGAGGATGAGCGGAAAGCCGGAGAGCAAGTCGAGCGCGTTTTCGGGAGTAAGATCGGCGACGATGCCCTCGACGCGCACGCCGGAGTTTATCGCGCGCAGGTGGCGCTCCGCTGCGATCGCCTTCGGCAGCGCGTCGCGCGCGTCTGACTCCTCGAAAAGCGTCTGACGCTGTAGATTCGATGGCTCGACGAAATCGCGGTCGATGATTCGAAGGCTGCCGAGGCCGGCCCGCACCAAAAGGTTGGCAACGACGGTGCCCAATGCACCGCAACCTACCAAAACCGCGCTCGCAGACAGAAGTTTTTCTTGTCCAGCTTCGCCGATACCGCGGAAAAGGATCTGGCGGGAGTATTTTTCGAGCTGCTCGCGATTCATCCGGTCATTCATAGGCGGGACGCATAACTAGAACGAGATGATAGCGCCTTTTCGCGTCCGGCAGGCAACGGGCCTATGCTAACCTGCCTTCTCACTCTCTGGCGCATGAGATTCCCGCTGAAAACATCGCATTCTGGGCTGCGGCGCAGGATATCCTCTGCGTCCGCATGGCTTCTCCTGACTTTCGCCTGCGGCGTGGGAATCTGCCGCGCCGGAAGCGTGGAAGACACCTCGGTGGAAGGACGCCGCGTAACGCAGATTCGGATTATCGACCAGCACGGCGCCATCGTGGGCGGAAAGACGCCGCCGATTACGCTAGAGGTTGGCAAGCCATTCGATTTTGGCGACGAGCGTGAAAGCCTGCGGACGCTCTACCGCACAGGCGATTTTTCAGAGATCAACGTGACCGCCGAGCCTGCGGCGGATGGTGTTGAAATCGATTTTGTCGTGCGGCGAAACTTCTACAACAACGTGGTGCGTATTGAGGGATTGAAGGAGCCGCCTACCGAACCTGCCGCGGTGGCCGCAATGCGATTGAATCTCGGCGAACCATTTCGCGACAGCGCGTTGCGCGAAGCAATCGACCGTCTTCAAGACTTGCTCCGTACCGAGGGGCTTTTTCTAGCGAAAATCACCTGGGACCTAGGACCTCACGAAGACACACGCCAGATGGACATCACAGTCCAGATCGATCCGGGACCGCGCGCGCTCATAGGCAACATCACGGTGAAAAATGAGACGCGCATCACCGATGCGGAGCTCATTGCCAAATCCAAAATCACGCAGAAAAATTCGCTCACTTCAGCCGGGCTCACACGCGGGTCTCAGCGCATCAAGAAATTCCTGGTGAACCAGGGATTTCTCGGAGCCGGTGTGGTGATCACACCCGGAGCGTACGACGCGGCCACGAATCGCGTCCCGCTGAATTTTGAAGTGACAACGGGCTCGCACGTTCGCGTGGAAGTGACCGGTGCGCGCGTCAGCACGGGCCGGCTCCGCAAATTGCTGCCGATCTATGCAGAAGGCGCCGTAGACGAGGATTTGCTGCAGGAAGGGCGCCGGAATATTCGAGATTACTTCCAGCGCGAAGGCTATTTTGATGCGGACGTAACCGTAAGCTCGCATGAGGACGCAAAGAGCGGCGACCGCGTGATCGCGTACGACATTAACCGTGGCAACAAATTCCGGCTTGCAGCAGTCGCTTTCGACGGAAATAAGTATTTCAGCAAAGATCTCCTAACCGGACGCCTTCAACTCCAGAGTGCTTCATTTGCTTCGAATGGCCGCTTCAGCCAGTCGCTGGTGCGCGCGGACACCGATTCGATCAAAGGTCTCTACCTCTCGAACGGATTTCGAGACGCGCAAGTTACAAGCTCGATCGACGACAATTATCTCGGCAAGAAAGGGAATCTGTTCGTCGCGTTTCACATTGTGGAAGGGCCGCAAACGTTGGTGAGCAGCCTCGAAGTGGAAGGCAATCATGCGTTGAGCACTGAGACTCTTCTTGCCGTTTCCGGTTCGACTCCGGGCCAGCCGTTTTCGGAGGCGGGCGTTGCGAGTGACCGCAATAACATTCTTGCGATGTACTACAACGAAGGGTTTCCCGAAGCGCACTTCAATGATGATGTGTTGCCGGGTGCTGACCCCACCCACGTCAAGGTGATCTTTCGCATTACCGAAGGGACGAGGGTTGAAGTTTCGAAAGTGCTTCTCACGGGTTATCAGTACACCCGGCCGGGAGTGATTGCACGACAAGTGCAGATCGTACCCGGACCACTGCGCGAGGGAGACGTGGTCGAAACGCAGCGCAAACTCTATAACCTCGGAGTCTTTAACCGCGTCACGATCGCGCCGCAAAATCCAAACGGAACCGACCCCGATAAAGTGATGGTCGTCGACACGCAGGAAGGAAAGCGCTACACGTTCGCCTACGGCGGCGGTTTTGAAGTCCAAAGGCTCGCCGGGGGAACGTCAAATCCGAGCGGCACGACGATTGGAGCGAGCCCGCGCGGAATTCTGGAGCTCTCGCGGTCGAATATGTTTGGCCGGGCCGAAACACTTTCATTCAAAGTGCGCGCCAGCACGCTTCAGTACCGGGCTGTGATCAGCTACACGGCGGATAACTTCCTCGCGCAAAAAAAGTTGAGCCTGCAACTGACAGCATTCGCCGACAAGACGCAGGACGTCAATACCTTTACCTCTGTCCGTTACGAATTCGCCGTACAAGTCGCGGAGGCGCTTTCACACTCCAGCTCGATCGTGTATCGGTACTTTTTCCGCCGGGTGGATGCTTCGAATTTGAACATCGAGCCGGAAGAAATTCCGCTACTGAGCCAACCAACGCTCGTTTCCGGTTTCGGAGTAACGTACGCGCGCGATCGCCGAGACAATCCTGCCGACGCGAAGCACGGCAACTTCAATACGATCGACACAAGCATCGCGTTCAAATCTCTGGGCTCGAAGGCGAGCTTTTTTCGCGGCTCGATGCAGAATTCCACATATACGACATTCGGACGCGCGTTTGTGTTTGCGCGTTCTGTTCGCTTTGGAGTCGAACAGACTCTACCCGGCACCGGCGAAGTGGACATCCCGTTGCCCGAGAGATTCTTCGCGGGGGGCGGCACGTCTCTGCGCGGATTTTCACTCAACCAAGCTGGGCCTCGCGATCCTGTAACCGGGTTCCCAATCGGAGGGCTTGCGTTGCTGGCGTTCAACCAGGAAATTAGGTTTCCGATGCGGCTGCCATTCATCGGCAACCGCCTAGGTGGAACCCTGTTTTACGACGCGGGAAACGTCTACTCCGACGTGGAGCATATTTCTTTCTCGTGGAGGCCGCAGTCGGCGAACAATAACCTGGCTTACTTTTCACATACGGTGGGCTTTGGCGTGCGTTATCCCACGCCCGTGGGGCCCGTTCGTGTCGACTTTGGATATCAACTGAACCCTGCACAATATTTGGGACAAATTCAGCAGCCTCCTCCGGGACAAATACCGGTCACGCAGCTTTTTCATCTGCCGCATTTCCAATTCTTCTTCAATATCGGGCCGGTTTTTTGATGCGGCGCGCAATTTTTGTTCTCGCGATGACAGTGTGGCTCACAGGCGCTGGAGTAAAGCGAGCGTGGGCACAGAATCAAGCCGTTTCCGGCACGCGCTCAACATCTTCCGGCGCTGCTTCGACGTCGACAGCTGGCACGCCGTCAGCCGGAGTGTCGGGAGTTGGCGGACAAAGTGTGGATGGTATCGCCGCGCGAATCGAAGACGATGTGATTACCGAGAGCGAAGTGCGAGAGCTTGGCGCGTTCCAGAAGCTCGTCGACGGGAACGCGAAGCCTCGGATCGAAGTGATTAAGGAGCTGGCCGATCAGTGGGTTGTGCGCGGTGAGGCGGCGGTGGCCGCGTTCCCTCCGCCCTCCCAAGCGGATGTCGATCGCGCATACGGGGAATTCGTCAAACAATTTCCATCGCCGGAAGAGTTTCGCAGTCGATGCAAGGCGGTTGGGCTCACGGAAGCTGCCGTGCGGCGGATTCTTGCACAGCAACTATTCCTCTCGCACTTCATCGACTATCGGTTTCGGCCCGCAGCGCAGGTGGATCAGGAGCAGATCGAAAAATACTACAACGACGAATTCGTGCCGCAGCTGAAAGCGAAGAACCAGCCGGTTCCAGCGTTGGAAGATGTAGACGACACGATCCGCGAGGTGCTGATCCAGCGCGCTATCAGCGACCGCGCAGCGAAGTGGCTCGACGACACTCGTGAGCACCTGAAGATTGACATCATGATGCAGGGGACTGGCTCGTGAGGATTCGCTGGCGACACTGGTTGGCATCCGCGCTCTTTGTGATCGTGGCGCTCGCCGCCGTGGTGTTTGTGGTGTTTGAGGTGGGAATCGCCGAACGATGGGTCCGTCATATTGTAGTGAGCCAAATCGAACTTCGCACCGGGGCGCGAGTGGATCTCGACGGTTTCCATCTTCGACTACTGCCGCTGCGCGCCGAGCTTGACGGTCTGACGCTTCATGGATTGGAACCTGCAGGGACGCCTCCGCTTTTTCATGCGGCACGCGTAAGTATCGGTATTCATGTGCTGTCGTTTTTCGGCAAGGAAGTGGCGATCGATGTATTACTGCTGGATCAGCCGCAACTTGCTGTGCGATTTGACAAGGATGGCAAAAGTAATCTGCCGACACCACGAGTAGCGCCGAGCAAACGCCCCTGGCGCGATACGCTGTTCAGCCTGCGAATCGGGCACCTTGAGATCCGTAACGGCAGTGCGACGTTGAATGCTCGACGCGTGCCGCTTGCGATGGTAGGAAAGAATCTGGCATTTCAATTACACCTCGACGCGCCACCCGCTGGAGCTGAGTCCTACATTGGCAATCTGAAGTGGGATCAGATCGAACTGACCGAGCGGCGCGACATGCCGTTCCGGTTTGATGTGTCGGCGAAATTCACGTTGCATCCGAATGCGTTTGAACTCGATGAGCTGATATTAAAGCTGCCACATTCGGAGTTGAATCTTCGCGCCGAGCTTCCGGACTTTTCACAATCCGATTGGAATTTGCGATATAGAGGGCGGCTGTCGCTCGCGGATGTACGCACAATTGCCCGCGCGCCGCTTACACCCGACGGTATCGCGGATTTTTCCGGGCAAGCGCGCTACGCATCGAACCAGTGGACCGCAAACGGTCACTACAAGGGCCACGACATCGCTATGTCCTATACGTGGTTTCACTCACGCGATCTTGAAACGTGGGGTGACTATGAGCTCGCGAAAAATCTATTAGTCGTCCAGAACCTGAATGTGACCGCACTCGGCGGGACCGTAACGGGGCGGCTCGAGATGGGCACGAACACGCTGGCGTTTCGAACCGAGACGCAGGCGCGCGGAGTGAGTCTTGCGGAAGCTTTTGCCGCCGTTCAAAACGCGAACTTTCCAGTAGTTCCGCTGCATTGGGACGCGCAGATCGCTATCGATTCGGTGAACACGTGGACGTCCGATTTTCTACATTTCCGCTCGAAAGGTGAGAGCCGCTGGACGCCGCCGGAAACGCTGGCTCCGGGGAAAATTCCAGTGACGGCGCGCATCGAATACGACACGTCGGAAGATGGGCGCGGAGTTTCATTTGCAGCAAGCGAGATTTCAACACCGCAAACCCGGATTGAAATGGACGGATTCCTCGGCGCGGTGGATTCAGCGCTCGAAGTGAAGCTGAACGCGGCCGACGTGCTCGGCTGGGACGATTTCATAAACGTCCTTCGCGGACAGGACTCCGTGCCGAGCCGGATCGCAGGCGCTCTCGACTTTCGCGGAAGAGTCTTAGGGCCGTTGTCCGGCCCTACGTTCGCCGGCCACGCGATCGCAAAAGACGCACGCTATGACAATCTTTATTTCGAAACCCTCGAAGGCGATCTGGAGTATTCGCCCGACGGTTTCAAGATGACGAAAACCACGGTGCGCCGCGGCCAAACGACAGCGGAGTTGAATTTGTCTTTGCAACTGGATGGTGCGTGGAGCTTTCTTCCCAAGAGCGAATGGACTTTTGACACGAAGCTGCAGCACGCGCCGACGAGCGACATTCAGAAACTTTTTGGAACGAATTACCCGGTGAAGGGATTTCTCAGCGGTACGTTCCGCGGGTCGGGTACCCGAGTTGTGCCGGCATTTGATGCGGATTTTACTCTGGCCGATTTTGACGCGAAGGGAGTTCACTTCGATCAATTCAGCGGGCAACTTCATCTGGCGCATGGCGAGTACCGGTTGTCGAACGGCGAGTTACGCAGCGGTCAGGGCCGCGTCACCGGAGATGTTTCGTATCGTACTGATGGACAAGAAGCCGAGTTCAACCTGGCCGGCATAAACATTCCGCTCGATAAAATAGCGGCACTGCAAACGACAGCCGTGCCCATCACGGGGCGCCTCGACTTCGAAGTGCGCGGCAAGGGCCCGATTCAAGCGCCCATTGCACAGGGGAACATTCGGCTCGTCGATCTCCAGGTGGGGAAAGACGTGCAGGGGAATTTCCGCGGACACGTTACATCTGATGGCGAGACGGCAAAGCTTTCACTCGTCTCCGAGATCAACGAAGGCAGGCTCCAAGGTGAATTCTCACTTGGGTTGCGTGGAGACAATCCGATCTCGGGCGAACTGAGTGTGAAGCAATTCGACATGGACACGTTTATCGTTTCCGGGCTCCACTTGAAGCAACTGACGGGGCACAGCAGCGTCGATGGACGATTCACGCTTTCCGGGGCGCTGCGGCATCCGGAAACAATTGAAATTGGCGCGGACATCGAGCAAATTTCCTTCAACTACGATTTTGTCGACCTGCAGAATGACGGTCCCATCCGGCTCACGTATCGCCGCAATGAGGTGCGGATTGAACAAGCGCGCCTGCACGGATCGAATACGGACTTGCAGTTCAGCGGGTCGGCGCGATTCGATCGCGACAGGCCGTTGCATTTTTCGCTTTCCGGCAGCGTAAATCTTCGCTTTCTCGACCGCGTGATTCCGGATCTCCACGCGTTGGGCCGCGCAGACGTAAACGTGTCAGTGGAAGGAACGATGGCGCGGCCACGGATCACGGGGCGGTCGAGTTTGAAAGAAGCGTCCGCGACCTATTCGGATTTTCCAGTCGGGTTGAGCCACGTGAGCGGCGATCTTGTGTTCGATCGCAACCGTATGCTGTTCGACCGACTTACCGCGCAAGCCGGTGGCGGCTCGTTGACGCTGAATGGCGCGGTGAATTATGGCGAAGGCCCGCTGCGGTACGAGTTGAACACTTCGACGACGCTGGTTCGCATTCGCTATCCCGCCGGCATGAGCTGGCTTGCGAGCGGAGCACTTTCACTTTCCGGGACGAGCACGGCCGCGATTCTTTCCGGCAAGGTTCAGATTCAGCGATTGCTATTTGCCGAGGGCGTCGACGTCGCGTCCTTATTCGCATCGGCATCGGAAACAAGCGCGACTCCTGTTTCAAGTTCTACGCTGATGCGAAATCTGACTTTTGATATCGAGGGACAAACAACTCCGGGGGCGCGAATCGAGTGGGGCGGAGCGCAACTCGAAGTGGATGGCAACGTGCGGCTTCGCGGTACATGGGATCGGCCTGTGCTGCTCGGGCACATTCACTTGCTTGGCGGCGAGATGGCGTTTCGCGGGAATAATTACCAACTCACGCGCGGCGACGTTAATTTTGCGAACCCGTTTCGTCTCGACCCCGTGCTGAACGTGGAAGCAACGTCCACAATTGGCGCCTATCAAGTGACCATCAATTTTTCCGGGCCAGTGAGCCGCCTAGCTCTGAGCTATCGGTCCGACCCGCCGTTACCTGACACCGATATCATTGCGCTTCTCGCAATCGGCAGTACCGGGCAAGAAAGCGCACTGCGTTCATCGGGAACGAGTTCGCAGAACTATGGAGCGACTGCGTTGCTTTCCGAGGCAATCTCGAGCGGGCTGGGTGGCAGAATCGAGCGGCTCTTCGGTATCAGCCATTTCCGCGTCGATCCGTTTCTGGCCGGAACGGCGACAGAATCGAACGCGGCGGCGCGCGTGACGATTCAGCAGCAGTTCACGCGCAACTTAACCGTTACATATTCCACAAACGCAGCAACTACAAACCAGTATCAGCTGATCCAGGTGGAATATGCGGTGAGGCGCGACATTTCCGTTATTTTCCTGCGCGACATCAACGGCACGTACGCTTTCGAAGTCCGATTCGTCCGCCATTTCAAATAGCCGCGGGCAAGCGCCGTAGTGTCACAGCGCGTTGATTTCGTTACGAAACTGAATCAGCCCGCCGCATCGCCAATTTTAATCCTTCATCAAGAACACCGCTTCCGGTGCCAAGCGCACGTGCCACGGCAAAGGCTGATCGCGGAGACGTTGCCACTTTTCCTTCGATATTTCCGCTTGCACGTGATGCGACGCAGATTCCGCCCTCGGTTCTTGCAGTGCCAGATACAAAGTGATGCTGAACGGGCCTTCCACCGAGCGCACCAGCCAGCAAGAAAAGGTGTTTTCATCGCGCGCGAACGAAGATTCAACCACCTCGCTGAACTCAATCAAATGTGCGCGAATTCCCGCAAACGCCGGCGGTGCGGCGACCTCTGCGGCCACGCGAAGTGTGCAACCCCAATCGAGCGCTTCGATGGTGCGATCTGACGTCGCTCGCGCACGCGAAATATTCTTGCAGCCAGTCAATCGTGCCACTTCCACCGACGGCGGCCGCCTGAAGATCTCCTCTTTTGCGCCGTTCGCTGCCACGCGACCTCGCGAAAGAACGATCATCTGTGCACCCAAGCGGTACGCTTCTTCGATGTTGTGGGTGACGAGCAGCGAAGGACGGCGGTATGCCGCGAATGTCTGCTGAAGTTGCGACTCCATCTGGCTTCGCAGATGCGTATCGAGGGCGGAGAGAGGCTCGTCGAGTAATAAAGCTTCCGGTTCGATCGCGAGAGCGCGCGCGAGCGCGACACGCTGCTGTTCGCCGCCCGAAAGCTCGCCGGGCGCACGATTTTCGACGCCGCCCAGATGCGTGCGCTCAAGCAGTGCCACGACGCGCTTCTCTTGCTCAACTCGCGGAAGCTTTTTCAGCCCAAATGCAATGTTCTGGCGCACCGTGCGGTGCGGGAAAAGCGCATAATTCTGAAACAGCATTCCCACCCGCCGTTGTCTCGCTGGTATCTGAATATCTTGCGAGGAATCAAAGAACACACGATCGTTGAGGGTCAGGCGCCCGCGATCTGGTCGATCGAGTCCGGCGATGCATCTCAGAAGCATCGTCTTGCCGGCGCCCGAGGGACCTAGAATGCTTAACGGTCCCGAACCGGCACGAAACGAGATGTCGAGGGTGAAATCGGCGAGCTTTTTTTCGATTTGAACTTCGAGTGACATATCAGCGCCGCGCCCAGCGGAGGCGTCCCGGCCCTTGCCAGTGCGTCCAGTAATACAATCCCGCGAGCAGCGCGAGCGAGATTCCGACGTCAATGAAACACCACGTTGCGGCTCGCTGCATTTCGTTTGCTTCCACCGCAAAATAGATTGCGATCGGAATCGTCTCGGTTTTTCCGGGGATATTTCCCGCCAACATGAGCGTGGCACCGAATTCTCCGAGCGCCCTCGCAAACGATAGAATCGTCCCGGCGAGCACTCCGGGCCATGCGAGCGGCAGGGCTATCTCGCGAAACACGCGCCACTCCGATGCTCCGAGGGTTCGAGCTGCCTGAAGCAAATGGGGCTCGACCTGCTCGAGCGCTGCGCGCGCCGTGAGGTACATCAGCGGGAACGCAACTACGGTGGCGGCAATTACAGTGGCGGGCCACGAAAATACGATAGTCGCGCCGAATTTAAGGAATAATTTCCCGAGTGGCCCGTTTCGGCCGAAGAGCAGAAGCAGGAGAAATCCCACTACGGTGGGGGGCAGTACGAGTGGCAAGAGAAAAATTCCGTCGACCAGCGCCATCACGGGGCCACTGCGGCATTCGCGCCAAGCGGCGGCTGCGAGTCCCAGGACGAGCGTTACGATCGTCGCAGTTGCGCTCGTCGCAATTGAAATCCAGAGTGGAGACCAATCCATCGGGTCCGAATTGTAGCTGGAACAGTCCGATCCGGCGCATTTTTTGGCAAGAGAAACTTCCACGATGGGCACGACGCTAGTCGTAGCTACCGGGCAAGACTTGAGGGGGCCGGATTATCCCTGATCGTAAGCCTGCTTCAGCTTGGCGATGTCGAGCTTCGTCATTTGCATCATCGCCTTCATCGCGCTCTGCGACTTCTTCGCGTCTTTACCGTGCAGCAACTCGCCTAAGATCGTGGGAACGATCTGCCACGTGACGCCAAATTTGTCCTTTAACCACCCGCACTGCATCGTTTCGCCACCAGCAGAAAGTTTCTCCCAGAGTTCGTCCACCTCCTGTTGTGTTTCGCAATTCACGAAGAACGAAATCGCTGAAGAGAACTTGAATTGGGGTCCGCCATTGAGCGCGTAGAAATTCTGCCCATCGATTTGAAACGTCCCGGTTATCACGGTTCCCTTGGGTCCCGGTCCTGCATCGCCGGATCGAGTAATTGTCCCGAGCTTCGAATTCTTAAAAACAGAAACGTAAAAGTTCATCGCTTCTTCCGCATTGCCGTCAAACCACAAGAACGGAATAATTTTCTG
>Ga0210387_10000876_pt1 | contig 22068 bp, 12 predicted proteins | sample IncBWC7OmetaG_FD_160108 | JGI IMG/M metagenome (GOLD analysis project Ga0210387, IMG submission 160108) | Forest soil microbial communities from Barre Woods Harvard Forest LTER site, Petersham, Massachusetts, United States - Inc-BW-C-7-O ...
CTTGGCAGTGAGGAATGGCGATGTGCTGAACTTTGGATCATCGCCGATCGAAATACTTTCAGCGGAAAGCGAGCCGCTGATGAGCGAGAGACTTAGATTGCCGAGCTCTACTTTGCGGCCGAGCGCCTGGGAAGCTTTCTCTTCGATGGTGGGACGGAATTTATCCACCGGAATTAGAAATGGAGCGATGACCACAATCAGGATCAAAACAACGACTACTACAGCAACGATGCGAAGGGTGCGTTTCATGACAGTCTCCAATTCGGCAGGGCTGGGTGACGGAGTGTGAAATATGATAGCACGGGCTGGTGATTCATGACCGGTGAGTCGTGGAAGGGTGGAAAACTTTGTGGCTGGGAGGGCCGCATGGTTCGGCGCAGCCGCTAAACAGCAAAACGTGCGAGCCGACAAACTCGGCAGTGCTCTTTGCTTGGGCTGTGGCAGCCGGATGCCCTTGCAATGAGCGCAGAACGCTTTGATTGCAAAGAGTTTATTGATGCATTTCTTTTAAATATCCGAGACCGCTCCTCGCTCATCTAAGTCATTAAGGGGCCAAGAAATGACGGTGCTGAGGAGATTTAACAACATGAACATTTTGGGACAGAGCGAATCGTTGTCAAGACGTGGGCTGGGCAAAGTGGTTTTGGCTTCCCTGTTATCATTGGGTCTGCTGTTCGCAACTTCGCCTCAGAACCTGACGGCCTATCAGGACGCGCAAGCCCCACCGCAGTCACAGGACCAAGTCCCGCCGCAGAACGATCAGGCGCCGCCCTACGCGCAGCAGACTCCCGAGCAGTTGCAGCAGTTGGTAGCGCCGATTGCGCTTTATCCGGACTCGCTGGTGGCTCAGATTCTGGCGGCGTCCACGTTTCCCGAACAAGTTGTCGAGGCTGACAGATGGGTCCAGTCCCATCCCGATTTGAAAGGCGAGGCTTTGGGTCAGGCCGTAGACAAAGAACCTTGGGACCCGAGCGTCAAGGCGCTCGCCGCATTTCCTTCCGTGCTTGGAAATATGGACAAGAACCTGTCGTGGGCTTCCTCTCTGGGGGACGCCTACTACAACCAGCAACAGGAAGTGATGGACGCGGTTCAGGTAATGCGCCAGAAAGCGGAAGCCTCTGGGAATTTGAAGAGCACCCCGCAGCAAACCGTGACTACCCAAGGCTCAACGGTAGTCATTGAGCCTGCGGAGCCGGATGTCGTTTATGTCCCCGCGTATGATCCGTGGCTGGTGTACGGGGGTCCAATTGTGGCCTGGCCGGGCTGGTATCCGTATCCGGGAATTTGGTATGGAGGCCCTTACCTCTCGTTCGGAGTTGGTTTTGGAATTGGCTTCTTCGGCGGCTTTGGATGGGGCTGGGGCCATTGGGGATTTGACTGGCATAACCACTATGCGGTTTACGACCACGGCAGATACTACTCCCATAGCCGCACGTTTTATAACCGGGACAACTTCTACCGCGGCGGAGGCGATCGTGGCCGAGGCGATCGGGGCCGCGGTTTCGACCGGCCCGGCGGAGGCGCCAGGCCTTTCAATGGAGACCACCAGGCCGCTCGAGGATACGCGCAACCGCGCGGCGAGAGCGGCACCCGCTCAGGCGCCTTCAGCGGATACAACCGCGGCGGAGAGACAAGAAGCTTCTCCTCACGCGGAAGCGCCAGCTTCGGCGGCGGCGGAGGTTTCCACGGCGGAGGAGGCGGCGGTGGCGGCAGGCATCATTGATCGAAGGTTCGTAGTGTTTCATGCGGTTTGCGAAATTCACAAATGGAGAAAGTTTCTATGCGGCGCACGAAGCTGAACTTTGACAAATTGGATTGGGCCAATCTTTCTAAAATGGCCGCAATTGCCCTCCTTTTGGCAGGGGGCTTTCCCGCGCGTTCCCTGGCGCAGCAACGAGGGCAGAAAACGTTCTCATCGGCGGAAGATGCCAGCAAGGCCTTCGTCACGGCAGCACAGAACAACGACGAAAAAGCATTGCTCGAAATCCTCGGGGCCGACGGAAAGCAAATCGTGTCCTCTGGAGACGATACCGAGGACGCCGAGAACCGCGCCAATTTTGTGAAGAAATACCAGGAAATGCACCGCCTGGTGAGAGAACCGGATGGAAACACGGTCCTCTATATAGGGGCGGAGAATTGGCCCACGCCCATACCGCTCGTGAATAAGGGCAACGCCTGGTTTTTCGACACCGACGCGGGCAGGAAAGAAATTATGTACCGGCGAGTTGGCCGGAACGAAATCTCAACCATTCGCGTTTGCCAGGAGCTTGTGGCAGCGCAAAAGGAATACTACTCCACGCAGCACAACGAGTACGCCCGGCAAATCTTCAGCGATGAGGGCCAGCAGAATGGACTTTATTGGAAAGCCGCTGATAGCGGACCCCAGAGCCCCATTGGGCCGCTGGTGGCCTCGGCCGTTGCCGAGGGCTATACCAAAGGTCAAAACGGCCCTCCGACCCCTTATCGCGGTTACTACTACCGCGTCGTGACGCGTCAGGGAAAAAACGCCCCGGGCGGCGCGAAAAGCTACCTCGTGGACGGCAAAATGACCGAGGGTTTCGCTTTCGTAGCCTATCCGGCGGAATATCGCTCGTCGGGCGTGATGACTTTCATCGTTGGGACGGATGGTGTCGTTTATCAAAAGGATCTGGGCAAGAAGACTGAGGCTATCGCCAAAGCCATGAAGGAATACAGCCCCGATTCCACTTGGCAGAAAACCGAAGAGCAGCCCGAAGAGACATCCGGCGAGCAAAAAACCAATAACTAAAGTGAGTTCTGTCGGTGCTGCTCTCTTCGTGTCATCCTATTTGGTGCGGAATAGCCAGTGATGCCTAAGCGTTCGAAGAAGTGCTCTGCAACGCCCAACTAAAAATATAAATCGATTGGTTTGGGACAAGCATCAGAAGACGCATGATAAGATTGCCACGATGATGCGACGGACCCAGGTCTTGCTGGCAGCGGGCGTCTTCTTATTACTGAGCCGAGCCACATTGGCGCAGGAAAAGCCGGAGCCCGCGACTTTGCCCGACGCGCCGGCGCCCAAGCAAGAGCCGGCCGCCTCTGCGCAAAAAACACCAGAAAAAAACGGAAGCCAGGGCCCGTTCGAATTGATTGCCAGGCGATCGTGGTTCTATCCAGACTTGGCAAGAACTGCAGGGCCGCTGACCGCGGGCCAGAAATTCAAGCTATTTCTGGATACCAGCCTGTCTCCCCCACAGATTTTGACCTCCGCTGCCGCGGCCGGAATCAGCGAAGCTCGGGGAACACTCGCCGGATACGGACAGGGCGGCGAGGGCTTTGGAAAACGATTTGGCTCTTCGATGGCCAGCAATGCCTCGAGCCACTTTTTTGGCACGTTTTTGCTTCCCGCAGTGCTGCGGGAAGACCCGCGATATTTTGTTCGAGGTAGTGGCGGATGGAAGGCGCGAGCAGGGCACGCCTTGCTGCGCACGGTAGTCATTCGAACCGACACGGGAGCTAACAAGTTTAATATCCCCGGAACAGCGGGGCCGCTGCTCGCCGAGGGACTGGCGAACACCTATCTTCCGGACTCGGAACGCACGGCTGGGAAAACCTTCGAGCGGTTCGGCATTCGAATCGGATTTAGCGCGGCGAACAATCTTCTGAGGGAATACTGGCCGAGCATTGTCAAAGGCCTCCGCATCGACAAGGTAGCTCCCGGATTGCAGCCCAATTGATTCGCTATGACGCCGAGGCAAAGCGCTGCGCCACGGCAGGCCGGGAACGTATTACAATGTGGGGAGCGGGGTTGTAGCTCAGATGGATAGATCAACGGTTTCCTAAACCTAACCACTTTTCTGACTCGTTCTGAAAACTTCGAACACTACCATATTCCTCAATCAGGTCGCAGGAATGCTCGGGCACTCCTCAGCCAGCATTGTCAGTATCTACGCAAAGGTCACGGACGAATACCGTCACGCTGCTATTCAAAAGCTTAACGTTCTTTGGGCTCGTTCCTCTGACGAGAAACCTGCAAATTCAATTTCCACAGTCGACCTGTTACGGTCCACGAACTGGGTCAATTAGCGTAGATTCCACCTGTCCGGTAAGCCGACTAACTAGGAGTTGCCCAAACTGGCCGAGTAAAATGCTGGGCCGTATTCCCCAACTTCCGGCTTGCCGACCAGCCGCCTCCGCGCTAATACATTATTCTCGTTTTAGGAACAGAAGTAACAATAACCCTACCGTCAAAAACAGCACAGTCGGCCCACCTTCAGGAACAACTTGCACCGTCCACGTTCCGGGGCTCCCGATGCCCGTACCTCTAATATTACCTGCGCTGGAACTTCCGTCTGTGGCAGAGGTTATATATACTTCCCCAGATGACGAAGTTGATGGCAAATTCGTTGTACTGATTTCTCCGGTACCAGAACTAAAGCCAATGCCCCACCAAGTAGAGCCTCCATTCGGTGTAGCTCCACCGTTCAGACCCAAAAGGAAATTGGCTATAGTAGAGTTGTCCTGCGTGAAAGTTTGGTGCCCGTCTGTGAAGTCATAGCTTACGATTCCACTCGTAATATCCTCACTAGTCCAACCCGTACCTGGAAGCTTGTATGTCGGACCTGGAAGGAAAGAATCGGAAAGGACAAAAGTTCCCGTAACTTGGTCGCCTGTCTGATAGATACCACTCACGTAGGTAAAGGTATTCTGGTACATGTAGACAGTATCAGCTCTTGCTGGGGAACAAAAACATAACATTGCCAACAACCACGCTGCAGTTAGACTTCTCTTCTTCATGTAAATTCTCACCCTTTCATCAGCTCGTCTGGGCGAATAGCCCGGCCCTTGCTATCTCCCCGCTCCGCGCTCAGCAGGCATCACGCGGCCTAGGTTCTGAGCCGGAACGTTAAGCACCAGGGGCAGCTTGGCACTTGCGGTGGGCGTAAGGCGCCCCGATGGCCACAAACAGTACAGCAAGGGATAATCCACAAAGATGTTCGCATTTCCCAAGTCACCCGCTTAAAACGTATGACCCGAAGACAAGACACACCCCTAGAATTTTCAGTGCACGATGAATCCCAATCCAGCAATGCTGAGACTGAAGGAGTTACGAAAATTGAAAGCTGGAGAGTAAGGAAATAGTTTCCAGAATTGTCTAAAGTCTTGCACTCTTCTGGCTGTCATGCGTCAAGTCCTGATTAATGCGGTGGTCTCAAGGGGTCGACGCAACACTAAGCTCAAAGTCTAACTGCTGGGGTCTCAAAGGCTAAAATAGCTTACAGGTGTTGGATCAAACGGAACACTGCCCTGGCTAGGTTCTGATTGAGTACAGCCCGACAGATCGGTTCTCTCGGGGGAAGCCCTGTTGGTCAGACTATTAGAAAGTGTTGCGTCGACGGGTTGAGCTGGCAGCCGTTACCGGACAAGTGCAATTGGGAGTTGCCAGAAAGCGTGAAACTACTACGTTTTTACTAAAATCAGCTTTGTGAGCCCTTTCAAAACTTCCACCCAATTCTTGCAATTCCATATAAAATCAAGGTGCTACCCTTTGTGGGGCTGTAGCTCAGATGGATAGAGCAACGGTTTCCTAAACCGTTTGTCGGGAGTTCGAATCTCCCCAGCCCCACCAGGTGATTGAGAAAGCGAGCGTCGCGTATTTCAGTGCATACCTTCGTTTTATGCTTAGCCACTGCCACTTATTTCGCCGTCCCGTGCCTCACGTTTGTCGCGTACCGAGGTTGGGCAAAGCGGGTGCGGCAAGAGCTACCAAGCTGGCGCAGCTGTCTTGGCGTTGGGTCCATGGAGCTGACTCTCATCGTCTGGCTCGAGACTGCTTATCTCGGCTTCAGCCGCTACGCGCATCTAGCGCCCGACTTTTTCTCCGACATTTGGATGGTGGCAAACATGTTCATTTCGGTGCTTGCTGCCGTAGCAAACTTAGCTCTAAAGGGGCGCTCCAGACTGTCCGCCTTCGCCGCGGCAGCGCTGATGGCAGTACCGTTTATATTCGACTATACGAGGGGTGCCTAAACGGAGCCTGAGTCATATCCGTACCTTGGTCTGATCGAGAAGAAGGAACAGCGCGGAAGGCTGGAATAACACGGCAGACGAATGAGTGTTGACGGCTGGAAAACGGCGGGGTAGCGTGAAGAAGTGAGAAGGAAGGAAACGACTCCCGTCCGGGCACGCTTGGCAAGCGTCCTTGCGCTGCTGACGATGCTGGCTTTACTGGCTGCGCCCATGTGCGCGCCCCTCTGCGCCGGGAAAATTTGCGCCTCGGGTATGCGTTCGCCGGGCGCGGGTCAAGAACCATGCCACGATATGGCAAGCATGGGGGCGAATGGCGGCGAACAGTACGTCGCATCGAGCAAGACTTGCGGGGCTACCGACCTTTCCGCGGCGCTCGTCAAACCAGATGAGCAATCGCTGCTTTGGCAGGTTGTGCGAGACGACTCCGCGCCAGTGCTGATAGCTCACTCGCCTGAGCTAACGCTTGAGAGTTTGCGTGCGAGTCCAGGCCGCTGGGGCGCGCATCGCGTACCGCTGGAATCGAAAGTTGCTGTCCTGCTAAACACAATTCTTCGCATCTGAAGCGCCCCTCTTAATCCGACCAACCAACGAAGTCTGTTCACGTAAAGTGTAAACGTCGTCCCTCGTGCGGAGCGCGATCGATGCGCCGGGAAGCCCGCAAATTCCACGAGTTGACGTCACAACCAGTTCGAATAGCGATTCAGGAGAGAAGAATGAGCGGCAATCGAAGAAGATTTTTTCAGGACGCGGCGTTTTTTGGCGCGGGATTTCTGGGACTGGCGGAGGCTTTGCGCGGAGACTCGCAGGCAAGCGATCCGCAAACGGCGCGGGCGATGGAACAAGGTCGCCACCACAGTCCGTACGGCAACCCTAGGAAAAAGGACGCAGCGCCGACGGCGATAGGGCCCGATCCGTATTTGCGCATGAATACGCCGGACTTGCTGGACTTGCCGCATGAAATGGATGGCGGCGTGAAAGTTTTCAAGCTCGTGGCGGAGCCAGTGAAGCGAAAAATCGCGCCGTTCAAGACGATCGATGTGTGGGGCTACAACGGCAGCTGCCCCGGGCCGACGATCCAGGTGCAGCAAGGCGAGCGCGTTCGCATTATTTTCGAAAATAAACTGCCGGAATCGACTTCCATCCATTGGCATGGACTCGAAGTGCCTATCGAGCAGGATGGCGTGCCTTGGATCAGCCAAAAGCCGATCGCGCCCGGAGAGAAATACACTTACGAATTCACGGTGCATCAGGAGGGCACGTTTTTCTATCACTCGCACGGCGCGATGCAAGAAATGATGGGAATGATTGGATTTTTTGTGGCGCATCCGGAAAAAAGCTACAAGCCGCGCGCCGATCATGATTTTGGCGTGATTTTGCAGGAGTGGGCCGTTTTGCCGAACAACAATGTGCCTAATACTGCCGCGATGGAATACAACTGGCTGACCTTCAACGGAGTTTCCGCGCCCGCGATCACCCCGATGATCGCGCGGCTCGGCAGTCGCGTCCGCTTGCGCATCATCAACATGGGGATGGACCACCACCCGATTCATTTGCATGGGAATCAATTCGTTATGACGGGCACGGAAGGCGGTCGCGCGCCGGAATCCGCCTGGTACCCAATGAATACCGTGCTTGTGGGCGTCGCGCAGGCGCGCGTGGTCGAGTTCGACGCGAAATACCCCGGATCGTGGATGCTTCACTGCCATCTGCCGCACCACATGATGAACAGCATGATGGATCTCTTACGCGACCGAATGATCGAGACAGCGAACACAACCGATGCCAAGGCGTTGAGCCAGATGGAAACCCTCGCGAAGAGCGTTCCGTTCGAACATGTCCATCATTCTCCAATCGCGGAAAACGCGAACAACGTGCCGGGCTTCCCCCAGGATGCGTTCATGGAAATGGGAATGGATGACGCCGTGGAAAAACCGGAGACGCACGGTCTCCCGCCGAATTGGAGCGCCGGGATGATGGGGATGATGACTCTGGTGCGCGTGCTGCCGGACAAGGAGTACGAAGAGATGATGCGGCGAATAAAAAGTACTGGCGTTACGGAACAAAAGGAGCCCTCCCATGAGTCGTAAGCGAAAATTTTCATTCGTGCTCCGCTTCTTCTTCTCCGCGCCCTCTGCGGCCTCTGTGTTGAAATCCCTGTTAGCCGCATCGCTCGCCCAAACGCGAAAGAGGGCCTTGGCACTCGCCATAACTCTTCTCTGGTCAACGACGCTGGCGACTATAGCCCCCGCGCAGGAGAAGCCCCCGCAGCAAGATACGCAGATGCCGCCGGGAATGACCATGCCGGAACAAATGCATCATCACCACGGAGACGTTCCGCTGGTCGCGCCGGTCTATCCGCGAATGGGACGCGCGCAAGAGAATGCCGGCGCGCAGCTTGTCACGCTCGACCAGGTGGAAAAGATGGCCAGCGAGACAAATCCAACGTTGCGGCAAGCAGAAATCGAGATTCGGGCGGCGAAGGCGCGGCAACAGCAAGTGGGTCTCTACCCGAATCCTTCCGTCGGGTATACCGGCGATGAGATTCGGGGCGGGTCGGTCGGCGGTGGAAAGCAAGGATTTTTTGTGCAGCAGACGATCGTGACCGCGGGAAAGCTAGGAAAGAGCCGCGAGGTTTTTGGAAGGGAGGCCAAGCTGGCCGAGATCGAAGCCCAGGAGCAGCGCACCCGCGTCACCACCGCGGTGAAAATGGCGTTCCTCCGTGTGCTGGCGGCGCAAGAATGGCTGGAGGCGCGGCGCGATCTGGCGAAGATTGCGGAAGATGGCACGCAGACGCAGAGAGAATTGATGAACACCGGTCAGGCGGACGAATCTGAAATGTTGGAAGCAGAGGTAGAGTCGCAACGCATGCGCATGGCGGCGCGCATGCAGGAGAACACGCTACGTGAAGAATGGCGTTCGCTGGCGGCGGAAATCGGACAGCCAGAGCTGCCGCTGGCAACGGTGGCCGGTAATCTTGAAAGAGGCTGGCCGGAATTGAATGAAGAGCAGGCCGTGGAAGCTATAGCGAAGCAGAGTCCTGCCGTCGAGATCGCGCAAATGGCAACTGGCCGCGCCCAAGCCGCGCTGGCGCGGGCGCAACGCGAGCCTATTCCGGACATATCGTTGCGCGCTGGAATGGAATACAACCACGAAACGTTGGGAAGCGTGCCATTCGCGAAAGGCTGGGAAGGGATCGCGGAAGCAAGCGTGGAGATTCCGATATTCAATCGCAACCAGGGCAGCATCGGCGCCGCTCGCGCGGATGCGGATCGCGCGGAGCAGGAAAAGGCGCGCGTCGCGCTGACGCTGCGCGAGCGCGCCGCCACCGTGGTCGATGAGTATGCGAATGCCAAGCTGATGGCCGTCGAGTACCGCGACGAAATTCTGCCCCATGCGAAGAAGGCTTACACCCTGCTGGTCGATAAGTACGGAAAAATGCTGGCCTCCTATCCGCGCGTGTTGGAGTCGCAACGCAAACTCTACGAACTTCAAATCGAGTACATCGCCGCGCTCGAAGGTGTTTGGACCAACGGCTTGGCCTTGCAAGGCTACCTGCTTACAGACGGGCTGGAAGCTCCTGCGCGGCCGGGCGAAGTCGACCGGCCCATCCGGGAGACCAACGTCCCAATGCCCGAGCGGAGCATGTCGCCAGGCGAAGCGATGCCGCGGCCGTAAGTAAGCATCCAGGCCGCATTTGTGCCGGAAATCCGTGAGTCAAGACGTTGTGCCGGAAAACTGTGAGTCAAGACAATGTCCGCGGCAACGCCCGCTCCCCGCAACATCTCACGCATTGTTGGCTCTCAGCCGCCAGCTCTACTTCCGCCGCGCTTCCCTGCCCCTTGTAGAGGAGGGGCTTGCCCCTCCCTCTGCTGCGGACCACTCCTTGGCTTCGCTACGTGTCGAGTGCGAAACACTGGTACCCCAGTAGCGTTGACCAACCTAAAAATTAGTGGGTACTGTGCATGATAGGGCGCCCGGGTGTCGGCAGACGCGTTTCCCTTGTTTCAGCAATCAGCGGGTGGCCCCATTTTGACGCTGGGCATTCGGCTTGGGCGTGTCCTACAGGCGCTAAGCTCGGCTTCCTGGGGTCGGAACGTCGTATTTAACCAACTGGTTTAGCAGCACAGGCCGGTGCACGGCTCGCGGTGGATGTGGCGGATGGAGATTCGAACAGAGCGATGACAACAGGGTTGAAAGCCGGACGTTACGAGATTATCGGGGAGCTGGGCCGCGGCGCCATGGGTGTGGTTTATAAGGCGACAGACCCGGTGATCGGGCGCACAGTCGCTGTAAAAACCATCAAATTGAGCGAAGAAGGCACGGGATTGTCGCGTCCCGAGCTGCTGACGCGGTTCCAGACGGAAGCGCGCGCCGCTGGTTTGCTGACCCATCCGAACATTGTGGTCGTGTTTGACGCTGGCGAAGAAGACGGCCTGTACTACATCACCATGGAGCTGGTGGAAGGCAAGAGTTTGCAGGCGCATCTGGACGGTGGGCAAGCGTTCGCGCTGCCTCGCGTCCTGCGCATCATGGAGCAGACGTGCAGCGCACTGCAGTTTGCGCATGAGCGGAGCGTAGTTCACAGGGACATTAAGCCGGCGAACATCATGCTGACGGCTGACGATACAGTGAAAGTCACCGACTTCGGCACAGCGAAGATTTTGCAGTTCGGCACCATGCAGCAGACGGCTCACGTGATGGGTACGCCGAGCTATATGTCGCCGGAACAGGTGAAGGGCCGGGCGGTCGATGGGCGCAGCGATATTTTCTCGCTGGGCGTGCTGCTGTACGAAATGGTGACAGGCGAGAAGCCCTTTCCGGGGCAGAACATCACCACGGTCATCTACAAAATCGTGAACGAAGAGCCGGTCCCGCCGCGGCAGATTAACCCGACGATTCATCCTGGTATAAACGCGGTAGTGATGAAGGCGCTGGCTAAGGAGCCAGAAGCGCGCTACCAGAGCTGTCGCGAAATGCTCGAGGATTTGCGGAATTACCGCACCGTCGCGCCAGGGGCCAGTCCAGACAAAACCATGATATCCGGCGGGCCAGGCGGACTGGGCGCGCCGAATGCGACTTTGCCTCTCGCTGGCATGGGAGTAGGCGCGCAGGGCGGCCGAAACATTCACACCGAAGACCCGATGATCATGGCAACAACGCGGTCGTTGAACGCGCGGGCATCCAGCCCCACACAGACCCCCGCGGTGCGCCGCACCGGGACCATCACTCCGATCGCGCCCATTGAGGAACCGAAAAAAAAGAGCATCATCGGGACCATCTTCATCACATTGCTGTTGCTCGGCGTAATCGCCTACGGAGTGCAAAAGCTGCGGCCTGTGCTGGAAGATGCCCGCAAAATAAACGCCGCGCAGAAGCACGCCGAAAACGACGTAGAGGCGGCATCTACTCCGGCAGATGGCGCGGCAAATCCTTCCGCAAGTCCCGCCGGAACGGAAGCACCAGTTGCAGCAACTCCCGAGACGGCAGCGGAAAAGAAACCTGCAGAGCCACCTGTAGAAAAGCCGGCGCCGAAGAAGGCCGAGCCCGTTGTGAGCGCGCAGGCAGCGGAGTACAAAGGGCGAATTGAAGAGGCCATTGCGGAGAAGGGATTGAACGGGCGCGCTAAGGTCCAAGCCATTGGAAACACACTGATTCTGGCGGGCAAGCTGCGTCCTGCGGAACATAGCGCGCTGCTGAAGTTCTTGCGCGATGCTCCGCCGAGCGTGCGTGTGGTGGATCACATCGAGTACGAAGATGCGCCAGCTGCCGAGAACGCAGAAGGCGGTCATCCCATTCCGCCGAGTGGCCGCGGCGCGATCCACGTGGTCTCCGACCTGGTTGGCGCGACGGCGGTGCTGCGCGGCCCAGCGGGACGCGTACTCAATCAATGCCAGACGCCATGCAGCTTCAATGACCTTGCGCCCGCACAGTACAGCCTGGAAGTCCAGAAGGAAGGCTACCAGCCGATGCAAACCGCCCTGCAGGTAAAGTCTGGAAATGTCGTCGATCAAAAGGTGACGCTCGAATCGCTCGCCAAGGGCTTGCTGCTAACCAGCAAGCCGGCAGGTGCGGATGTGTTTATAAACGGAGCGAAGCAATCCGGCCAGACGCCGCTGACGTTGCCGCTTGCGCCGGGCTCGTACAACCTGGTACTGCGGATGCCGGGTTACGAAGCGTATGCCACCAGCGTACAGATCAAGGACAATGTCCAAACGCAGCTCCTGGATGTGCCGCTGAAGGAAAAATCAACGGTGAAGGTGGCATGGGCACAGGTAGAAACGACTCCAAAGGGCGCGGAGATCTTCGTGGACGGGCAGACGACGGGGCAAATGACGCCGGGCCGGGTACAAGTGCCGGCTGGTCTGCACACTGTGACAATAAAGCTGAATGGCTACCAAGTGGCGAAAAGAACGTTTCAGGCGACAGAGGGCGGTACGGTCAACATCACCAACGTGACCCTGCAGCCCAAGTAAGCCGCTTCTGAGCCTGAATTGATGGAGCTTGGACTGTTCGAGAACGCCTCAGAGGGCCATTACGGCTAGGTTCCCCCCTACTAACAACGTAACTTTTTGTAACGAGCTTCTCGCGTGAGTTCCAGGACCTCGCAATCAACCTATTCAAAACAAGCAGCTTAGGGCGCGGATATTGGGGCAGGCAGCGTGCTTGCATTATTGACAAGGCTACCCTGCCCTCGCGCAGACCATGCGTTTGGGTATATGCAAGGCAGGCTTGTATTCAACCAGCGGTTAGATACGCCGCCCATTGAGTGGATAGAAGCAAGCCGGGAATTTGGATAGAAGCAAGTGAGGAAAGTCTTGGTACTTCGGGCAATCATGCCGGTGGAGGAGCAACGTAACGGGGCGGAAGCGCGTCCTCATGCCGACCAGCAGTTGCGGAACGAACCGCAGGCACGGACTACGCCCCAAGTGCGCAACGCAGCGCGGCCTCTATCGGACCTAGCGCCTGAAGCGAGCGCGCCTACGCCGGATGCCAGGACAGGCGGCCTCATCCATTCGCTGCGGTGCCTTCATCTTCTGTTCCGCTCGGAACGGCTATATGATCGGAACCACCCTCGACGACTGCAAAGTTTGGACGCATGCTATGAGACGCTGCGGGATTTCGCCAGCGCGCTAAACGGGATCGAAATCCACATTGAGCGTGGCGGACTGGTCGTGCCGAAGCTCAGCGATGCGCATCTGCCCGATGCGCGGGGCGAAATGCAGTCTCTTGCGCGAGATTTGCAGCGCGCGGGAATTCAATCACTGGTATTCGCAAGACAATTTCATGTAGGCGAACTGGACACGCTCGCGCAACTCTTCAAGGCATCGTTGTTAAGATCGGAGGAGTCTATAAAGCGCGGGGGCAGCTCCTGGTGGGCCTCGCGGTTCTTGGAGAATCGCGTGGAAGGGATTTCGATCAACACGCAAACGGAACGCAAGGTGGATACGGTGCTCGCCAGTCTGATGGGCGCGCTCGTGGCGTACGGCGGAAACTCGCCGCGCGAGGTCAATGAGACTCCCATTCTGCGGCCGGAGATTGACGATCTTGCAGGCGCGCTGCGGTTGATCGGGCGGCTGACGCCACCGCTGGAAGCGGCCCGCGGGCTTTCACCGGAAGAAGCGGCGCGAGCGATCCACGGCGCTATGGAAGATGCGAGCCGCGAGACGGTGCGTATGCTGCTGAGTTCGATTTCGCAATATGCGCCGCGCGAAGGCGAGCGGCCGCAGCCGTACTTGCTGCGTCTCTCCGAGAGTTTGATTCTGGAGTTTCTGGGAGCGGAGTTTGCAGGCGGGACGCTTGCGCCTGCGGCCGTGCGCCAGACGTTCCATCGTTTAAGCGATGTGCTGGTCTCTTCGGGCGGATACACCGGTCCGCACTCTTCTCAACACCTCACACTGTTGGCGACGGCCTGGGCGAGCGACAAGCACCGGGAAGAAATTGTCGAACAATTCTGGCTGGAACTTCCGCCGCGGGAAAAGTCCGTGGTGCTGCGCGGGCCGGACGTGTGGTGCGTGCCGGTGGTGGCGCTGAAGCGAACGCTCGGGCAACTGGCGGAAACCGGAGCAGACGCTCCGCGGCGCGAGGCGCGAAACATTTTGCTCAACTATTCGCGTCGCGTGGAGAACGAGAACGTTTCGGCGCGGCGTGCCGTGGCGGCGGGATTGAATGAAATGACGCCAATCATCGAATCGCTCTGGCCCAATCAATTGCCGGAGGATTTGAGCCGCGGGACGATGAAAGCGCTGGAGAATGAAACCAATCCAGAAACCGCCGCGCTGCTTGCCGCTTTCCTCGAGACGCTGGGGCGCGTTGCCGTCATTCGCGCCGATTACGCCGGCTTTGAAAACATTTTAGTAGGCCTAGAACGGGCGCCGAGAGACATGGAACACGATCACGTGGCGGCGCTGGCGCACCGCCTGGTGGCGCAGGACCGCTGGCTGCTTCTGGTGGATGCGGCGCTGGCCAACCGGCCGCTTGATCCAGTTTTGCCGCGACTTTTGCAGCGCGACCCTGAGAGACTGCTCGATCGCCTCACGCTGCTTTTGACCGAACCACGCGGCGCGGAAATGGTAGCGGCGATGGCGCGGCTGCTGAGGACCATTGGCGTGCCGGTGTTGAACCTTCTTGAAACGCGGCTTTATGAAGCACGCAGGCAGCGCGTGAGCGCGGCCATCAAGCTACTCGCGGCCGCCGACCCGGAGCGCCTCTTGCGCGGCCTGGCGCGTGCGCTGGCAAGCTGGGAATGGAATTTGCAGGATCTGGCGGTGAGCGAGCTTTCGCGGCCGGCCAATGCCGGTTCGTCGCACAGCGCGGCTTTTGTGTTTTCCGCGGTTCTGGCGGACGCTCATCCGCTGGTCGTGCCCATGATGATCGATCAAATCGGATTGGCGCAGGAGACGACAGCCGTGCCGCAATTGATGGAGATTGCCGCGGGCGAGCATGAAGTCCTGCGCGACCTCTTTGTGCGCATCAAGGCCATCGAAGCGCTCGGGCGCATGCACGCGGTGGAAGCCGCAGAATTGCTGCGCATGCTGACGCAAGGACGCGAAGGGCTTGCTTATGCCGAGCCTTCGGGACTGCGCGCCGCTGCGGAAGATGCGCTGGCGATGATTGAAAACCGGCCATCCTCGGAGCGGGCGCGCGCGGCCTTTGAAGCGGCCCCGCAAACCAATGGCAGCTTTGTCGTGCCGCGAAGGTATGTGCGAGTCCCACTGGAATCGCCGTTGCGAGCGCAGATTGACGGCTCGCAAGTAGGCCTTGCCCGCGTGAAGACCATTAGCCTGGGCGGGGCGTACCTGGAATCACCCAAGAAACTCAGCGTGGGAGATTCGATCAAGCTGGAGGTTCGCTCTGGGCTCCGCAAGATTCACTTCACGGCGGTGGTGCGCAATATTGGGCCGGATGGCGGCGGGGTTGAATTTGTGCATATGAAGGACGATGACCGCGAGAAGCTGCGCAAGCTGGTGCAACGCCACTTGCAGATTTGAGTCCGTTCCTGACCCCATACATCTCTGGAGCTGCTACTGCCACGGCTTTTGCATGGGTTGTTGTGTGGCCGGGGGCCCCCCTCCCCTTTTTCCGTAAGTGTTCATTCTAAAGACACTTAAAGTCGATTGTTTTTAAAGGTTTACGCAAGTGTTCATTCTAAAGGACTTGATTGCCCCAACTTGCACTAAAATTGTGCAGGTCTGGTAAGTATTGCGAACAAAAGGCTTTACGTCCTAGGCGGACACCCAAAAGCAAAAACGCCAGCAGGATGCTGGCGCTACAGTGAGAAGACGCAATAGTATCCAACAATTACTATATTCTAGGCGTAACAGTTTGTCAAGGAAAAAATGGGTAGTGGGTCAGTTTTTCGGTTAGCCCGTCACTCGTCCGCGCTGGAGCTAGTTTTTCTGCGTTCGGCTCGAAGGCGCGAAAGCATAAAACCACTCCAACAGGCGAGCAGAGAGAATGTTCCTGCGAGACTCCACCATAAAACGTTACCGAAGCGGGCTCCTCCGAGAGCCAAGCTGGTATTTAAGACAAAGTGGGCCAAGATGGTGCCGAAGACGTGCCCTCTCGTTTTATTAAAGATCAGGCTAAGGAAGACTCCAAAAGCTGTCACCGTTGCCAAAAAGGCCAGGGGAGAAATGAATACCTGAGGGAGGCCAGGGAAGAAAAAGGAAGGCGAGTGCCAGAGACTCCAAAGCACACTCATGATCAAAGCTGAGATCACCGGACTTGCTTTGCGCTGCAGGATAGGAAGGAGAAATCCTCTCCATCCAAGTTCCTCACCGAGGGCACCGGTCCCAACTTGAATCACCATCGTTGGTAACAGAGTTTCCATCGCTATGAGTGGAGCGCCTTGATGAAGTGATCTCGCGAGCAAAGTGGCTACAAATACGGATGACGAGGGAAGTACGATAGCAGCGAGATACCAGCTCCATGCCCGATGAAGGAAGCCGGAAAAGTCGCCGCAGTAGAGTTTGGACTCCCGAGAAGCGGTCGAACAACGCCGTGATCGCCAGGGCAATGAATGTTGGAGACCAGACGGTGACGAGTAGAAAGGCCCAAAACGCCCACATCTTGCCGGTCGCAGCAGCGCTATGGAAGCCGGCCCATGCGAGCCATGTGACAGCGTAGCATGCTGCGACAAAGGCGATTGCTGGTACCCAAGAGTGTGACATCCATCCAGCAGGCGGGAGCCGACGGGCGGAGCTTTCCATGGTCGCCTCTTCAGGAAAATCGCTTTCGGCTCTCTCCTGAGCAGTTGTTTGCCGGACCTGACATGCTCTGTATTTCTACCATGCAGAACCCTAAAAGGCTTCCCGAACAGCCCTTGATAACTCGCGAGTTGGCTGCAAGCCGACTTATGGGATAGTAATGGCCTGCCGTTCCGCATTTCTAAATCGGAAAGTTCAGTCGGCTGCCGGGCCGGCGAAGAGGATGAGATTCTCGTCTGAATCCGAGACTATGAAGGTTATGGCACCCCACGGCTCCTTCTTAAGTGCCTGATGGAAGGAGACTCCTGCAGCCTGATAACTCAGAAACAGTTGTTTGATTTCGTTCGCGGTGGCAACCGTGATGGAAGCGGAGAGCAGATGTTCGCGCTTGCGAACATCGCCAACGAACACAGGTTCGAGGACCAGCCTCAAGGCGAGTCGCGCATTGTCGCGGATGACCTGCCCGTAGTATGGCGGATCGCCATAGGTGAATTCGACGGCGAAGCCGAGTTTATTTGTATAAAAATCGCAGGAACTCTTGATGCTCGCAACGAAAAGTTGTGCCGAGATTGAGCTGAGAATGGGACGTGGCGTCGTTTGTCTGGATTCATCGGTCATGGCATCTGCTCGTGATTTGAGCGCCTGCCCCCCGTCCGGTGTTCGGTTCCCCATAATCTGCTCTCGAATTCGCGTGACTTTGTTCTAGCCAGGAGTGCTTACTCCCCGCTTGAGCATTTCAATGGCTTTCTCTAACCTCTTCAATCGTGTTTCTTCCTTCTTGGCTTCGGTAATCCAGCGGCAGTACTCCTTGCGGTGGGTGTAGCTCAGTTTTTCGAAAACTGGAAGTAACCCTTCTCTCTTCATCAAGTTTTGGAACTGAGGGGGCACTTCGACAGTTCTTACCGCTTCATCTTTCCAAACAACGACTTCAATGGTGTCGCCCGGGCCTTTCCCAGTTTGGTCGCGTATGGCTTTAGGCACGCCCAGCGAATGAAGTGGATGACCATACTTCATAAGTGAACCCGAATAAGGCAGACCATTGAAAGTCGCCTTTACGGGCACCCTCCCTTTAGTGGCGAATTCCTTAACGGTATCGTACGGAAAAAGCACATAAGCTCCTCCGCCGTCGCCTGCTTCCATTTTCGCCTTGAATTTGTATTTCTTCATGGATTTACCGGCTTTCTCACCGCGCGGGCCTCGATCACTCGGAATTAAACCACTTTCCCTTACGGCGCGCTACGCGGGCGATTACTCCCGGTTTGTCGGCGTTAAGGCACGCCCATCCGCCACCCGGCTGTGGCCTCAGACTATATTGCTACTTTGGGCTGTAAGTTGAGTCCTGCCTAGCTCGCCGTCCCTTCACTCTCTTTCTCGACAGCTTTCAAGATGACCTCGACCGCTAACGGGTCTTCCTGTGCAATGCGCTCGGAGAACTTTTCAAACTTGGCCCGCCAAACTCTTTGAGATGGGAGGGCGGGCGGCGGGGCATGGAAAGAGGGCACGATGTATTGCGCCACTACAACGGCCGACGGGGTCAGACGTGGGGGCGCGGGGAGGGGTGCGCGTTAGACTCACGCACTTGGCGGAGAAGTTTTGATTGAAGTCCACGGAACGTTGAAGTAAAAGCTGAGTATTCAATCGGTAGCGTTCGTTCGGGGTGACGAGCCGCCGCCGCTCGGGGCAGCGGAAGACTGAATGGTTTCCGATAGATTTTATGGCTTCCATTGGGAGGACTCAGATGCAACGACGTCATGGTGTGTTTGCGTGGATCGCGCTGTGCCTGTTGGCGTTGGGGTGCGCCGGGATTGCCGAGGCACAAGTAAATACAGCGACGCTTTCGGGAACGGTGACGGACCCGCAAGGGCTGGCCGTGCGAGGGGCGAAGCTGACGATTACCAATGCGGGGACAGGCGCAGAACGCACCGTGGTGTCGGATGATGGCGGGCGATACAAGGTCGTTGGCCTGCCTCCTGGTAAATACAAAGTAAGCATAGATGGCGGGGCAAGTTTTGGGGGCTATCAAAACGATTCCGTCGTGGTGACTGTGGGCGAGGACGCCACGCTCGACGCGCGGCTTGCACTGAAAGGGATCCAGCAAACCATCACGGTGACGACAGAGACTTCTCCCGTGGAAACCACGAAGACAGAGGTTTCGCAAACGGTGGGAGAGCAGCGCATCGACAACCTGCCAATCAACGGACGGAACTACATCAATTTTACTTTGACCAATTCGCAGGTGAACCGCGACGTGGCTCCGACGATCGGGCCAGCGCCAACGAGCGGGCTGAACTTCGGCGGGCAGCGAGCGCGTTCGAACGAGGTGAGCGTGGATGGGGCCGATGCGGTCGATAACTCGATCAACGGCATACGCGCAACGGTTTCGCAGGAAGCGGTGCAAGAGTTTCAACTGATTTTAGGGGACTACAACGCGGAGTATGGGCGGGCGACTGGCGGCGTCGTCAATATCGTGACCAAGAGCGGAGGGAATGATTTTCACGGGGATGTCTTCGGCTATTTGCGGAACAAAGCGTTTCAGGCGCGGAATGCATTTTCCGGGCAAGTGGATCCAACAACCGGGACGCTCGACCCGACCAAACAAGCGTACACGCGCGTACAAGCGGGAGTGACGGCGGGAGGGGCGCTGAAAAAGGACAAGACGTTCTACTTTTTTTCGTATGAAGATACGCTGCGGGAAGAGACGGGATTCTCGAGCATTGGGCAAGGAGCGGGGGGAACCGGGCCGTGGGGGATGGTCAACGTGCCGTTGCCGACGCCTGGCGGCGTGGTGAACGTGCAACTGACTCCTTCGCAGGCAGCTTCGGTACAAACTCTACTGGGTACTGGAATCGCTCCTTTCCAAAAACTCGGCGTGTCCTACGGGCTGTTGCTCGGGTCAGCTTCCAGCGTAGCGCTGAATCGATTGGACTTTGGCGCGGTAGCAACTAATTTTGGATTGAATCCGGGGCCGGGGGCGAATTTTCCGGCGCCGGTGACGTGCCCGGTGGGCGTTACGGTTGGAAATGTGGTGTGCCCTAAGACGTCACCGTTCGGGCCCACCTTCAACTATGCGTTCGGCATGGTGCCGCTGCCGACCTCGTACAAGGCATTGAACAGCTTGCGCGGAAACTTCCCAGTGACGGAAAAAACGAGCTTGTGGTCCATGCGGCTGGACCAGAAATGGAACAACCAGAACAGCTCGTTCCTGCGCGTCGGCGTATCGCCGTCGCTGGTGACGGGCATCGAGTCGACCGCGCAGAACCAAACTTTTGGAGAGAACGCGGGATCGCGCACGGGTGTGAACCAGTCGCGGGACCTCGACATCGTGTTCCAACACGACACAATTCTGAGCGCCACGGGATTCAACGAATTCCGGGCGCAGGTGGCGCGGCGGGGTTTACATTTTGGTTTTTCGGAGCTACCGGGCGGTGGCGATATCGGCGTGAACATTCCCGGTTTCGCGTACTTCGGGCGCGAGCCGTACTCGACGGTGGACCGCATCGAGCGGCGTTTTGAATTTACGGATCACGTGAGCCTGATCCGCGGGAATCACACGTTCAAGATGGGCGGAGACTACAACTTGATTCAGCTGCGGTCCGGCAAAGCGCAGATTTTTGAGTTGGACTATGGCGGCGACGTGAATTTCGGCGGCTTAGCCGCGTCTACGGTGAGCGGCGGCGCTATTCCGGATTCCGTGACGCTGCCAAGCGGGCAGACTGTTCAAATGTTCGGGACGACTGGATTGCAGTCTTACGGATTGGGGATACCGACGACCTACATTCAGGGCATCGGGCAGTCGAGCCAGCCGTTTGACAATTTTCCGATCGGCCTTTTTATTCAGGATAGCTGGCGCGCGAATAAGCACGTGACGGTGAACTACGGACTGCGGTACGACGTGGAAATTACGCCGCTCTTCTCTCCCCTAAACTCATTTAATGGGGCGGCGGAAAAAGCGCTGGGCGTGGTGGAAGGAATTCCACGCGATTATCACAATGTGGCTCCGCGGCTGGGAATCGCGTGGGATCCGAAGGGCGATGGAAAGACGGTGATCCGGGCCGGATTCGGACTGTTCTATGACCACCCTTTGCTGGCGATTGCGTTTGACTCGGCGACCGCCGATGGCGGCCGGTCGGTGCAGCTGATTACCGCGGGAGGAGCATCCTCGGCTTGCGGCGTTCTTCCAGCGGGCTCAGCGCCGCCGGGTTATCCTATGTGCGGTTCGAACATCACTGGCAATGCGCTGGATGGTCCGACAAACCTGAACGGCTCCACGATTTTCCAGGGAGCGCTGAACGCGCTGCCGAACATGTTCTACCTGCCGAATCAACAGAGATTTGATCCGCTCGCTTCTGGATCGCTCTTCGCAAATCAGAATTATCTGGCAGCGGGGTTTCCGCTGCCGATCTTGCCGTTCGTGTTGCCGGTGGCGAAGAACTTTCAATTCGGCGTCGCGCAACAGGCCAATCTGACGATTGAAAGGCAGATCGCCGGGTCGTGGAAAATCAGCGTGGGCTACCAGTATACGAAGGGACAGCATCTGTACCGCCCGGTGGACGTCAACTCGACTGATCCGCAGTTGCTCACGCAAAATTATGCGGATTGCGTGGCTTCCGGTTTGACGACGTGCAGCACGACGCCGGTGGGCATCAGCGTGCCCGCGGGGCAAGTGACAACCGCAAACGGTTGCACGTTTACGCCGACGATTCCCAGCCTCGTGGGAACGCTCAGCGGCTGCCCTGGGCCGCTTGCGGGATTGAATGGAACGCCGGTGGCAACTGCCGCGGCGTTCAACTTTTTCCGTCCGTCCGGACCCAATCCATCCTTTGCGGGCCCGAATGCGGCGGAATATCCCCTTCTGGCTGGTGTAGCGGGAGCTTCGTGCTTCCCAGCCGGATTCTTCGGAGCCGGCGCACCCCAGAAATGCTACCCGACAGGATTCGGAGTGCCGGTGGCGTTCAACAGCGTGGACGCACAGCTTTCGGACGGGAATTCGATGTATAACGGGCTGACCGTGAACGTGCAGAAGCGTTTTTCAAATGCCTTTGAGCTGCTGTCCAGTTACACGTGGTCGCACACGATTGACGATTCGACGGACTTGCAATCGCCTCTTGAGCCGCAGGACAGCCGCTTCCCGTTCCTGGAGCGGAGCAATTCGGACTTTGACCAGCGGCATCGCTGGGTGACGAGCGCGGTTTTCCAATCGCCGACGGCGAAGAGCGGCGATGGCGCATGGAAGCACTTCATTGGAGACTTCACGTTGTCTCCGATTATTGAGGTTTCTTCGGGACGGCCCTACACGATCATCACGGGGACCGACTACCGGCTGGACCTGGGCGCTTCGAACGGGCGGCCTTCTGTGGGCCCGGCAGGGGCT
>Ga0210387_10000877_pt1 | contig 22050 bp, 34 predicted proteins | sample IncBWC7OmetaG_FD_160108 | JGI IMG/M metagenome (GOLD analysis project Ga0210387, IMG submission 160108) | Forest soil microbial communities from Barre Woods Harvard Forest LTER site, Petersham, Massachusetts, United States - Inc-BW-C-7-O ...
CAGCAAAGACATCTCAGTAGTCACGCCTTTCTCTACAACCGACTAATCATGCTAGTTGGTAACCCCATCATCAGTTGGGTGTTAAACCTATAGGAATCGGGTTCATGTATCATCCTCAATGCATAGTGTTCGAGCTCATGATAGAATCTGAACACACCACCATCCATGGTGTACTTCACAGAATAGAACTTCTGTGTAGCATCCTGAATGGATGAGTCATGTATGAATCGATTATACAAACCTGTGATGACATCTTTGAAGGTCCACACCCATCTCCAACAGTTGACACCTTTGACGTTGTTGTTAAACCAGGTCTTGGCCTTCTTGTCAAGATACATGGCTGTGAGCATGATGTGATCACGCTTGCATTCAGGACCTGTGTAGTGGTTGATCTTCATCCACCACAGCATTGAATGAAGCCTTTTATCAAACTGCTCAATATCTTTGTCACCTGAGTACACCTTAGGCAGGGGCACTCGGATTGACAACAGCTTAATACCACTACTCGCGGTATGAAGTGGGATCTTCACCTGCTCATCTACCAGTTGATGATAACTATGGTGAATATCTCTTAGATAAACTGAACAGCATGGGCCGATTTCAGTCAAGTAATTTGTGGAGGGCCTAGCCCTCAGGTGAGACCTTGATCGGCTTCACCTACAATGAGACAATCTGTTTGATCGTCTGTCGTTATGTCGTGTACTACAACTACAATCACGACTTGGTTGTCTCAATCATGACAATTGGTGGCTTGCTGATCATCGAGGCTCAAATCTCAATGAACACACATCACTACTGTGTTGACTACTGCATCTACTCAACTGCAATCGATCATCACCATGAGATGATGGATTGCTGCCACCACCTCCGTCACCACCATCAGGACCATCACAGTACTCTAATGATGGACAACCTGGCTCACTCAGTTCGTGAGATGGGTCACGTCTCAATTGAAAGTCATTGCTATCTAGTGGTATGCCGTTCTGATCAAAAATAATATTTTGACCTGGCACTTGTGAGTGGCCGGTTGCTTGTATATCAGCAAGCCAGAGACGCTGAAGTGTCACGCAGTTGTGGAACTCTTCCCACCACTGCTGACCATGTGCATAAGCACTGTCCACCAAAGGTGGGGCAACTGGCTCAGTCTTTACACACTCACAGAGTGTGGGTGCACTCTGACTCAGTCATTCTTGGGCAGCTCTGCATCTTGTGTATGCCAAGCTGGTCTCTTCATCAGCTCGAGATTGATGAACTTCATGAACTGCCACATTCAGCATGTGGTTGAACTCTCCAGTAGTTGCTGGCGAGCTCTCAGACTCTTGCATATGCTGCTGTAGAGCATATCTACCATCTTCTGGATCATTGTTACTGAATTCATCAGTCATTAGTTTTAACACATGGCTGCTGTGCTAATCGAGAAGGCACCACCGCTAGTACCCTGCTCACAGCTGTGCACACCTGCTCAAAAAGCTGCAGGACACGCCGAGCTTGATCTGTAGCTTGTTGTGACACCTGGGCTGTGATGGGGTCAGGTGTTGCCCTGCTTTTGCTGTTCTTCCCATGTTGTTCAGCTGGCTTAGCTGGTTGACTTCTATGCAGAGACATCTGCTGCACCTTACCTTTAATGCTCTGTCATCGACATTCACTCGGGGACGACCTATGCGATGGCTGTGCCATACTAACATTTCTTCCATGCACTGCATGATCATGATGATCATGGTGGCTTGGACCTGCCTGACAAGCCCTGCTCATACCACCTGGAATTTCAGGTGTTCTCGGATGCAGCATTGAATGAGCCACAGCTGATGCTTCAGTAACTGCTTGTCGAGGTATAAACTTGAATGGTGATGGGTGTGTCACTGTCAAATCATCCCTAGAGGGGTTGGGGTCCCTAGCCCGATTGTGTCGGCTGCTCAACTGCAAGTGACAACTGCTCATGCTAGGTGCTTGTGCACTAGCTGTAGGGACAGTTCTTGACATCCTCAAGTCACCCCAGGTGTGAGGCTTCATTGCAGCAGCTGGTTGGCTGCCGCCAGGTGTTTTTTTCACTGTGACATGACATCATTTGAGCCACATCGGGCCTGATTCACATTGGAGTCCTCAGTCGAGGGTTGGTGTGGTTCGATGCAGGCGCGGTTTTGGTAGCCTTCTTCACAGTGGCTGTTTTCGTCATGTTGGTGACTAGTTTGGTTCGAAAAATGGAGTTAACAAGTGTAGGGGGGTTCCCTTTGAGTTATTGCAGCAAGGATGTGCAAAAAAGTATAATGGATTCCTGGGTTGGGTAGCTTATTACTCAGTTCACACCTCCCAATGCACACAACCAATGTATAAAGCAAAGGGATGCAGGAGTAGTGATAAGTATAAAGCTAGGGAATGTGATTAGGTAAGAGTCCCTATATAGGCCAGAGGGCCTTGGTAAATAAGCACAAATGTTCATGAGTGCTAGATATGTTACAAGCAGTTTGTGATGGTGGTGGTGGTTGCACAATTACAGGTACAGGAGGGCTTTGAGGTAATGTTGTATCATAATATTTTAAACATTATTTGACTAATTCACAATTATGCAATAGATAGAATACTTACAACTAACCACTAAAAAGAGGCTGAGATGGTGCACAATTCTCATGTCTTTTACCATTGCATCTCATCCACTTAGCAATTGCAAGAAATGGATCAAAAGAAAATACAGGCATTGCAAATCATGTGATCAGTCAGTGCCACAAGCCAGTACTCTGTATTTGCTAGCCAACAAGCTGTTTTCCCAGAATCTTGTGGGTCTTCACAGTTGCCCTCTTGCTAACCCTAGGCTGGGCAGCAGTGGCTCTTCCAGTCAGGCTCAACATTACTGGATTCCACCTGTATCTCCCTGGTCTAGTGAGGCAACCACTACAGTGTCCAAGTCATACGGACTGTGTCCCCTGCAATTCCCCTGAAAGTTCACCCAAAGAGAAACACCACAAGACAGTGTTAGGGGAAACTATTCCCAATGCTTATTGACCCCTAAGTTCACCCCTTTTCTGCAAGGCAGGTGGCCACCATGCAAGTGATGTAAGAGGTAGTAAAAGCCTGCCAAAATAGGCAGGCAAAACTTAAGCACTAAGAGTGCGTTTGGTGTGAATTCCATGTGCAGAATTTGTCACATGATATCTCTATCTGGCAAGTGCCAAATAGAGACAGAGTTGTTGCAATTTCAAAAAAAAATACATATCTGGACTTGTATATATTTTTGGCTGGGCAATCTCATTTTGAAATCTCAATTTCATATTGTGACAGTGGGTGCCAAACACACCTCTGTCACACTTATCAACAAGAAATCTCTTTTTTTTTGTTTGGCTGGGGTTGCCAAATGCGGAATTCGCCCCGAATGCACTCTAAGCACTGTTGAGTGAGAGAGGCCCAGGCAGTTTAAAAAACTGATTTTATGCTACAGCAAACTGAGACTGAGCAGGTAGACTTCAGAACTCTGTAGGCTATCCAAATTGGGAATCCCTTCAGACAAAGCAGAGCAGTCTCAGAAGCAGTATGTGGGCAGAATCAATTGTAAAGCAGTCAAAGAAGGCAAGAAGTGCCCAAAACAGAATTGTGTTGATGCCACGAAGGTTTTAAACTCAGCTTTGGCTGCTCATTCCCACGGGGTGACAAAATTGAAACTCAGTCAAAAGTCGCGCATCATGTGACCTTAGGAAATTTGGGTCCCCATCGCCGAAAGCTCCCCAATTACTGAATGTTTTCCCCTCGCTTCAGCCATTCATTCCTACGTCGGGTGCGGCTAACACTCTCATGTTGCTCTATTGTTGCAAACGCGTAAGTCACGGTCGTCATCTTCTATGATTCTTCTCCGACTACTGAGACCAAAATTTCAGGCTCTGTGCAGGCGGCATCTTCACCTTTCCTCTCTTATCACCAGCCTTGGCGTTACGCCTAAAGTTGACCCAACCGCAGCTAACTACCATAGTATTAGCGTGAGTAGTTCCCGCTTGCCTGGGTTGGCGCCCTGGATAATCTCTTATCGTTTCGTAGAGGAATGGTCGGCCAGTATCCATTCTCAGCATTTGTTGGCAAAATCGTCGATCGTTATGGCCCTTCTACCTGTTCACTCCTCGCTTCTATCTTGTTTTCTACAGCGTTCAGTTTATTTGCCTTCGAGATTGCAAAGACACCAGACAACCTAGTCCAACCATCACCAACATCATTCCATCGTCTGGCAATTTTCTTTTCTATGGCCGGCCTGGGGACAGTGTTTTCGTACGTCCATCACGGGATTCCTGTTGTACGAAGACCTCATAAGTTTTGTAATCCTAAATGGTGCTAGGTATTTCTCGTCTCTCTTCGCAGCATCGAAAAATTTCCCGAATTACCTTGGAATTGCAAGTGGGGCGAGCATGTCTTTATTTGGCCTTTCGCCGCTTTTCCTGTCCCTCCTTGCGTCAAATTTTTTCACTGACCTTGAATCGGGGTCATTGAATGTGATACTCTTTCTGAAGTTTATGGCCATCTTCACGGGGTCTATTCACGTTTTTGGTGCATTTAATCTAAGGACACCTACGCCTACCTCCGAGCCAGATAACTCATCTATCAATGATCCAGAAGTCTCCGACGTCGATGAGAGTACTAGATTGTTGCCTGGGAAACCGAACGTGCGCGTCAACGGAGAACCTGCGGACGGATATGGAGACTCATCGCTTGATCTTCTCCGTGATTGTTACTTCTGGATACTTGCCGTATTCCTCCTCTTCACCCTGGGAGCCGTGAGTCAAGATTTAATATTTATTCTTGATGAGGACATAACTGATCTCTTGCCCTCTTCAGTGCGAAATGGTGATATCCAACATTGGAACTATTGTGTTATCCCTTCCTCCTGCTTCGTCCATGCTTCCATCTCACAATCCCTCCACCGAAATTGTGACCTCGAACCAAGTCAGACTCCTTTCCCTATCCAATACTTTATCTCGTCTTGTGGTGGGATCTCTAGCAGACTTCATTTCACCGGTGGCTTCGCATTTGCACACTGGCGTTCCAATATACCCAAGGAAACACCACTTTAGTCGAGTTGTATTTCTATCTGGGGCAGCATTGTTACTGGCCATAACATTCCTTTGGATGGAAGTTGGTGTTAAATCTCGAGAGGCCGTTTGGGTGCTAAGGTATATTTTACTTTCGTCCTTTGTGCCTGCAACACATTTAAGGTCGACCGTTCAGTATTGGTACAGGCATTTCCTATGGTGTCATTTTTACTGTGCTGTGGGTTTAAGATCATTATGAAATTCTTTCAAACCACACTAATTTGCTAATCCCCATAGTCCGAGCATTGTATCCTCTATTTGGGGTTTATCTAATCTTGGACGTAACTTTGGAATCGTCACATATGCACCTTTTATTGGCACACCACTATTTTCATACTTCTACGCCTTTGTTTCTGCTCACAATTCTCGAGGTGGAGGGGTTTGTGAAGGCCTTTTTTGTTGGCAGTTGACATTTTGGGTGAGCTTGGGGACTTCCTTGCTCGCATTTTGCGGCACTTTAGTGTTGTGGAAAAGATGGAAAGGAAACGTCTAGATCTAGATTCCGAGGGCCCCTTCCTGTGTAGCTACATCGGCTGTATCATATCATATTCTTTCAGATAATTTCAAGTCCACAGGCTGAGTGTTGAATATTAAATACTGAGGGCATTCATGCTATTCCGGCCCACGGAACTTGCAGCTCCCCCATGTCGACGTCTGTCCGGATTTTTGCGGATTTGCGGCTTGCCTCGAAATGGCCCAATCTTTGTCCGGGCAAGTGGCAGGAGTGTGGCTGAAGGTCCATCCACCTATTGGATATAACCCCGAATCAAGTTGCTGCTATACTGCGGATTTCCGATTCGGCGGCCCAGTGCTGCAAGCGTGCTGTTCTTTTTTTTCGACGAGTGTCACGTTTTGGCTGGAGTCACTTAATATTGGAGATTTTAGGCCGATTTCGAGGTGTTTTGCCGGACAAACAGGGGAGGTTCCGGGGCCTTGCTATCTTGGCGGGGTGTTATTTGAAGACCTGAAAAATAAAAATAAAAACTTTCCCCACGAGTCAAATTTATCCTTTTGTTATTATTTTTCAAACTGCTAAATTTTGACTCGTCGGGAAATTTAAAGATTTTAATTTGATTTTGCAGGTCTCTAAATAACACCGCCACCAGTGTAAACTTCAAGTTTATGCTTTGGTTATACTCTCTGTTAGACGCAAATGAATTTCCATCATTGGCAACGTGAATGCAAGCCCAGTTGCCATCTCCGACAGTCTGCAACAGCTTGGAATATTCGCATCCCCAGAAGACACTCTTTTGCCTCTCTTCGAATTTATATTAATATTTATTACCAATCATTGATGCCATGACGTAACACAAACTAATTTATTTGTCACGCAATTGTCACGTTCGCGACTTCGTTCTTTCCGCCGAGGTTCTGGTTCTTCCTAATACCATGACAAGCCAACCTACCAAACAAAAATTATGGGGTGGAAGATTTACAGGCAAAACCGATCCGTTGTATGCAGGCATTGAGGCTCTGCTTTTGACTTTCACTGATATGATCTTGGCATGCTATAGGATGCATGCGTTCAACCAGTCATTAAAATATGACCGACGGATGCATGCCGCAGATATCCAGGGCTCTATAGCGTATGCGAAGGCTCTAACGTTAATTGGAATTTTAACGAAAGAAGAGGAGACCAAGATTATCGATGGCCTGACAGTCGTCGGAACCGAGTGGAATCACGGTGTAGTGCGTTGTCTTTCCGCTCTTATGGCTTTTATTCACGGGTTGTAAATCAATCGGACTGTTAGTTCAAGATACAGGCAGGTGATGAGGATATTCACACTGCAAATGAGCGTCGATTGAGTGAGCTTATTGGACCGCTTGGTGGCAAGCTGCACACAGGGCGCTCTCGCAATGATCAAGTAGCCACCGACATGCGTTTGTGGCTCCTTGAAGAAGTCAAGGACGTCGAGAATGGACTAAAAGGACTTGTTCGCGTTCTGGTGGAGAGAGCTGACAAGGAAAAGGACATCCTGTTGCCTGGCTACACTCATCTGCAGGTACGCGGTAAAACCGCGATGAATATTTCATCTACTTTAGTGACTGTGGTTTTGCAGCGCGGTCAACCTATTCGATGGTCGCATCTTCTCTTATCTCACGCATTCTCGTTCCGTTACGACCTCGAACGCCTTCAACAACTTATTCCTCGAATTTCAGTCCTGCCCCTGGGTTGCGGTGCGCTTGCGGGCAATCCTTTTGTTGTAGACCGCGAATTTCTGGCCAAGGAACTCGGTTTCCAGTCTATTGCGGAGAACAGTCTCTGGGGCGTTGGTGACCGAGACTTTATCGTCGAGTTCTTAATGTGGTCTAGCTTAGCCATGACGCATGTAAGCCGTATGGCGGAAGACTTGATCATTTATTCGACGGCGGAATTCGGGTTCGTCACTTTGAGCGACGCGTACAGGTAATTGGACTCCATCTCGGCGATGCGAAGTATTAATATGTCCATACAGCACCGGTTCCAGTATCATGCCACAAAAGAAGAATCCTGATTCACTCGAGCTTTTGCGAGGAAAATCGGGCCGAGTATTTGGAAACGTAAGTTGTATATTTGTCACCCTTGATTTTAATCTAATTATGTCCATAGATGGCCGGATTCTTAATGACCTTGAAGGGATTGCCGTCCACGTACAACAAGGACTTGCAGGAAGACAAGGAGCCTCTATTTGACGCTGTCGACAATGTCTCGGCTTCCTTCAAGATCGCAGAAGGTGTTGTTGGGACCTTGGAAGTAGGTGTCTGCCATTCATAAAAATACCTGCTTCAATATTTTCTTCCCGAAGGTTCATGCTGAAAAAATGCGTGAAGCTTTGACCATGGACGTACTCGCCACGGATTTGGCTGACTATCTCGTTCGCAAAGGGGTACGTTACTGTCTTTCCTATCCACTTGTATTCCAAACGCATTGCATTTGTGTTAGATTCCTTTCCGTGAAACTCACCACATCTCGGGTCGGGCAGTGGCTCTGGCAGAATCCCGAAAATGCCAGCTCAATGAGCTGACCATGGCAGACTTCAAGAGTCTGAACGACAATTTTTCGGAAGATATCCATGAGGTATTCGATTTTGATGCTAGTGTGGAGAGGAGGGAGTCCATTGGAGGCACAAACCGTAGGATGCTAGAGAGGCAAATTTCAGTACTTCGAGCAGTTCTCAGAAACTAGGGGGTGCCATGTGTTGAATACTAATATGCCATATAGGGTTGGTTAGTTAGTCCAGCCGCCGTGAGGCTCTTATAAAAATTTTGGAGGTCCCAGCTTGGTGATCCCAAGGGCGTCTCGGGATAATGATCTGACACCCTGGGATGTTGGGTAGGTCCTGCCTTTAGCCGGGAAAAAAAGGAACCCCCCCAAAAGGACCTCCAGAGAGCTCCCAGAGAGTCAGTCCACGTTGGGAGCGAGAGGCTCCTAATTTAGGAAATCTATTGCAGTGCCTAGCCAGTCTCAACAGCACAGATCCAAGCAGGAAGTGATGTCACACAATGTAAGATAGCTGGCAGTGAAACAGAATGGGTATGTTTTTTCTGGCTTGAACCCATAGCATCAAGGGGGTGTTGGAACGGGAAAATCGGATATACATACTTTTTTTTTCAGGTTCAGGTCAGACCCCTCCTTCTAAATAAGGTATGTTTTTTCTATATGTGGTATATTTTGATCACATGATATTCCTATATTATATATTATCTCTGACACCGCCTTCACCTCAATGTCTTTACAGTATTATCTCTCATGCATTGAGATTAAGGCATGTCACAAGTGCACTCATGAGTATACTTGGACTTGGATCCATGGGTTTTTGAGCTCTAAAGGCCATACTCAGATCCTTGAGTATTTCTTTCCCACAAGTATTTCTCATGAGTACTCACAGGTATCTCATGATTTCAGTTATAAAACTTACCAAAAACCAATACAGTAATCTACCACTCAGTTGTACATCAAAAATGAATACACAGTATTGTGATCAAAACATACTCATTGGATCAGTTTGGCAGGTCTCAACAGGCAGATAGACATCAAAACAAATTGAATACCAAAGCAGAGGGCTTGAGATCTGAACATGTGGGAGGCCCAGCATCTCAGAGATGGTATTTTTGTCCAAATTGGGTCAGTTGTACACACACATTGCAGGTCACATATTTCATTGATCACAATCGCGAGGCTCAATCCTCTTGATCAGACTATTCCTCTGAGTCAAAGTTCAGATTAGCAAATGATAATTTCATCCTATGGCATATAAAATTGTTAGATGGAACTCTTTTACATTTTGTGACGGATTTATGCCTGTGTGACAAAAGTGACATTGTCACATTCCAAAAATCCCCCTTCTGGAAAGAAATTGCTCTACCACACCAAATGATCCCCAGTTCCACTTAAACTCTTATGTGGAGATATCTATATTCTATAATAGAATAGTTTGAGACTTGCAAGAATGGCCAGAACAACAACTCTGGTGAATCATGGCCAAAAGAAAATTTCAGGATCAGGTACTAATTTGGATAAATTGGGAATGCCAAAACAACAACATCTTATATCAATCATTCCTGACCTGTTCATTGTGAATGCATATCAGGTTGATCTCAAAAATGTTTAAATAGCCCAAGTAAAGCAAAGGCCATTGCAGAAAATGCCAATGTACAACTGACCCATGGTGTACAACTGAGCGGTAAACTACTGTACTTGAATCCTCAAAGATCCTTGGTTGAGACTGATTCAGACTCAAAGGTATTAAACCCATGAGTATTCCCACAAGTAAACCTGTGGTGATCCATGAGTTACCCAAAGCCATGACATGCCTTAATTGAGATGGAGCAAGTTTCAAAGAACTGGGTCTGCACCTCATGTCTTTCCTCTGGTCCATCTTGAGTATCTGTATATTACACTCCCCCACAGATCCTTACAGACTCCTGAGGAGTAGTGATGTGCAAGGCTCAGCCTTAGGCCATCAAGCCAGCAAAGCTGAGCCCCAAAAAGCCAAGCCTTGTACACAGCTTTCAGATGGCTTGGGCTCGGCCTGAGGTTTGAAAAGCCCAAGCTGAGCCTCAAAGCCCAGGCTTTCTGCAGACAAATACCTTGCCAAATGCCAAATGGTACTGTACAGACCATTTTACTCTCTGGCTCAGCAACACCTCCAAACTCCATATATAGTGCAAACCATAAAACCAGACCCATACTACTGTAAACAGCCATGAATTCCCACAAGTACACCCTTCTTTTGGACAATGACAATTCAACACCAGCCCCTAGACCAATCAAAGCAAGTTCAAAAGTCACCAATTCCCAGAACATTGTGACATCAGATATCCAGTCACATCACACTGCCCCCAAATTAGCTTGCAAGAAATCTGCTGCTAATGTTCAAGTTGCTAGTACTAGTACCCCTGTTGTGGCAGCAATTCCTCCTGATGCACCTCCTGTCACATCAACCTCTTCCATTCCTGCTTCCATTTCAAGACCAAGCACAAGTCCAATGGTCATCACACCCCCTCCTCAATCTCCAAACCCACTTCCTCATTAGGATGAATCATCTCAGGACTCGGAATCCTCCTTGCCAGCATCTGGAACCAGTAAAAAAGGGAAGGGTAAGGTGAAATGTGAGCGAAGATGTGCTGCATCTGTTGATACAGCACCCTCATCTTGGTAGTGATGGACAGGTTCGGTTCGGTCCGGTTCTTTCAGAATTTTCCCAAACCCTGAACCAAACCTCAGGTTCAGGTTCAGCCAGGTTCAGTTCAGGTTCACTGTGGTCCGAACCCTGAACCGAACCTAAACAATTTCAATCAGTCTCAATTGAGTCATTTCATCACCCAAAGACAAAATTCAATGACCACAAGCTTCATTTTTAAGTCTGATCATACAATAGTACCAAGTAGACCACTTATATACCCATTTTCCCTGCAGCTGCAGCACTTAAGAGGGAAATTTGACCTTGTGGACTGCAGAATATGTGTTGAGGACATTGCTCTATCATTGATATTCCTTGACATTTACATTATACCAGTTTTCAGTTGAAAAACTGTCACATTTGGCTCAAATTTACTATGAAATTTACCCTGAATCTGCTCAGATTTGGTTCAGTTCAAACCGGTTCAAACCAGGTTCAGGCAAACTGCTATTTGCCTGAACCTCAAACTGGACCTTAGGTTCAGTTCAGGCTGGAGGCCAAACCTTGAACTGAACTTGGGTTCAGTTCGCATTGGTTCAGGTTTAAACCTAGGTTCAGAACCGAACCTGGCCATCACTAGTTATACCTGAGAAGTGCAGATACCCATTTTTTTGCTGTTGTCATATGCAATCTTTGCAATCCATTGCATTTGCTGAACAAGTTTTGTTTATTTGGAAGACTGTTGTATCCATGCAAACCTTGGGATGGTCTTTGTACTCTTGGGGCAGGAACTCATTCCTGGGAGTCATTATATGACTTCTTAAATATTGGAATGGATTCCCAACAGCAACAATGTTTCCCTCATCTGCTTATCTTATGTCATTTTTGCCAAGGCAACATATCTATATCTTCCTCTATATTAGGGTCATGGACATTCTGTACTTCATCAACTTTATAAACCTCATGTAAAACCTTAACACCTTTGAGATGGTCAACTTGAATTCCAAATGCAGAACTGTCACTGTGACCACAGCAAGTTGTGCACGTGTTCACGGTCACACTTATATGACCTTATGTAAGAATTGAAATTACAGTCAAACATTTAGTCTTGTTACCAGCCGTTTTAGAAAGCATCAACTGAAGTCGTCAATTACTTTCTAAAAGGTCTGGTGGCAATGTACCATAAGCAAGTACAGGACAATTTCAAGCTCCAACTTTTCCATACATGGTTTAGCTCATCGTGGTGTCCCACGCTCTATGACTCTCAATTCCTTTCATCTTCGGGATTGTACAGTGGCTATCAGAGATACTATGACTGTAAAAGGTAACTGGTCAGGAAGGAAAACATTTCAGGCAGCAAGCCTTGTTGTGGTTGTAGCAAGGGCCAAGCAAGGGCTGCAGAATATTGTCTAATGTCTAAGGCAAATATATGGTTTGAAATGGGAGAGTCTGCAAGATACATCACAGGAAGCTCTACAGGAAAATTATCTGCCTGGGATAATCCTAAGAAACAAGCTCTGGGGAGGCATTTGTGTGTTAATGTCGCATTATTCCACTGAGAATGGGTCAGGCACACATGCCATAACTGGAAAATGCGGACTTTGAAATCCTCCTGTACTCACTCATGGTAATATGCCTCCAGTCTCCTTAGGTACTATTACGAACACTCCCACTTCACTTCTCCATTCCCCCTGCTCTAGCACTCAGCATCCACAGCAGGAATTTCAATATTTAAACTCAACTGAAGTGATTGCCAAATGTAATTCTAAATATTAAATTTCATCGCCCACTCAAAGTTTAAATTTGGCAATCACTTCAGTTGAGTTTAAATATTGAAACTCCTGCTGTGATCGCGAATAGTACCGCTAAGGAGACTGGTTACGAGTCTATCAAACATTGCCTAATTACACTTAAGATGACTTAAGATCATATCCAGCATTTCGGATACTAGTAATCGTCATTTGATTCCTCGAGTACGGTTGCAGAGATTGGGTAAGTCACTACTTATTACTTTGTCCACCAGTCAGCGCAGAATAATTTTTTATTTCAGTGCGTTGCTTTGTGACTAAGCTCTAGCAGCCAAGGAGAACGAGAGTACTAGATTGTTACATGCAGCATCGCATCCTTCTCCTTTCTTTGTTCTCCATGATTTGGTTTGGTTTGATAAAATATACATCATGACCATAGGTAACTCATGACTGGCCTAGATTCATTTCCTCGACCTGTATCGTCAATTCTTCAAGTCCAAATATTCTCCGTCGCAACAGTGAGTCGACGCGTTCAACTACACGATCCAACTTCACATAAGTTGTTTGCAGATTTGAATGAGGGCCTGTTGGATCGAATGAGGATGCGGAGGGAGCTAGTTGTATATGAATCGAGCCAATCAGACTAGAAGCATCCTTGGGCCAGAATCGGGGAGATCTGTACGACGCGAGGCCCTCAATGGAGACCAGCTGGAAGGAAAGGGGGGTCAATATCGATCTCAATTGCAATATCAAGAACAGCCAAACCCTCACCTCTGCTAAAGCTTGCTGAATCCTAATGTCACGATCTGATACATCTAGACAAAGAACTTTCCCAGTATCCATTACGAGAGGAATGACACTGGCTGCGATCAAAACAGCGATCAACAACGAAGCTATGGGGTCAAAACCGGTCCACCCGTAAAACTGGATTAATAATGTAGAGATGATTACTCCTACAGAGCCAAGGGTATCCTACGGACTTCTCAGTACGTTAGGAGGGACAAGACATGATTGAACACTCACAGCCATTACATGCAGGAACACACCTCGCATGTTGTGACTGTGACCTTCATGCAAGCGATCGGGGATATGCGAATGATCGTGAAGGTTAGGAACATGGTCAGAGTCATGATGAGTTTTGAAATGGTCATCTCGCCCGAACTGGTAATTTGGTGTTATAGGCGTGTGCAGGTCCTGAGGGTGCACGAGGGAGGGCGAAATTGGTGAGGGTCCGTTTTCTTGGACACTAGAGTGCTCTGAGTGTATCTGAATGGATGGTCCATGAACATGACGCTTGGGTCCCTTCGGATCCACTTCCGAGTTGGATCTTAGGATTATAGTGTCGGGTGAATGATGTGAGTCGAGAAGAGACGGAGAAGCTGGTTGAGAGTGCGAATGAGAGTCTGACTCGCTGAGTCGCTGAGAATTTAGTGGGAGTATATGCTCATCGGGTGAGGGCGAGTGTGAGGGCAAGTGCGAAGGTGGAGGAGAATGAGAATTCAAATGTGGAGAACAGGGCGAACGTGGGGGCGAGTGCGAATACGCTTGCGAATGAATGTGAGAAGGGTCGCTACTATGCTGGCATGCGAGAGTAGGGCCGTGATGGTCGATATGCGCATGACTTTCCTCATGAGAGTGGGAATGGGAATGGGAATGGGAATGGGAATGGGAATGCCCACCCTGTCATCGTTGTCAGTTCTATTCAGCATAAGCAGAAAGAGATGGTGAAGTACATGATGGTGGTGCCCGCCCATGGCAAACATCCCGAACAAATTAACGGCCAATCCCAGGGAGCTGACAAGAAGAAGCTGACTAGTATTCATCTCCGGAGGCTCCAAACTAGTTACACTTCGTAAGTACATAGCATTTCAAAACCGAAAGAGCACTCACAGACGTTGTATTGCTTCAAAAACGATGAAGATTGAGATCAGAATTAAAAAGATTCCATTAGCAAATCCGGATAATGTTTCTATTCGCCCGTACCTGAGATTGAAGAATTAGGTCTACTGAAAGGTTTGGGTCCACATGACTCAATGGTCAAGACTCACCCATAGGTAAAGCGCTCATTCGGTTCCCATGTCGCCATAACTGAAGCGAAGAGTCCAACGCCGATTGCCATGCAGTCAAATGCCATGTGGATGGCTTGTGCCAAGTCAGTTAGCACCCAGAAACGATGGGACGACAAGCTTCGGCGAACCCACCATCCGAAATCAGACCCAAGCTATTGGTCCACACCCCGTATAGCATCTGGACGAGCATGTAGCACATGTTCAACATTAGGAAGTAGAATATCTTCCTGGATTCAGGATTAGAAAGAATAGTTTTCAGATATGAGCGAACCAATCGCGAAGTAGGAGCGCGGGGAGCTCCACTCAATGTATCGACGCCTTCAGGATACATTCCTACAAACTAGTAAGTTGTCTGACACCTCGAATGAGCAACATTTACAAACCGATGTAGAGCAGTAATGCTACGAAAAGGTCGGTCCACGTAGGAAATTGCGAGAAAGCGAGGGAGCCGAAAATTGATGCAAAGACGAAGGCAGATGGATACGACAACATAAAATGTTGGGAGGTGAACGACGAATGACTTAAACGAGCCGTTATGGGTGAAAGGAATAACAAGGAATACGTAAGGAAAGGAATGGCGGCAAGTGAAATGAGGGGAAGGATGGGCGTCGGCGGGAATTTGAGCTGAATTTAAATATCACTACTGCATCATGTCTATGGGAAGGTTATCAGTGGGACTTACCAGTACCGTCCTGAACATATACAACGGGAGGGCAAACAGCGAAGCGCCCAACGTGCTGGCCGCAACGGTGAAAGTGGTGCCCAAAGAAGGAGACAAAATTCCAAGGGTATGCTCAAGAGCAGTAGAAGACAAAGCGTGAAATACCAATGCGCCATAGCCCGGAATAAACCGCCAGAAGTTCGCAGAAGAGAATTGTGTGTCTGAAACAAAGGACACTACCAATGCTAGTCCAACCGCCAACGCTTTTCGAACCTAGGATTGAATCGTGAATAGGGTCTCATAACCACGTTTGAGCCGAATTACTGAAGTTGTGCTCAACAATGACTCTATCCAGATGGTGGAGAAGTGCGTGAACAGGATGACACTGCAAGACAGAAAGGTACAGAAAGGTTACAAGAGTCTAAAATCTTTGGAATTGTGGTGCTTACCGCGTTGACGGCAGTCTAAATAGTGCCGTGAATAGACATGCCTGCTGTACGAAAAGCAATAGAGACGACATTCCCAAAATAGACCACTAGAATGGGCCAACCGGAATCAGCAAATGTGTGACCATGGTGTCCGCAGTAAATCTTTCCTCGATAGTTTTCCTTTTCGCTAGCTGACCTGTCATGCCTTCCCAAACCAAGACACCTAATCCCCCGCATGCCAGCACTCTCATGACAACCCAGAACACGCCCACGTCAAAATCTAAAAGCCATTCCTTACCAGCATGAAGAGACAATACGAAAAGCACGTTTGCGAGAAATAGCTGGGGTAATAGCTTGCTAGGGATGCTGTCGGGTGTCACATCCACACATTACATTGGATCCAGCACAATACATCAAAGAACATACGATGTGGACAAGACTCTTGAGGGATTCAAGCTGATCTTGTTCCGCGTCCGAGCATCAGGGGCAGGCATGTTTGGGAAGGAAACGGCAAAAACAGCCTGAGCCTAAGGTTGGCCTAAGGCAAACTTGAAGTTGGGGCTATTATAACCCTAACCTAACATTACTCAAATTAAGTAACTTATCTCGAACAAGCTACACCTGTTTATACTGGGCGACCAAATTCTGCCATGAAGCATTTAAATCAGGAGCAGGAGTGACCTCTCCAGGACTTTGCATCGCCGCCTGTAAGGGCACCAAACCCCCTCTCAGTGAAGGAACGTCATGAAAACCATAACCATAATACTCGGGCATGACATCCAATGTCATGGCATGCTGACTGTCTTGTCCAGTATACGAGAGCGTGATATCATTCTGTGGAGGACCCGGAACTACCGAGTATGACGAGAAGTCACCGAAGTGTTGCACATGATTGTAATCCTGCCATGACATCGAAGTCTCCGCGACTGGATGGAAAGTGGTAGGGTGTGCTGAAATTTGTGGGGGTGAAACAAGTGGAGGTGAGGGACTAGAGCCGGCATAAGAGGGCGTTGAGGGGGCTGAAGAAGTTCTCCGCGATACCAATCGTGTCATCCCGCCGAGCGCAGACAGTTCATCCACCTCATTCCTGACACTGGGGCCAAAGAACGAAAGTCGTGTGGCTGTTTCTGCATGAGCGTGTGGGTGGGCATTCGACAATGCAGCGCGAGCCCGCTCCTTCAACTTGTGAAGTATAGGCTATAGAGGAACGAAAATTTTAACTATACCTGAAAGCGACAGTAAATAACAACATTAACTGACCAAAATCTTCACCGTCCGCGGGTTCTCCGACACTCTGTCGAATAGGTTGTAGGCGGACTCGAGATGTGACAGGGCGGATGGTGCGAGAGCCATCCGAGATTTCACGGCAATCGAACCAAGCACGATCTAGCGTCGATATCAATGTCAAAAATAAATAAATATAACGGACGCTGGAGCCAAAATACCCACCGCGCACGAGAAGACGTGAGTGAACAGAAACCACATCCGCTCCGTGAGCGCTGGGTGCTGTTTGAAGAGACTCTCAATCAACCCGACAAACGAGCAAGCACTCGTGTATGCAGCCAACACCGACGGGGCATACTTGCTGCCCATGGGGTCAATTGCGTTGTTTTCTAAAGCTTGTGCAAAGAATCCTCGATGCATGTAGAACAAAGCTGGAAAGAATTCAAACGAATTTGAAGATAGAAATTTTCATTTACTCAAGCACGTACTCATTTCCTTAATGGCAAACGCAATGTACCGCTGCATTGTCAGCTCAGTCGTCGGTTGTTCTGGCTCGACACTGATCTTCACGCCTCCAAACCCAGGGACTTGCAAACTGGGTGGAACATAATACGTTCGCACTTGCTTGTCCAGTTCTTGGATGGTCTTGTAGTTGGGCATCCGTGCACCGAATGCTTGATCCTGTACAATACTGAGGCACTGGGAGGAGAATCGATGTTTCCACGCAGAAACTGTAGTCGTATGAATCGTGTCAGACTGTAGGATACACAAATTTGGGATCAAAGACAACGTACAACTCATTTCCACCTCACCCGCCGCGTTCTGGGTCGTCTCATGCGGCATCTTGCTGTCAATATGGCACAGTGAAAACGAGGGTGGTCTTCCGAATGTCAGACTCTGCAAATAATCAAACCATTTGTACAAACCAAATTACAGAATTAACCCACCTGCCATGCGTCATAGACGTAAATTTCCCACAACAAACACCGACGTTTGTGAGTTTCCTCGGGGTTGAGGTTCCACTTGCCACTGTCGCGATCTTGCAATGGAATTATCAGCCTTGAAGCCGCTTCTGCGGTGCGATAAAGCTCTTACGTAGCCCAATCTGATAAGATGACAGTTGGTTATTCATGGAATATTGAAGACGGTGTGGATAAACTGACACTCTGTGCCAATTTCACTACGAGGCCCATAACCGCCCATCTTTGGCCTTCGATATCAGATAGGAACATGTAATGACACATCAACAACTTTTCTTGAATTGTTAGCAGTCTGTATTGATTATTTCGAGGCACCACATGCTTACCAATGCCTGTAACCCAGGAATTGACTGTTCCTCGAGAACCGAATCCAGTGTCAAGGCTGCGCGTCCCAATTGATAGTACTGCGTCGACTCCGGTGAATGAGCAGGTCTTTCAAGATCCAAAAGCGTTCCCAACGCAAGAATCATGTACAGAACGGCGAGACTATGTGATCCGATAGGCTCATGATATGCTGCGTCCGGATCATACACGGGACGGAAGATCGTCTCGTAAAATTCGGTTTCAGGGATAGGCGTATACCTGCGGGAGAACGTCAGCGCCCCACACGTTCCGGACAAGGGATATACAAATAGACGACACATAACGTACATCCAAGCTGCATGTCTGTAATATATCTCGCAAAATTTCCGAGCATGTGACGACCCTGGTAAGAGGCCGATGATAGATCCTCGAACGCCATCGGCGGTTTTGCTGAGAGTAGACGTAAATGGAAAGGCGTAATTGAGCCACAGCACATCAGCCGGCATTGGCGGCTCAAAATTCGGGGCGTCATCGTCATTGTCGGATCCCTCTTCGTTCTGAGAAAATCAACGGAGTTCACATAGTTGATAGTAATCTGACAAGCACTCCGCACCTGAAGAAGATACTGTCATGCAAAATGATATGGCCGATTTAACTAGAGAGGTGTGAGATGATGAAATGATACCTACCCATGAGTTTGCAGTTTGACCAAAAAATGTCGAGCGACCACCCTGGGAAATAGAGCTACGAGAGATAAGAACCAGAAGATACGGGTATGTGACCAACATACAGGGATCCCATAGCATCGATAGCATCGTTGGTTTCGATCTTTTGATCCGTTGGAGGAGCAGGCACATCCAGTCGCTCTCGTTCCAGCGGTCGTTTTATTTTCAGTAGTTCGTCACTCAGTAGAGGATGAGATTCATTTGAAAGTGACGCGTGTGCTTGTGAAAGGGCGTCCTCCAGTTGTCGAACACGATTCGACAACTGAGCGATCTTCTCATGAAGGGCTTCGGTATTCGCGAGCACGAATCTACATCAACACGCAGAGTCAATATAAATCACCCATAAATTCAGGATGCTCACCTGTTACCCTTTCCGGTCGTAAGGGAACCTAGGTATAAATTCTAGTTTGCTGTGAGTGGTGATTAAATGGGGCACTCACCATCGGGACATATAGCTGAGCAACCCTTCTTGACACAATTGCTGCAAGTTGGAGTCAATTAATAGACAGAATAAGCGGAGAAACGACGGGGTCACCTGCATGGAAAGACGCGGCTGCACCTGGATCGGGAATTAATGATGTAGGACGCTGCGATGTTCGACGGCAACCTCACTTGAGCTTCAATCTGACAACAATAATAAATATTAATACAGTGAGCAACTCCCCGTTCTGTAACACACCTTCGACATTCTGCACAAGACAGGGCACCACCGCGGCGTTTGTGTCTGACTGCCAAGGGAGTCCGATCATCAGGCTGATCAGAGGTGTTTGTGGGGGAAGCCATTGGGGATGAAACTGGGCGCGGGAGGTAATGGATCCCGTTCAGCCTTGATCCCTTTTGAAGCTACCAATTAGCACGTGTAGGACTGACACAAGTTTCGGAAAGCAAAGTCTTCCGTCCAACGAACCGTAGTTTCTAGTGAGCACTCATTTCCATTTTCGGCCTGATTCTTCCAGTATGGTCTTGTTTGGCCCCGCCCTTTAAAAAAAACTTGTATACTGGCCCACATCCTGGTGGATTCCAGGTAAGCCCATCCTCTCTTTTGTTTATATTTTATGATGAGCCATTTAGATGACGAGTCTGACGGTCGGGACAAAGTTTCTTTGTCTTGACAGAATATGACGACTCAACTAAATTATACCATTCATGCTTTACTGAGCTTCTTCCGTTCTCCCGTTCTGTAAACCCCGAACTAACTGATGTTCTACTCACCCAACAGTAATTTAAAACCATGCCACCGCTCGGTGATGACGATTGGTCCGATTCAGACGAAGAGGTTCTGTCAGAGGTCGAGACGTCTGTACTACTGGGCGTCCCTGACGGTCTCATAGACACTATAACAGATATCAGAGATGCAGCTGTGTCTCGAATCGGAGGACATCCTGTACGATCTGTCTTACAAGTGTACAGTCGAATACAATGTGACTTATGCTTCTTTATCTCGATTCCAAAGGCCTTTCTCCTTTCGAATGAACCCCCCTTCACCTCCTCTCACTGCAAGATATGCTCAACTCCAATGGAGCTCCTCCTTCAGATGTGGTGCCCGTTTGAGGATAGCCCCATGGATCGAGCCTTGTATATTTGGGGTTGTGCCAAGATGGGGTGCCAACACAAGGAAGGGAGGTAAGTTTCGGTGTGTTCTTTGACGCCAACTCCTGTCAAAATCCACTTTGACTGAACCGGATGACAGTGTACGCGCCTGGCGAGGCCTGCGCTATAACGACACGTATGCTGCCAAACTTGAGAAGAAATTAGCCCGAAAGCAAAAGGCAAGAGCTGACGCAGAAAAGAAAAAAACCATGTCGAAAGCCAACCCGTTCTCCGTGAGTTGCATTACTCGTACGAAACACGTTCCTAACCTATCCCATGAACAGATGAACGCATCTCCAACGCCAAATCTCTTTGGCCTAGGCACGCAAATATTCAGTGATGCTCCCCTATCTCCCACACCGTCCACGCCGCAAGAAGCAGAAGAAGACCAGGATCCAAGTGACACAGAAACCAACCCCTCGTCATCCTCCGAAGAATCCCTCCTCACTGCTATGACGTCCACTACCATCGCCGAATCGCCTTGGACATCTGCACCATCTTACCTTCCGCTCTACCTCTCAACCGCCTCGGAATACTTGCCTCCAGCGCCGGGAACCAAATTATCTCATGGAGCCCAGACTTTAGAAGTTGCAGAGGACGATGGAAACGACAGTAAGAAAGCTTCGTGGGCCTTCGAGACGTATGAGAATTCCTTAGAAGTCGATCATGTCTTTGATCGGTTCACGAAACGAGTTGGGTTTGAGGGTCAACAGTGTGTTCGGTGCGTTTCCTTTACCTTATCGTTTATGAATCAAGATACGACCATCATCAGCTACGAACTGAAAGGCACACCACTTCCATTCTCATCTGACAAAACGTTCGAAACCCTCTTCCCTACTCCCCACACCCCTGCATTGCCAGTCACGAAACCTGCCTTCAAAGTAGTGCCCACCGAAAAACGCTCATACAATCCCACCAACATCTCACCTTGTCCCATATGCAAGTCTCAACGCGTATTCGAGTGCCAGGTGATGCCTAACCTCATTAATGTCGTTAAAGGAAGTGATGTGGAGAAGGGGAAGAATGTGACAGACGAGGAGAGGCGGACGTCGGTGGAGCAGGCGCTGAACACCGGTAATGCTGGGGAGAAGCGAGAAATGGAGTGGGGCACTTGTATAGTGTTTTCATGTGAAAGGGATTGTTGCATTGGTGATGATGGAAATGAGGCACGAGAGTGCTGGAGGGAGGAAGTTGTCCTCGTGCAGTGGGATGCATGATCATGAATCCTGGGGGGAGAGCAGTTGCTTTTTCGTCTGGCTGCACTTGATTATGTCTAAGCCTCACCGAGTTCCAATCCAGAACACGAATTCTTCACATGGCCACCCAAGATTGGGATTTACGCTTCTGACTACGATTCTCATACATAAAATTGTTTTCATACATTTACGTCGATGGAAGTGCCAGCCATCACATCGCCCACCGCAGAAGTGTCCAGCCCCAAGACACCTCGAGCTCAAGCTATCCCACCTTGGCGTATTGTTTTTCATGTCTCATATCCAGTTCAGACTTCTTGAAGCCCTTGAAGGTTATTCACACTACATCCCATCCCTCGTGAACCTTCTACTCCTCGGAAGTTGTCAACTTCATATGTAACCCCATTGCTGGTGGGTTTAGATTTCGAAGGAGTTGCTGTAAGAGTTGTGTAAGAATAGTTAC
>Ga0210387_10000878_pt1 | contig 22047 bp, 21 predicted proteins | sample IncBWC7OmetaG_FD_160108 | JGI IMG/M metagenome (GOLD analysis project Ga0210387, IMG submission 160108) | Forest soil microbial communities from Barre Woods Harvard Forest LTER site, Petersham, Massachusetts, United States - Inc-BW-C-7-O ...
CGCTGGGGCACCACAGGAATCGGCGCGCTGGCGTCGGTGATGATCAACAACCTTCCTGCTGCTGTCCTTCTCTCGGCACGCCCCGTAGCGCACCCGAGCGCGCTGCTGTTGGGACTGAACGTCGGCCCCAACATCGCGGCGACTGGGTCCCTCTCCGCGTTCCTATGGTGGCGTGCCGCGCAACTCCTCGACGCGAAGCCATCACTCCTGACCTTCTCGCGCCGAGGAGTTCCCCTCGCCGTCTTCGCGATCCTCATCGCGCTGGGCGCCACGGCCATTCTGCCAACTGCTCACCGCTGATCGCGCCCAGTCCAGGCACTAGCGAAATTCGTCCAACTCGTGGGTCTGCTGGAGAAGGTGGGACTACGCCCGCTTCCCCCAACCCACCGCATCCAACTCGACCGCAGACGGCATACCCAGGGAGAGCAGGAGCCCGCCGCGAGGCGATGAGCTCTGTTCGGGAGATCGTCCGAGCGCGGGCTGGGCGGCGCCGTCGAGTTCAGTGAGCCGATCCAAGTTGCGATCATCGCGCGTGGGGGTGCCTGTATAGATCTTTACTGGTGTGCCTGGATCGATACGAGCGCGCCGACAGACGCCGCTCAAGCTCCTGCTGTGGACGACCTCCAGGCGCGCCCGATGACCATCGGCTCACGCTCGCTTCTGTCGAGCGTTGCGAAACGCTCACTCTGCCGTTCGCCAGACTCGATCCTCGTCCTAAGCAGGTCTCTGCTCGGCGCAACGCGGCGCACTCCCCTGTATGCGAAAGCGCGAGCGGGCCGTCTTTGGCTCGCGCCCGAAGCCACTGTCCAGGGATCCACGCGCGACCTGCTGCTGCCCTGTGACCACCGAGACCTGCCAGCGTTCATTTGGCGAGTGTGACGATGAGGATCAGGAGGCTGAGCGCGACGATCGCCGCGGTCAGCCACGCGAGCTGCGCCTGGGCTTTGACCTCGTGGCGTGTGGTGGTCTCACGACCCAACGCCTGCATCTTGCCCTGCAGCGTCTCGTAGTCCCGGGTGATCCCGAGGCGGTCGCGCAGGAGGCGATACCGGTTTCTGTAGGCCTCCTGGGTGATGTCGAGGTCGTATATCTCATGCAGGTCGACCGCGATTTCGCCCTCTATCTCGGCGATCTTTCTCGGATCCGCGCCCTCCATCGTTTCCAGCTCACGGTCGATTGCGCGCAACGTCCCGATCGCGGTCGCCGCCGCGATCGTCATGTAGGCGGCGTTGCCTGCCCGCATCAATCCCGATTTCTGGCGCTCGTGCTGAGCACAGGGAGGGCAGGTGATGATCAGGCAACGGTTCTTGGGCAGCACCCCGACGGCGTAGACTTCGTTGTCGACGAAGGGGCGATCGAGCCTGTACTTGCGGTGCTCGTCCACCTTCCAGACATCGGGGATGCGGGTCTCCCGGGCTAGCTTTTTCATCAGGGGTCCAAGCTGACCGGGAGGAGGCCCCCATGCTGTCGGCTCGTTGATGCATGCCCTGGTGAGCTTCGTGTCAACGACCACTACCGACGACACACGCGCGCTGCCGAGCGAGGTCACGATGTCCTTGCCGATTTTGCGCATCGCATGTGGTTCGACGCGGTCGCTCGGGCCCTGCGCGATCGTGAGCGCCACCCCAAACGCGATCAGCTCGGTCGCCTTTCGCAGGGTGAGCGACGGCCACCTCCCGTAATCACAGGAGCCGGGTGTCCCAGGCGGGCACAGCAAACCGGCCAAGTCATACCGAGCGAGGCGTGAGATGTAGCTCGGCAGCGGCCCGCAAACGTCGAACAACGGAACCTTTGCAGGGGATGGAGAGGAGGCGAGACCCCATCCGGCGTTGACGGTTCGGTCGATCTCGCATTCGGGCATCTCGCGAGCCCTATATTCCTCGACCTCGACCGGGACAAGGAAGAGCGTCAGCGAGTACATCTGCCGAAAATTGCGGGGATCGCGCCCGTCGCGGATGAGGGATACGACGGGCTGCAGGATCCAGTAACCACACTCCGCGTTCTTGTAGGGCCAGCCGCCTCCAGGGGCCGGCACCGGTTTCAGGAGCGCATGGGGAAGCATCACGTTGACGAACCGGTTCGCGAGTGCGAGCCCGAACAGAAGAGAGCGCCTATGCGCGATCACCTCGAGGAGCACCTGGGAGATCAGATCCGCTTTGCGTTTGCACCCGTGCTCTTTAACTAGGAAGTCATTGCCACATACCCGCCTTTCTCCCTCGGCTTCGGCGAAGATGAATCTCGCTTCATCAGATCGGGGGGCCACTTGCTCCGATCCTGTCGCTGCCCAGGAAAATGCATCGGGCAGTACCGGTTCTCTGTATTTGCCATCGTTGTCGCGCGCAAGGAACGTCATTCCCTGTGGGCACACATTCGCGAGGTCGTGCTGGATCAATGGACTCTGAGGGGCGATCTCGCAGATACTGTGCTGATCGGCTGGCTCGCCCACCGGTATCACGCAAAACTTGGCCTTGCCTTGACTTTGAAGGAGCGAGAAGCGTTTGGCAACCCGCTCGTACGTGTCGCGACCGTGGAACAGTCGGCGGTTGTCGGCCATCCGCAGGGCGAAGGAGTGCTGGATCAGACCATTGAAGGGCCCGCAACGCCGCTCGGACGGGTGCTCGGCGCAACAGTCGGTGGGCGTGGTGCAAGTGGGGCACCCGCAGGGCTCGCAATACCTCTCGGATGGCTGGCCCTCGTACTTGCGATCACATGGGGCCGGCATCTGCTCCTACTGATCTCTCCGGCCGGGAGATGGGATAGGCAGACCTAGCAGCACACCGGCGATCGTAGTCTCGAGCGCGTACAGCCGGAGGGAGTATCCGAAGATCCCGGACGCAATGAAAATGAGGAAAACAATGAGAGCGCCAGCGATGACCCAAGGAGCCGGCTCATAGACATCGGGCTCGCAAGCACAGCCCCGCTTCGACGACCTCACGCGCAGGGAGAAGGGAATCAACGCCCCGATGAAGACACCGCCGAGGGCGGCGAGCGCGAACCAGAGCTCGACCGGCACGCGACCCATTTCCAAGCGGGCCGGATCCTTTTTCACGTTGACCGTGACCCGTTCTTCATGGATCGGGTCGTTCTTGACCACGTGGACCGTGCTCCGCTCCACATGAACCGTGTCCCTCGTTACGTGCACCGCGGCGATCCAGCAGATGCCCGCGAGCAAGACCGCCACGGCGAAGCCGAGCGCCGCGATCGCGATTCGGTAGGCCCCCGGGTCGCGCGGGTCGTTCAGCATCGGATGCTCACGGCGTCCACCGTCATCTCTCCGCCTCGCATGGAGCCTATCTTATGGAACTCTACAGAAACTCCGATCCCATGGGGAACGGAAAGCCAGTCCGGCCAACGTACATCAGAACGCTCGATTGTTGGCAGCAGGTAGGCACCAGACAGCCTATAGGCGATGAGCCCGGGACAACCGGCGCACGCGTTTTCGCGTAAAGCGCAAGCTCTCGTCAACTGGAGCGGCCGGTGGGCGATCTGCTAGTGAGTTGGGACAGCCATCGGCTCTCGTATACGATCGGGGCGAGGCGAAACGGGACAGGCTTGGATGAGCGTCGCTCAGCGCACGACGCGCTCGAGCTCCTTGAAAGCGTTGTCGGGGATGTCGATCCTCGCGTCGTACCCGAGCCCTCTGAGGTGTTCGAGCAGGACCTGCACATGCTCGTACACACATCCCCGCGCTTCTGTCGAGGGGTCGACGCGGTTGTGCTCGTGCTCGTCTTGGCGGAGCTTCGGGTCCTCGCCCGGCGGTCCCAGCGTGAGGTGCGTCACCGTCATCGCCACACCTCGATGTCCTACAAAGGCCGAGCTGTGCTCGATCGCGAGCCCTATCTCCGGCAGCACCGTGACGAGCGTCAGGACGTGTGCGCCGTTGCTCACGCACATCGTTTTGCTCGCCGCCTCGCGACCGTCCAGCCTGGCGGTCAGTTTGATCACTCGTCGCGGGCTGAACTCCATGATTTCCCACGGTAGCGCTCCCGCGCGATGGTTGGGAGGCGCGCGCTACTCGCGCGCCTCCGGGGTGAACGCCGCTATGTACTCGAACTCCCCGTTCAGCAACGGGACCTGCTCGGGGCAGTGCGCCGCCCACGCGGCGCACTGCTCGAGCGTGAGCTCAACCGCGCCGCATCGCGCCAACACGCTCGTCCACACTCATATTCCACATCGGCCGCAGGCGCACCGCCCGCTCCCTTGCGCTTTGGAGGATCTGCTCGCTGAGGAGGCCCGGGTGCTCTGTTGTGCGGTCGCTCTGGTTCATCGCTTCGCTCCTTCGGGTCGGTGGCGGTAGATGCGCAGCCCCCGCCGTCCCACCGCCCGACGAGTCGCACGACGCGACGATCAAGCTGTGCGCGTTCCCTCACCGAGCTCCGTCCGGCGGCGAAAATCGGCAAGCGGCTACCGCCACTCGACCCGCACCGAGCTCCTGACACAGCCGTCCGGGCCGAGCGTCAGACATCCACCGCCGCCTGACCCGGGCTCTCTTGCCGGGTCCGCCTGGTCCCGCTTCTCTGGCGCCGCATGCTGTGGTGACCGGCGCCACAAGGCTGGCGCGAAGGGATTGGCTCGTTCGTGTCTCCCCAAAAGGGACGGCTCTTGCGGCATCTGGCGGGATTGCTCAAAGAGCGTCTCGATCGTAGTTATCCGCACTGTCTCGTGGGAGCAGTACCCGGCTGGATCGGGCTCTACTACCCCTCTTCGCCGAAGTGCTCAAGAGCTCCTAAGACGGCCGTCGATAGGGGCGCATGGCTTACCTACACACCCCCGTTTCGATCGTCCTCGCTCTCGCTCTAGCGCTGACCACAGCGGCGTCTACCGCGCCTCGCGAACACCCGCAAAGCTGCCCGTATCAGCACCATCAAACAGCGCCCGATGGATCTCATCGCGATCGCTACACGACCGTTCCAATCCCACTCATCAATCCCACGGGCGGCCTCACGCTTCCATGTCAAAAGGAAAGGATCTCGTGATCATGCAGGCAACCGTCGCGACACCGGAGTCGAAGAATGAAGGGCATGGTCGCCGCTTGGTGACGGCCTTTGAAGCGCTCGAGACCTTTCCCGCGCTCGCCGAGTCACGAGACCGGCTGCTGTCGGTGCTCTCCAAGGATCATGTCGTCACCGCCGACGTTGTGTCCGTTATGGAGTCCGATGTCGCTCTGGTCGCTGCGGTGCTGCGTCTGGCAAACCGTGTGCAGGAGGGTCGTGGGCGCGTGGACACCGTGGCGTCGGCCGTGGAGCTGCTCGACCCTCCAATGGTGCAGGCCGTGGCCAACGGTATACGCACCTTTGATTTCTTCGAGCGCGACGCTGTGTGGGGCGCGATGCCTGAGCGCTTCAGGTTGCACGCGCTCGCCACTCAACGCATCACCGACCGGCTCGCAGCAGAGGTCGGCTATGAGCACCGCGATCGCCTGGCCGTCAGCAGCCTCCTGCACGACATCGGCAAGCTGATCCTGCTTCAGGCCTATCCCGGCTACCCCTCGAAGGTCCACAATCGTGCGAAAACGCCCGAGGAGCGCATCCATCGGGAGCGCCGTGAGCTCGGCGTCGATCACGCACTGGTGGGCGGTGTCTTCACCCGGCGTTTGGGTCTGCCCGACTCGATCGCCACTGCGATCGAGCGCCACCACAATCCTGATGTCGAGGGCGATGCCGCTTTCGTTCGCCTGGGGGACATGCTTGCTCACTACGAGCAAGGCTCCTGTGTGTCGCAGGCTGAGATGCTCCATACCGCTCGTATTGTCGGGCTCGGAGCTGAGGAGTTGCGGCGGGTGCTGTACGAGCTCTCGAGTCCCGTGAGCCAGCGCAAGCGCCACGTCGATCCGTGCCCGCTGACCGGGCGCGAGGTAAGCGTCCTGCAACAGCTCGCCCAGGGCAAGGTCTACAAGCAGATCGCCCACGAGCTGGCGCTCTCGGTCAGCGCCGTGCGCAGTCATCTGCACAACATCTACCGCAAGCTGGGCGCGGTCGATCGTGCCCAGGCCGTGTTGATCGCCTCCGAGCGCTGTTGGCTCTAGCAGCGATATATATGAGGGTGTGAGGAGAGCTTCTCACCGCCGGCTGGCGGTCAGCTCGCGAACGCTTCGGATGAGATGCTTGAGGTTCAGGCAATCAGGAGCGCAGGCTCCGCTGGTTTCCGTAGTCGGCCGAGGGAAAAGTACGGATACGTAAAGTCCGGTCCGCTTGTAGGCTGCTCGACGAGATGGTGTGTAGGTCAATCCGAGCAGGCTCCTCGTGAGTCTGGCGAGCGTGTTGGGAGCGGTCTTCAACCTGAATCACTCGGCGCACGTCGTGGAATGGCACTTCATCCAGCTGTCCGTGGCGAACATCGTTGTGATCGCCTTGATGATCGTCGTGTTCGCGTTGGCGATCGTGCTGCCGTTTCCGGGTGCAGCTCGTAGACGTGGAGAGTCCTCGTGAGTGCCACCCAGACACCCCTGCCCTCGTGGACCGGTCGTGTCCGTGAAGCTGCGGTTGGCGCGCTCCCGCCCGAGAAGCTTCTGCCCGACAGCCAGCCGACCTATGTGGCTTCCTGGATCTACGTGTTTGGGGTCGCCGGCATCGCCTCGCTGGTGGTGATCATCGCGTCGGGCTGCGTCCTCGCTCTGAAGGGCCCCGCTTGGTGGCACTACACCGGCGTTGGGCACTTCTTCAACAGCATCCACCTGTGGGCGGTGGAGCTGTTCTTCTTCGCGATGGTCGTTCATCTGTGGGGCAAGTATTGGATGGCCGCATGGCGTGGTGGGCGCGCGCGTGTGTGGATCACGGGCGCCGTCATATTCCTTGTCGCGGTGCCGACCGCGCTTACGGGCTACGTCTCCCAGCAGAACTTCGACGCGCAGTGGATCTCGACCCAGGCGAAGGATGGCCTGAACTCCGTCGGCGTTGGAGCTTTCTTCAACGTCACGAACTTCGGGCAGATGTACAGCTACCACGTGCTGCTGCTTCCCGCTGCCGTTGTGGCGCTCGTCGTCGCACACGTGCTGCTCGTGCGTCGCCACGGCGTGGTGCCACCATTTGCGCTCGAGGACCGGACGGCTTCCTCAGAGGTCGCATCGGCTGAGCGGGGGTCTGCTCGCGCTGTTGGGGAAGTACCTTCTTCTCCCACCAATAGAGCACCGTCGTGAGCCGCGTCGGCCGGTTGCGCTCCAACGACGACACAACTCCGTGGCAGGGAGCCTATGCCCCCTACGATCTGGTCAAGGAGCTGTGCATCGCGATCGGCGTGATCGCGATGCTGGCGATCCTGTTGACGGTGCTGTTCTCCTCGCCGGACGATCGGCCGAGCACGATCGCGCAGTGGTCGCGCCAGCAGCCGGTCAATTTCCTCGCCGCGGCGACGAAGGAGTTGAACGACACGAGCGACACCGCCGAATACGGCCCCCCGTACAACCACAACAGCGACGGTCAGCACGCCGCCTTCATCTACCTGCAGAAGTGGCTCGGTGTCAGTCATCCGATCAACACAGCCGACGATTTCGTGATCGACCCGCTGAAGACGATCCCGAACGATCGGGCGCTGCAGAGCGCCGTCGCCGAATACCAGGCCGCGCCCGAGCAGACACGCAAGGCTTGGGGGGAAGCGTATGCCAAGCCGCTTGAAGAACGCGAAACAGCGCTGGAAGAAGAGAAGACGCCGACCAAGGCCGTGGCGGCTGACCCGGCCACGGGCACTGTGACGGTCCAGGCGAGCGGCGCCGGACCCGTCCCAATGATGATGGGCAGTCTGCTGGACCTTGCCAAGAGCGGCGGCTTGGATGGCAGTCTGCTGACCAGCAACCAGTTCTTCCAGACGGACTACACCAGGCCGCTGCTGTTCATGGCGGACGGTGGGCTACTCGCAGAACGAGCCGAAGGGCAACATCTGCTCGGTGAGCAGTGGGGCATGATGAATGAGACCGGCAGTTATCCGGGACAGACCTGGCTGTGGCTATACACCCTCTGGTATCAGATCGAACCCTTCAAGTCCTCAGAAAACGCTGACATTCTCGTGATGATGATGATGGGCGCGCTCAGCCTGGCTTTCATCTGCATACCGTTCATCCCGGGTATACGCAGCCTTCCCCGCAAGATCCCGATCTACCGACTGATCTGGAAAGAGCACTATCGCGCACAGCAAAGCGCGTAAGTCACGCGCTGCGCTCACCGCCGGATTGATCGGCCCCCGCCAAGCCTGTAGCCCACGAGCTCGGCACGGGCGGGGTGGGTGCAGCCTTGCGGGCGCCGGCCATGGCGATCAGCTCTGAGACCTTGGCCGCCAACGCCGACGGAGCGACCGGCTTGGTGAGAAAGTCATCGGCATCGGTACGTATCGCGCTCACCGCAGTGTCGAGGGTCGCATGGGCGGTCAGGATCAAGATCGCTGCCAGTGGGCACGTGTGCTTGACCTCGCGGGCGAGCTCCAGGCCGCTCATACCGGGCAGACCGACGTCGGCGATGACCAGGTCCCAGTCCTCGCGCGGGAGCGCGGCGAGCGCCTCCTCCGCGCTGGCCACCCACTCCCCACCCGCGAACGGGCGAATGATCTCCATCGCCACGGCTGCGAACAGCTCGTCGTCCTCAACGAGCAAGACCCGCGAAGCGCGACAGGCGGAATGCGCACTCAGATCATTCATGTACGGTTTCGGCGTAGGGTTGCCGGCGGTGAGCGGGTCTCGCCTGTACGCCAAGGCATGCGAGGCGGTCCACGTGTTGGTCTTGAAACTGGAAGACCGCCGCTATACACCGGTGGACATTGCTCTCGATCTAGGTCAAAGAGCTCTACCTGCTCGGCACCTCTGGTAAGTGCAAACACCGCGTCGACCTGGGCGGGACCGCGCGCGACGATCAATCCACACCCGGCGGCGCGAGCACTGATACTGGACTCGATGATGACACGCGCGCCGGCACTGTCCATGAAGGTTAGCTCGCGCATGTCGACGACGATCAGGCTTGAGAAGATCTGAGCTTCCCCTAAGATCTGTTCGAGTCTTCCGCAGCCCGTGAGATCCAGCTCGCCGGCCAAGTCCACCCAGAGCGAGTCGAGGCGTCCAATTCTCCACGAGCAGATAAATGGTGAAGGCTGGCTCATGCGTGTCACCGCCGGTTAGGAGGGTCGCCGGTAGCGGTAGCCGAAGCCGCGTACCGTCTCGATCGGGGTGGAGTCCGGAGTTGTGGGGTCGAGCTTGTGGCGCAGATAGCCGACATAGAGCTTTACCTGCTCGGGTGAGACTCCGAGCGAGTCGCCCCACACGAGCTCGAGTAGCTGGTCGCGACTGAGCACGTGGTTGGGGTGACGCACGAACGTCGCGAGCAGCTTGAACTCAAGTGGCGTGAGTTGTACCTCCCGGTCAGCGTAGGAGACGGCGCGTTGGGTGTGGTCGATCTTCACGAGCGAGTCGGCATAGGTCTGTTGCTCATCGGCGCGGTTGCTCGAGCGGCGCAGCAGCGCCTGTACGCGAGCGGCGAGCTCCTGATGACCGAAGGGCTTGACCACGTAGTCATCGGCGCCGCCCTTCAGGCCACGCACGCGCTCGAGCTCGGTCTCGTGCGCGGTCAGCATCAGCACGGGGACGTCTGAGAGGTCGCGGATGCGCTCGAGTGTCTGCCACCCGTCGAGCTCTGGCATCTCGACATCGAGGATCACCAGGTCCGGTGATGTCGCATAGAGGTCGCGCAGGCCCGCGCGACCGTCGGTGGCCTCGCGCACGTCATGCCCGGAGCGCTCGAGCATGCCGCGCAGCACGTCCCGTGTAGTGTCATCGTCATCGACCACAAGAATCCGGGTTCGGCTCATACGCTGCTCATACCGCCTGACCCCCCGGGATCCGGCGTGTCCGGTCGATCATCGAGACATGGCACAAATACTGATTAGCGAGCCTCATGACGACGGCCGGCGTCTGCTTGAGCGCATGGTCACCCGTCTCGGTCACGACCCGGTGTTTGTTCGGGTGCCCGCGCCCGAACAGATGCAGAGCGCCGACGTGTTCGTGGTCGAGCCCGCAGTCCCCACGGGCTCGGTGCTCACCCGGACTGCTTGCATCGTCAATCCGGCATTGCCGTTGATTTGCGCAAGCGTAACCGGACCGCCCCCTGAGCTCACGGAGCTTGGTGTCGAGTTCGCCGCCGCTTTGGTCAAGCCGTTCACTACAGAGCAGCTCGGGGCAGCGATCAACCAGGCGCTGTCCGCTCGTCATCTTCGCCGCCCGTGAGCGCGTTGTGTGCTCGGCGCGTGCGCACAGGAAAAGTGAGGATTAGTCGACATAAGCCTGACGGATGGCGTCGATCTCAGACCGTGCGAGAAAGAACGCGTCGAGTAGCTCTGGGTCGAAGTGCTTGCCCCGCTCGTCTTGCATCATCTTGATCGCGGACTTGACCGGCAGTGCGGAGCGATACACCCGGTCGCTCGTCAGAGCATCGAAGACGTCGGCGATGGCCGCTATGCGCCCCTCCGGTGGGATGTCCTCCCCGGCGAGTCCGCGAGGGTAGCCGCTGCCGTCGAAGCGCTCGTGATGGGTGCGGGCGATCAACGCGCCCAGCTGCACCACCTCCGCGGGCGAGCCGGCGAGCATCTGAAACCCCGTCTCGGCGTGCCCCTTGATGACCTCGAACTCCTCCGGGGTGAGCGTGCCCCGCTTGAGCAGGATGCTGTCGGGCACCGCGACCTTCCCGACATCGTGCAGCTGACTGGCCAAGCGCACCATCTCGCAGCGCTCAGCAGAGAACCCAGACTGTCGCGCGAGGATCTCGCAATAGGAGCTCATGCGATGCAGGTGATGCCCTGTCTCCTCGTCGCGGAACTCAACCACGCGCGCGAGCCGAAAGATCGTCTCGGCTTGAGAGACCCATACCTGGGTCTGTGAAAGCTCGAGGTCTTGGAGGGCATCCTCGAGCGTGTGGCTGCGCTCCTCGACGGTGGCCTGCAGGCGCTCCACCAAACGCCTGTTTTCCGCGTCCGTGCGCCAGCGATGCAGAGCGTTGGCGACATTGATGAGCAGCTCTCCCGATCCGACGGGCTTGACGAGGTAGCCGTAGGCGCCAAGCTCAATTGCTGTCATCGCAAGCTTGGTGCTGTCCTCGCCGGTGACCATCAGGACAGCGATCTCCGGGTACTCACGGCGGATATGCGCGAGCAAGTCCATCCCGGACTCGCCCGGCATGTTGACATCGAGCAGAGCCAGTCGATATGTGCTCTGTTGCAGCTGCTCGTGAGCAGTGCTCACGTCACACGCGCTGTCGCAGGTGTAGCCCTGCTCGCGCACGATTCGCTCCTCCCAGTGACGCAGCGCGTCATCGTCGTCGACTATCAGCAGCTCGGGCATCTGTGATCACCTGTCTGCTCGATTATCTGGGCGATCCTTGCGAGCAGGCGAGGGCCGGAGAAGGGCTTCTCTATAAACGTCATGCCTGCGTCCAGGTGTCCTCCAGAGTCGAGGATCGGCTGGGCGAAGCCGGACATCAACAGCACGCGGATCGAGGGCCGTTGCGCGAGTAGCTGCCTGGCGAGCTCCGGGCCGGGCATTTGCGGCATGATCACGTCGCTGAGCAACAGGTCGATCTGACCGGAATGCTGGTCGGCTGCCTGTAATGCCTCCGGGCCGTTCTCCGCGATCATCACCTGGTAGCCGGCTCCCATGAGGATGCGGCGGGTGACCTCACGCAGCGCCGGTTCGTCCTCCACGAGCATGATCGTCTCTTCGCCTCGCCTCACGGGGACATCCGCCAGCGGCTCGGCTGGTGAAGCGGCCTCATCGGTGGCCGGCAACAGCACCGTGAAGGTGGTTCCGACGCCCGGCTCTGAGTAGATCTGCGAGCGTCCGCCGGCCTGCTGGACGATCCCGTAGACAGTGGCCAGCCCCAGACCGGTCCCCTGCCCCGCCGGCTTGGTCGTAAAGAACGGGTCGAAAGCGCGCCGCACTGTCTCGGGGGACATTCCAGCGCCGGTGTCGCTGACGCGCAAACGGACGTAGGGCCCGGGTGAGAGCTCCGGCCGCGACGCGGCGTACTCGTTGTCGATGTCCATGTTGGCGGTGTCGATCTGAAGCGCACCACCGTTGGGCATGGCATCGCGTGCGTTGACGGCGAGGTTGACGAGGATCTGCTCGAGCTGTCCGGGGTCGATCAGCACCGGACGCAGGTTGGTTGCAAGGGTGCTGTTCAGCTCGACGTGCTCGCCGAGCGTGCGGCGAAGCAGCTGCTCGACATCGCTGACGACGTCGTTGACGTCGACGACCTCTGGCTGAACGATCTCGCGGCGGGCGAACGCGAGCAGCTGGTGAGTCAGATGCGCGGCCTTCCCGCCTGCAACGCGAATCTGCTCGACATCCTCACGCGTGCTGCGCCAGCGCTCCTCGCCGTCGCTGCCCGTGGCTGCATCGAGGTCGCTGGCAATGAAGGCCGCATAGTTGATGATCACCGCCAGCAGGTTGTTGAAGTCGTGGGCGATGCCGCCCGCCAGTTGCCCAAGGCTCTCAAGGCGCTGGGCCTGGTGGAGATGATTTTGGAGTCGCTCGCGCTCGGCCTCGGCCTCCAGGCGCTCGCGCTCACGGGCCGCGACAACTCGCTCGCTGATATTGCGGATCGCTGCGATCGCGAGCGTGCCCTGCTCGGTCTGGATGCTTGAGAGGCTGATCTCCGCGGGGAACTCGCTGCCGTCGCGACGGCGCCCGAAGAGGTCCAGCCCGACGCCCATCGGCCGAGTACTGGGATCGTCGAAGTAGCCGGTACGGTGAGCGCGATGGCCTTCGCGCAAGCTCTCGGGCACGAGCACCTCCACCGGCTGCCCGACAAGCTCCCTGCGCTCGTATCCGAACAGCGCCTCTACTTGCCCGTTGACCAGCACGATCAGCCCGTCTTGGCGTATACCGACGATCGCGTCGGGGGCGAGCTCCAACAGCGCCATCTGGGACTCCAGGCGCGCGGTGATGTCGCGATTGACCTCCAGCAGCCCAGCCAGCCTGCCCGTGTCGCTGAAGTGCGCCGCCCAGCGACTCTCGACCACGACACGCTTACCGTCCTTGGTGTGCTGCACCAGGTCGCCTTCCCAGCCCCCCGTCTCGGTGACGAGCCGCTCGATCTCCTCCAGCGGGATGGGGTACTCGGTGCGCAGCAGATCGCGCGGGACTACACCGATCGCTTCCGCGGGCGAGAAGCCATAAGTGGTTTGCGCGCCGCGATTCCAGAACGTGATGCGGCGGTCGGCGTCACGCGCGAAGATCGCGTCAGGTGCCAGGTCGAGCAGCGCGATATGAGCCGCAAGCTCACGTGGCCGGGCCATACGCTCAGTCTCAGCAGCAGTAGGGCGGTACTCCCGGCCTCTAATCTTCAAGCCGGAGTTCCACATCCCTAGCTTCTTCCACTAACGGAGCGTACCACCCGTTGGTTAAAGCAGGCCCCAGATGAACATTTACTCACTAGCCCGAATTAGTGAAATACCTATGGGCATCCGATACAGCTCCCAGGATTGTGTCAGTGCCTTTGGATAGCTTGAGCGGATTGGATGGCGCATGATCAGTATTTCTCCGCAACGAGCTTGCGGGTAGTCCTTGTCGACGCCCTCACGACGCCTGCCGATACTCGGTTGATGCACTCCGCAATCCGCCGTAGAAGCACATGAGCTCCACTACGACATCCGCCGGCATGCGACCGGCAACCCAATCTGAGCTGGATCATGCTGCCTGGACCGTGGAGACGTTGCGTTCGGTCTGGGAGCGCCAGCGCGGGCACGTCAGCGAGCGGATCGGTGTCGTAGAGCGGGCGATCGTCGCGCTTGGCGAAGATCGCCTGGACGCTCAGTTTCGAGGCGAAGCCGAGCGTGCTGCACACATGCTGGCCGGCTCAGTCGGAATGTTCGGCTTTGTCGATGCTTCCGACGCGGCGCGCGAACTGGAATCGGAGCTCCTGCAGGTCACGCCAGATCGCAGAACGATGCTGATGCTGGTGGAGAGATTGCGTGAGGGCGTTACGGGGCAGGTCGCCCTCTGCACTGATGTCGCCGCCGATCAGCGGCCCTACGAGGACGCGGTACACCGCCACGTTCGATAGTGCCGACTCCACTCGACCCCTAAGGCATAGTCTGCCTGGAGGCTGAGCGCGCAGCGCCGTTGGACTCGCCATTGGGCAGACAGGCCCGGACCAGCGTTCCCTGCGCGTCGGAGCTGATCTCAAGCGTGCCACCGGCGAGGCTCACGCGCTCGCGCATGCCGGCGAGCCCAAACCCCTCGGTCTTGGTGTCTGTGTCAAAGCCCGTGCCGTCATCCTGCACCTCGACCGAGATGCCCTCGTCGGACTCCACGATCACTACGCGTACGGTCTCCGCTCGAGCGTGCTTGGCGACGTTCGTGAGCGCCTCCTGCACCAGGCGATAGAGGGTGTGCTCGAGCTCGGCACCTGCCATCTGCGGCAGCTCGAGCCGACCTTCGACTTCGGTGCCGTTCCGCTCGCGGTGACGGTCGAGCAGCGCATCCAGCGCGGTCTTCAAGCCGAGCTCGTCGAGTGCGGCGGGGCGTAGCTCGGTGATGATCGACCGTAGGTTCTCGGTCTCTCGCTCGATGTGCTCCACCGCTTCGCGCATGGCGCCCTGCGCGAGCTCAAGGTCGTTGTGGCGCAGCGCGGAGGACAGCAGCAGACGTAGGCCGCCGAGTCCCTGCAGCGTCTCGTCGTGTAGCTCTCGGGCCCAGCGGCGGCGCTCGGCGTCCGCGGCTGCGAGCGAGCTGCGCAGCCGGTCGCTTTGAACACTTTGCGCGAGCGCTACGGCCGTGGCGGCGCTTGCCGCGAACGTGCGCAGCATCTGCTCGTCGTCTTCGCTGAAGGGGGCTCGAGCGGTTCCGTGGTCGAAGGCCGCGAGGATGCCGACCGCGTCGCCGCGGTAGACCATCGGCACGAACAGCGCGGTCTGGGCATCGGGGACACCGAACTCCTGGGGCGCGATCCGTAGGCTGGCCGCGACGTCGGTGATCCGCTCGGGACGGCCACGCTGAAGCACCTGCCCAGAGGTGGATTCGGCGATCGGCAGACGCACGTCGCTCACGTTCTCGGTGTGCCCTGCGCCGGCCCGCACGACGAGCTCCTCAGCCTCGCGCAGCATGATCACGAGACTGCGAGCGCCCACGAGCGCTCGACCGCGCTTGACGATCAGCTCCAGTACATGCTCAAGGGCGATCTCCCTGCCGATTGCGACCGCAACGTCACGGGTCGCCTCTAGGCTACGGAATGCCTTCTCGAGCTCTTGGCGGCGACGCTCGCTGGTCTGGTACAGCCTGGCGTTCTCGATCGCCACGCCTGCCCACTGCGCGAGCATCATCGCGGCCTCCTCGTCGGCCTCGGTGAACTCGCCGCCGCCGCCGTCCTTCTCGGTCAAATAGAGGTTGCCCCATACCTGCCCGCGGATGAGGACCGGGACGCCGAGGAAGCTGCGCATCACGGGGTGCCCGGCGGGGAACCCGTAGCTGCTCGGGTGCAGTCCGACGTCGGTGAGGCGCAGCGGCTTGGGATGTTCGATCAGCTCGCCGAGCACGCCCCGACCGTGCGGTAGATCCCCGATCTTGCGCTGTGTCTCCTCATCGATGCCTGCGGTCAGGAACTGCTCGAGTCCGCCACGGCTGTCGTCGAGGACTCCAAGCGCTGCGTATTGCGCCCCGATGATCTCACGCGCCGCTTGCAGGACCTTGTCCAAGATGGCCTTCTGGTCGAGCTCTGTGACCAAGGTCTGCCCAACGTCAAGTAGACGGCGAATCCACGACTCTTCGGAACCTACGGTCATTGCCTTCAGCAGAGCTTACTCGTAGTTCGCCGCTCTCGGATTGTGGGATTCTCCCGACTAACCGATCTCTCCTAAAATCTATGCTCAATGGCGGCGCGTTCGACTGACGGCGCCCTTTGATCTACTTGCTCCAGGGAAGATCACGCTATGCAGCTGTCGCTATGAATGAGAAGTTGTGCTGCGCTCACTGCGGCGAGGTGATCGGCGCATATGAGCCACTGGTCGCGCTCCTTGAGGGCCAGGCGCATGGGACCTCGAAGATAGCCGAGACGAATAACGGTGGTCCGGTTGGGGAGTGCTACCACCGGGCGTGCTACACAACCAAGCACGGCGAACCCGACCGACCCTCAACACCTGAAAGCAGTGGAGGGCACTAGCACTCGTACGGGTTACTACCGACGAGCGCAATCACCTTGAGGTCGAGAACATGATCATGTTCCACGGGGGACGCCGATGACCAATGTCCGTCTCACTCACAACGCCGTTGTCGGCTACCAGCGGCTGCTGGCGCCGAACAACTCAATCCGTGGCAGCTATGGGGAGCTTAAGCGCGCTTGCGCCCGCGGACGGTATGAGCGTCGGGCACCTGCGTGGTTGCGACGGACCTGCAAGGGGACTGATGGGTATGTGCTGTTGGATGGCGACATCGCGGTTCTGCCTGTGCGTCGTGGACGTGTGGTCGCCTGTCTGGTGAACCCGCTGCATGTTGTTCATGCGGCGCGACTACCATGATCCAGATTTTCGCGTGATGATTTGCCCTTTCGTTCCCGTCGAACACGCAGTGCATCCTCAATCGCGTAACCGAACTGCTCGAAGGTGAATGGCTTGATCAGCGAGGTTGCGAACACGACACCGAGCTCTGCCAGCTCGGGCGCAGGCGCGGTGACACTGACGCAGATCAACGGGAGCGAGGAATCGATGAGGTGCGCCGCCTGTGCGAGTACCGCACCGATAGGCGCCGCCGGCTCGACCACGAACACATCCACGCTCGTCAGCTGCTGGGGGCTGGGAGCCCTGACCGCGATCGGTTCGTGGCCCATGCGAGTGACCATCCGCTCCAACAGTCGTCGAACGTCATCGTGAGACTCGCTGATCAATATTCGTGCCATGCCCCGATGATGGGTTGGCCACGCATGCTTCCCGGGGTAGGCCGGTATGAACAGCGTATGAGTCAAATCTGTACCCGCTACGAGGCTGGTGCAGTACTGCGAGCGCCGCGATGTCAAACGGCGCTCGCTCAGGAGGCAGGCGTGTTGGCCGGCGCCCGGATCACCAGATTGGTGTTCATCGTCAGGTCGTGATGGCGATTTGGATGCGGTGCATCAGCACGGGCAGGCTGAAGGGCTTGGCGACGTGATCGAATGCGCCGAGCTCCAGTGCCTTGATCGTGTCCGTCTCACTGGCGCGTGCGGTCAGCATGATCACTCGTGTGGAACGCAGCACGTCGTGCCCGGCGAGCTGACGCAGCAGTGAGTGGCCATCCAGGCCGGGGAGGTCGATGTCGAGCAGCAGCACGCGGCACCTGAGTGTCGGCGGTGAACCGCATAGAGCGAGGCGTGCCTGCTCGCCGTCGTCAAGGCAGCGTGTGTTGTATCCGCGTGTCCTCAGCGATGACTGCAACAGCTCCGCGAGCACCTGGTCGTCCTCGACGCACACAACGTCGCACAGCTCTATCGAGGTCTTCTCACCGGCGTCACGCACGCACGCGCGACCGGCTGCCTTGGCGTCGTAAAGAGCCTGATCGGCGGTCCCTATCACCGTGGGCAGGTCGGGTCCGTCGAGCGGGTACTCGGCAACACCAGCGCTGAAGCTTGCCTGGAACACCTCTCGGGTACTCGTGAACTTTTCCTCGCCGAAACGGTGCAGCGTGTCTGTGAGGCGTCGTAGGGCGTCCTCGCGTTGCATCCCATACATCCCGATGATGAACTCCTCCCCGCCCCAACGCCCGGCGACGTCGTTGTCACGGAAATCGAGCCGCAGACGCTCCCCGAGGGCCCGCAGTACGCTGTCGCCGCTTGCGTGGCCGTGAGTGTCGTTGATCTGCTTGAAGCGGTCGAGGTCGAGCATCGCGATCGACAGTGGTTGGGAGAAGCGATCTGCGAGCCCGAGCAGGCGCGTGAGCTCAGCGTTTGCCTTTGCCCGGTTCGCGAGTCCTGTGAGGTCGTCGGTCTCGGCTTGCGCGCGATATAGACGGACGCGCTTCAGACGGTTGGAGACTCGAGTCAACAGCTCTTTGCCGACGATCGGCTTGGCGAGATGATCGTCCGCACCGACACGAAAGAGTCCTTCGATTGTGGCTGCGTCACCGGCGGCCGTCACGAAGATCACGGCGAGCCCGCTCCAGCGAGCATCGTCGCGCACAGCACGGCACAGATCCGGCCCGTTCACACCGGGCATGTCGACATCGAGTATCAAGAGCTCCGGTGCGACCTCCTCGAGTTTCTCCCAGAAGCACAGCGGCTCGGTGAGCGTGAAGACCTCCAGGTCATGTGGTTCCAGGATCCCGCGCATCGCGTCGAGCGCCAGCGGATCATCGTCGACGATAAGCACCCGTGCAGCTCTCGGGTGCTCAACGCTCACAGCGGCTGACGGCGCCGGCTTGGGAATGGCGATCTCGCGTTCGAGGTCGCGGCGCAGATCGATGACGAGAGTCCGGAGAAGCGGGACCTGTGTGTTGGAGGAGTCGGCGAGTCCCAGCTCGAGCTGGCTCGCCGCCTCCGTTGCGCGCATGAAACCGAATGTGCCGGCGGACCCGGCTAGCGTATGCGCCGCGCGTTGCGCCTCGCTTAGCAGATGATCGTCGAGTTTGCCTGTGACCAGTCCATTCACGGCACTCTCGATCGTGTCCACATGCTCGAAAACGGAGTCACGGTGCTTCCCCCAGACGGAACGTAGGATGTTCTCGGGTGAGATATCGGCGGGATCGGGGATCACGTGAGACCGCTTGATGATTCCGTGCGCCAGCACCCCTGGCAGACTCAAAGTGTAAACCATCGGACGATTTGAGCAAGAGAGCATTTACCAGGCAACCCATTTGAATAATTAGGTGGAGATGCCGCCGCCACAATCCGACTGCGTTCAAGGCTAATCGTATGCGTCAAAATCAGGCCCACTTCACTGGAATCGTACGAATAAATATTCTTAGGTCCGCTCTTGCGCCGGCATGAAGACTTGGTCATGATGATCGAGCTTGAGTAAGCGTCGGTGTCTCAGCCTGCGCGACATAGGCGATCCGCACGTAACGAGCCAGCATTGAGCACCGTCAACGTCGATCAGCGCACCGAGAAGGCGACTTCTGTGAAGCTCGCGTCCTTACGCGCGGCGATTCTCGGGCTCTCGGCATATCTGCTGTTGTATCTGAGCTGGCAGATCTTGCATTGGCTTCCAGGCAGGCAGCAACTCGGTCAAGCCTTCCTGATCCCTGCCGACATGGCTGCCCTGTGCGCAACGCTGATGGCGGCCCGTCGCTGTGCCGGGTCTCGTGAGCTGCGCTCTTTCTGGCTGGTGATGAGCGCCGCGATGGCGGCCGAGACGATCGCCGACATCCTGCTGTTGAGGATCGACATCGTCTATGGCGTAGCTCCATTTCCGACGGTCGCAGACGCATTCTTCCTGTTGTTCTACGTGTTGCTTTTCAGTGCGCTGCTGCTGGTACCCGTCGCCCCGGTGATGTTCGACAAGCGTCTGCGGATGATGCTCGACGGAGCGATTATCGTGCTCGGTGGGGGCGCCATCGTGTGGTATTTCGTTCTCGGTCCCACGGTACAGGCGGGCGGGAAGAGCCCGCTGGCGTTGGCTGTCTCGCTGGCATATCCGATCGGCGATCTGGTCTTGCTGGCGGGACTCGCGGTCGTGCTGCTGCGCCGCAGTCCCCCGATTCTCAAGACGCCGCTACTGCTGATCGCGGCAGGGATGGTGGCCTCCGTGGCGGCGGACGTCGTGTATGGGAACGGCGTGTTGGACGGCACATACACCGGAGGCGATCCGATCGACACGCTGTATCTCATTGAGTTCATCGCGTTCACGCTAGCTGCTATCGCACAACAGCCGATCAGGCCGGGAGAGCAGGTGGTCGACGTGCGGACGTGGAGTCAGCCCACTCCCCGCGCGAGCTGGCTGCCGTACATCACCGCACCGATCGGGTTTGGTCTGCTGATCGGCGTGGAGTGGGATAAACCCTTCTTCCCGGAGTTGAGCCTCGTGCTGATCCTGACCATGATCGGTGGTCTGGTCGCGGCCCGGCAGTACCTCGCGCCGTGCCTTCTCCGCGGCCGCGGAGAAGGCACGGCGCGAAAGCGAGCGGCGCGCCCGGGCGATCTTCGACAATGCGGGTGTCGGGATCACCGTCAACGACCTCGAGGGGCCGATCATCGTCGATGTCAACCAGGCGTTCTCTGAGATGGTCGGATATTCCCCGGAGGAATTGCGAGGCGGTGACTTCTCCATGCTCACCCATCCGGAGGAGCTGGAGGCATTCCGCTCCCTGACCCCCCGGACGATCGATGGGTTTCAGCGCGAGATACGCTTCCTGGGATGTGGCGACACGGCGCTATGGGGTTACCTGACGCTATCGCTGCTGCGTGACGAGGCCGGGATTCCGCGCCAGGTGATCGGGGTCTTGCAAGACATCACTACCCGCAAGGAAGCCGAACAGGTCAAGGACGAGTTCATCTCGGTTGTGGGACACGAGCTGCGCACACCCCTGACCAGCATCCGGGGCTCGCTGGGACTGCTGGAGGGCGGCGTTTTCGGTGAGCTGCCCGAGGAGGCGGCGAACATGCTCGCGCTCGCGGTCATTAACACCGACCGGCTGGTGAGGCTCATCAACGACATCCTCGACATCGAGCGCATGGACGCGGGACGCGTGGAGCTGGAGCTGGCCCCGATCAAGGCCTCGGAGCTGGTGAACAGCGCCATGCAGATCATCCAGATGACCGTCACCCAAGCCGAGCTGACGCTAACCACCGAAGTGGATGATGACCTAACCGTGGCAGTCGACGCTGACCGTATCGTCCAGGTGCTCGTCAACCTCCTCGGCAACGCGGTGAAGTTCTCACCCCACCACAGCACCATCACCGTCACGGCGACGGCCGAGCATGGATGCGCGCGCTTCGCGGTCACGGACACGGGCCGAGGCATCCCTGTAGACCAGTTGGGAACGATCTTCGAGCGTTTCCGCCAAGTCGATGCCTCGGACGCTCGCGAGAAGGGCGGCAGCGGCCTCGGGCTCGCGATCGCACGCAACATCGTCGAACATCACGACGGGCAGATGGGTGTCGAGAGCAAAGTGGGACAGGGCAGCACGTTTTATTTTATGTTGCCGCTGCTGAACGATCGTGTGACCATCCAAGGAGACCAAAGGGATGCCGCGTGAGCCAGCGCCTGCTGCTCGTCGATGACGAGGACGCGATCCGTACGATCGCCTCCATCAGCCTCGAACGTATCGGAGGGTGGACCGTCATACCAGCCTCATCGGGGCAGGCCGCGCTCGAGATCGCGCGGAAGGACGGGCCGTTCGATGCGGTCCTGATGGACGTCATGATGCCCGGCATCGACGGTCCCACCACGCTTGGGCATATGCGAGACGGCATCCTCGCACCCCAAGTACCCGTCATCTTCCTGACGGCGAAGGTCGGAGGGGCCGAACATGAGCGCCTGCTGTCCCTCGGCGCGACCGGAGTGATCGCAAAGCCATTCGATCCGATGATGCTCCCCGACGAAGTCAGGCAGATATTGGACTGTTGATTCAGGCGCTTGGGAGGAGCGTAGACACCCGGGGTCGGCATCCGGGTCTGGTGCGGCAGCGATCGGCGTTTGATTGGGACGGAACGCCCATTTGCGGAGGTCTATGAACGCTCGCTGTGAGGACTGGTGCTCGCGATTCGTTGCCATGGTTCGTTTTCGTACCACTTTGTGAGCGTGATCAGTTCCCAGTCGGTCCCTTGGAGCAGTAGTCCGTGCCCGTCGGGTAGGCGTGCGATCTCGCCGGGTGTGAGGACGCGTTGGCGTTGGGTCTGGTAGCTGACGGTGTCGCTGTGGGTGGGGTGGCTAAACCACTCCTGTGGGTCGCTGTGGCCGAGGGCTTGGCTGGTCATGTCGCGGTCGTATTCCCCCAGCGCGGTCGAGACGGCCTCCAGGGTGCGGGTCGGTGGAGCGACGAACCGGACAGGGTCGAAGTTAGGAGAGGCCGCGGTCTGCCGTGCGCTGTCGCTGTTGTAAGCGCTGAGCACTCCGGCGGTCGCGGAGAAGATGCTGGAGCGCTCGCGTGCATCCGTGCGCTCGATCCCGACCAGGACATCG
>Ga0210387_10000879_pt1 | contig 22041 bp, 20 predicted proteins | sample IncBWC7OmetaG_FD_160108 | JGI IMG/M metagenome (GOLD analysis project Ga0210387, IMG submission 160108) | Forest soil microbial communities from Barre Woods Harvard Forest LTER site, Petersham, Massachusetts, United States - Inc-BW-C-7-O ...
TCTCGCCGCGCTCGACAATACGACCGTCGGCGCCAAGGTCACCTATGCATTCTTGCCCGACGGCTGGAGGTTCTTCAAACGCGGCACGGTGACGTTGGACGTCAGCCGGATTCGCTTCAACTACCTGGACTTCCGCAACATCAAGTATTACGGCGTGCCGCAGTACACCCCTGGCACGGAGCCTTTGTACAATTTCAACGCCAACGTGTTTCAGGCTTTCGTTTCGATGTATTTCTGATCTGAACCGGCCAGCCGGCCGGCCTCCCGGCGCCACCAAAAAAGCAGCATCGGCGCCAGCGCACAGGCGATGGCGATCGAATCCGCCACCCAGTCCCAAAAATCCCGGTCTCGATGCACGAACGGCAGCCCCTGTGCTATTTCAATGAGCGCGCCGAATCCCGACAGCAACGCGGCGAGCAGCGCTAGATTGCTTCTCGGAAACGCTGCGACAGCAAGACCGGTGAGCGCGTAGAACGCGATGAAATGATTTGCTTTGTCCCACGGCGCCAGATGCAGTGCATGCGCCGCAGGCGCCACGGCGCCGTAACAAGTGAAGATCAACGCTGCGAAGAATGCGACTCGCGCAATTTTGAGCAATAGCGGTATGCTTGGCACAGAGATCCCAAAAACATCAGCATATCAGGAAGGGTTCCCATGAGCCGTCCCCCGAACAGCCGCGTAGTGAGCCGCAGATCGCTAGTGAAGAACCTGGCAGCCGCGACCGCCGCGGTGTCTATTCTAAGGAGCGTGAAGTCGAGCGCCGCTGATTTGCCGCACCTCAATGTCAAAGATCCGCAGGCCGTCGCCGTGGGATATGTTGAGGACGCAGCTCAAGTCGACGCGAAAAAATATCCGGCCTATGTGAAAGGCTCCCGTTGCGACAATTGCCTGCTGCTGCAGGGCTCGAGCGGCGCCGGTTATCGCCCGTGCAACTTGTTTGCCGGCAAACTCGTGTCTGCGGCCGGTTGGTGCAGCGGCTGGTCCGCGGAAATATAGGCATCCCGGACACGCACGCCGACCGCGGGAAAATCCACGAAAAACCCGTCGATTCCTGCTTCCAGATAGCGTCGAATCTCGGTATCGAGGTTGCCATGGCCCCCGGGGTCGGCACCGATCCGCAAATCCTGCGGCAAAAATTCATTCTCGGCGCGAAACGTCCACACGTGCACCCGAAGATGGGCGGCGTGCGCGGCGCGAATGCCCTCCGGCGTGGCGAGCGCCTTGGCGATGCCGATCGCGTCCGCATACATCGCGACACGCTCTGGCTCGCCGAGTTCATGCTCGAGCAATTGCACCAACGGCAATTGCGTCATGCGGCGCAGTTGTTGCAAATTGCGCGGATCAAACGACTGGATGAATACGGGCGAACCTGCTTTCGCGTATTGATAACGCTGCAGGGTATCGAGGAGCGTCAATTCCTGAGGCAGCCCAATGGCGGCGAAATGCGCCGGGTGCTTGGTTTCGGGATACACGCCGATGGGCCGATTGCGGCCTGGCTGTCGATTGGCGCTCATGATGAGCTGCATGATTTCATCGAACGTCGGCACGGCAAAATGCCCGTCGAATTGCCGATTCTGCGGCCGCAACTGCGGGAGCCGTTCGCGCGCCCGCAGCGTCTTTATTTCCGACAGCGTAAAGTCTTCGGTGAACCAGCCGGTGAAGGATTCGCCGTCGATGACCTGAGTGCGGCGGCGCGCCGCAAAGACGGGATGCTGCGCGACATCCGTCGTGCCGGATATTTCATTTTCATGACGGGCAATGAGCACCCCGTCGCGCGTCATGACCAGATCCGGCTCGATGTAGTCCGCGCCCTCCTCGATCGCTACCCGGTAAGACTCAAGCGTGTGCTCCGGCCGTTCGCCGCTGGCGCCGCGATGCGCAATAACAACAATTCCGGCCACGGCGCACTCTCCAGCCCATCGATGCGCTCAAGTGTATAGCACGCACATCGGAGCGGAGGCTCCTAAGAGCCTCCGCTCCATGAGTCTCTCTTGGCCTAGCGTGGCGGAGCTAGCGGCGACTCGTACGGCTCATGTGCGGACATTGGGCTGGCCGAGCCCGGAATCCACGGGGACCGCTGAACCACTCCAGGGCCCCAATCCGCTCGCAGCGACGTGGGTTGTGCCGCAAATGCGGCGCCGATCGCAAAAACAGACACGACCGCCACCGTAATTCTTCTACGATGCATGTGTCGGTCCTTTAGGCGGCAGACACGGCAGGCGCATGCGGCGGGACGAGCGGCGGGACATCGAAACCGACAAAAGTAGAACTGGTGACTGCGCAAGCCGTGTTCAAAGCGACTAGACTGATCTTCATAGTGACTGCTCCGGTGTAAAGTTGATAAAGGACCGCGACCCAATGGCACGCGTGGCCTACATGGGTAAGCGACATCAGCACGCAATTCCCCTCACATTGCATAACAATGTATGCTTAGGGGAAAGCCCTAAGCGGGGGGAGACCCCAAAAATCGCCTATGGTTGTGGATAAATGACGATGGAAGTCCCAGCCAATTTCACGCAGCTGTTGACCGAATGGCGCACCGGCCATCCACAGGCGCTCGAGCGCTTGACCCCCCTGGTCTATGACGAATTGCGTCGCTTGGCACGCGGTTATATGCGCACCGAACGCGGCAGCCATACCCTTCAGGCCACCGCGGTGGTGCACGAAGCGTTTCTTCGTCTTGTTCAGGCCAATGTGGACTTGCAAGATCGTCAACATTTTTTCGCCCTCGCCTCGCGGCTCATGCGACGAGTCTTGGTGGATCATGCAAAATCGCGTTCGCGCGTCAAGCGCGACGGCGGCGTGCGCGATCACCCCGGGGTGGACTTCGCGGAAATATCGCTGCCGATCGATGTCGACGTGGTCGCTCTGGATGAAGCACTGGAGGGCTTGCTGCAACTCGAGCCGCGCCTGGCCCAGGTCATCGAATTGCACTATTTCGGCGGAATGACCTATGACGAGATCGCAACTGCCGTCGGCGCCTCCCCGGCCACGGTGCATCGCGACATAAGGCTTGCGAAGGCCTGGCTGCTCAACGAAATCGGCGCCTGATGTCATGATCCCCCGCACTCGCTGGCATCAAATCAAAGCGGTGTTCGAGCAAGTGGCGGACATAGACGCCGCCGAGCGCGCCGCGCATTTGGACAGGTGCTGCGGAGGCGATTCGGACCTGCGCTCCTCGGTGCAGTCGCTGTTGGCGCGTGATAGCAGCAAGGACGATCCGCTGCTGCACGCCGTCGGCGCGGCCGCCGAGTCGCTGCTCGAGGATCATCGGGATCGGTTGCTCGGAACGCGCGTTGGACCGTATCGGATCGTGGCGATTCTGGGCCATGGCGGCATGAGCGTCGTGTACCGCGGCGAGCGCGACGATTCGCAATATCATCAAGTGGTCGCGATCAAGGTGCTGCAGCACGCGACGGTGCACCCACGCCTGCGCAGCCGATTGCATAGTGAACGTCACATTTTGGCGACACTCGACCACGGCTCGATCGCGCGCCTCATCGACAGCGGCGACCTCGAGGACGGCACGCCGTATCTGGTCATGGAGTATGTCGATGGCGAATCCATCGACATCTACTGCGACAGCCGCACCCTGTTCGTCCGCGAGCGCCTCGAACTTTTCATCTCGGTCTGCGCCGCTGTTCACTATGCGCACCGCAATCTGGTCGTGCACCGCGACATCAAGGCGTCGAATATCTTCGTCACCGACGAAGGAAATCCGAAGCTGCTCGATTTCGGCATCGCAAAATTGCTGGCGCCGGAAAATCTGTCGCATACGCTGCCCGTCACGCGCCTACAGGAAAGGATCCTCACGCCCGAGAATGCGGCGCCGGAACAAGTTCTAGGACGGCCGATCACCACCGCCACGGACATCTACGCGCTTGGGGTATTGCTCTATCAGTTGCTGACCGGACGATCGCCGTATCGGCTGCTGAGCTATAGCCAGCTACAGCTGGAGCGCGCCATCTGCATGGATGATCCGGCCCGTCCGAGTCAGGTGGTCGTTGCCAAGCTCAAAGGCGAAACCGACAGCGATCGCAGCCGCATTTCCGATCGACGCGGACTTTCACCGCAACGCCTGCGCGTGCGCTTGAGCGGAGACTTGGATGCCATCGTTGGCATGGCCATGCGCAAGGAGCCGGACCGGCGCTATTCCTCCGTAGAGGCGCTGGCGGACGATTTGCGCCGGCATTTGCTCGGTCAGCCGGTGCGAGCCCGTCAGGGCGATTGGCGCTACAACACCGCCAAGTTTCTGCGCCGCAATCTGCTCGCCGCAGTCGCAACGGCCGCGGTATTCGTCGGCTTGGCGGTCATTGCCGGTGTGACGCTCTGGGAGAATCACCGCATTTCGATCGCCCGCGACGCGACCGCGCTCGAGCGCGATCGGGCGCAGCAGGTTTCGGCGTTCATGGTCGATGTCTTCTCGCAGGCGGACCCGTTCAATGCCCAGGGTAAGGAACCTACGGCGAAGGATTTGCTGGACCAGGGCGCCGAAAAAATTAAAGGCAACTTGATTCTGCAGCCCGAAGTCCGCGCCCAACTTCTCGAAAGTATCGGTCTCGCCTACCGCAGACAGGGATCGAACGATCGCGCCATACCGCTGTTCGAACAGGCTGTGGCCATTCGCCGCGACGCTCGGCCGGTCGACAACGCCAAGCTGGCCGCGGCGCTGGCCAATTTGGCGCAGGCTCTGGCCGATGCCGGCCGTCTGGCCGGCGCCGAAGCGAATATCAAGGAGGCGGTCGTGCTCTCTCGACGCGGCAACTCGCGTCCCTCGGTCGAGACGGCTGACATTTTGTATCAGTACGGCCAATTCTCGCTCAACGCCAAAAGCGATCCGCAACTCGCCAAAACACTATTTGACCAGGCCCTCATCATCTATCGCAGCGCTCCCGGCGATCAGCGCTTAGGGGTTGCAACGACTCTGGGCGCCCTATCCGGGGCCGCGCAATGGTCCGGCAACTTCGTGGGCGCCGAGCAGCTCATGCGCGACTCGATGAATTTGATGGGCGCGACCGTCGGGCGCAATCATCCTGACTATGCAGCCTCGATGGCAAATCTGGGTTACCTGCTCATGCAGCAAGGAAAGTACCCCGAAGCGGAACAAATGCTGAATGAGTCCTTGCAGATCGAGCGCGGTGATTTTGGGCTGGATAATCAGCGCGTCGCCTCGATCGAAGCGAATCTCGGCACGGTTTACGAGCGCGAAGGCGATTCGGTTCGCGCCATGAAAATGACCCAGGATGCCGCGAGAATCATTTCGGAGCGCTTGGGACCGGATCATTACCTGGCCGGCTACTTCATGGACGCGGTCGCGAAGCTATATCTCGATGCCGGCAACTTGGATGCCGCCGAGAGCATGGCACGCCGGGTGCTCGAGATATACGACAAGACGCTGCCTTCTCGCCATTTGTATGTAGCCGCTACGCGACATTTGTTGGGCGAAGTGCTCCTGCGCCGCGGAAAACTGACCGAAGCTGAAGCAGAACTGCGCGCGGCATTGGATATCGATTTGGGCTCCGCGGAGCCCGGCGATTGGCGTGCCGCCCGCACCGAAGCGAGCTTAGGCTGGCTGCTGATCGCGGAGAATAATTCCGCCGAGGGCGAAACGATGTTGGTTGCGGCGCGATCAAAACTGTTGAAAACAGTCGGGCCGATGCATCCTGAAGTGGAACTGGCGACGAAACGCCTCGCTGATTATTATCGCGCGCATCATCGTGATACCGATGCTGTGCGCGTTCTCGGCGAACTGAAACCGCCTGCTGCCTCTGTCTTGCGGTAAACTCCCCGCAATATTGGAGGGTTCCCTGATGCCAAACAGAAAACACTTAAGCGCGACGCTGGCGGCGGCGCTTTTCGCGGCTGCTCTTGTAAATGTTGCATTTTCCGGCGCGCGTGAAGAAGGCCGCCTGCTCACCGCCACCGAGGTGCTCGAGGAAGTCAGGGCGATGCCCGACGTGCGCCTGCCGGATACCTTGCTCGCGCATGCCTACGGCATCGCGGTAATTCCCGATGTCACCAAAGTCGCATTTATTTTCGGCGGCCGCCACGGCAATGGTGTGCTGTCGGTGCGCGACAAACTGACATCCGCGTGGAGCAATCCCGTATTTGTCTCGCTCACCGGCGGCAGCTGGGGTTTTCAGGCGGGCGCGCAGTCCTCCGACATCATCTTGGTGTTCACTACGAAGACCGGCATCGAGGGCATCGCCGGCGGCAAGCTCACACTGGGTGCGGACGCCTCAGTCGCCACCGGCCCGGTGGGACGGCAAGGCTCCGCGGCCACGGACATGAATTTCAATGCCGAAATTTACTCCTATGCCCGCACGCGGGGATTATTCGGCGGTATTGCGCTCGACGGCAGCGTGATCTCGATCGACCGCTCGGCGAATGCGTCGTTCTATCACAAGAGCGGCGTGACCGCGTCGGAGATCTTTTCGGGACAGGCACCGGCGGCGCCGGCGACTGCGCAACGATTCCTCGAAAGGTTGGCTCAGGCGACCGGCACGGCGATACGCACCTCTCCCGCGCCGCAGGCTGATGTTCCCGCGACTGCGGGGCAACCGCCGCCGGGAGTCGCGCCCACCGCAGAACCCGCACGCACCTATCCTCTGGAAGAACAGAAGAAGTGAGATTCGGCGGTCGCGCCCGCGGCGCCGGAGCGCGGCGGGCGCGATTTTTGCCGCTGCTCATACTGTTTGCTGCGTTCGCTCAAGCGCGCGCGCCGCTCGTGCTGTTGACCGACTTCGGCACGCAAGATGGCGCAGTGTCGGCCATGAAAGGCGTCGCCTACGGCGTTTCCCAGGACTTGCTGATTTCTGACTTGAGCCATGAAAACCCGAGCATTTTCGCGGGCGCGTATCGGCTTTATCAAACCGAGCAATTCTGGCCCGTGGGCACGGTGTTCGTTGCCGTAGTCGATCCCGGCGTCGGCACGCAAAGGCTCTCGGTGGTCATGAAGACGCGCACGGGGCGCTACTTCGTCGGTCCGGACAACGGCCTTCTATCCCTGGTCGCGGAACGGGATGGCATCGAGGGCCTGCGCCAGATCGATGAGACGATAAACCGCCGTCCGGGATCAGGCGATTCACATACCTTTCACGGCCGCGATGTTTTTGGGTTTACGGGTGCGCGCCTCGCCGCAGGCATTATCACCTTCGAGCAGGTGGGGCCGCCGTTGCCTCCCAAAAGCTTGATCACCCTCGCCTACAAGCAGCCTCAGCGCCGAGAGCAAGCGGTCTCGGGCATTATTCCGATACTCGATGTCCAATATGGCAACGTATGGACCAATATCCCCAAGCCGCTGTTCGACGAGATGCATATCGCACTGGGTACGCCGCTGCATGTGCGTATTTATCACAACGACAAGTTGGTGGATGAGACGTTCGCGCCATACCAGCGGACCTTTGGCGAAGTGCCGATCGGCAAGCCCTTGGTGTACGTCAACAGCCTGTTGAATCTCGCCGTTGCGCTCAATCAGCGCAGTTATGCCGCGCTCCACAAAATAGAATCCGGCCCGGACTGGTCGATCGAGATCAGCAAGAACTAAAGGCGTCAGTCGGTCTCCTGCAGACTGACCATGGTCGCGCCAAAGACGTTCGAGCAGCGGCGCGCCACGCCAAGATCCCGGTTGCTGCTTTGACATTCCTTTTGAGTCACGGCCGCCGACAGCATCGCCGCCTGGCCGATGCGCGCGACGGCCTGCGCCGTCGGGCGGATTTTCTCGAAGGGTCCGGACTGGCTCACATATTCGGCCGGCAGCGCCAGTGCCGAGAAATCCCTGGGTGTATCCGTCACCATCACCATCAGATAGTCGGTGCCCTTGGGTCCCAGGGCGGTCACACTCCAATCTTGCCGCGGCAGCTGCACCAATTGGTTTGCCTTGAGTGCATTCGCCGAGTCGAGAGCGTTTGGAAACAGCAGGTAGAGACTGTCGGGTTGGCTGCCGCGATAGAAAACGTATGCGTAGCCGTCACGCGCGGAGCGGACCGACATCGAAAGATTGCTGCCGATCTTCAAGGCCGGCGATGCGAGGATCGCATCCACCTGCCAGCGATCGTCGCGTTGATTGAAGATGTCATTCAGCGTCGCCAGAGTATCGATCGGGACGGGTGCGGAGTTGCCTGCTCCGGGCGGCGCGGCGGGCGCGGCGGAGCCAGAACCCGATGCCGGATCGCCGAACGCCGGTACCAATGCGGCGTTGCCCGCGAGCGTGGCATGCTGGCGTGCCGAGTCCTCTTGGGTTTTATCCAGGCGCGCTTGAACGCAGGCGGTCAGTTCTTGCATCGACAGGGCGCCGCTATGATCCGTATCGGCGGCGCCGCCCGCGAGACATTGCTCGAAGTTGTAGGTCATGGCGCCGCCCTTGGAGGTGTCCCACGCCACTTCATTGTTTTTGGCAGCCGCCAAGATCACCATATTGTGATCTGTGGTGTGAAAATCCACGCCGCGCGCCTGCGAAAAGCTGCCCAAATTCACGGCCAGCGAACACTGCGGACTCGAGGCCTCGGCGCTGAACTTCGGCCGATATTCAGCCGCGAAAGCGCGGGAACCTGTCGCTTGGGCGACGCCGCCCGAGTGGCAGGAGTCCAGCATCACCACGGTCTTATCCGCCTTGGCGCTCAGCGGCCGGATCATGTTGGCGAACTCGGTATTGGTGACCACGCGCATATCCTGCATCACCAAGCTCTCGGTGCACTGCCCTGTCGCCTTGTTGAAGTATCGAGCGCCATGTCCCGAAAAATACACATATAGCTTGTCGCCCGGCATCATCGTCTGGTTCATGTCGGCGAAGGCCTGCTTCAATCCCTCGCGGGTCACCTGCCGCTCCGACAACTCGACGATGTTCTGCGGCGGCACGCCAAATCGTTGCGCCAGTTCAATGCCGAGCTTGCGATCGGTCAGCACGCCCGGCAGCGGACTCTTTTGATATTCCGAGACCGTGATGATGAGCGCGTGATTCGAGGGCGTCTCTGCGTAGTTCGCGTCGGGCCGGATGGTGCGAATCCCTGTCGTCAGGATCTGACCGTTATTCCCGGCCTCCCGGCCGCTGCGCAATTGCGATAAGGGGGAGCGCTGAACCTCGGAGGGTGGGGATGGCTGTTGCTGCGACCACGCGAGACTTGAGGCCAGCAGCAATACCGGCGCGCGAATGAGCGCGAATAGAGAATAATTCATTGTTTCTCCCGCATTGCGCCTGCCGCGTGCGTGATCGTCGCCGCCAGCGGAAAAGCGTCACCCGCAGTATCGATCAGCGCCACCTCTTGCCACTCTATATCAACGCCCTTCCCCGGTGTCGTATCCGTGGGCGGCTGCCAGCGCCAGATCACCCAGCCTTGCGCGGCCCAGAGCTTACCCAGGCCCGCGGCTTCCGGTTCCCAAAGCTTGACAGAAGATCCTCGTTCCGAGACCAGCTCCAGCACTTGCTCGCGCGATACGGTCGCCGGCAGACACGCGATCTGCAATCGTCCGGCAGCCTCGCGCGCGTTAGCCGCATACGGCCCGGTACCGGCTACGAAGCCGCGCAAGTTGGTGTCGAAAAGTTTGGCGAAGGTGAAATATCCGAGCACAACCGCCGCCGGCACGCTCAAGTCGACCAGCCAGTCGCTGACGCTGACCGACAACAGCGACACCGCGAGCAGCACGGCCGGCACAATGAAAAAATATTTGGCCACGGTGAGCGCTTGATTGGTGCGCGTGAACAACTCCGCCGAAGCCACCAGCATCAAGAGTTCCAATCCCCAAATCCACCCAGGGCTCAAGGGGCGCAAAAATCGGCCGTTCTTGATGTTGTCGACCGCCGTCGCAAGCACATTGATTCCCGCGTAGCGAGAATCCATGGGCGTGGCCTTGATGTCGTTGAGGTCCGGTGCGGTCGATCCGACCACCACAATTTTTCCGGCGAATTGCTTGAAGAAGGCAGCATCGTCGCTGCGCGCCGCCTCGAGCACGCGCGCAAATCCGAATGTGCGGTAGGGGTTCGTGCCCTTGGGCCAATTGATCAGATTGTGCGCCTGGCGGGGCAAAGGCCAGCCAAGAACTTGCGCCACACGATACGGCATCGACGGAATTCGATAGCCCGCCAGCGTCTCGAAGCTGCTGTACCAGCGCACGACATTGTCCTCATCGGGGTAGATATTGCTCGTCCCGACCCGGGCACTGTCGTAAATGCTCTTGAAATAAGGCGTCATCAGGGCAACCGTGCGCTGCGCGTTGACTTGCGATGGCGGCAGCTGATCGTCCGGCGCTGCGAACTTGAGCGCGCCCAAGCTGATCTGACTTGCGGCATCGTCAGCGGGATTGAGACGCACCGCGGGAAAGAAAGACTTGTTGCTGGATCGAACGTACCTATCGAAAGCCGCCTCGCTGGCGGGATTGGCAACATCCTCGTCAGAGAACAAGATATCGAAAATAATTGCCCGTGCGCCGGCGGCCTCCATCTTGGCGGCGACTCTTCCAAGCACCTCTCGCGGCCACGGCCAGCGGCCATATTGCGAACTCATGGCCGCCAAACTTGCCTCATCGATGTCCAAGACCACGACGTCGGCGTCGGCTGGATAGGCGATTGGCCGCTGGCGCATCAACAGATCAAAACTGTCATGCGCCAGTTGATTGTCGAAGGGGTGTCCCACCAGGTTCCAGCCGCCGAACAAGACAAACACGGCGGCGAGTCCCCAGTAGTAGGAGCGACCAATCCGCAGCAGCAGGCGGCCAAAGGCGTCCCGCCATTCCGGACGCCGTGCGAACAGCCATCCTAAAGGCTTCAGCAGCCAGTCTGTTATGCCCAGTTGGGACTCCTAGGGCGCGCAGGACTCATTGCCCTTGCCGGGATAAGTATTGACGGTGATTTGCCGCACGCTGATGGCGCCGGCAGCGCTTGCGAGCCCCTTGGCCAGTGCGTCGGCACGAGGGCCATCCGTCGGGAATCGTTGCGCCCCGGTCAACTCCACGAAGAACGCGGGCTGCTTTTCGAATGCCATCACGGTGACGAAATCGGTGCCGAAGGGCGGCGTCACCACGATATGGTCCTTGGGGTCGGCACCCGGAATCGCGGTCGCCACGCCGCTCGGCACGACACGCCGCTCCAACGGTCCGGCAGGATAGAGCACCGTCAGGTAACCCTGACTGTCCAGATCGAGCAGCATTACATAGGCCGGCTTTTGCAACCGGACTTCGAAAACGAAGGATTCGCATTGCACGTACGTGTTGCCGCGGCTCCCAGGATCGGTATCGGCACGCAGTCCAAGTTTGTCGCTGCCAGTGGGGACGGCCCGATTCAACCACGCTTGCGCCGCGATGCGCTTGAGCAAACTCGGATCGTCTGCCGCGGCCGAGGTTACGGGGTCGCCGGCCGGCCCCATGAGCTGCACCTGTTCGCCGGTTTGGCGCAAGGCTAAATCGCCGCCCGCCTCGACAATGGAAACGCCCGGAATGGCGGCAACCTTGGCGCGCAACGCTGCGCCAATTTTCTCCAGCCGGATGTGCAGGACCTCTCGGCCGGTATTCTGCACGGGCGCCGTCTCGATGTTCGGCATGGCGGGCGAGTTCATTCCGAGAAACAAATTCGAGCCCACGTCCTGCGGGTCTTCGGCAATCGCAGGCAGCAACTGCGGATGCTGAGCAAAACTACGATGTTCCAGGAATGAGTTCATCGCCTCGCGGGCCTGCGCATAGTTGAACGCGCCGGGCAGCAGCTGGCCCTTGAGCAATCGCAGGAACGCATCGGTAAAGGCGCCGTGATACTTACCGTCCAATGTAGGCGCCTGCTGCAGGGCCTGCGGCGTCGAGATGTCCGCGCCGGTTTCACTGTCGCTGGCTCCCGATAGCAGAATGACATGCTGATATGGATAAGGCGGCGGTTGCGGTCGCGCGCTGATGGGAGCGGCGACATGGGCGACCCCTAAGTCACGCGAATTCATCGGCAGAAACCGCGTGTGGCTGAAGGTCTGCCCGAATGAACGCACAACCTGTCCTGAATAACAGCTGTCCGAGACGACCACCACCCAGCGGCCGCCTTCATCGAGACGCTTGAGGCGCGGTACCAGATCGCGCCGCCCTACAACTAAACTTTTTTTGGCGGCGGGCAGTGAACTGTAGTCGAGATCGTAAGGTACCCACGCCCCGGTCGCGTAAGGCAGGTCGAAGCTGTTGTCGTCGGCGTTTGCGCTGGTACCGTGCCCGCTGAAATAAATCAGCACGGTATCGCCCTTCACCGTGCGCTTCTCGAGGGCGGAGATTTCCGCGAGGATGCGCTCACGCGTCGCTTCTTGATCGCGAAGCGCGAGCACATCGGCCGGTGCGAATCCCCATTGAGTGGTCAAGGTCTGCTGCACCGAATCGATGTCGATCGCAGGTCCCTTGAGCTCGAAGGATTTCAGCGCGGGGTCGCGAAACTGGCCTACCGCCACGAGTAAAGCCACATTTCGCGCAGAAGCGGCGCCCGCGAGGATCAGGCAGGCGAGCAGCGCCGAAATACCGCGCGGCGCGGCAGTCATTGATGAGCCCAGCATCCCATTCGCTTAATACCGCCGGTTGCTTGTTGTGTATGATTCCAGCGGTGAACAGAATAACAAAGGACGCGAGGAGTTGATATTTCGTTGTAGCGGGAAGAGCGGATACTCCGCCGAGGTCTCTGGCAATCCCAACCACGTCGAGGCAAAAAAACTGGAACGCGAGGTGGAAGTTCGCTTCACCGACGTACCGTGCATCGTACGTACGCCGGAGGGAGCGGTGCATGCGCATCCCGGCGATGCGATATTAACCGGCAACGGTGGTCATCAGTGGCGGGTATCGCATGGGAAATTTTCGCATAAATACCGGCCTATCCCCCCGACCATCGCCGGAGCCTCCGGCCGTTACATGAGCCTCCCCTACCACATACTGGCGCTGCAACTGCAGCAGCCCTTCGATGTGCTGCTTACCGATGAAGTCTCGAAGCTTTCGGGTCATCCGGGCGATTGGCTGGTGGACTATGGGGACGGGAGTCTCGGCGTCGTTGCCCACCACATATTTGCCACCACCTACGAGATCTTAGGCTAGTCAATACATGGCTCTGCATCAGTCAATCCAACGAGTACTCTTGATCGGCACGCGGTTGCACATTCCGCCGCCGCCGCCCGCGACCAGTCCTCCGGAGCGATTACTACCCCTCATCGAAGCGCTCGCTCCCGCCCACCTTATGTTCGATGCCCGCGCCGTGCACTATGGCCATCGCTATCGGAGCGGTTTCTGGGCGATTTATCTATTGAGCGCGGTTGCCGTGCTGTTCGCAGTGTTGCCGCTCGCGCTGGGGTGGGATGATCGGCGCCACCTGCTGCACCCCTGGGTGGGGCTCTGGGCACTTGCCGAAGTGGTGGTCATCGGCACGGTGAGCGGCATTTATTGGGTGGGGCATCGGCGCGACTGGCAGGGGCAGTGGCTGCGGGCCCGCACAGCCGCGGAATTGATTTGGTATCTGCCCTTGGTTGCCCCCCTCATCGATTTTTCGCAGCCCGAGCCTTCGGTGAATTGGTACATGCGGGTCTTCGATCCCGGCAATCACCTGCGCAGCGGCGACGAATTGGAAGCAATTTGCGCAAAAAACGAGTCACTGGCAAGAACGCTGCTCGATGGCGCCTGGTCGGATCCCAAGTTCGTGGCGAAATATGCGCTTTGGACCACGGGCATTCTCGAGGCGCAGGCGCACTACCATCATCGAGTCGCCATCAAGCAGCACGCCCTGCTGCATCGGGTGCATTCTCTGAATATCGGCCTGTTCGGGTTGACCGCCTTCGGCGCGCTGCTGCATCTCGCCCTGCACACGGTTTGGCTTTCGCTGCTGACCACCTTCTTCCCCGCACTTGGCGCCTCGCTGCACGGCGCTCTCGCCCAGTCCGAGGCTTATCGGCTTGGCGCAACCTCCGAGCGCCTGTGGGGAGAGTTGCAGCGCGCCATTGGGTCGATTCGCGCGACCTTGGGGCCGGAAGGTGCGCCGGACGCTGCGGCGATCAATGCTTCGATCATGGCCGCCATCGAACTGATCCTGGAGGAACACCAAGACTGGCACATGTTGGTGCGTCCGCATCATCTGCCGTTGGCCTGACGGCCTGACGTAGTAATATCGCGATCAGCTAAGCCGCGTACAACTAAAGCGGGAGCAAGGGAGCTTGTGTCGATGATGCGTTCCATTGCCATGCTATGGGTTGCGGTACTCGTGCTTGCTCCCTGGTCGACGCGAGCCCAGTCGATCGAACAGCTGCGCGCGTATCAAAATTTCGAAAATGCCAAGGCGGCAAACAACACCTCCGCGGCGCTTAGGCTGGGCAGGGAGGCGGTCAGACTGACCGAGAGCGCCGGCGATAAACAAGTGTTGATCGAATTGCTGCGCGACGTCGGCGATTATGCAGCGCAAGCCGGCAGCGACGAGCAGGCCAACGAGTACTATCTTCGGGCGCTGCACTTGCAGGAAGCGTCGCTCGGGCCGAACCATCCGGATCTCGTCCCTCTCCTCAGCGTCCTGGCTGAGCTATCGGTCAAGGACAAACGCTATTCGGATGCAGAGGCGCAACTGACGCGCATCGTGAGCATCGAGCGCACCGCCTACGGCGACCGTCATGAAAACACGCTCTCGACGCTCGCCAAACTGCGTGATCTTTATAGGATGACCAACAATGCAGTGGGCGCCGCTCTGGTGGACACGCAATTGCAGCCTCCCCCCGCCGCGAACCGCGGCTCCCTGCCGCGCCCTGGCGAGATCGCGGGCAAGGATCGCCGCTACCAGCCAAACGCACAGGGCTTCGCGACGGTGCGGGTATTTTACGGCACAAACCGCGCGCCGACGCGCGAGACCAAGCCGGCGCAGTTCTACGGCGGCGCGAGGGGTGATCTGCAATACGGATCGCTGGACGTGACCATTCCGCGAATCCATCAGGAAGCGCAGCTCGAAACGCAGCCGCGATGGGTCGAATATACTTTCGCGGCGGATCAGGCGGCGATGCGCGCTCAATACGTGCTGCTCGACAAAATCACGCCGCTTGATAAGAGCGAATTTGTGCGTCAGCTGCACCAGCAAATCAGCGAATCGCGCTTCAAGGACGTATTCATCTTCGTGCACGGATACAACAACACCTTTGAAGATGCGGCGCGTCGCACGGCGCAGATGGCCTACGATTTGGATTTCGACGGCACGCCGATGCTTTACAGTTGGCCATCGCAGGGCAGCGCTACCGCGTATGCCGTGGACGAAGCGGCAGTGGGCGTCAGCGGACGGCGCCTGGCGGATTTTCTCGAAACGGTAGTCGCCCAGTCCGGCGCGCAGCGCATTCATTTGATAGCTCACAGCATGGGGAATCGCGCGCTGATCGAAGCGCTGCAAACCTATCTAGCCAAGCGCGCGCCGGAAAATCGCCAGCATATTTTTGGCCAGATCGTATTTACCGCACCTGATGTGGATCGCGACTACTTTACCGACGTGATCCCATCACTCGCGGGATCCGCCGAGCGGGTCACTCTGTATGCATCCGACAACGACTATGCGCTGCGCACGTCTCAATTTGTACACGGTGCGCCGCGCGCCGGGACCGCGGGCGATGATGTCATCGTCAAATTGGCGGGCCTCGATTCGATCGACATGTCATCGGTGCCGGCCGATGCCCTGGGGCACTCGTACTTTGCCGCGAATTCCGGCGCCATCTACGACATTTTCCGCCTGTTGTGGCGCGGCGACCCGCCGCCGCAACGCTGCGGCATGAGTAATCGCAAGGCCGGGGGCGGCATTGCCGTTTGGTGGTTCAACGCCGACGCCTGCAAAGGCGGCGACATGCTCGAGGCCGGCGTGATGCTGAAGCGCTTTGGCGAATTGGCGCGCCAACAGGTGCTTGCCAACATCTCGGCGCTCACCGATTCTTCACAGCAGCAAGAATGGAAGCTGGTGCTCACGCGTCTCGACGCGTTGCTGCCGACGCAGCTTGCGCCAAAAAGCGGTACATCCAAATGACACCCCGGTTCAAAGCCTCGCTTAGCAGTGCGCTCTGTCTTTCGTTGCTGCAAATGCAAGTGGCATTCGCCGCGAAGGATACCCTCGCGGTGCGCGCGTACGTGAACGACACCTGCATCATTGCGGACGAGCCCTTCTTTCTGCCGACCGCGCCGCCCAAGGACGGGTCCGAGCAGGCGACAGCCAAGTTCCTGCCGCTTCTTGGGCTGGTGGTGGGCAAGCTGGCTGAGCTTTTCATCAATCACGAAATACAATCATCCGCCAATCGCTACAAGGCCGGCGTTGCCCGCAAGGACACGCGCTACGCGGCAACCCGGCAAATGAACCTGTATCGAGCTGATTTCGAACCGGCTCCTGCTCTTTCCATCAATGCCAAACTGGGCTGCATGACGATTGTCGCCGCCAATTTCAAGCCCGACGCGACGGAGTGCACGGCCGCCTACGTGCCGAAGGAACTCGCCAAAGCGAGCGTCGGTTTGCCGCAAACCGAATGGAAGACCTCAAGAACCGACGACTCAATAGAAAATCAGCTGCGACGCGCCGATATCTGCGTCGATGGCAAAATCCGCGCGGTCTACGAGGCGCGCTTCGAATTCTCGGCCGACGGGACGGCCTATCGATTGAAGGATGCCGGTTATCGGATCGACTCGCTCCTGACCACCGAGAAAGCGGGAGCTGCCCGCACCGTGCTTTACACACTGAAGATTTCCAATCCCAGCGCGACAGATCAGCAGGAAGTCCTGTCGAGCGCCTGGGTGAATATCGGCACCATAAAGGCGGGTGCCCGCTCGCACGGCTCCGGAGGCGACGCAGCGCCCTGGCTGCGCGTGCCGCCCCTGTCCGTCGAAGCACGCCGTAACTTCGATGAAAAAACCAAAGTTCATCAGCAAGTTACCGGCGAAATCGAGGCCCTGCAAAGAGCGCTCACCCGCAATCAGCGAGTGCTCACGGGTTTGGACCAGCGCATTGCCAAGGCCAACCCCGAGATCGTGGACGGCTTGAAACAGGAACGCACCCGGATCGCCGTGCAGAGTGAGGCCCAATCCGCCGAGTTGGACGCGCAGCGGGCCGCGTATCAGGACTTGCCGCGAGCGCCGTTGGAATTCATGCCGGTGACCATCGAGGTGGCCGTCACCGAGACGGAATCGGAGAAGAAAGCGCAAGTGGCGCTGGCGGAGCTGGTTGGCAGCAACAGCGATCTGGTCGCCTCGGCCGTCGGCAATGCCGCGACTGGCCTTATCTCCAAATCCGCGAGCTTGAACGACATCAAGATCGAGCCAGACCCTGCGGAATTGGCCGGCACACTCGAACATGCGCGCGCCGGTTACTATGACGCGTTGGTTGCCGCACAAACCGGCTCGGCGTCGTCCAAGCGGGACTTGGAACGCAATCTCGCACTCGAAAAAGATAAGTACAACGAGGCCAGGCGCCTGGCCGGATTGGAGCAAATCAAATGAGGCAAGCGATCCTGCTGATCTCGGCGACTTTGTCCGGCTTGATCGCACTGCCGGTTTTGGCCGGTGCGGCAGGAGACGAGGAGCAAAAAGCGGTGCTGTCGAATGAGCAGATCCAGCAGGCGCTGCAGGCGCCCGTCACCCGCAGCTTTGCGCCTCGCGGCCTCGCACGACGCCAAGCCGGCGATTCAGGCCAGTCGGTCAATTTGAACATTCCCTTCGAACACAATTCGAGCGCGCTCATGCCGCAGGCCGCCGCGCAGCTCAAGGAGCTGGAGCTGGCGTTGAATTCGGCTTCCCTTGGCAAGGATAAATTTGTGGTTGCAGGACATACCGACGCCAAGGGCAGTGCGCAGTACAACAAGCAGCTGTCGTTGAAGCGCGCAGAGGCGGTGAAGCGCTTCCTGATCGCCAAGGGCATGGATGCCGGCCGATTGACAACAGTCGGCTATGGATCGGAGAAACTGCTTGCGCCTGACCGGCCTGAAGATCCCAGCAATCGCCGCGTTGAAATCCGAGACCTCGGTTCCGGAAACTGACAATGGAACATTCACCGCTGATCGATCGGGCCAGCGAGCCGTATCGCAGCGCCGGCGCGTTCGCCTACAATTTTGCGCGCGGCAAGCTCCGCGGTGATCCGGTGTTTCGCGCTCTGTTGGAGCGGGGTTTGCTGCTGGGCCGCGGCCACATTCTGGACTTAGGATGCGGTCAGGGTCTGCTGACCGCATGGCTCAAGGCCGCCCTGCTCTGCTACGAAAGCGGCAGCTGGCCGCGGGGATGGCCGCCGGCGCCCCAGCCGCGCTCGACTCGCGGCATCGAGTTGATGATTCGCGACGTGCAGCGCGCGCGCGCCGCACTGGGCTCCGAATGCGAAATATCGCAGGGTGATATCCGCAGCGTTGAATTCGGCGCCACGGATGCCGTCGTGATCCTCGATGTGTTGCACTACATTCGCCTGGAAGAGCAACTGCAGGTGCTGAAGCGAGTGCGCGCTGCATTGCCGGCACGCGGACTATTGCTCCTGCGCATTGGTGATGCGAATGGCGGCCTGCGCTTTCGCTACAGTCAGTGGGTCGACAAGCTGGTCATGCTGTTCCGCGGTCATGCAACGGTGGCCACGCATTGTCGAAGTGCGGAGCAGTGGCGGGAGTTGTTGTCCGAATGCGGCTTCGAGGTACACGCAGCGCCGATGAGCCAGGGCACCCGGTTCGCCAATGTATTGTTGATTGCTTACGCGCGGTGACTTAAGAGGGCTAACGTCCCGGTTGAAAAACAATGAGGTTCGTGACGCTGTCATCGCCCGTCACCGATGTCAGATGCCCATCGCGGGAGAAGTTCAGCTGGTATTCGCCGTGCGAGGATCTCCACATCCGCCATTGCGCCGCGTCAAGCGACACATTCTCGCTGGTGAGAGGATAGCCAACGGCGACGATCACCTGGTCGCGCGACATGCCGATCATGACTTTGCCCTGGCGGATCGCCTCCTGAATAGCCGATGGATAGGAAGAAATGCGCCCGCGTGGGTCGTCCTTGATGACAATCTTGTTGACCCAAGCGTCCAAGGACTCTTGGTCGCGTCCGTAGTCATGACCTAGCCGCATCGGCTTCCCATCGACTTTAACCGCGGCGCGCTGGCGCCCATAACTGAGTACTTCGATGGGCGTGCCCGCTGGAATCATGGGCAATTCCGCATAATTGCCATCGTTTATCCAGTCCTTGTCGTAGTGCAGGTCGCAGCAGGCATAGCCCTGGCGCGGGAAAGCCGGCTGACCGTCCGCGCCGACCGGCGCGGGCGCCGGCTTTGCCAAACCGACCGACGCCATGACGTCGCGCAGAATGCCCGCGTGCGTCTGCACCGAAACACTCAACAGGATGCAGGCCAGGGCGAGCGGGCCAATCGCCGCACACCGCCTAAGGCGTGCAGGCAAGTTGTTGTTGTCCATTGTTATCCCCTAACGGCGCCCAGGAATTTGGCGTTGCCGTGGCGGCTGATCATGCCACCAAGACCTGCCATTTCGCCAGCAGCACTCTAAGAAAATTGCGCTTATGTGAAGGCGAGGTGCGCTCGAGGTGCGGCGCGGCGTGCGATCCACACCTTATACTCGAGGCATGGGGTTCAATCGCTTAGCTTTATTCGCCCTGGCTGCCTTGTTCTGGGCAGCCGCGGTTTCCGCGGAAACCCGAATTGCTCTGGTCATCGGCAACAGCGAGTATTCCAGCGGGCCCCTGCCCAACCCCGCCAACGACGCCAAGATGATCGGCGAGACGTTGAGCAGTCTAGGCTTTGAAGTCATTGCGCGCCGCAACGCGGACCAAAACACCATGAAGCGGGCCATCCAGGAATTCGGGTCGCGGCTGGAAAAGGGCGGCCCTTCCGCCGTGGGATTGTTCTATTACGCCGGCCACGGCGTGCAGCTCAACGGACGCAACTACCTCATCCCCACCACGGCTCAAATCGAACGCGAAGGCGACGTTGAGATTGAGGCCGTCAGCGCGGACTGGGTCATCGAGCAAATGCGATACGCCCGAAATCGACTCAACATCGTGATCCTCGACGCCTGCCGCAACAACCCTTTCACACGCAGCATGCGCTCCGTCGATCACGGTCTGGCGACCATGGATGCCCCGGCGGGAATTCTTATCGCTTATTCGACCGCGCCCGGCGCCGTTGCGGCGGACGGCTCAGGGAGGAACAGTCCCTACACCGAGGCCTTGAGCCAGGCGATGCGCGATTTGCACGAGCCCGTCGAACAGGTATTCAAGCATGTGCGCGTCGGGGTCATGGGTGCGACTTCAGGTAAGCAAGTTCCATGGGAATCATCCTCCCTCACCGGCGATTTCTATTTCGCGGCCGCGCCCGCCAAAACCCCGGCGCCCGTTCAAAGTGCCCCGGCTGTTCAAAGCGCCGTTCCACCACCCGTTGGCCCAGAACCGAATAGATCATCAGGCACGTTCAGCTCATTTGTTTCCGGGCTGTTCGGGACCAATAAGCCTGCACCCGATACCGGCGCAAAGCCTGCGGCCGCATCAGAAGCCGCCGCAAAGCCTGCGGCTGCACCCATCCGAGAAGCGATGAACATTCCCAACAAGGCGTCGGACCCGGGTTCGATATCCGGAAGCAGCGCGGCCGCGGTGTTTCAATCAATTGGAATTCAGTCCAGCGACATGGACTCATCGCACAGCTACCCTCAATCAACCATTCATCAGTTGGTTGCGCATAGTCCACGTCACGTCACGGTAGGCAATACGCAAAAGGAGATCCAGGCCGCGTTGGCGCTGTGCCGCCAATATTCATCCGACTGTCAAATCGACATGTTCAGCGATGAAATTCTGCGCACGCAAACGCTCGAGCCGTTTGAAATGGATGCGCTGCCGGTGAGCGTTCTGGCGTTTCGCCAGTTCGTGGATGCCACGCATTACAAAACAGAGGCGGAGACGGTAGGTTTCGCCTATGCCTACGTCGGCGGCAGTAAAGTTCAAGCCGTGGGCGGCGGCAATTGGCGCAACGTCATCAAGCAGCATGAAGTCGTGGATGAATCCGCTGTCGTTGCCGTCAGTTTTCAGGACGCGGTTGCCTACTGCCGGTATAAGGGGCAGCGTCTGCCCACGGAAAACGATTGGGAGTACATCGCGCGCGGGCCTGCCCGGCACACCTTCCCGTGGGGAGAAAACATGGGCCCGGCAGTGGGCACCGCCAATGCTGCGCCCCGAGTGGGCGACGGTCCCGGCGAAGGCATCGGCGGGCGCTATCGAGGTCTCTCCGGAAATGTATGGCAATGGGTTGACAGCAAGGTTGACGGCAGACGCGTATTGAAAGGCGCGTCCTGGCTGGAAACCAATCCCGCCTTTAGACGCGCGGCGAGCCGGCGCTACGAACTGCCGGGCCGTGCCGACGAGGACAGCGGTTTTCGCTGTGCGAAGACCGTGGCTGAGTGGCCCGATGCCGACCTATGGTTGGCGCAGATTAAATAGCCATTCGCTCTGCTGAAAAACTATTCGGCGCCGCCAGTATACTGGCGCGCGTGTCCGACCTACGAGTAACACCCGATGAACCTACCGTTTAAGCTTTGCACTTTCGCGATGACGATGTATGCCTTGGCGCCGGCGGCGTCGATGGCTGAGGTATCCCCTGCGCTGAAGCCAATTACCCACGAAGCGCTTTGGATGATGAAGCGCGTCGGCACTCCGGTTGCGAGTCCCGACGGCAAGTGGGTCGTGTACTCCGTGTTGGAACCTTCTTACGAAACCGACAAAGCCGTGAGCGACTTGTGGTTGGTTCCGGCCGATGGCCTCAAAGCCGCGCGGCGCATCACCAACACCAAAGCCCCGGAGGGTGGTGTCGCGTGGTCTCCGGACAGCAGCAGCATCGCCTTCACGACCAAGCGTGAAACGGACGAGGCCGAGCAAATTTATATTTTGAATCTTGCTGAGGGTGGGGAAGCACGCAGGCTCACTTCCGTCTCCACGGGTGTTTCAAACCCCAAATGGCGGCCGGACGGCAAGGCGATCCTGTTCGAATCGATTGTCTATCCGAATGCGATGGACGATGAAGCCAACAAAAAAATTGCGGCGGATCGCAAAGCGCGCAAATACAACGTGCGGACCTATGAGCACTTT
>Ga0210387_10000881_pt1 | contig 22035 bp, 17 predicted proteins | sample IncBWC7OmetaG_FD_160108 | JGI IMG/M metagenome (GOLD analysis project Ga0210387, IMG submission 160108) | Forest soil microbial communities from Barre Woods Harvard Forest LTER site, Petersham, Massachusetts, United States - Inc-BW-C-7-O ...
GACCGAGAGCGCATAGGGGGCCACGGCGGGGCGCAGCGCCACCGGCGTCGCGTGCGGCGTGTCGCCATAGGTCAGCGTCCAGTAGACCTGATCATAGAGCAGATACAACGGCCGCTCGCGGTCACCCCGGCGGGCATTCTCCTCCACGACCAAGTCCGCGATACTCGCCAACACGTCGGGGTCGATCATGGTCCCCGTCGGATTGTTCGGCGAGTTGAGCACAAGGAGCCGCGCCTGCCGAACGAGCGGCTCGATCATGGCTCGCGTCGGGAGAAACCGCGTGGAGGCGTCACTCACGATCGGCATTGGTCGCGCGCCGACGAGTTGGCAGTAGTTCCCATACTGCCAACACGGCAACGAATAGATGACGCCTTCTCCCGGATCAACCAGCGTCCGAAACGCCCCATAGATCGCCGGCCGCGCGCCGGCCGTCACCAGCACGCCGTCGATCGGGTAATCGAGCCCGAGCCCGACGCGGCTATAGATCTGAATCGCCTCGCGCAGCGAGGGCACCCCCATCGGCGGCGGGTAGACGGTCTGCCCGTATTTGAGCGCCGTCTCGATGCCTTCCCGCAATCCCGACGGGATCGGGAAATACGTCGGATCGAAATCGCCCACGGTGAGATTGCACACCTGCCGCCCCTCGGCGAGCAGCGCGCGCACCTCAGCCGCCATCTTGAGGATGGTCGACGGCGTCATCCCGTCGGCCATGTGTGACACACGCGAAGGGGTCATATCATCTCGCGGCGAACGCCGCAATCGCGTTACGGGTGAATGTCGAGAGCACGAGCCTACCGCTCATGGCCGCGCGCTCCTCGAGCCGCGCGGGCCAATCGTCCGTGCCCTCCCAGAAGACCTGCTTGAGCGTCGCCATGGCGTCCGGGTTCGACCGGGCGAGCTGTCCCGCCAGCGCGGCCACCGCCTCGTCGAGCGCGGCGCCGTCGGATACGACTTGCGCGAACAACCCATGCCGCTCGGCCCAGTCGGCATCTCTCCATCCCGTCGCGTCGATGGCCAGCGCCTGAAACGCGCCGGTGCCGATTTTTCTTTCGATCGCCGGCCCGACGACGAATGGGCCGATGCCGACGGCCAACTCGCTCAGCTTCACGCTCGCCGCCGACGTCGCGATCGCATAATCGGCCGCGGCCACAATGCCGACGCCTCCCCCGACCGCTTTGCCATGCACCCGCGCGATGATCAGCTTCGGGCAGCGCCGCATCGCGAGGATGACTCGGGCAAAACCCATGAAGAACTCTTTCCCCGTCTGGGGATCGGCGATCGACTTCAACTCATCAAACGACGCCCCGGCACAGAACGGCGCGGGCTCACTGCTGCGCAGGACTATCACCTGCGCTGACGTATCGGCGGCGACGGTGTCAATCGTGTCCGCGATGCGCCGCAGGAGTGGACCGGGGAGCGAGTTGCCTTTCGGATGCCCGAACCGAACCGTCGCGATCCCGTCCGTTGTCTCGACCGATACGTGCCCGGAATCCATCTACTCAGCCAGCAGGCGCTCGATAGCGCCCGCGATCCGGTCCGCATCAGGCAACACGGCGCCGAGCAGATTCTCGTGATACGGCATAGGCACGTCCTCGACGGCCATGCGCTCGACCGGCGCATCGAGCCACCAGAACGCGTCCTTCGCTACGACTGCCGCGATCTCGGCCCCGAACCCGGCGGTGATCGTGTCCTCGTGGACGATGAGACAGCGGCCGGTTTTCTGGACACTGTCCAAGACCGCCGCGCGATCCCACGGTGCGATGGTTCGGAGATCAAAGAGCTCCACCCGATCGCCAAATCGCTCCGCCGCCGGCACGCATCGGTGCACCATGGCACCCCACGTCACGAGCGTGAGGTCCCTTCCCTCCCGTAATCGGCTCGCGCGGCCGAGTGGCACGATATAGTCATCGCCTGGATAGCGAGCACTCCCATCGCTCGTCATGAGCAACGACCGGTGCTCGAAGAAGATGCTGGGGTTCTTGGACCGCATCGCCGAGCGCAGGAGTCCGACCGCGTCAGCGGCATTCGATGGCACGAGCACCTGCCAGCCGATGGCGTGCGCCCACGTGACCTCGCTCGACAGCGAGTGCCACGGGTCGCCGACGTCCTTGCCGAATCCTCCCGGCATTCTGACGACAATTGGGGCGGCGAATTGGTTATTGGTTCTCCACCGCATGGTCCCGGTGTTGTTCAGTTGCTCGGTCGCGGGATCCGCGTACTTGCGAAACTGAATCTCGGCCACCGGCATGAGGCCGGAGATGGCCATGCCCACGGATCGGCCGATGATGCCCTCTTCGGACAGGCTCGTGTCGAACACCCGCGTCGCGCCGAATCGCTTTTGTAGGCCCTCGGTGACGAGGTGCACGCCGCCTTTCACGCCGACGTCTTCGCCGAACACGAGTACCTTCGGGTTCACCTCCAGCTCATGCGCCAGCGTCCGCCGGACTGCCTCGGCGAATCGCACGGGCGACCCCTCTTCGTGCTTCTCGGTCGACCCTCCGAGCGCCTCGATCTCGGCATCTGACAGTCCGCCGAGCGTGTCGCCACCCGGCTCGGCATACACGTACCGCTGGACCGTCGACGCGTCCGGCGCTGCGCGTTTGCGCGCACGCGCCAACGCGTCGTTGACGTCGGCCTTGACCTCGCGCTCAATGCTGGCCCATTCCTCCGGCGAGAACATAGAACGCAGGCGCGGGAGAGGATCGCGAGTCCAATCCGCGGCGATCTCGGATTCCGTGCGATAGCCGAGCTGGTTGTCGGGACCGGAGTGGCTGGACAGCCGCGGGACGGTGAGTCGAATCAGGGCTGGTCCATGGCCGCCGCGAACGTGCCGAACCACCTCGGCCAGGAGGCGAGCCGCGGCAAGCGGATCCGTGCCGTCGCCATCGCGCACGAGCAGATTCCCAAACGACGCCAGGTTCTCGGCGATATTCCCGCCGGGCGTCTGCATGTCCCCACGCACCGAGATGCCGAGCCCATTGTCCTCGACATAAAACAGCATGGGAAGCCTGAGCGTGGTCGCCATCGTGAGGGCCGACCAGAACCCATTCGTCGCAACGGATGCCTCGCCACCGAGGGCGACGGCAATCGAGCCATCATAGCTCGCATTGCCGAGGACGTCGCGATGATAGCGAATCGCCTGGGCCCACCCTGCCGTCGGCGTGTACTGGCTTCCCACATCGCCCGACATCGGCAGCACGATGGGTGCGTCGCGTCGCGGGAGATTGCACACGACGCCGATGTCGCGCCCGCCGGAGAACCCGCCCACGCGACCGAGTGGGCTCGCCAGCGCGTCTTCGATCGACAGGCCGAGGGAGAGCAAGAAGGGTCGCGAGCGATAGTACGCGCCGGCCCCGTCGTGCGCGTGATCCAGCATGGACCCGAGGATCACCTGCGCCATCTCGTGCCCGCGCGCCGAGAACTGATAGAGCACCAGGTGCTCGCGCGGAACGGTCGCCTTGTTCTTGTTCGTCGCCTCCTCGACATCGTCGAGGGCCCGCGACACGAGGGTCTGGTAGGCGATCCGCCGCCATTGGGTGCCGATCAGCGTCTCAGCCGCTACGGTCATATCGCTTTGAACAGCTCGAAGGGTTGCTCGCATCCGCGACAGTACATGAGCGCCTTGCACGCGGTCGGCCCGAACTCACTCCGCATCGCCGTCTCGCGGGACCCGCAATATGGGCAGGCAACGCTCTGCTCGCGGCGCCGCAGCGATATCAATGGCTCGGCCACCGCGCTTCGCGCTGGTGGCGCAATGCCATAGGCCTCCAGCTTGCGAAGTCCCTCAGGTCTGATCCAATCCGTGGACCATGCGGGTGCATAGACGGTGCGGACGTGGACGTTCGGCCATCCGCCCGCGCGAAGCGCGGCGATGATATCGTCTTGGATGACCTGCATGGCCGGACACCCCGAGTACGTCGGGGTAATCGAGACCGTGACGGCGCCATCGGCATCGACCTCCACGTCGCGGACGATCCCGAGATCGACGACGCTGAGCGCCGGAACCTCGGGATCCATGACCGTCTCGAGAACGTCCCAGACTACCATTTCGCTCCCGGGTGCGATCGTTGGAGGATCTGCATCTCGGACAGCAGGTGTCCCAGGGCCTCGGTATGCCGACCCTGACGACCGCCGCGCTGCATGTAGCCGTCGTCGGGCACCGTCAACGTGGCCCGATGAATGACGTCCGTGACCGTCTCACGCCACTGGGCGGCATCGAGTCTCGGAGCAAGGCCCTCGGCGATCAACGCTTCATCCACCGCATCCACCAGAAAGAGCTCGCCGGTGTAGCGCCACAATGCGTTGAGCGCGTCCTGCGCACGCCGATGGCTTTCGTCGGTGCCGTCGCCCAGCTTGAGGACCCAGTCGCCGGCATGACGAACGTGATAACGGGTTTCTTTCGTCGCCTTCGCCGCAATTCCGCCGAGGTCGGCATTGGTGCTGCGTGAGAGCGCGTCCATCTGGTACAACGCGGCTGCGCTGAACAGAAATTGCCGAATGATCGTGAACGCAAAATCCCCTTTGGGCAATTCCACGATCAACGCGTTTTGATAGTCGATCCCGTCGCGGAGATAGGCCAACTGGTCGGGATCGCCGACGAGTCCATAGAACAGGTTTGCTTGGCCGATGAGATCGAGAGCGATGTTCGCCAGCGCGATGTCTTCCTCGAGAATGGGCGCGTGTCCACACCACTCGGACAGCCGATGGCCGAGGACCAACCGGTCGTCGGCGAGCCGCAAGCAGTATGTGTGGAGGGGTTGCACTACACGCGCACGCCGCGCGGCGACGTGTAGAACTGGGGATGCCGATACGGCTTGTCGTTCCCGGGCTCGAAGAAGGGCCCTTGATCCTCGGGCGTGGACGCCGTGATAGCCCCGGTCGGGACGACCCAGATGTTCACCGCCTCGCCGCGCCGCGCGTACACATCACGAGCGTTCTGCAGCGCGCTTTCCGCGTCGACCGCATGCACGCTGCCGGCGTGCTCGAACGGCGCGCCGCCCGGCGGCTGAACGAACACCTCCCACAGCGGCCACTCCCCGTTGCCGCTCATCAATGCGCGTGCTTGGCGGCATACGCCTCGGCCGCCTGCCTGACCCACGCACCGTCCCGGTGCGCGGCGTTCCGGGCCTCGAGCCGCTCGCGATTGCATGGGCCGTCTCCACGCACGACCCGCTGGAACTCGTCCCAATCGATGGGACCGAAGTCCCAGTCGCCAGTCGTCTCGTTGAACTTGAGCGCCGGATCCGGCAGCGTGAGCTCGATGGCCTTGGCCTGTGCGACGCTCAAGTTCACGTACCGCTGGCGCAACTCATCGTTGCCCTTGCGCTTCACGCCCCACTTTGTGAGCTCGGCCGAGTTCGGCGAATCCTTGTCAGACGGCCCGAACATCATGAGCGACGGCCACCACCACCGGTCCACCGCATCCTGCGCCATGCGGTGCTGCTCCGGCGTGCCGGCGGCCAACGTCGCCATGATCTCATAGCCCTGGCGCTTATGAAAATTCTCTTCTTTGCAGATCCGGATCATGGCCCGCGCGTACGGGCCATAGGACGCTTTCGCCAGCATGGTCTGATTGACGATGGCCGCTCCGTCTACAAACCAGCCAATGGCACCGATATCCGCCCATGTCAGCGTCGGATAATTGAAGATGCTGGAGTACTTGGCTTTGCCGCTGAGTAGCTGATCGATCAATTCACTGCGATCGATACCAAGGGTCTCGGTGCCGCAGTAGATGTACAGGCCGTGACCAGCCTCGTCCTGGACCTTCGCCAGCAATCCCATTTTGCGGCGGAGTGTCGGGGCACGGGTAATCCAGTTCCCTTCCGGGAGCATGCCCACGATCTCCGAATGCGCGTGCTGCGACATCATTCGGATGAGCTGCTTCCGATACCGCTCCGGCATCCAATCCTTCGGCTCGATCGTCTCGCCGGCCGCTATCCGGGCGTCGAACTCAGTCTCCTGCATGCTGTAATTTACGCACCAGCGTAAGGATCGTGTAGACGGCCACCGGCTCGGCGTTCTGGTTCGTCACCTCGACGTCCCAGTGGACAACCCCCTGCGGGATTTGTCCCTCTTTGTCCTCTTTGGCCGTCTTCTGCTTACAGGTGAGTCGAACCTGGATCGTGTCGCCGACGTACACGGGCTTCACAAACCGCAGGCTCTCCAGGCCGTAGTTCGCCAGCACTGGCCCCGGCGCCGGGTCCACAAACAGCCCCGCCGCCGCGGAAAGCACGAAATACCCATGGGCGACGCGCTTCTCGAAAATCGAGTCTTTGGCCGCGATGTCGTCCATGTGCGCGTAAAAGAAGTCCCCACTGATCCCGGCAAAGTTGACGATATCGCTCTCGGTGACCGTCCGCCGGTGCGTGTGCAGCGTCTCGCCGATCTCGAGCTCCTCGAAGTGCTTCCGGAACGGATGCACCCGATCGGAGATCTCCTGCGCCTTTGGCGTCCACTCATGCGTGACCGCGGTCAACACGCTCGGCGATCCCTGAATGGCCGTTCTTTGCATATAGTGAAGGACACCCCGGACCCCACCCATTTCCTCTCCACCGCCGGCCCTGCCGGGCCCGCCATGGATGAGATGCGGTAGCGGCGAGCCATGCCCGGTCGACTCCTTGGCACTCGTGCGATCCACGATCATGAGCCGCCCATGATATGCCGCGGTCCCCAGCGTCACGGTCCGCGCAATCCCAGGATCAGCCGTAAACAACGACCCAACCAGCGACCCACGCCCCAGCTTCGCCAGCTCCACCGCCTCGTCGATGTTCTTGTACGGCATGACCGTGTTGACGGGACCAAAGGCCTCGACATCATGCGGCGCAGTCTTGTCGAACGGCCGATCATCGTAGAGCAGCAGTGTCGGGAAGAACGCCCCACGCTCGGCGCTCGCTCCAACGACCTTCATACTCTCGAAGCCGCCATGGACCACCTCGGCGGCCTGCCGGAGCTTGGCCACGCTCTCGCCAACCTCCCGCACCTGCGTGCGTCCCGCCAATGGGCCCATGCGCACGCCTTCGCACGACGGGTCACCAATCGTCACGCCGCTCAGCCGCTGCGTCAGAGCCTTGATCACGTCTTCTACCATCGACTCGGGCACAATGCTGCGGCGGATCGCCGTGCACTTCTGGCCCGCTTTGACTGTCATCTCGCGTACAACTTCCTTGATAAAGAGATCGAACTCGTCGGTCCCGGGTCGCGAATCGAGACCGAGCATCGAGAAATTCAACGAGTCGGCTTCTTGATTGAACCGAACCGAATTTTCGACCATCGCCTTACCGGTCTTGAGCGCACGCCCGGTTGTGGCGGATCCAGTAAACGCGACAGAATCCTGACACGTGACATGATCGAGCAAGTCACCGGCGCTCCCGCACAGCAGCTGGAATGCACCGGCAGGCAGTATCCCTGACTCGACCATCGCATGGGCGACGGCTTCAGTCAGAAATGATGTCACCGTGGCGGGCTTGACGATTGAAGGCACACCCGCGAGAAACGCGGTCGAGAATTTCTCGAGCATCCCCCACACGGGAAAATTGAACGCATTGATCTCGATCGCCGCGCCTTCCATGGGTACACAGATGTGCCGCCCGACAAACGTGCCGCCCTTGGAGATGATCTCCGTGGCACCGTCGACATAGAACGTCTCGTCGGGAAAATCGCGACGCCCACGGCTGCCGTACGCGAACAACGTCCCGAACCCGCCATCGATATCGATCCACGAGTCGGTTTTCGTAGCTCCGGTGGCCTTCGATACCTCGTAGAACGCGTCTTTGCGCTCGGTGAGATACTGACCCAGCGCCTTGAGCATGCGCGCCCGCTCATGAAACGTCAGCGCGCGTAACTTCGGCCCGCCGACGCTCCGCGCATACGCGAGCACGCCGCGCATGTCGATCCCGCTCGTGCTCGCCTCGGCGAACTTCTCCCCAGTGACCGCATTGAACAGATCAGTCGCCGGCCCGGCGCACTGGACCCATTCACCCTGCACATAATTTTCGAGTCGCATAGTTACTCGTGTCTCCGATCATGCCATGTCTCGTAAACGGTCTCCTGGGGTTTGCGCCCCTCAGGGACAGTGCGAAGCGGCTCGCACCGAACGAGCGTCGCGTGCAGCCGCGCCGGCAATTGCTGATACAGTTTGGTGCCTTCGGTCTTCCACGCGAGCATGTCGTCACTCACGTCCTTGACGACTCGCGCGGGGTTGCCCACGATCACTTTTCGTTCGTCGACCCGCATATCTGCCGGTATAAACGTCAATGCCCCGACGATGCTGCCAGCGCCGACCGACGCGCGGTCCATCACCACGGCATTCATGCCGACCAAGACGTTGCGCCCGATGTGTGCCCCATGAATGACGGCCCCGTGCCCGATATGCGCGCCGGCCTCCAAGAGGACGGTGACACCAGGGAACGAGTGGATGACACACGTCTCCTGGACGTTGCACCCATCCTCGATGACGATCCCACCCCAGTCTCCGCGGATCGCCGCACTCGGACCGACGTAGACATCGCGCCCGATGATGACATTGCCGATAATCGTGGCGCTATCGTGCACGAACGCCGACTCGTGCACCACCGGCCGATACCCATCGAACTCGAAATACACGTCGCTACACGCGCTCGATGATCGTCGCCATGCCTTGGCCGACACCGACGCACATCGTAGCCAACGCGTATCGCCCGCCAGTCGCCTCGAGCTCCCGCGCCGCGGTCAGTATGAGTCGGGCACCGGACATCCCAAGCGGATGGCCCAACGCGATCGCACCACCGTTCGGATTGACCCTCGGATCATTGTCGCCCAGTCCGAGCGTACGAAGACATGCGATCGATTGGGCGGCGAATGCCTCGTTGATCTCAATGACGCTCATATCGTCGAGCGCCAATCCAGCCTTTGCCAACGCCTGTCGCGTCGCCGGCACGGGACCCATTCCCATAGTCCGCGGCTCTACCCCTGCGACAGCCGATGTCACGATGCGGGCGATGGGTTTGAGGCCGGATTTTTCAGAGGCGATCAGCAACGCCGCCGCCCCATCGTTGATGCCCGATGAGTTGCCAGCAGTGACGGACCCGCCCGTGCGAAACGCCGGTCTCAGCTTCGCCAGCTTCTCGATCGTCGTATCGGGCCGCAGGAACTCATCCTGCTGCATCTCCCCCACGGGGGTGATCTCGACGTTGAACCGCCCGCGGGTGCGCGCGCTCGCGGCCTTCCCTTGCGTCACGCACGCAAATCGGTCCTGGTCTTCTCTCGCAATCCCGTGCTCCGTGGCCACATTCTCGGCCGTCTCACCCATGGCGTCGACGCCATATTGCTCCCGCATGCGGGGATTGACGAACCGCCACCCGATGCTGGTGTCGAAGAGCTGCGCATCTCGCGCAAATGCCTTGCCGCTCTTGGACAAGACATACGGCGCCCGCGTCATGCTCTCGACGCCGCCAGCGATGTACACATCCCCGTCCCCGAGCTGGACGGCCCGGGCGGCATTGATCACGGCGCTCATCCCGGATGCGCACAGGCGATTGACCGTCTCGCCCGGAACCGAAACGGGAAGGCCGGCCAGGAGGGCCGCCATCCGGGCAATGTTGCGGTTGTCCTCGCCCGCTTGGTTCGCGCAGCCGAGTACGACATCGGCGATCCGCGCGCGGTCGAGATTCGGATGCCGCTCCAACAGCCGCTGAATGACGAGCGCGGCCATGTCGTCCGGCCGCACCTCACTGAGCGCACCGCCGAACGATCCAATCGGCGTCCGAATGCCATCTATGATGAACGCTTGCTGACTCACGTTGTAAACCGTCCTCCGTTCCGCACCATGCGCTTGAGCAACACGCTCGGCCGGTATCGATCCTCACCGTATTCCGTCTGGAGCGCGACCAGCGCCTCGAGCACGTGGTCGAGGCCGCGCTCGTCGCCCCAGGCCAAAAGGCCCTTGGGGTAATTTACTCCCTTTGTCACGGCCAGATCGATGTCGGCCGGGCTGGCCACACGCCAGTGGACCGCGTCGATCGCCTCGTTGATCAGCATCGACAGAATGCGGTCGAAGACGCGCTCCCCGACCTCGCGATCAATGAGCGGCTCCGGCTCCGGCGCGCCGCCGCGATAGTCGAAGAACCCCTGCTTCGTCTTGCGGCCCAGCATCCCGGCGTCCACGAGTCGTTGCTGCGTCAGCGAGGGCCGGTACCGGGGATCGAACCCGAGAGATTCGAAAATGGAACGCGTGACCGCCAGGTTGATATCGAGCCCGATAAAATCCATGAGCTCGAAGGGCCCCATGCGAAACCCACCCAGTTCCCGCATGGCGGCGTCAATGGTCGCGAAGGTAGCGATCCCTTCGTCCGCGACTCTCAGCGCCTCGCCATAGAAGGGCCGCGCAACCCGATTGACGATGAACCCGGGCGTGTCGCTGGCAACGACCGTCGTCTTCTTCCACGAATCGACGAGGGCCTTGGTCTCGCTCACGACGTTCGGCGCGGTGCCCAACCAGGGAACGATCTCGACGAGTGGCAGGATGGGCGCGGGATTGAAGAAGTGGACGCCGAGGACGCGCTCAGGGTGCGTGGCGGCCGATGCGATCGCCGCAATCGACAGCGACGAGGTATTCGTGGCCAGCACGCAGTCATCCGCGACGATGCCGCTGAGCGCGCGAAAGGCGTCGTGCTTCGCCCCGATCCGCTCGACGATGGCTTCGATGACGAGCCCCGATGGTCTCAGCGCGTCGAGGCGGTCCGTCGTCTCGAGCGTGTAGACGGTCGCTTCTGGCCCGAGACGCCCCTTCTCAACCTCGCGCTGGATGGCGTGCCGCATGTTGGTCTTGGCCCGTTCCAACGCGGCATGATCGTTATCGACGAGGATGACGGGATGGCCGTGCATCAGCGCGACCTGCGCAATCCCCGTCCCCATGGCGCCGGCGCCGAGCACGCCAACGATCTTCATGCGCCGCTATCGCCCGCTGAACGTAGGGGCGCGCTTCTCCTGGAAGGCCTTCACGCCTTCTTTGTAATCCGCGGTCTTCGACGCCAGGCGCTGCAGCTCGGCCTCGAGCTTGAGCTGCTCCTCGAGGCTGTTTGTCATCGACTCGTTGAGCGCGCGCTTCATGAACCCCAGGGCCCGCGTTGGTTGCGTGGCGAGCTCTCGCGCGAGACCGCTTGCGGTCTCCATGAGCGCCGCTGCGGGTGCCACGTCGTGGATCATGCCCCACTCTTTTGCCTGCGCCGCCGGAACCTTTCCGCCGAGCATGGCCATGCTGGCCGCGCGTGCGAGGCCCACCAGGCGCGGCAGGAAGAACGTGCCGCCCGTATCCGGCACCAAGCCGATTTTGACAAACGCCTGAATGAATGAGGCGTTATCAGCGGCGATGACGATATCGCACGCCAACGCGAGATTCGCTCCGGCACCGGCTGCTACGCCATTTACGGCCGCAACCACGGGTTTTTCAAGTCGGCGCACCGCGAGAATGAGCGCGTTGTAGCCACGGACGATCTCGCCGAAATCTGGTGGGGTCGTCCCAGCAGGCGGTGCCGCCTCGGCGAGATCCTGACCCGCACAGAACGCACGGCCCGCCCCAGTCAGCAGGACCGCGCGAATCGAGTCATCGGTCCCGGCGCTCTCGAAGGCGTCGCGCAACTCGCCCTGCATCCGGCGGTTGCAGCTGTTCAGCACCTCGGGGCGGTTCATGGTGACCGTCAGGACGCCGGCCTCCACACCGCGCAGCACGTGCTGGTATTCCATGGCCCCTAAACTATCGGGGCCATGGAATCCCACGCTACTATTGGATCAAGCCGTGCTTCTGCAGCAAGGCGGCCGAGCTGACCGAGGGGCCGAGCTTGACGCGCTGCGCCATAGCGGCACCGGTTGGATTCGTGAAGACATCCGCGCCAAACACCGGCAGGCCAGCCGCGGCGGCATAGCCGAGCTGGTGCTGACCGAACTTCTGCAGCTGGAAGATGTTGAAGATGCTCGCCAGCAGCGAGTAGTGGTTGTACTGCGTGTCGTCGAATCCACCGGGCGTGATGAACTTCGAGATGAAGACCGCGCCGACGTCGCCGCCACCGGGGCCGTCGCCACCAGGCAGGGCCTCGTTCGGACCCGGCTGCTCGCCGCAGCACGCGACTGAGCCGTTCGTTCCTTCGGCCTCGTCCGAGATGATGATCAGGAGACCGTCCTGCTTGTACGCCGGCGAGTTCAGGATGAGCGGGATCCAGCTCTTGAGCCACAGATTCGCGGAGACCAGACCGCCGGGCTCGCCCGTGATGCAAGGCGCATCGTGTCCGTCGTGGCAGACGTTCGGCGAGATCCACGTATAGTTGGCCGTCGTCGCAACCGACTGCAGATCCTGCTGGAGCGGGTTGAGCGAGACGACGTTGTTGCACTCCGAGCCATCGATGATCGAGTGGAACCATACGAACGGGTTGTGCCGCGCGGCGTACAGGTCTTCCGGCTCTTCGTTGTCCGTGATATCGACGGCGCCGATCGGCACGTGACCGCACACGCTCGACTCACGCGACGGATCGTTGCCCATGTCCTCCATGTACGCCTTCCACGTCATGTGCGCGGCCGTCAGCTGGTTGCCGATCGTCCACACGCCCTTCGGATAGACGCAGCCTTCGCCGGCAATCTGACCGGTCGTGGTGTTCCAGCCGCCATTGGCACCACGGGGGACGAAGTTCGTGTTGATTGAGCAGTCCGCCGAGGTGGAACTGTCTGGGGCCTGACCGCTGACGGCCCCGGTGTAGTTGTCGAGGCTGGCGTGACCGATCGCGTAGTACTGGCTCAGGAAGGTGCCCATCGGGGCCAGCGTGTCGATCAGGTATGTCGCGGGCGAGTTCGGTCCGTACGTCGCCAGCACGTCTTCGTTCTCGAGAATCACGATGAACACGTGCCCGATCTTCGGCAGTCCAGCTGTAACAGCGGCCGCCTTTGTCACAGCCGCCTCGCGCGGCGCAATCGCCGCGGAGTTCGGGCTGTCACTACATGCCACGCTTACGAGAGCAGCGGCCACACTCATGGCCGCCGCGGCTAACCGGTACTGATTTCCCATCGCAGCTCCTGTTATACGGGTCGCGGATTGATGCGCGACCGACGCTGCGACTACGCGTCTACCCGATAACAGGGATGTCCGTGTTGCGTCTCACTTTCGTCTTGCCAGCCAGAGCAGTGCCAAACCAAAGAGGAGCATGAACGTGCCCCACCACTCATTGACATTCACACCGAGCGACTTGGCGTAAAGTTGGCTGTCAGCGCTGGTGGCGAGTCCGAACCCAGTGATCAAGAATCCCACAATCGCGAGCAATCCACCGATCGGAAGTCGAACGTCCATGGTTACTTCCAGATGAAAGTGACAACGGAGTTACTCGGCAGCGTGTACTGCAGGCTCTTCTGGCCCCACTGCAGAGAAAACGTGGTCCCCTGAGGGTTCCCATTCAAGACGAGGGCGACGATCGACTGGTCATCGCTGTTCTGAAACGCGACGTTCGCCAGTCCACCCACACCGGACGAGGACGCAATGCGATGCGCCCCTGGCCGGACGAACCGGCTCGCATGCGCGAGCGCGTAGTACTCCACGTTCCGCGTCACGGCGGCCGTGGTCGAATTGATCGTCACGACGCCACGGCAATTCGTGCAACCGCCGGTGTGGGGCCCATCGTGCTCGTCGAGCGCGAGGTTCCATAGCGCCACGCTTCGCGCCCAGTTTTGCGTCGTGCCAATGATCAGCGTGCCGACGAAGTACGTGATGTTCGAGCCGAAATCCGGCGCCCAATCGCCGCCGGAGCATTCGGTGAAATACGTGTCTTTGGCCGGGTACGCCTGGTGCACCGTGGATTGCGCCGACACATTGCCTTTGTAGCAATGCCATGCGACCCCTTGCACATACTTCGACGCGAGCGTATCGGCGAACACGGTCTCGGGCTCTTGGGGCAGATCCCAGTTGTGATCCCAATCCCAGATCATGGTCTTGACCCCGAGCCGCGCAAATAACGGCCCTACGTACTGGCCATCCAACTCGGCCCGCGTCACCGGATCCAACAGCATCCCGGGGTAATCCGGCGGCTCGTACTGCGGCTCATTCTGTAGCGATATCGCATTGATCGTCACGCCGGCCGCCGCGTACGCCTGGATGAATTTGACGAAGTACCCCGCGAACGCGCTGTACGCCTCGGGCTTGAGCGTTCCGCCAATCATGCTCCCGGACGTCTTCATCCACCCGGGCGGGCTCCACGGGTTGGCCATGAGCACGAGTTGCGGATTGATGGCCACGGCCCGCTGAATCACCGGCAGCTTGTACACGAGATCGGGCGCGATCGAGAAATGCGCCAACGTCGTATCGGCTGACCCGTCGTCGTAGCTGTAATCGACCAACGAAAAATCGGACGCCCCCATGGGGATCCGCATGAAACTCAACCCCAGGCCGCCGTTGTTGCGAGAGAACAACTCCTGCAACAGCGACTCGCGCTGAGTCGCCGAGAGCTTTTCGTAGATGTTATACGTCGCCGCATCGGTGAACGCCGCGCCGAACCCGATCATCTGCTGATACTGGGTCGACTCATCGACGTTGATCACCGTCGAGCCACTCGCCGGCTGCCCCGAGGCGAGCGCATTATTCGGCTCATGACTCAAGAGCTTGGTCTGATCACCGGTCGTGAGCCACGTTTGCACGGTCGTCGATGGACCGGTGGTCGGCGCGGTCGCCGGTCCAGCTCCGCTCGATCCGCACGCCGCGAGCGCCAATGACGCTACCAATAGTCGCATTATCGCACCGTTCGCACTGTGAAGCGGGCGCTGAGTGAACCGACCAGGACGTCAAACGGACCCGGTTCGACTCGAGGCTTGTTGTCGCGGCCAATGAACGCGAGCCGAGACTTGGGAAACACGAACGTTAGGGTCTGCTTCTCTCCAGCGCCCAACGACACGCGCCGAAACTCACGGAGTTTCTTGACGGGTGGCGCGATGGACGCGTAGAGCTCTCGCGTATACAACTCGACGACGTCCACACCGGCCCGCTGGCCTGTGTTCGTGACCGTCACGGACACCCGAATCGTATCCCCGGCGGTAACCGTCAGGTCACTGTACGCGAACGTCGTATACGAGAGACCATACCCGAACTCCCATTCGGGGTTGTAGCCCACTGGAGGCGCCTCTTCCGCGAATGCGTGGTCGTAGTGTACGAGAGCGCCGGTCGCTCGGGGCCACGTGAACGGGAGCCTGCCACTCGGGTTGACGTCGCCGAACAGCACGCCGGCTAGTGCCTCTCCACCGAATGGGCCGGTTTGATACCCGGTGACAATCGCGCGGGCGCTATCGACGATAGTACGAATAATCCGCGGCCGCTGATGGAAAATTGCCAACACGACCGGTGTACCGGTCGCCTCAATCGCTCTCGCGAGCTGAAGCTGATCCTCAGGCATCGTCAGGTCGTCGATGTCGCCCGGCTTCTCGACCGCGGGCGGCTCGGCCAGGCACACAATGGCGACGTCCGCACTGCGCGCCGCATCGACCGCTGCCGGACCGGCGACGTATGTGGCGTTCGGCGCGCGTTTCCGAATCGCGTCCAGCAGCGTCGGCACGTTCTTGGGATACATGGCCGTATCGGTTCCCTGCCACGTGAACGTCCACGACCCGTACTGATCGACAAGCGAAGTCGCCCCAGGTCCAGTCACGAGCACTCGCGCGGTTTTCGCCAGCGGCAGAATACCGTGGTCATTCTTGAGCAAGGTCACCGCCTCTTCGGCCGCCTGACGACTGACACCCAGCGATTGCGCCGATCCGACCTGCTGTAGCATCGCCGGGTCAGGCCCGGCGTTCTTGAACAGGCCGAGCGCATATTTGAGTTTCAAGATGCGACGCACCGACTCGTCGATCCGCGCCACGGGGATCGATCCCTCTTTCACGAGCGCGAGCAAGTCGTCATAGAACGACAGATTGTCCGGGACCATACTCATGTCGATGCCCGCCATGACCGCCATGCGCACCGCGTCCTTGCGCGTCGGCGCCACATGATGGACGGTGTTGAGGCGTATGATGTCTGCCCAATCGCTCACCGCCACTCCGTTGAACCCCAGATCGCGTCTCAGTAGATCCGTCAGGATCTCGTGACTCGCATGCACGGGGACGCCGTTGATGTCCCCGGAGTTGATCATGACGGTCTGTAATCCAGCCCCGATGGCCGCGGCAAATGACGGCACGAAATACTCTCGCAGCTGGCGGTCGGGGATCCAGGCGGTTGTGCGGTCTATCCCCGTCAGCGGATCGCTGTAGCCGAGAAAGTGCTTCCCGGTGGCCGCCACATAGCGTTGCTCGGCCCGCACGGCGGTGGCGCCGAGAGTAGAGACGAGATACGGATCTTCCCCAAAGGTCTCAAAGAACCGGGACCACAGGGGCTGCCGCCCCACGTCGAGGACCGGCGCAAAGTTCCAGAAAATCCCACTCGCCCGGGTCTCATACCCGGTGATCTCGTGCTCTTGCCGCACGAGCGCCGTATCCCAGGTCGCGGCCATCGCGATGTTCTGCGGGAAGACCGTCGCACCGACCATATAGTGGTGCCCGTGCACGGCGTCGATCCCGTAGATGATCGGGATTTGAAGACGCGTGCGGGAGGCCGCGCGTTGGACGGCCCCGATGACTTCTTGCCATTTCTGTGGAGGGATCGCGACGTCCCACACGTTGAGCAACGAGCCCACATGATGGGCGAGGATCGCGTCATCGAGCTTCGCGGAATCGAGCTGCTGCTCGACCGAAGCCGTCCCGTGAACACCGGAGACGGCTTCGATCGTCAGCTGCGTCATCTGCCCGACTTTCTCTTCTATTGTCATGCGCTGCAGGAGCCGCTCCACCGGCGGCTGCGAGAGGGCCAGCGCCAACAGGACCAGCTTTACTGCCATCCGGCGTTTTGCGTCAGAGCCGGATCGCTGTTGATCTCCGTCTGCGGAATGGGATAGATATTCGAAAACACGCCGTGCACGGACTTGAACTCGTTGGGGTAGATCGTGAGGATCTCGGCCTGTTTCGCCCGCAGGGCCTGGTCGAGAATGCCCCAGCGCGAGAGATCGAACCACCGCTGCCCTTCGTAGATGAACTCCTTCCGCCGCTCGACGCGGAGCGTGTCCATAAAGTCGGCGCTCGCCGCGCTCGACGACGCATTCGGGTCGCCGCGGAGACGCACCTGGTCAAGAGCCGTCACCGCGCCTCCGGCCGTCGCCGTCCCACCGTTGGCCACCGCTTCCGCGTACATCAAGAGCACGTCGGCGTAGCGTAGAATGGGCTGATAGTTCGGCTGCTGCTCCCAGGAGCGGTGCTCCATGTTCTGCGGGTCCGTCTCGTCGAGCGGCTTGTGCAGCGCCGGCTCGGGCGGCGAGATGAACGTGACGACCGTGCCCGAGTCGGGGCCGTGCCGGATGGTGTAGGGCGAGATCATGAAGCTCGCGCCGTTCCCGCGCTGATCCGTGGCGGAGAAGGAGTTGACGAGCGACGGCAGCACGAACTCCAGACCGTACGCATCGCCACCGGGGAACCCACTCGGCAGACCAAACAGCACGGCGATACTGCCGACCACTCCGGTCACGGTTTCCGGCGAACCGAAATTCACCGAAAAGATGTTCTCGGGATTCGAGTTCTGTTTGGAGATCGAGAAATTGTCGTTGTAGACCTTGTTGAGCGAGTACGTGCCCGAGGTGATCACTTGGCCGGCGTACTTCGCGGCATTGTTCCAATCGCCCAGGTACAGGTAGACCTTGGCCAGCAGCGCTGTCGCGGCGCCGGACGTCGCCCGACCCACATCGGGGGGGTTGGTGTAGCTCGCCGGCAGCGACGTTGCGGCCGCCTGGAGGTCACTCTCAATGAGCGCGTAGACCTGCGCCTTCGCCGTCCGCGCTAGCTGGGCGTTCTTGGCGTTGGTGATTTGCGTCGTGACCAGCGGGACATCGCCGAACATGTTCACGAGCATGAAGTACGAGAGCGCGCGAATGAACTTGGCTTCGCCAATGACGCGCGCCCGGAGCGTCGGGTCCATCTGAATCCCCGGCACCAGCTGGATCACGATGTTGCACCGGTTGATCGTGATGTACGCGTTGCTCCACTGGTTGTCGAGCGTCCACAGCGTCTTGTCGAACGTGTAGTCGGCGAGCTGGTGTCCGTCAGAGCCGAACGAGGGGTCGGCCATGAGGTCGTCGCCGGAGATGTCTCCGATATAGAAGTAGTACAGGTACGTGTACGGCATCTGGGCGTACGCGGCGTTGACCGCCGAGACGGCATCCGATGACGATTTGTAGAAGTTGTCGGGGGTCAGGACGTCGGTCGGGCTCGGATCGAGGAACTTGTTGCAGGCCGTTCCCACGATCGCGGCGCCGATCACGCACCCGAGCAGCGGCAGGAGTCGTTTGCGCATGATTTAGAAACCCGCGTTGAAGCCGATGGTGAACTGACGCGTCTGGGGATAGGAGCCGAAGTCGATGCCTTGCGCCAACGGGTTCGTCGCGTATTGCGTGACCTCAGGGTCGAACCCTTTGTAATTGGTGACCGTGAAGAAGTTCTGCGCGCTCACGTAGATCTGCGCATTCGTGACGTTGCGCAGGCGGACGTACCGCAACCACGGCCCCGGCAGGTTGAAGTCCAGCCGAATGTTCTTGCCACGGAGGTACGTGCCGTCCTCCACGAACAGCGTCGACGGCTTCGTCTGGAATCCCAGGTTGTTGGACGCCGGCTCGGGGACGCCGTTCGTCCCCTTATCGAAGTACTCGTCGACGAGCCCGTTCCCGGTTCCACCGTTCTGGAGCAGCATCGCGCGGTTGATGTCATAGATCTTGTTGCCGACGCTCCACTGCAGGAATACCGTCAGTCCGAACCGTCCGGCCGTGAAGTGGTTTGTCATGCCACCGGTGTAGAGCGGCTGGGCATTGCCGATGATCGTCTGGTCGCCCGAGCTGACCACGCCGTTCGACGAGCCGAGGTGGTACAGGTCCTTGTACGCCGGCTGGCCGTTCACCATGCCCTGATACACGTAGCCGTAGAACGCGTCGATCGGCTGGCCGACTTTGAGCACGGTCGGGTTGATGACCGCGCCGTTGCCGATACCGCCGGCGACGTATGGGTTGATGATGATCGTATCGCCCTGGTTCCCCAGCTTCGTGATCTTGTTGGCGTTCCAGGCGAGGTTGAGGGAAGTCGACCACCCGAAGACGCCGGTCAGGTTCACGGTGTTGAGCCCGAGCTCGTACCCGACGTTCTGCAGGTCGCCAATGTTCTGGAGCTGGCTCGTGTACCCGAGGATCGACGGCACCGGCACATTGAGCAGCAGGTCGTGGGTCCTCTTGTTGTAGTAGTCGGCCGTGACCGAGACCCGGTTCTTGAGGACCGACACATCGATGCCGGCGTCGAACTGGTCCGTCGTCTCCCATTTCAGATCGGGGTTCGCCAGCGTCGTCGGCGCGTAGCCGCTCACGCGGCCGTTGCCGAGCGCGTACGTATTGTTGGCGAGCGTCGCGAGTGCGTTGTAGTTGCCGATGTCCTGGTTGCCCGTGCGGCCGTAGCTCACACGGAACTTCAGGTCGTCGAAGACATTCAGCGCCCTGAGGAAACTCTCTTGCGACGCGCGCCACGCGAAGGCGGCTGACGGAAACACGGCGTACTGATTATTCGAGCCGAACTTGGACGACCCGTCATCGCGCAGCGTGGCGGTGAATAGATACTTGTCCCAGAACCCGATGTTCGCGCGACCAAAGTACGACTCCAACGAGTTGTGTGGCGACCCGGTGAACACGCCGAGGTACGTCGCGGCATTATTGAGCCCGTTCGCCCCGAGGTTGTCCGTATTGAACGTCTGCGACTGACCGGAGATCGACTGCACGTTCGTGCGCTGGAACGTCATTCCACCGATCAGGTCGATATTGCTGAACGACCCGATATTGCGTGCGTACTTGAGTGTCGTCTCGTCGAGCCACGTCGTGGCGTCCACTTGTCCACGACTCCCCTGTCCGCCCAACAGCTCGCCCGGCAACGTCGACGAAGGCGAGTAGAAATCCTGCAACGACGAGAGGTAATCGAGGCCCGCCGAGTTGCGCAGGGTGAGGTTCGGGAGGAGATCCCATTCGCCGAACAGACCGCCGACCACGCGATCCTGCGTCTCCTGGTTGGTGATCAACCGGGCGGAGGCGACGGGATTGGCGAAGAACAGGTTACTCGCGGGATCGATCCCAGTGAAGTACGAGCCTGCCGAGTTCCTGACCGGCAAGGTCGGGTTGGCCGACATCGCGTTGATCAGGACGGACGACACGTCCGCGCCGGCGCCACCGTTCGGCATGACGTCGCCTTGCTCGCGGCTCGCGGTCACGTTCGTTCCGACGCGGAACTTCTTCCCGATGTTGTCATCGAGGTTGAGCCGGAACGAACCGCGCGTCAGATCGGTGCCGACGATCACACCTTCCTGCTGCAGCAGGTTGCCGGAGACGAAGTACCGCGTATCGGGGTTGCCGCCGCCCACGGACAGATCGAGATTGCTCGTCGGCGCGGCGCGGAAGATCTGGTCCTGCCAGTTGGTTCCGGTGCCGAACGAGTTGATCTGCGCCGGAGTGTAGAGGGCCGGGGCACCAATGTTGGTGCGCGCCAGGTTCGCTACTGTCGCGAATTGCGTCGCATCCATGAGCGGGAGTTTGTTCCGCACGCTCGAGGAGCCGTAGTAGCCGCTGACGTTGACTTGCGGGGTGCCGGCGCGTCCGCGCTTGGTGGTAATGAGAATGACGCCGTTCGCCGCCCGCGCGCCGTAAATCGAGGTCGCCGACGCATCCTTCAGCACGTCGATCGACTGGATATCGTCCGGGTTGAGCCCCGCCAGCGGGCTGAGACCGCTCGGCCCCTGCACCATGAGCGTGCTGGACCCACTCGCCCTCAACTCCTCGGGACTCTGCAGCAACGGGATCCCGTCGATCACGTACAGGGGATCGTTGCCGGCGGAGATCGAGTTGCCGCCGCGAATGCGCACCTCGGACGAGGTCCCAGGCTGGCCGTTCGAGGTCACGACCGTCACCCCAGCGGCCTTCCCAGTCAGCGCCTGGTCGAACTGCGGAACCGGCGCTTCCTCGATGTCGGCCGAGGAGACCGATGCCACGGCCCCGGTCAATTCCCGCCGAGATGTCGTCTCATACCCGATCGACACGACTTCGCTGAGTCGAACGGCGACCTCGTGCAGCGAGAAGTCGGCTGTCACCGTCTGCCCAGCCGTCACCGTCACCGTCTGGCTGTCCCGCGCAAACCCGATGCGCGTCGCTCGCACGACATGACTCCCTTCCGGCACGTCGGTTATGCGATACTTGCCGTCGGCGCCGGAGACCGCGCCGAGCTTCGTGTCGGACACGCGTACCGTGACGCCCGTGATGGGCTCGCCGGAAACCGCGGCTGTCACGGTTCCCGTGATCGTCCCGGAGGCCATGATCGCGCTCGTCGCGCCGCGACTCATGATCGTCGCTCGTCCGTCCTTGGTGAACACGATGTCCACCGGCGCATCGGAGAGCACGTCGGTGAGCGCCGCGGCCACCGTGATGTCATCGGCCTTGAGGTGCACGATCGCGTCGAACGGAATCAGATCCGTGGCGTACGCGATATCGATTCCCGTCCGGTGCGAGATCGCCGCGAGGGCGTCGCGCACGGACATCCCATCGAGATCGAGGGAGACCTGACGCTTGAGCATCGGCGTCCGGCTGACGTCGACGGGGACCATCTTGGTCGCCGAGGCCAGCAGCAGAAACCTCGGACCGCTCACCGTCGCGTCCGCATACTGCTGCTGGGCTTCTAGTAGGTGCACGCCTGAAAACAGCGTGGTGGCGAGGGCACAGCATCGAACGAGTAGATGCATAGACGGATCCTCTAGTGGTGGCGCGGATGCAGAACGACGGTCTGTCCGTGCCGCTCCTCGCGCAGATCGAGTGACAGCGCGATACGGTCGATCACGATCGGCAGGGACTCGTTAGTGAACGACGCGGTCAACCGACGGCTGCCGATCGAGGTATCGGCCAGCTGCAGCAGATCGCGATCATACCAGCGGCGCAACTCAGCAATCACTTC